>Ga0068631_100456_pt1 | contig 16118 bp, 17 predicted proteins | sample InSIn5gowninarea_2_FD_77434 | JGI IMG/M metagenome (GOLD analysis project Ga0068631, IMG submission 77434) | Clean room microbial communities from NASA Spacecraft Assembly Facility at Jet Propulsion Laboratory, Pasadena, California, USA -... ...
CAGATGCTCCCCCATCCGCCGAACCCACCGAGTCTGCAGACGACAGCGGCGAAGAGCTGATTTCCCCAAGATCGACAGGCGGGCTTCCGGCTGGCGAGAGAGTCGTTTCGACCGTCGATTGCTGTGACTGTTTGGGCGAGGAAGGAAGCGGAGCTGGTTCTGATTCGGGCTTTGAATTGCGGACCTTGGGCGACGGAGGTAATGGTGCTGGTTCCGGCTCGACCTTGATTTTGGTGAATGTCGGTGAAGGAGGCACGGGACGCTCGACAGCGGTCTTGGATGTTTCCTCCTGGCGTGACATTTGATATGGTGCCTGCGTTGTGGGAAATAGCTTCGCATCTCTGTCGCCCGTTTTAACAAAGCCACCCGACGCTAAGGTCGGAGGAAGCTTTCCCGGAGTTGTGGAGGGTACTTCGAAACCACCGGGCGGCTTCGGTTCCTGCTTGATAGGCATCGCGGGACTCTTTTGAGCCTCGTTCAAAGCGTTACCAAAAGCGGAGCCGAAGAGCGAGTTACCTCCAGGTTCCGGCAGGTCCTCCTTGATACTTGGATCACCCTTGAAGGCTGAATCAAGTTTGAACCCGGGAGCACCGATACTTGGCAAGCCTGGAAGCTTCGGCGGAGCGCTTTCTGTTGTTGGTGTATCTTCCTCCATGGCAGAAGTTGACATGTCCGCATCCTGTACATTTGAAACACCAAGAACAGGTTTATTGCCTGTTCCAACTCCATTACTGGCAGCAGGTGTGGAGGCGCCCCACAAGGGATTAGGGTGCGCACTAGTCGAAGACGACGCAAAAGCGTTTCCAAAGGTAGAAGGAAAGGTCGCGGGACTCGGCGAACTTGCTGGCGCACCAAGTACAGATTTTTGTTGTGGTTGGCCAAGGGCAGAGAATGGCGATGCCGCTGAAGTGGTTGTCGCGGCCGAGAAGGAGCCGAATCCCTTACTGCCGTTGCTATTACTCAAGTTGGAGAAGGGCGAAGCGGAGGTCGTGCTGCCGAATGGTTTCGAAGGCAGGCTCAAGGTACCATTACTTCCACCTGGTTGGTCTGCAGTACCCCAAGGAGATTGCGGCTTCGCTAAACCAGCAGAACCGAATGTCGCACCAGTGGCTCCGAGAGTAGTGCTGGAGCCAAAGGCTGGCTTACCAAACGCAGGCGAAACTCCAGTGTTTGCAGAAACTCCCCACAGGGACTGTTTTGCGCCCGGCGTGGAACTGGCGCCGAAGCTAGCCGCGGGTATCTTACTTGCTCCAAAACCACCGCTAATACTCGTGGCAGCACCAAATGCAGGGGTCGCGGCACTGCCAAAGGAACCACCTGACAATTGACCAGGCGTTCCAAAGGCTGACTGGCTCTGAGACGCCAGTCCAAATGCTGTGGGTTGTTGGGGTGCTTGTGTTGTGACTGTGTTCTGGTTTCCCGAAACAGCTACAAGCCCGGGAAATGCTATTCCCCGTCTCACAGACTCTGAGTACACGAACCACCAGGAAGAAAGCACGCCTTCGTTGTTCAGAACCATGAGACCAGGAAGAGGCGTCGACGATGCATCAATTTCTTCGGCCGGCATGGGTCTTTTGACAGTGTCTCTGCTTGACAGGTCCAGAACCATCCCGATCGGCGACGTATCAGTTGAGCCACTGTCCGTCATTTCATCGTAGACAGGTAGCTGGGCACGGCGAGCGTCATCGGACATGGTCGTTGTAGTGTAGACACCCGCAGTGTTGGCCGCCACAGGTTCGCTGGAGAGAGGAATCGCGGAACAGGTGAACAGACCAACGTCGCCAGAGCCGGTCGATGAGATCAGAATAGTGTCTGTGAGGTTGGGAGGAAAGTCGCGCAGCCTCGCGACGAAATGGTGTGGAGGACATCGTTGCATACCAAATGTGCCACAAGGATCTTGCAATCTCTGAAATGTGAAGTTAGTGCTCTTGGGCTGTCTGGTGACATATACAAAGGTTGAGTCGGGAACGCCTTCATAGTCTGAATTAGTAGGGTTGTAGATGATGAGGAAGAAATCATTGGCAAGCCAGGAGATGCCGGAGACTGCAAGCATTAGCGATAATTGAAACCAATAGAGTCATGTAAGCGAGGAACATACCGTGATGATTTCCATCGAGCTGCGGCGGCCGAGGAATTTCAGCTTTCATATCTCCATCCGGGCTCATTTGCACGGCTGTTCCATCCTCGAGACCCGCTATTAACTGTTTCCCTTTGGCACTCCAGGAGACACAGCTGACTCCTCCTCTTAACACCATTCCATTTGCACCGGTTGCGAATTGCCGCTCTTTAAGATTGGCCAGCAGGAGCTGTCCATTGTCCAACACCACAGCTAGAACATGCCCGTTTTCCTGGGCAGGGTTTGGGACGAGAGCTCGTACGCCGGCTCCGTTTGTGGCAAGTTGAAAAGCCTGCCGATTATTGCCTTGTTTGAGATCTGATACATCGTACACTGCCAGCCCTCCTCCCTCATCGGCGCATATAATAAGGTAATTCTCGTCGGAAGAGAAGGCGACCTGTGACAATCGTGGTACCTCGATACTGAGCTGTGGCGTGAATGACTTGACGTTGTTCTCTGCAGGGCCTTCCTTCACGAAGGCTTCTCGTACGTTTGGTGTGCTGGCTATCACGAGTGTTTGTGGTCCAGCAGCTGCAAGCAGCTCACTCCTGGGCGCGATGCTGAGCAGTGTCGATGTAGGTTTGGGAAGGGCATTCAGAGGCCATGGCGAAGGTAGAAGACGAAGCTTGGATTCACCAGCTATTGCTTGGAAGCCTAAAGCCTACAACATGTATTAGCGACGCGCCGTTGAAAGCGTCGAGCCTTAATGACTATCACCCACCTCGGTTTGTATTTCTGGAAGGTCTGCCCCCGCTTGAGCGTTCACAGCGAACATCTTGGGCGGGCCGGAAGGATCAGGCGGTTCGTTTTCGAAGGTAGTCGATAGACGCGCCCAAAAGTCAGATCCAGCTAGACCAAGGGCTGCGCCAGTACTGTAATTTGCTGAGGAAGCGCGACTTGAGAATGGGGATGAGCGCCCAGAAGAGGCTGCAAGGCCGACATGCGCGAGTGAGGTTTGCGATAAAGAGTTTCTCAAGTGCTGCTTCCTCACAATCAAGCGGGTCTGAGGCTCTGAATTGCGTCGAGAAGGCGAGTGTTGAGGGTAGAACGCTCCAAGGTCGAATGTTTCTGCGGCAGCACGTGTTGGAGATGGAGATGGTGGAGTGCCCGGACGCGACGACATCATCTGCCTGAAGCTCGTTCGTTCATCACCTCTGCAAACCTTCGCAATACATCTTCATTATATTAGCAGCTTGCGATATCGACAAAGGAAGAGCTCCCATCATCTCCGTAGCCTAGCAAATACCGAGCTTGCGCCTTCCTCGAGCGACCGGCGGGGTCTTTGGCACGCTAACCGACATCTATTACCATACGACTTTCAACCCGCCTTGTCGATCCCGTCTAATATCACAGCCTCCCTTTGAAGCTCCATAATGCCTGGCTTCGACTTTTCAAACCATGACCGCAACTTGGCTCTCCATGCAGCTGGCGTGCCCTTACCAAAAGCCACCAGTACTGGTACCACCATCGTGGGATGCTTGTATGATGGCGGCGTCGTGGTAAGGCTTGGCAAATACAGCCGCCCGGAGACAACCACATCTAACCAACAATAGATTGCAGCAGACACTCGCGCAACGAGTGGTCCCATAGTAGCAGACAAGGTGTGCCTTGAGCCACGGCCTCAACCGTCCCGCCACCAGCTACGCCTAACTGACACAACCATCTCACCTCCAGAACTGCGAGAAGCTCCACTTCATCTCCCCCCAGATCTGGTGCGCCGGCGCTGGCACCGCAGCAGACACTGAATTCACCACCGCTCTCATCTCCTCCAACCTCGAGCTACACGCCCTCTCCACTGGCCGCCAACCTCGCGTCGTTACCTGCATGACCCTCCTCAAACAACACCTTTTCCGCTACCAAGGACACATCGGCGCTTATCTCGTGGTCGCTGGCGTCGATCCCACAGGTAGCCATCTCTTTACTGTCCACGCGCATGGAAGCACAGACAAGCTGCCTTACGTGACGATGGGATCGGGTTCACTGGCCGCCATGTCGGTGTTTGAGACGCAGTGGAAGACGGATTTGACAAGGGAGGAGGCGATTAAATTGACGAGTGATGCGATTCAGGCCGGTATTTGGAACGATTTAGGCAGTGGCAGCAACGTGGACGTTGCGGTTATCACAAAGGAGAAGACCACTCTGATGAGGAATTACATCACGCCGAATGTGAGGGAGAAGAAGATGAGGGACTACCGATTCGCGAAGGGAACGACGGCTGTGCTGAGGGAGAAGATCATCAGGCGGGAAGATATCACCAAGTTCGTCACGGTGCAAGAGCTGAGCGCGGATGAGACTGGTGCTGCTGGAGAGAAAATGGACGTCGATGCCTGAGGTCGCTGAGTTTGTGGGGGTATTATGAGGTGCACACGGCGTGCTATGGACTTCAAGGCATGGGAAACCCAAGCGTTTAGCATCGTAGACATCAAAGCACGCCCCCGAATAACTTGGCAGGCATTATAATTGTGACCATAGGCACGGAAATCCCGGAGTACTAAAGCAGTAACAAATCGAGAGTGGTGACATTGCAAGAAATTGATCCTCGTGCATCAGACTCGTTACAATTCTTGCTGCCTTAGGGGGAAGACAACTGATCCCTGGTCTGACATAGGCCTTACGGCGATATTCACGGCCAACTCCTCACCATCTGTATGGCATTTCCAGAAGATAGCGGAAAACTTTCACTTGCATCTCTTCTCCACGATGCCCGCACCAACCTATACCAATAATCAGCCACGCGCCACCCGGACACCAAATGCAAACACCAGAAAAAGCTCACCTCATCATACTCCTTCTTACTAATCCACATCTGATGGAAGCTGCCCAGACTAGCCAATATACTGCCCCCAATCCACGCGGCATACTTTCTCTCGACCGCGTTCCCGGGCGCCTGCAGCCGCACGCGCGTGCCCGGGTAGAGGTTCTGCATCTCGTGGTTGAGGCGGTCGTTGAAGCCGTTAAGCAGGGTGGAGCCGCCGGTCACGACAATGTTGGCGAGGAGGTGCGGGCGGATGTCGACGTCGACGGAAGTGAGGGCGTGGTTGGCCATGCCAGGAATTGTTTGGGCGCGGGTAGGAGCAGGGTGGGCGTCGTCCTAGTAGATGGACGCGTGGGACGTTAGCGTATGTTCGTGTCGGGGTGGGAGGCGAGTTCGCCATGTTAGGACACTATAAAGGACCCACGGTTGCTGCGGCCTTCTCATCGAACAGCCCCTCGGCTGCGCGGAAGCGCTCCATGCCGAAGACGTTGTTCCAGCCATCCGGCATTTCGAACGTCCTGCCGGCACCCTGTGACCTGATGAAGTCTGCGCTCGCGGCCAGGTTGTGGCCATTGTTATTCTGGGGATTCCAGATCTGCACGCAGGACTCTTTGAATTCGGTCAGGACACGCTCTTCTTGGAGGCGCCTGAATGTGTCTTGGGGAGGTCGGCCAAAGGTGCGGAAGGTGGCTTGCGCGGGCGCTCCGGCGTCCACCGGCGTTTTGGAGGCGATGAGGTAGTGAGGGATCAAAGGGACTGGTGGTTGGGACTGGGAGAAGATGAGGCGGAGCTGGTCTGAGACCCAGTTACCGCCGAGGTTTGATTTTGTCGTGCCTGTACTCCGTTTAGCATCAGCTAGAAATAAGCTCCATCGTGTTCTACCTTTCTTGAGTATCATTCCGTCATGAACAGCGGTCACGGATGCAGTCGACGCGCCGACATCCACCACAAGAGCTGATGGTCTCCCACTCGCGAATCTAAATGTCATTAGCCACGTCGCGAACCAGCACAACGGCCGCTCGCACCTACGCAGCCAGAACCCCGCTCCTCCCCAGCCAGAAAGCAGGACAATCCCAGTTCTCCATTGCGATCTCCAACGTTTTCTCCCTGTTCTTCGTAGGATTCCACCCAGGTTCCGTCATGATCAGAGGGCTGTCCGACAGTGGCTTCTCGTTGTCCTCCACACCTTCCATCTGTGCATCCATATCCGGTTCAGGGTTGTCGCCGTTCGAGTGCCGGATGGACCTCTCTTTTGGCGCGATCAGACGCGACGTGATTGCGTATTCCCAGAGCTTGGTTGCCATGTCCCAGTCCTCGACCGTGCTATCCTTTGCCATTGGGTTGCGGATCTCCATGCTGGAGAAAGGGTTGTGAATAGCATTGTCGTCGAACACGTACGGAGGTCCTTTCTTCGTGTCTTCAAGCACTCCATAATAGGTCGGCACCACAGACTTCGGCGTGTCTTCACCCGCGAAGCCAGCACGGGTTACAGAATATCCAGGGTCGAGGACTAGGGCAGATATCTCATCTATCATGGATCAATACGGATGCGCATCGCTCAACGAGGAGATGGTTTAGGACGTTTGCGAGCATACCAGCGCCGTATTCCTCCTTTGGAGGCGGGATCGAGGAGTTCATGGCCAATGCTGCTGAACAAAATTCCACCGTCGTCTATGTCATGGTTGAGTGGTGAGACAGAGATTCAGTCTCCACGCCAAAGTTGTGATAGCTCTTCGCACTTCAGCTGATGCTGTCTGTCTATAGCGCAAGTGTTTCGCGAATCGACATGCCAAGAAAGGGTCCAAGCTATCCCCGAAAGGGCGAACGCGTTCCATTCGTCTCCTAATTAAGTTGGCAGCATCAAATACTCCCTCGGCCAGGTCGCGTATGTGTGTATCAGCGTGCTAATTATCTCCATGCTGTGGCGATTGCAATGTCCTTGCTTCATCATCTAAAACGCCTCTACTCATTAGATACGCTTGATACTCGCTTCACGACCTCCTCGAAGACACCACTTCAGCAGACGACATCAGCACATGGAGTCGAGGCATCGAAGCCAGCTGCTAGGCCCAGTGAGAATGTATCAATCAGCGTAACCGAGTCTAGATTACCAGGGACACAGCCTTCGCGATGGCGCACACCCGAATATTTCTTCTATTACTTCGTTTTTATAACTATTGTTCCATTCATGTTCAAGGTTCCATATGATGTGTCCAAAGGTGATTGATCATGCGAGAACAAGAGGCCTACAAGCAATGTGCTCAACTGATATCTAGCGTCTGATTCACAATATCCTAAATTTGCTCCCTTACTATTGGACGGCTGGATTCCTGGCCGCAAAGTGGTATGTTCTACACTCAACGACCGAACGACAGCTCATTTGCATGTCGTAGGATGATTCCGACAGCCAATATGCTGCTTTCCGAGAGAACATTCCATACATGGCTCTAGTGGTTATACTACATCCACTGTTACGAAAAGCCTACAATGCTCTTAGTCCCCTGAAAGTAAATGAGAATGCCAGACCTGACACGCTTGGTGAAGCTCGATTGAAGCAGAGAGTCTCGTTTGATCTTCCGTTTGCGGGACTATTCCTTGTAGCACTACATGGCTTTTCCTCGTTGAAGGTCGTAATCATCCTCTATGTGAACTTTCTTCTGGCAACGAGATTGCCGAGAACATCCATCCCTGCTGCTACCTGGATCTTCAACATAGGAATCCTTTTCGCAAATGAGTTAGGCAAAGGCTATCGTTACGCAACATTTGCACAGCTTTTATCACCAGGTTCGGCTCTGGAGAGCGGTGCCGCAAACTGGGGTACCTGGCTCGACAGCTACGGGGGATTGGTCCCACGTTGGGAGATTCTCTTCAACATCACGGTGCTGCGCTTAATCAGCTTCAATCTTGATTACTACTGGAGTCTGGATTACAGAAGTGCGAGCCCTGTCGAGGTAAGCACCTATACATATATAGGGCGGCATAGTGCAGCGCTGATCGCCTCAAGAAGAAGCAAATCACGGCTTCTACTCTATCGGAGCGTGATCGTGTCAACACGCCTGGATCACCATCTTCCTACAGCTTCTCAAATTACCTGTCGTATGCTCTCTATTCGCCACTATACCTTGCTGGTCCTATCTTAACATTCAATGATTACATCTCTCAATTACGAGTTCCTTCTCCGTCCATCACTAGAAGCCGCACAATGCTCTACGGTATCCGTTTCTTGATCACCCTCCTTACCATGGAAGTGATCATACACTACATATACGCCGTTGCTATCTCCAAATCCAACCCCGACTGGTCACACTACACGCCGTTTCAATTGAGCATGCTCGGCTACTTCAGTCTACACCACATCTGGCTTAAACTGCTGCTTCCATGGCGCTTCTTCCGTCTATGGGCGCTCCTCGACAACGTGGACCCACCAGAAAACATGGTGCGGTGCATGAGTGACAACTACTCCGCCCTCGCATTCTGGCGTGGGTGGCATCGCAGCTTCAACCGCTGGATCGTGCGCTACATATTCGTGCCTCTAGGAGGTAGCGGTAGGGGAACGTCAACAATCCGAGGTCTTTGTAACCTTCTAGCAGTGTTTACCTTTGTCGCGTTATGGCACGACATCTCCTTGCGACTGCTCACATGGTCCTGGCTCATCGTGCTGTTCCTGGTCCCGGAGACGCTGCTGAGTACGGTCGTGTTCCCCGCTCGGAACTTCAAAAGCCGGCCCAATACGTACAGGATGTTGTCTGGCATCGGAGCTGTAGGCAATGTATTGATGATGATGGCTGCGAATCTGGTCGGCTTCGCGGTCGGGTTGGATGGCCTTCAGGGACTCGTCGCTGGGATTGTGAGTGGGTGGGAGGGTTGGGCTTTCCTAGGCATGGCGTGTGCGACCCTGTTCGTTGGTGTCATGGTCATGTTCGAGATCCGGGAGAGTGAGAGGCGGCGAGGCATCTCAATGAAGTGCTGATTTGGACTGGGTAGAATCATTCTATAGAAAGCAGCTGGACATGTGCACCGGAACGCACAAAGCACGCGACCCTTCACATCATAGCATGGTCTTCCTGATGAAGTGCTGTAAAGCAGAAATCCTTTGCCACCAACGGCATACGTTCCGACGTGAGTCACAACCGAGGTGACGTCTAGTCTGCCATGCACTCGAGAGTGTGGCGCTGGTATTTTCAATCTTATGTCCAAGGACTGGAGATCCACGACGACGCACTAGACTTTTCGCCCAATTCGGGTCCATGAAATAAGCTTTCGCGATATCGTGGATAGACGTGGAACTTGAAGGCCGAAAACGTGAACCATCAGACGAGCCCAATACATATTCCCCTGATATCCCCGCTCAAAACCCCCATGCAACCTCAATAATAGCCCGTTGTCCCTCGAAACTCACAACTACCCACGTAGATGACGTCCACCTTCATGGATCCCATCCGCGCATGGGGTGAGTGAAGCGATAAGAACCCCTGACTAAAACAGCCCGCAAGAAAGCCTCGAACTGACTCGTGGAACCCACCTCGCGAGAATCACAGACTACTGCTCAGCCTGCAGCAAGCGCGTGGCCAAAGCCTCGGGCGACGACACATGGAGTCTCAGCTTCGAGGTCATCGCGGGCGCCGCCGCGCTGACGGCGATGAGGAAGTTTGAGGATTCGGCGCGCGCTTCTGGTATGTTTCGTCCCATGTCTGGCTAAGCCGCGCCTTAACACACCATCCACCCTGCCTGACTACGAAATAATCATACTGCTTCGCTGCTACAACAATGCGAACCTACCAATCTACCACAACGCTCACACAAAAGCAAACAAATCAGGCGCGGTAACAACAAGCGCCTGGACGAAATGGCATCTCGCCAACTCGGCGAGCGCCGAGGCACGTAAGCTTGTCGAAGGTCCGCGATTCCAGCTTTCGAGGAGGAGTCAGGACTTGGCGAGACACATCGCTGCTGTTTGGACGGATAGGCTGTATGACGAGCGGTATAAACCGTATACACCTTTTGGTGAGTTCTGGGACGATGTTGCAGTAGATTGGAGGAATCAGAAACTGGCTAACGGTGGAACTACTAGATCCTGCGAAGACGAGAGCGCCTGATTGGGATGCGTTGATGGGGGAGGGGTCGTGATCGGTAGCACTTAACTTGATAAATGAGCATGAACTTGTACCAGTCTATCTGGACGTGTTGTAGAGGTCGGGTGTTGCTTGCATCTAGTGATTTGGGTTTCTTGCTCGCGTGGCTGACTCCCTGCCAGTCAAACTACGACGCTACCTCTGGCTCACAACTGGGACTCTCTGCTAGCCAATACGCGTCCAACCACTGTTTCGTAACCGTCTTGTAGTACCTTTGGTCAGGTCCCGATGTGCAATAAACCAACGTTTGCATACGTACGAGCACGAGGCACGGCGACAGGCTCCCTGTCACAGAGTCGCCGAATACGAACACACACTATAGACCTTGTGCTCGCCGGAGCTGTGATATCCCGACGACTTTGCTTGAAGACAGGGGCAAACTGGAGGCTTTGGACTCTCCTGCTACTGAAATCTTTCATGAAGGGTCGTCTCGCCGGGAAGGAGGAATACGACGAAGCTTGAGGAGGCATAACGCGCGGAGGAAGAGATGCAATACGCGATCCTCAGAGAGGAAGAGAACACCAGTATAGCAGTGATTGAAGATAGCTTCACTCATCTGGACCTCAAATAGCAGTGCCATAGCTCTTGACTCTGCTCCAGTAGTACGCCTTGTCGTTCTTCAGCCCAAACTCTCCCCAATCATCTGTGAGACGGTTGTAGCTCCAAAACCCCTTCCACGTCAGTTTGTTGTTTCTCGTGCCGTCCTTTCGACCTGCACTGCCGACGACGAATTGCATCTTCCACATGTACTTTGGAAGAACACCTTCTGTCTCCACGTGCAACTCGCCCTCCTCCTCCTCGACCACTGGGGAGGGTTCTTTGAGGTATTCACCTGGACCTTTGCCGTCTTCATCCTCGCCGACATTCAGATGCATGGCATTGGTAGGCCCAGAGAGCCGCCAACGCCCTCGCAATGCGTCCCTCATGACAGCTGAGGGCAAAGCTCCTGTGTGGTGCTTATGTAGGTTGTCCTTTATCAGGTGATGTACAACATCGGCAGGTTCGACGGTAGTCAAGAGTGAGATGACAGTGCCATCTCGGAAGAATCGTAGGTAGCGGTAGTACGTCACGATCTGGACAGGACTGGTCCATGTAAAACGAGATTGGTGAGATGCACCCGGCCTGGTGTAATTAACCGTGGAGATGTAGCAACCATTGAAACGTATGCGTGGCCGATGACGGAACTGTAGACGATAAGAGGGCCATACAGCTGGGGTGAGATCGCGGAAGAGAGGTAGTTTAGCCGTTTCAAGGGCATCAACGAGAAGGAAACGCTCCATAAGGGGAACGCCCTGAAGGTCACATGCATAGGTGTAATGCATAGCGGCGAAGCCAACTTCCGCTCCTAACGTGACTCGCTTCCAGGTACGATCCTCAGTAGCGACGAGGAACGCGAAGCGCTTGCATACCCGAGCCAAGCGGCTTAGTGACGCGACGTCCCTCACTGCAAGCGACATAAGCACATCTGCCAGTACCTCTTCTGGGATTGATGCAATGGGGCATGGGGATGGTTCGGAAAGGTCTGTCTCTGGCTCCGCCGGTTGAATCGTCAGCGTCGAAAATTCCGCAATGAGCTGCGATATGTCTGCCCTTGGACCATCTTGTGAAGCGTGAACGGGATCCGATGCTGTCACAGACGCATTCGAAGGGGCAGGAACAGGTAGTTTCTGAGGGAATGGTGACGGTGGAAAGTGTTTGTTTTTATATACTTCGTGAACACGATCGTCAAGCTGGGAACGACACTGTTAGTCATGAAGAAGTTGATGTTGGCTTGAAGCATACCTTGAAAGCTTTCCTGTACAGAGATACACTGTCACCCAGACTGCCTTGTGTCTCTCTCTCCACGGCCTTCTCGTAGTGCTCTAGAGCTGTCTGTGGCTCGAGGTTGTCGGCTTTCGCTCTAGGCCGCACGGCTTCGTTGCCCAGCTGCAATGCGATTTCCTTATCATCTATTTCGTGAAACGTCCGTGGCTCATAATCATTCGTATCATTTCGTCGTGTATGTTGGCTACTTTGCGCCAGCAGAAGTGCCCTCTTCGGTGGTCTGCCGGGTCCACTAGGTCCAGGTTTCTCTTCAGTCCTTGAGGTGTTGCCTTGCTTCTTTGAGCGTGCAGAGACCTCCGCTCGCCACCGCTGACGGAAGGATTCCAGCTCAACCTCCGTCTCGTGCTCCTCCATGATCGTCACTGCGGGGTTGCGTACAGATAGCTGTTTCAAGGTTCCTAGAGTAAGTGGCGAAGCCTCAGGAAATAGGTCAAGGTCTTACGAGCTCGTGAAGATGCTTTGTATGCATGAGCCATGAGTCGAGGAATTGGTGGGGGTCTTTTCCAGATATCGGATGACGTCTGCAAAAATGTGGGGATTGACTTTGGACTCCATCGCATTTTTGAATTCACGTCATATATCTCGGAACAGCCCAGTCATTGTTCGATACAATTAGCGTGACAAGACGTAGAAACTGCACGGCACCGACACTGGACTGTTATTCCTGCCCTTCACGAAGGTGTCCGTCGGAGGGGAGCTCCATGCTATGACGACTACAAGAGAGAATAGTGGCGCCAATCAACCGCAACATATACTACCACACGAACCACAGATACAACTTATAACCGTGGAGCCAACTGGAAAGAGCTGTAATAAGGAGGCGCCCAGCAGTAACGATGTTGAGATCTCCCTCAGCCAGAAGATGCTTTCAGCGGTGTCCGGTAGCATCTTGACTTCTCTCCTGGGTACGGAAACTTCCATGCTCGTCAATCACTCAACATGGCTAACAAACCTGCAGTAACTCCCCTCGATGTCGTACGCGTCCGTCTGCAATCACAGGCTATGCCCAACCCTGCGGCCAATGCTCCGCGTTCGAACCCGGAGTTCCCTTTCCCCCGGTCCTTCTCCAACCTACCTCCAAATCTGGGCGTTACAGCATGCTGTAAGGAAGTTTTCTGGGTGAATAACAATACTCCGTACTGTGTGGCCGAGCCGAACTTCTCAACAATTGGCCTGTCCGGGGCAGAAGTTGCAGCCGATTGCGCCGTTGCAGAATCTCAACGCAAGACATTCAATTCCACATTTGATGGTCTTCGAAAGATCGCTCGGAATGAAGGCTTCACGACTCTATGGAGAGGCCTAAGTCCGACGCTGGTCATGGCCGTGCCGGGTAACGTCATTTACTTCGCTGGCTATGACTGGCTACGTACGAGCGAGAGGAGTCCCATCCGTGACCGTATACCGGACGTTTACACGCCCCTGGTAGCCGGATCTACAGCGCGCGTCCTTGCTGCTCTGTTCGTCAGCCCGATTGAGCTATTTAGGACGCGTATGCAGGCATCCCCATCCTCGAGCGCATCTGGCACGTTCAGAGACACCTTGGGCGGAGTGCGTGAGATGGTGCAGAACCAAGGCCCTCTAGCATTGTGGCGTGGCCTCACTCTGACTCTGTGGCGTGATGTTCCGTTCTCCGCTCTTTACTGGTGGGGCTATGAAGCGACGCGCAACGCCCTCATAGATGCACGTGAAGGCCGAGGTAGCAGCGGCGGAGACTCCATCACGTCAGGCTCACAGAGCAGGAACGACTCCCGCAGTCAGCTCAATCATACTTCTACTCTCATCGACAGCTTCACCGCCGGAGCTATATCAGGGGGTCTGGCCTCCATCGTTACGACGCCTTTTGACGTGGGCAAGACGCGGCAGCAGGTCTACCGGCATTCCGGCGACTCCGGCACCTCAGCAGTTGCGGAGGGAGCGGGCAGGTTACTCCGGCCAGAAGACCGTTCCATGCCAAGACTTTTGCTGCATATCTTCAACGAGGAGGGTATGGCGGGTCTTTTCAGGGGTTGGGCGGCAAGAACATTAAAGGTGGCACCTGCTTGTGCAATTATGATCAGTAGCTACGAGCTGGGGAAGAAGATGGCGCAGACGGGCAACAAAGGGGAAGCCGAATGATGGGTTGTCTCATCTTTGTCTACGGCGTTCCTTGGCATTGGGCTGTCTTCTGTTGCAACGATACCATGTTACATTACCTGCATTCGGCGATGGCGTTCATAAAGGTGTCTTGGGTTTGGTTAGATGATGGTGCGAATACTGAGGTGAAGCATGGATTGGCGTTGGGAAATGGTGGAGTAGTGGTAAATGTGAAAGAGCTTTGTTGTGGAGCTTTGTGATGCAATAGACATCTCTTTTCCCCAAACAAGGACCCGGGTACCAGCCCATTTCTTTTGTCTGTTGAGCCTCCTATGTTATTGCGGTGGCGTTCAATACGGCGTGCCTTCGCGACATCAACTTTCTCACGCCGCTGTAGATTCACCGCGGGCCTTAATCATGCGGCCTACATCAATGGGCTCCAACTTTCACGGTGTCTTAGATCCACGGCGTCCTGATCCATCCCTCCTGGTTTCACGATGGTCTGTAATGCCGGCCTGCTGTACCGGCATCTGTATGCAATGTAGTCAGCATTCACGACGTCCTAGATTCACGAAGTTCTAGATTCACGGCTTTCCGTATTCATGGCATCCTGTATTCGGCCTACTGTATTCATAGTGTTCTGTAATCAGCCGTCTTGTATTCATAGCAACTGATATATATGTCTCTTTTGCCTTCACCTGGGCGATCCTCTCTCTTCCATCGCAAATCGCGAAAACTTGGAATCTGATATACAAAGTCCTCATGAAGAGAAGCTTCATTTTGACCCTTTTCCAGCATGAAGTCGACCAAATAAAGCAGACAGCGACAACTGCGTTGTGCAGGTGCATCCTTTCGTCCCGAGAACTTCGATATCTGTCGACGCAACCACCCCAGCAACGTCAGCGACTCGCCCAACCTCTGGCGAGGCTCGGACCTCTTCAGCTTAGAGATGAGGACCATCCAGCATGGTCCAGGCACTCCGATGACCAGCATAGTAATGTCAGCATCTGGCGCTCGGCCCGTGGCAACCAGATTGATGTCTCCAGGCGTGGGTCCATGGGCTAACCACGCGCTTCCTCTCACTTCGCAACTTGAAACCTCGCCGGCACTCTCCCGCTACGGCTATCCCCAACTCCTTTCTCTATTCTTTCGCGTGTCCCTGACCCCGGTTAGTAAGCACCTTTGCCTGCCTGCTCCTTTCCGCACGCCTGCCCGCCCAGCAACTTGTCCAAAAACTTTCGCGTTCACAATCCAATCACCACACCAACGCAATTCACCTACACCAACAATCATCCATTAACCTGACAACTTCTCTTAAGCTTTAACATTCCTTCTCATCATCACCGGTATGTTTCGCAACTCGAGTACCATGTCTTTTGACGCGATTTTGAGAGTCGACCATTGAATACTCAGTTGAGATTCCAACATCAGCAGATTTTGCATCACTCTTTGTCTTCCTCTCCCGGCCGATGTCTGTAGAAGAACGAGAGCACGAGCATGATGCTTGCCGGTACGTCGCTGATCGTGACTATGATAGTTCACCACATCTTGTCGTCTGAAGCAGAGCCATGTCCATGGATAACGACCCGGATGCGAGTCGTCCAAAGCGACGACTAGGCAACGAGGACACGATGTTCCACCCTTCGAAGTGGTGCATCACTACCATCAAAGATGCTCGCACGATGATGAAATGGTCGATATCGGCATCGATGGCAGTTCTCCTCTCGAAGCTCTCAGCTTCGACATCTTTGTGCACCTTCGCCGCTTCCTCAGCCAAGAGGATCTTGCCGCTCTGGCACTAATCCCACGAGCCCTCAGGCCAAAGGCACAAGAAGTTCTCTTGCGGTATCCGGACCTCGAGTCCCGGAACCACTTCTTCCACTTCCTCAGAGGCCGCTGCCCCCAAACTTATGCGACAACCCACGGCTTGAATGGGTGAGAACAGTTACCGTCCAAGGGAAAAGATCTGTTCTCATAAGGAACATACCACTGATCTCAAGAAGCTGCTTGACTCTTGCCCTTATATGTCCAGGCGTGAACGTCGAAATGATTCAGCACTGGGTCCCGCCAGACCTTCATGTTGATTTAACTTCCTATCACCAATACCTCCACGACGTAGCTCCACGCAACATGTTCACGTGCCGCTGTCGAGTCATGGTCGCGGACAGCAGATAACCCCGGTACACCAATGCACAAGGCCGAAGCCAGTTCGAGCGTA
>Ga0068631_100462_pt1 | contig 16016 bp, 20 predicted proteins | sample InSIn5gowninarea_2_FD_77434 | JGI IMG/M metagenome (GOLD analysis project Ga0068631, IMG submission 77434) | Clean room microbial communities from NASA Spacecraft Assembly Facility at Jet Propulsion Laboratory, Pasadena, California, USA -... ...
GCGGGTAGCAATTTTGAGCGAGGAAGCAGTGAAATTCAGACAATGGGTTATGGAGCGTCTGGATCGGGAATGGGGCCGCAGGTTGCGGACATTGGAAGCATGGCCAGTATGAAAAGCATGTATGACAAGGAGCAGAAAAGCATATGAGCATGAGCATGACCATGACCATGACCACGACCACATTATGCAGATTTCGGAAGATATAGATTTGGCGCGTTCAATGCCTCTTACCAATCCCAATTGCCTTTTGAACGTCCCTTTCCCAACCCGTTGACCCGTCGAGCATATACCAAATTGTAGTCGTTACAAAAATTACGCCAGTCGAAACTCCCCTTGATTTTTCCTTGGACCCGGAACGCCGCGCTCATTGTAAAAAGTCGCAAAAAAGGGTCGGCGACTACATTGTATGTGGGTGGGGAGGGAGTTCTATTTCTCCTCGGCGGCGTGTCTCTTGGCGGCGTTGGCTTGGATGGTGGCCTCGAGGCTGTCGAGGCGTCTTGACATGTCGTCCACTGCCGTTACACGGGGAGTCAGCTTACATGATACCTCGGACGTCGAGCAAGACAATGGTGGAACACGGTGTGACGTTACAAGCGAAGACCGCAGTCTAAGACTACTTTGTTTCCGGGAACGCCCCTTGGTAGTAAGATATGCCTCGTACGATGTACGTCTGCTCGCTCCCCATTCTTCTCCGACAAGGTGTAGTGCAGTGGCGCTGGAGAACGGGGGAGGGAAGGTGTGAACTCACTCTTGGCCAGCAGCTCGGTGCTCACGGTACTAAACTTGTTGCTCAACTGCATGAGCAGGTCGTCAATGGCACTCGTCAGCTCATTGGACGCGGAGTCGGCAGCCTGCAGATTACCATCGTCGTCGTCGTCGTTGTTGATGTTGTTATTGTGCGAAGACTCTTCTCTGTAGGTGGACAGGCCGTTGAACTGGCGGACGAGCTCGTCGGCGTCTCGTTGTTGGTTTTGGTTATGTTGGTTGTGGTGGGAGGTGGAGCGGTCGGGGGTGGTGGTGTGGGCGGAGTAGGAGGATGTGCGGGTTGGTACTGGGATGGACATTGTTGGTTCAAGAGTGGTCGGAGGAGAGGACAGCTTAGGTAGCGGGCGGAGAAGGTCGAGGGAGAGGTAGATTATGAAGTAGTAGGTCGGTCGTTGCAAGGTCGTAAGCGGGAAACTAGACGGGTATAGCTATGTATGCAGCTCTTGCTCCGGAATCTCGTCTCCAGGTTGGGATATGTAGAGTAGGTTCAGGTTCAGGTTCAGGTTCAATTTCAGGTCCCTGGCTCAAAGGATCACAGGCGAAGGAGCAAATCGTATGATTGTCCAAGCAATAGTTCGATATATCCCGGCAAAAGACCCCAATAATGCAATGCCGATCAGGTCTCGCCGCGTCTCGTCGTCCTGCGAGTGCAAGGTCCCAAAAGTCCTCCCTTCGCGTGTCGACGGGGCTCTTCCTAGACTCAAAGTGCGGCCCGTAAGTTTAAGCTTAGTACTAGTGAAGTTGTTGCCTGGCCGCATACGGACCCTCCTCCCCCGCAGTAGGGCCGCTGCAAATCTCGCTTGGAGCTTTGGGAGTGACGGGGCAGATGACTTGTCGAATTGAGGGTGCGAAGAATGACATAAAGAGGCGTTGTGTTGTAATCGTGGCCCAGGAGGGTTGGGCTCTGCTCGTTTCTTGCCTTGCCTTGCCTTCTGGTCGTCGTATCGGATGGGTGACGGAACAACCGAAGATTGGGTGGGTGATTTCTGGATGTGTTGTGGATGGACACCTCAGGCTGCAAGTGCCTTCTCCTTGTCCTCGTACAAGCGGGACACGGACCCGGAATCGCGTCAGACTTCCCGCTGCTCGTCGGCACGTCGGGCATCCAAGCGGGCGGGTATCACCTGCGCTTTACCTTTTCGAGTCTAGTTCAAGCCGTGCCAGCGCGCGACGCCCGCCAAGACATTTTCTGAACTTTTTCGAGACTTCAGGGAATAATTTCCAAACTCTTAGTAACCACATATCGATACCCTTTTTTTTCTTCGACGTCGACGGCGCATACCGAAGCGAGCAATGGCGAAGAGCAAGCTTTACAGCGCTCTGGATCGGTACAAGGGTGTCGATCACAAATTGGAGCGGCAGAAGAAATTGCAAAAGCAGGCGGGAAAGAGGAAGAAGGACAAGGCGCAGAAAACAGCGGAACAAATTGGAGAGGCGCAGGAGGATGAGCATGGAGATGCGAGCGAGGAAGATGGCGAAGAGCAGCCCGTCCTAATATCGACAGGCAGCAAGGCTCCTAGAAAAGAGCTCGAAAAACGCCTGAATGGCGACGACGAGCAATGGGAGACCGATGAAGAGGACGAGAATGATGATGATGATGACGAAGATGCACCAAATGGCGTCAAGCTGGATCTATCACGCTTAGATGACAGCGACTCCGACTCGGAAGAAGACGAAGAGATTGAAGCGCCCATCACCAATGGCGCCTCTCACGATGCAGCAGAAGATGAGGACGGAGAGGAGGAAGACGAAGAAGGCATTCCACTATCCGACCTCGACTCTCTCGCCTCTGAAGAAAAGGGCGACCTAATACCCAAGCAACGCCTCACAATCAACAACACGACCGCGCTCCTCAAAGCCCACAAATCAATCTCCCTCCCCTACGCCTCCCTCCCTTTCTCCGCCTACCAAACCATCACGACTGACGATCCCGTCTCCATCCCGGACATTGACGACGACCTCAACCGCGAACTAGCCTTCTACAAACAGTCCCTCGCCGCAGTCAAGTCCGCCCGTCGACAGCTAGAGGCCGAAGGTACGCCCTTCTCCCGCCCCGTAGACTATTTTGCCGAGATGGTCAAGAGCGACGAGCACATGGGCAAAGTGAAGAAGGTGCTTGTCGACAAGGCGGCGGGCAAGAAGGCGAGCGAGGAGGCCAAGAAGCTGCGCGAGGCCAAGAAATTTGGCAAGCAGGTGCAGGTCGCGAAGTTGCAGGAGCGGGACAAGGCGAAGAGGGAGACGATGGAGAGAATCAATACGCTGAAGAGAAGTACGTGCTAACTTTCCCCTTTTTCAAACACACAAGGTCATCTGGAGAAACACGGGAGACTGATATGCTGATTACTACCCTCTGCGACATACAGAACGACAAGGCGCAGACCTCACCACCACAAACGAAGAAGACCTCTTCGACGTAGCCCTCGAAGACGTCGGCGCCACCACCGAGCGCACAGACAAGCGCCGCCGCACCAGCGGCAGCGGCAGCGGCGTCAAGAGCGGGCGCGCAGCAGACGGCAAGCCGTCAAGCACGAAGCGCTCGAAAAAGGACGCCAAGTTTGGCTTCGGAGGCAAGAAGAGGTTCGCTAAGAGCAATGACGCGGCGAGTAGTGCGGACGTGCGGCCGCCGTCGGCGAAAAGGATGAAGGGGAAGAGCGCGAGGCCAGGGAAGAGTAAGAGGGCGAAGATGAAGTAATGGAGATGCCGATGAGGTTGGAATCGAGTCTCTGGAGTATGTGTAACAAGGATATGCATTGGTATGTGGCGTCGAAAACGAGGGAGGGATGATTCTTCGAGGTATCAAGGTCTGTATATCTTTGTGCATGATACCGATCTTGTACGTCTTTCTATGTCGACGCATGATGAACGTACTTTGCTGTCACATGCTTTGCAATACCTTTGCTGCTTCCACTATGCGCTGATGTTGCTTCTGTTTCCATGGGATGATTGACGCGCAGCAATATCTCCATGTTTTCTCGGGCTTGAATGCCAGGTGATTTTTACTTCCCCCAAGTCTCAGTCAAGGTACGCTCAGTTGGCTGCGTGCGTGCTTGTGTGTGTGTGTTTTTGTGTGTGTTTGTGCGTTGCGGGAAATAGATGAGGCGGCACAGAAAGGCAAAACCTGCGAGGGAAAGCGTGACGAGAAGTGACTGTTGTCTTGGAAAGACTGCTGTGATGGAAGACGCTTTCTCCCTCGAGAGCTCGCGCCAGGCGAACCGTTCGATGGAAAAAAAGAGAGTTGAGGCACACCGCCCACACCAAGCTGTAGTGTGGCGCGAGAGAGACAGTGTGCGGGTTACAAAGATTGGAAAATTGGTTTGCTACCGAAGTAGTCTTTTTTAGAGAGCTGCTGGTCGAGTCGGCAGTCCTTGAGCAAGCCCGCATGCGCCGTCACGCGGGTGGAGAAGAAGAAGAGAAGAGGATGATGAACGACAGGAAGCGGGATATAAGCGAGTCGAGTACACAGAGTTGGGTCACGGTTGCTAGCTTGTCGGAAAGACGAAGTGAGTTTGTGGCCAGTGCAGAGGGTGGCGAGTACCGTGGAAAGAGCCAGGACGTGGTGATGGGAAATGCACATCTGATCTGATCTCTGACCATCCATGGACGCAATTGACAAATCGCTTCATGGAACGCTCAAACAGCAATGAGCAAGTAACCATTGAGGCTGCTCAGCTGGTGAGCAAGCGTTGATCCGGATGGAGAATGTGGACTCAATGTTTGTATTCTCCCTCGATGTCTTGCACAAGGCAGAAACATCGATGAAAAATGAGGTCGTTGGGCATTCGCTGAGCGAATGCGAACAGAGTGAACCCTGCCGGTCAAGCGACCTAGGCTTGCCAAAGCCTTGACTGGACTGGCGGCAGTGTAATGAACCAGAAAGTCAGAGTGCACCGTAATGGTGAAGGGGAACCAAAAATTGTGTCCGCCGCCTACAGGAGACAGGTCACCGCTGCGGCTGGGGAAAGGTCTTCTTGATGACCGCATCCCAGGACTCCCCGCGTGATCGCGCACTGGGCATGCTCATTGGGGGTTGGGGTCCTCCACGTACCTGTCTGAGGAGAAAAGAAGAAGAAGTCCAGTTGAGAGAGCGACGCTGCTAATATAAGCGCCTGCGGTCCATCTTCGGCATGACGAAGATGGCTTGGAGCAACGCAGTTGAGGAAGGTGGCTCCATCTGCCCGTCTTCACCTTCAGTATACGGGTTCGGAATCAACATGTCCAAGCCAGACGGGTGCTGCCGCAGCTTCTCGGATACTGTGACCTACGCTCCTCCAACTCATATGATCTGCTGCCATGGGTCCGATTCCCTTCCCAAAGTGTTGGACGTGCAACATCTCCCGTTCGCCAGTGACAGCAGTACTCGGTACAGGTTGGTCGCCACAAACGAACGAGTGCTTTGCGCTCGCACAGACGGGATAGTCTAGGTATCTACAGCAAAGGTCTTTCTCGACCGTAGCGGTATTCAGTTCACCACCTCCAATTTGTCGTTAGACGATTATTGTATGCTGTTTGCGTGCTAAGTTGTGGTTTTTCGGCCGGTCCATGGTTCATAGGCGACTGCGGATGGACCGTACCATACTCATTGTTTTGTTTAACGTTCAGCTTACCAACACAGAAATCCCTCATCTGAGCCATGGAAAGCGGCTAAGGGCACGCTGGTCTCTTGGATATAGCTTTTCTCTGCTCCTCGCGCTCTTCTTCTCTTCTTCTTCAACCAAGTGATCGCGCACTGGGCGTGCTCCATGTGAGCTCTGTGCTGAATTCTATGCAGAAACATTGCGGATCTGATCTTATGCTCACAAAGCATACAAACACACACACAAAAAACATACGCATACACATATCACGAATTCACAGGGGAGAGAGAGAAGATGCCGTGCAAAAAGTTGCAGCGAGAGGTGCAGTGGCGGTGGGAGCAGCAGCGAGACAAACCCCCAAAGAGCATCCGGGAACTGCTGAAACCCGACCACCACCACCGATCAGCAGACTTTCTGCCGGTGGACGAGAAGAAATTGGCTAACTGGCGCGGCAGGCAACCCCGGGGCCCGCGACGGGCGCAGCTCGTGAGTCTCCTGACTCACGGCGACCGCGGCGAGTGGCGTCTCTGCGGCGACAGATTCGCATTCGTCCCGCGAGCGGTCGGAGGTAAGTGGTGGGGTGAGGAGGCGGATTGGCGGTTGCTGGGCGGGATGGAGGGGCAGGTGCGGTGGACAGAGGAGGCGAAGAGGAAAAGGAGGGGGTTGAAGCGGTATCATTGGGGGTGTTATAGGTCGGGCGCGAAGGTGGGGTGTCTGTCGGAGGTGAGGTTTAGTGGGGTGGAGACGGAGAGTTGGGAGAAGAGGAAGGGCATGGTGGAGTGGAAGCAGAGGCGGAGTGTGAGGTTCAGTGATGAGGTGGGGGAGAAGTTGGTGAGTAGAGTTAGACGTAGTTCCCTTTAGATAGCACTTTTCGGCGTTCTTGCATTTGGTGTGGCGTTCTGCAGTAGGTAGCCATCACTGACTAGGGCTTGCCCTGGCTTTGAGGGCTAGCTCTGCTGCAAGAATGTATATATAGGTGGTGTGTCCGAAGGAGATGCAAAGTTGCTTCTTTCTCTAAGCGTCTGCTCTGAGCGCTGCTTCCAAGTCGGCAAGGGCGTATGCATCTTGATATACAGAACCGCTAGTCTCTCGTTACCGGAGTTTTCTGCACCACACACGTGCAGTTATGATGAGTGGCGAATATCATGGCTGTCACCCCTGAGTCTGAATCGCACGTGATCTGCTTCGTCCATGCAGTCTTTTCATATTGTTATCTGGCAATCTACCAGGCTGGTCCACACAAGTGTTTCAAGTGCCCCATACCCGACTCAAACTCTAAACACGCAAAAGAGTTCGTCTATTGCTGTGCGCTTGGTCGCGATACGTGATGATCACGCAAGCTTCCTGAGCAACAGTAATGATCTAGTTGGTGAGATCGTCCTGATCGATTATTCCGTTCATAATACTCTATCACCACCACTCCTTCATACCTTCCCTTCTTCGAAAATTAGTCCCATCAATTCCCCTTCTACTCTCCCTTCCCCTCGCCCTTTCCAACAGCACCTTCAACCGGCGCCCTCAAACCCTCCCTAGCAAACTTACTCTGGTGCGCATTTCCGTACGGTCGCGGCCTCCTAGACTTGTCCCTTCCGCCCGCAGCCAGCATCGTGAACTCCACGATATTGCCCAGCGTATCCTCTTCCTCGAGAGCATCAGAAGTGATATAGTCGCTTCCGCGAACGCGGATATGCACTGTATCGTCGATGAAACGCTGCTCTGCTTCACCTTTCGCGGATTTGGACGCCGATGCCTTGGGCGTGTACTTTGGCATTGGATAGGCCTCGGCCGTCTTAGTAGGCTCCACCGACGCACGATCCGCCGACTTTGTCCTGCTGTCATCGGCTCCAGCAGCAGTCTCAGCCTCTGCGACCTGTTCGCGAAGGAGCCGCTCCTTGTGCTCCGAAATCCTCCGCTGTCGGTCATCGTGGTCTTGTTCCTCAGCCTGGTCACGGAACGTAGGATCGCGGCTAGAGGGGTCTTCTGAGGGAGGGAGCTCTTTGCCTAAATCTCCCGCCATACGGTCGAAAGACGTCTTCTCCGTCGGTCCAACATTCCCCGACATGGTGGAGTTTCGATTTGCATGGCCTTCGTCACCATGGTCCTGAAGTGCATTCGTTGGAGTGGCATCATCGTCATCATGATCACCACCACCGTAAGCCACATGCGGCAGTTTTCTGGGTCCAGCAAAATACCTCGCGCTCTCGCTCTCCGCGCCGGCGGCCGCACTGCCCGCGGTGTTGACCAGGTACTGCTCGTAGCGCGTCCACTCGTCGTCAAGCCCGTAGTCCCAGTGCTCCTCGTGGTAGGCGTCACGCAGTTCGGGGCTGATGAGGTTTCTGTAGGCTTGAGCTACCTATTCGCATCAAAGAGGATCAGTACTGCCACCAACGCGAACACTACAACACGGTGCGTGAACGGTAGGGCCAACGATTGACGTACCTCATTGAAGGTACAGTAGTCCGGCACGCGATTTGTGCTGTCCGGGTGCGTGGCCGCAGAGCGCTTCCGGAAGGCTCGTTCGATTTCGATGTCGTCGGCGTTGTATTTGAGGCCGAGGACGCGGTAGTAGTCGTTGGTTTCGGGGCGCTGGGGCAGGGGGTCCATCTTGGACAATACTTTTGGAAAGGGAAAGATAGGGTACTCGAAGTTTAGACAGTGCAGTTAATTCCAGCTTGTGGTGGAATGATGATGCTGTTGTAGAAGACTGACGACGAGGAAAACGAATGGTAGAAATACGAGCTTTAAGAGAGAAACGGCCTGGAAGAGTGAAGCAGACATTGTGAAGCACATTGCGTGGCTACCCAACGTAAACCTTTAGCTGGTGACCAGAGCCTCTCGTGATATTGTAAAAGATACTGCTTCATCGATCACCACGGTCACAAACCTCGTACACACAAGTTGTATGTGATTCCGCCACTCTACAACGTACAAACCGCAGTTACCGCAGACGCAGCATCCTGGTGAACACTCAGGTATTCATCACAGGTAGGCGCAGTTGCGGAGAAAAGTCGTGCGTTGGCAAAGGACCTGCGCTGCTTCGGATGATCGTGGACAACAGTATCTCGAGGCTCTTTCCAGCGTACATCTTGACACTATCAATCTCCCTATATTGATAGCTCAAGCAGCGAGAAGGTTCACCACTCCAGGCAAATGGACCTGAATACCTTTGTTCTTCTTCCTTTTTTCATCTCGGTTTTGGAAATCTGACTATCTTCCTTCTTTTTGATTCTTCGGCCAAGCTTCACTTTCCGTCCCTCATTCTCCAACAGCAGTCCCACATCTCGCACAACAGAGTCTCTGCTCACCGCCCACCAGCCTTGCCTTAAACTCCTTCCCATCACACCTCCGACATCGTGACACCCTCCCTTTCTCCCGTATCTCCCCTTCCCCTTTCCCCTGCTCCCCTCCATCCTCCGCATCCTCATACTCAGACGCCTCCTCCGAGCTCAACGCACTCACATAACTCTTCTTCTCCCCACCCATCCCCGGCCTCTTCACCGCGAGCAGCCCGCTCTCGTCCGCACCACCGCCACCGGCAGCCTTCCTCAGATCCCCACCTCCTCCTCCTCCCTCTCTGCCCGGCGAGCGCTCAGAGCCCTGCCTCTTTCGCTCGGAGGGCGAACGTCCACGGTTCCAGAACCCAGCCGCAGCATTCCAGAACATGTTGCTCTGGCCTCCCGCGAGCCAGAGGGGATCCTCTGCCGTGCAGCGCTGCGAAGCTTTTGCCGTTGCTGGTTCCACTCCACCCTCCGCGTCGTTGCTGGGTGTGCGTTTTGGGTTGCCTGCTGCGGAGGCGGAGACTGCTGCTGTTGCTGCTGGTGATGATGATGATGCTGGTTGAGGAGCGCCGGATGTGATATCAGTAGCATCAGACGCCTGCCGCAGAGGCGAAGAGTGCGTGGTCGACGTAGCGGTAAGGACGTCCGAAGCGTTACTATCCTTGTGGTAGAGCTGCGTGCGTGAGCTCGCCGCAGCAGAAGCCGACGACGCCAACTGCGCCGCTGACTTTCTCGGGGAATTCGAGCGGCTGTGTTGGAGAGGTATGCGCGCGCTGTCGAAGGAGCCCGTGCTGCCGACGCCTTGACGCCAGCTCATGATGCGTTCGTTGGGCGGCTGGGTGCCGAGCGTGGACGTGCTGTCTGTTCGCCGCCTGCTGACGCTGGTGACGGAATGCCGTGCAGATAGTGATCCTCTACGTGAGAGGCGGGATTTCGTGTTGGAGATGAGTGACGCTGTGTCCCAGTCTCGCTGGTCGGGTTTCCGCTTCGAAGCGGCGCAGTCTTGGCGGAAGATTTTGATGCTGCCGTCGAAAGAAGCGGTTACGATAATTTGGCCATCATGGTGCGTCGAGCGAGATATGTATGTGGACGATGGTTCGACACGCTTGAATGTTGAGTCGGCGGGTGTAGCACGAGGCGTGTTCTGCACGCTACCCGTGCCATTTGTTGATGGTTGCTCAGCCTCACTAGCTGGCTTGCTGTGGACTTGCTGTGAAGAGGTGACGGATTCGGCACGACTGATCAGGGTGACAGGCGGCGGATTGCAAACGTCATAAACGGGGTCTTCAGACTGACCCAGAAGTTGACGAGTCTTGACGGGTGCGAGGATGGCCCAGAGTGTCATGCTATCGTTGGCTTCGAAATACTCCAGAGGCCGCTGGTTCTTTTCCGCCTCCGAGGGTCCAGTGGACCAGATATAGCACTTTTTGTCTTCTGATCCAGATATAACTGCGGTACCGTCCGAGCTAAAGGTTGCTCGAATCTGTGTTTCGTCGTTCTTGTGGCCCTTGAACTTCATCTCTTGGGTATAGTTATGGGTGTTGTACATTCTTATCCGCGAATCCTTGCTCGAAATAAGGAGTTTGACGTCGGCTTTGCTGTTTCCGCTGTCGGTGTCGCTGACGTGTGGAATGGTAATCGCACGTATACCGGTGATTTGATTACTCTGTTTCGCGTTCCTGCCGCGCGCGTTCGGCCGAATGCTGAATTGGCTCTCGTGTTTGAGACCCTCAGTTTGGAAGAAATGGACCTGGCCGCCAGTCGTCCCAGCGATGGCAGACGTGCCGTCAGGAGTAAAGGACACAGCACTGATCATCTCTGGTAGTGGTGTCCAGTAAGCGACAGCCTTATCCGGGATAGACCACAAACGCAGCTTTGAATCCAGCGAACCAGCAAGGAAGAACCGGTCATCCCTGGGATGGAATTGTATGGATGGCACATACTCCACGTGCTTGAAAGTACAGAGACACTCATTTCGACTTACGTGCCACAGACGAACGGACTTGTCGAAAGATGATGACAACAGGAAATTGTTTTTGCTCCAACTCAGGTCTACGACGGTAGATGTATGACCCTCGTACTGTCGAAAGACCTTCTTCTTGAACACCGGCGCGCTGAGATGCTGGTGCGGCTGCTCCACGCTCCCATTCGAGGCTGCTGCTTCCTCTTCCTCCTTCTCGTGAGCCCGCCTTTCCTCCTGGGATGAGATGACAGCCCACACGCGCACAATCTCGTCCTGGCCAGCCGCAGCGAGATATTTCCCATCCCTGCTAAACTCAAGCGCCCAGATCGCATTACTGCCCTTGCCCTTGCTCTCTACGCCTCCTTCCGAATTCCGCGACTTCGATCTCTCCAAACCTACTGTCGGCTCGGCCCTCAATTCTTGTGCGAGAAAGACTTTGTCATATTGCTGCTCTTTCTTGAACTTTGCTTTCACCCGTATGTATGACGGCGGCTTCGGATGCCTCGGCTGGAAGCCAACATTATCTCCCATATGCGACTGCGTGAAGAGTTGCGCGTCCGTTCCTTCTGGCCGCGCTGGCAGGTCGCCATGCTCGGATGGGTCGTTTTGTGAGGCGTCAGAGTCGAGATTGTTGATGTTCTTCTTCTTGTTGCTGCCTATGAAGCGGGAGAGGAAAGACACTCTCTTTCTGTCGAGTTCACGTCAGCCAACTTGATCGCTTGCCATCTTGCGTCACGGTGTCCGGCTCCAAGCCTATCCGCGCGCGAATCGCAAGAAGCGCTGCGAGAGCGGGTATGCCAGCGACGTGAGAAGATCTGTCCTGCAGATTTTATAGATGGAGGCTTGCGACTCACTTCTTCTCCTTGTTCGCACCCCCGTCCGCATGTCGCGGATGCGCCGGATGGCCGGCAACGTCGTCGTTTGAATGTGAAGACGAGTCCTTCATGAAGCTTGATGTAGACCAGCGCGGAGCAGACGGTGACGTAGAAGAGCGCTTCTGTATCTGTATGCGAAGGACGCAAACTGCCAGTCAGTCCGACTGCTCCGACGTCGCAAACCCCAAGCTATCGTACCTTTGGCCTGGTGCCGTTCAAGCCATGCTCATCATGCTGCGCCTTCTGCTCTACACCACTCGCTCCGACCCGACCTCGTGAAGCTGTCTCGGAAGCATCCCCGCCAACTTGCGCCCGCTCATGTGTCTCCGTTGTAGCGCCATTAGCGTTCGGAGATACCGCGCGCGGGAATAGCACTGGCGAGATGGGGGATGCGGTCGCGCTCTGTGGATCTGTGATCCGAATCTTTGGTAGTGTGGCTGCCATTGTCATGCAATAGCCCGAATCTTAAAAGGATGTTTGTCCGGGTTCATGTGTGGAGAGGTGGTATATCGTGCGGTTTGGCGCACGCAGGTTGCTTTCGTGGTCGAGGAATAGAGTAAGGACAGGACGCCAAATAAATGAATAAGAACTTTGAGTAATTACAAGAATACCTTAGCAATGTTTGTTTGTTGAATGAGATGGCGCTAAGTGAGAATTAAGCCTTGTGGCTCGCGCGGAGAATGCGCAGACACAACGGTGACGTCGCATCGTTGGAGACGCTAATCCGGGGTTGCAAAGAACGAATACTGCGCCTTGTGCGTAGAACAACGGGAATCACAGGCAACGGGACGTCTTCCTTAAGAATTCAGTGTCACGCAGAAAGGGCATCATAAAAGGTCGATAGAATCGACGTTGATGTAATATTGCTTAACATTATCCTACTGAGGGAGAATCTCTACCTGTGTGCCCGTCCGACCCATCCGTAAGACACCCAGAAAAAATGCGTAAACCCAGGCTGCGTCAAGAAATGGATTGTATCGGACATGAAACGCCGTGACCAATGCAACGTTGAGCGAAGAGAAAAACAATCGTGCCATCCATCTAGAAGTCCTCGTCGAAGGCGAAGTCGCCCGTCATCTTGGGCTCTTCCGCCTTCGGGGCGCCTACTACCTTCGCCTCGTGCTTCTTCGTGCTCGCCATGACACCGGCCTTCTGGTAGTCACCGACGCGCTTCTCGAAAAAGTTGGTCTTGCCTGCGAGGGAGATGTTCTCCATGAAGTCGAAGGGGTTTGTAGAGTTGTAGTGCTTCGTGTTGCCAAGAGCGAGTAGGAGACGGTCGGCGACAAACTCGATGTACTGGCACATGAGATCCGAGTTCATGCCTAGCAGTCTGCAAGGCAGAGCATCCGTCAAGAATTCCTGCTCAATGGTGACGGCCTCGACGATGATTTTCTTGACGGACTCTTGGCTGGGCTTGTTCTTGATGTGAGAAAAGAGAAGGCAGGCGAAGTCGGTGTGCATGCCCTCGTCACGAGAGATCAACTCGTTGGAGAACGTCAGGCCAGCCATGAGTCCACGCTTCTTGAGCCAGAAGATGGCGGCGAAGGAGCCGCTGAAGAAGATGCCCTCAACAGCGGCGAAAGCGACAAGGCGAGACGCAAACGTGGAGTTCTTGTCCGAGATCCAGCGAAGAGCCCAGTCAGCCTTCTTGCGAATGCATGGTACTACAATGGTATTAGTCGAGCAGCAGAACATGGATTGATGGTGCTTACTGTTGTCGATGGCGTTGAATAGATATGTGCGCTGCTTGGGCTCGCTGATGTATGTGTCGATGAGAAGAGAATATGTCTCGGAGTGAATGTTCTCCATCATGATCTGGAAGCCGTAGAAGCATCGTGCCTCTGGTATCTGCACCTCGCCGCTGAAGCGCTCGACCAAGTTCTCATTGACGATGCCATCAGAGGCCGCGAAGAAAGCGAGGACGTGGGAGATGAAGAAGCGCTCGTCGTCGTTGAGACGCTTGTTCCAGTCGTGCAGATCTTTGGAAAGATCAATTTCCTCAGCAGTCCAGAAGGAAGCTTCGGCTTTCTTGTACATCTGCCAGATCTACGTTGCGAAGATGCCCGTTAGCTCTTGGCATTAATGCAACCACTTTACGCGTCCTGGACGCGTGCAGAGCATCAACTCACCTCGTGGTACTTGATGGGGAACAACACGAAGCGCTGCGCGTTCTCCTGCAGTAGTGGCTCAACAGCCTCATCGTCATGTATCGTGGGTGCAACAGAAGGCTTGGTGGGCTCCTCTGGCAGGTCATCAAGCTCGGGTATGCCCTTGATGGGTACAGCCTTCTCGACACCATACTCGATGTTCTCCTTGTTCTCGACGGTGAAGTCGATCTTCTTTGCTGGCGAGTCGCTCATCTTGAAGCTCTCAATGGCTGTTGCGGCCTGCGTGGAGTTCTTGTCAGTCAAGTCGCATCTATGACATAGTGGTTTCTGTGGCGACGGTACCTTTTTTGAGGGTGTAATTTCCGTGGCCATTGTGATAGACTAATTGCAAGTATCAGATGCGCGTAGTCTGCAACTAAGAACAAAAGATTTTGCGGAGTGGGAGAATGTTGGATCGTTGGAGTGTGATGGTGAAGACAAAGAGGTTGCACGAGAAGCGCGTCTTTAAGTGGGCGCCCGATCACGTGCAGTTGCTACGCGAGTGGACGCGTCGCAAAAACAACACGCTAGCCTCCACTCCAGCCTTCACGTCTGACAATTCCAAAAAGCACGTCCCGTCTTCCGTTCGCTCAAGGCTGGGCTGGGCAATTGCTTCCAGCAGCCAACAGTGCGAGAATTGCAGGCTGGACGTAGCATCTGCCGAATCGGTGCCATGTCCTATTCCCAATTTCCAAGACGCAATTGGGGAGCTCGTCGCTTCGTCCAACCTCTTCACCTCGTACTTTGCTCGTGACTTTCTGTAAATGGAGGGTTGTGCCCAGCGGTGACATGAGTAACAACATGACCGACACTTGGACTTGTTGAACGCTTCATTGTTCCTACGGTACAAAGCAGTAGGTATCCATGGTATTACGAGCGATTCGCCCACGCCAACGCTACATCCTCTCCGTTTCTCTTGGGAAAGCCTACGCTCGATGTAAATTAAGAGGTAAGACTTCAAATAAGCGTAGGTCATAATGATAATGCCACGCTCCAAGAGAAGAAATCAAGCACTCATACATGCCCTCGACTCCTGTACCGAGGCCGACATCGCCTTCAATGGCATGATCCGCAAAAATGCACCACACCGGCGACATTTACTCAAGGGACACAATTAGCCAAAAGCTTCAGCCTTGACGAGGCCTGGTAAATGCTCGGAGAGCATACAGGAAGAAGCTCAAGTGGCTTCAAAGAAACATTGGTCACGACTCTTCTGATACTGATGCTGGATGAGCCTTCATCTCCGTGTATGCAGCCACCGTAACATCACTACCGGGAGGCAACGAGTCGCTCGAAGGCTTTTTGAGCAATGAGCTGCCTGTCGACTTTAATACTGACCAGGTCTGGGAAACAACATATGGTAAGGTCGTGCTTCGTCCCCGTGAGGCAGCTCTACGCTTCGCACACGACGTATGCTCCGACACAATGCCACAACGTGCGCGTCTCTGGGTAGACGGTTCCTGCGTCGGTTCCTGGGCTGCCTCTGCCGCTGTGTGCCAGTACAAGGCCAAAGGTACACCGACGTGGACAGAAACGACTCGCATCTCGCAGCGTACCAAGTGCTTCGATGCCAACGAGTCGGACTTGTTGGCGATCGGTCTGGCACTTGAGACAGCCCTGCAAATGAAGGAGGATGGTGTTCGGCTGGACAAGGTGCTTATCTTTTCGATCTCCCGACATGCTCTGCACGATCTGGTGAAGCCCGAAAGTGCGATTTCGTCCATGGTCTGGCAAAGCTTGGCCCGGCACGTCCTTGAACGCACAGAAGATATCGCAGCCGCTGGCATGACTCTGGAAAACCACTGGGTTCCTGGACATGCTGGAGTGGTCGGAAACAAGAAGGCACATAATGCTGCATATCATGCTGCTAAACGAGCAGAGAGGAATTCTGGTGCATACCCGTGAAGCGAAGGTTCAAGAGGAGGAACCCGACGGTCGGGTGAGATCACCCTCACTCGCAAATGCTAACTCAGATCTTTAGTTGTCCACAGCAAACAGAGGACTTGAAAGCTATCGTGTCACCAACCAAGCATAGAGTAGAACGCTTGTGCTTGCGAGAATTGAATCATCAATGACTTCACCTCGTTGTTGGTAGTCATACTCTACAGATCAGGCGCCATCAAGCCCGCCAACGCCACACGCCAACCGGCCACCACCCTCGCACCCAACGCCTCACTACCAAACTATCACAGGCTTCACCGTCGTCGCATCATGCATCTCATGAATCGCCTTCTCAAACTCCTCGGCCGGAAATGTCTTGACCAACTTATCCACCGGAAACCTCCCTTCCCTATACCACTGAATCATCTGCGGCACATACTTGCTCGGCGTCGCATGCCCAATGATACCGCTTCAACCCCCTCCTTTTCCTCTTCGCCTCCTCTGTCCACCGCACCTGCCCCTCCATCCCACCC
>Ga0068631_100471_pt1 | contig 15953 bp, 17 predicted proteins | sample InSIn5gowninarea_2_FD_77434 | JGI IMG/M metagenome (GOLD analysis project Ga0068631, IMG submission 77434) | Clean room microbial communities from NASA Spacecraft Assembly Facility at Jet Propulsion Laboratory, Pasadena, California, USA -... ...
GGATGCGTCAGGGAGTGGAGGCGCTCATAGTAGTGAGTTATAAGCAATGCGGAGGTGCATAAGATGGCGGGCTTTTGATATGAATATGGATGTGGCGTTGGAAGTGAATTAGCATGTTTAGCATAAGTATTTTATGAACAAAGGATATTTTAGCATTACAAGGACTCTTTACTTATTTTCTATAAGAGCGCTGTGGCTCTTCATTGAATTTACTCTACGTATGAACACTTAGCTATCTGACTGAAACCCCATCACGACGATTCAGACGTACAAGCTGCTCAGCCTCATAACAGCTCCTGTTCCGAAGGCATCTTATGTAGGCGTATAACAGCCTCTACTAGTCCAAAGAAACCAGGTTTGGCACTGCTGTATAACTTGAGAAAAACATATCTCGTCTAGCAGAGCAGTACTAACATCCTCAACGGGGTATATTCAAAGTGCAAGATCGAAAGTGCCAAGCATAACATCCACCACTTTTCTAATCTGTAAAAACAACGGTAATATGCAATTAAACTAGTGCTAAAGGAATCGCAAAGACATACGTACAGTTGACAAATATTATACTTATATAATCTAGTAATGCGTGACCGTGAGGTCAACTACGATCAAGGTCGGTGGTGGAATTTGTGTGTCTCACGTTGAACATTTGCACATTGACCCTCTTCCACACGCAGCCTCAGGCTGTCCGAGGAACCTCACCTCCACTCCTCCTCCCGGCATGACCTACGCTCCACCCTCCCGCTTAGCATACTCCTCCTCAATCCTCTCCTCATACTCCCTATCCCTCGCTTCCTGCCCCTCATCCCGCTCCTGGTCTGTCACATCCTCAATCCGTCCCTGGTTACCCGCTGCATTCCCCGCGCCCACAGTGCCCTGTACAGGTATCTGCTGGCGTTGCGTGAGTGTAGGTTGGCCGGTCTCTGAGGATGTGCGTTGGATGGAGCCACCGTGGCGGGAGTCGTAGGTTATGTTTTCTACGTAGGATTGGGTGTGGGGTTGGTTATTGGTGGAGGAGCTGGAGGAGGTGGTGAAGGAGGAGGAGCTGTATGAGGTGTATGTTGATTGGTTGGGGTTGGACATTGTTGTTGTTGTTGTTGTTGTTGTTTTTGGTTTTGTGAGGGGGGGTTGGTGTGGTGTTTGTGGATGGATCCGCTGGGGTTGGTTTTGAGCTAAGAAGTCGTTGTTATTCTGGTTTGTGTGTGAGCTTTGAGTTTGCTTTCGTTGCAATCCTTGTGTATTACGGGTATGGGTGTGAGGATGGTGATTGGGACTCGTTTTTATGTTTCCTTTTGAGTTTGGAGGGGGATTCGGGAGTGGAAGACTCTCGAAGGCACGAGATAACCAATCACACAGGAGCCTTGTATGGCTTACAGTCGATCTGGAGGGAAGGAAATGGGATCAAAATCTGACGTCATACTTGCCCCGCCACAAAGGACGAACTTGGCGACAGGGGAAGGGTGTGGCTCATGACACCATTTGCTCAAGTTCTTGCTTGTCTTTTGGAAGGTACACGAATACGCTGCTGTACTTAACCAGGGTATGCTGGTGCTGCTCCCTGTTTCCTTGAATCACGTGGTAACACACGTGTTGCTTGAATGGCCACATCCTGAGGGGGAAATCGTGGACTTGCAAGGCGCCTTTGTCATTCCAATCAGAGACTGTGTTTGTGGGTACATCGTCCTACATGGACAGGGAGTCTTGAGAGAAGCACCAGCACCAGGCTGACGTCAAGTCGAATCCTGCCTCCATGGCGTATATGTAGAATGGCTTCTGAAGAGTCGACCATAAGTAGCTTGCATCCTTTCACTCAGACTATAATCGAGTCATAAAGAAGTATACCTAACCTCATCTTGACTTGACCGAAACATCTCAATTGAACTCAATAACGATGTCGAATCAGGAACCAGCGCAAAAGAAAGGTAAGTCGGCCCATCTCAGTCTCCAAAGAGAACCTTCTAAGCCCAGCAGGCGTCCTTTCAACCGCCGGCGACACTGTAGGAAACACAGTCGGTGGTTTGACTAGCACAGTTGGTGGCACTTTAGGTGCTGTCGGAAAAGGTAAGTCCTATCAATGTCTAGTGGGGACTCCAGCTGACGAGCGGTAGGTGTCGGTGATGGTGCTGGCACGTTGGGAAAAGGGGTCGGCGACACTGTTTCGGGTGAGTACTTTCTAATATTTCAGCCAGCCACTTCTGACATCGTATGCAGGCGCGACCTCAGGCGTCGGAAAGACCACGCAAGCTGCTGGCGATTCTGTAGACAGTGGAGTTAAGTCGGCAACAGGGAGCAAGCAGACTGCTGAGAACCCTCTGGGATTGTAAGGCGCCGTCAGGACACTATCGCCAAGGGATTCGGAGGCTTATAACATGCTGCTTAAGATGCATTCAAGTGATAAGAGGAATAGCTTCGGAGAACTAACGCTTGATATAAAATTGTGGAACGGATGAAGCTACGATCCTGTCCACGTGATCTTGACTTCCCCTTTTCTCGACGTCGATTGATTCTACAATACATCCCTGGGACCTGAGGAACCCAACTTGGCTAGCATTGGACCACACTGGCTGCTACACTGATACCAAATCTCAATGGATTGTAGCAAACTAAAACAGCTCATAAGCATTCCTGCCTTGTACAATGACCAACAAACATGAATTGAAGTGCCCGCCAGGTACGATCATCGAGGTATTTCTAGAGGCCTGAATCTTAATTCTTATCAAGATCCAGTGTCTCTGTCCTCATATTCATCTCTCCCTCCTCCGTCAGTCTGACGGCCATCTCGCCCCTTCACAGCTTGTCCTGCATTCTGTTCGCTCTCTGTTCAAGCTCATCCCATTTCCACCCGATCTGCTTCAACTTAATTTCAATGGTGGCCCGAAGTTGGTTGTGGGCTTGGACTGCTCTTTCAAGTCGATAGGGAATCAGGCACGTCTGATCCGCGGCAGCCGCCTCCTCCCAGCATTTCTTGCTGGCCAGAAGCATCTGTACTGCCTCGAGCATCTCTTTTGATACGAGGTCTTTGTTGAGGGCGTTGCGGTACTGGTTCATTGTGGTTGTGAAACCGATGAAGGTGATTGGTTGAGATGTGGTTGAGGACAGTGTAATATTTGATGGACTGGTTGTGATGATAGTGTGAGGTTGGTGTTCTAAAGATAGGACGTGGGGGAATGCGGATGTGACGAGTGAAGGAGATTTGAGAATCGTCGATATTGAGTATTCGAGGAGTTTTTCAGTCTAAAAAAAAATTGTCCTTCTGAAGAGCTAGAACGATATAGCATGGATGTGGAAATATGGTGAAATCTCAACGCTTATATAGCCCACTTCTGCCAAAATGCAAACGGCAAGCATGTAGTACTACGTACTTATGCGTCGTCACCACTGTCATTGATACCATCCTCAGTGCCTGACTCAAACCCTCCAAGATCGAGTGCATGTTTCGTCTTCAGATCTTCAATTGTTTCAACCGAAGTGATATTTGGTTTGCCTATCTCCTTGCCGCAAGCAGAGTAGAGACAAACCACTTTGTTCGCTGCTTTACCCGAAATACCTAGCCGCATTGCTTTGAGACACTTGTTGCAGTAGAGATGCAGGCAGCTCGTGATTCGTGGATCTTTCTCGACATCTGTTTTGCATTTAGTGCATTTCAAGTCGTCTTCATGTAGCTTGCCGTCTGCAGCTAGGTTTCCAATGTGGTTTTTGAACTGTCCAACCTTGGTTGTACCTATAGCAAACAGATTAGCGTTTTGAATGCATGGAAGCTGAGCCAGACTGCTTACCAGCTATTCGAGCTCGTTTCGGAGTCTGTGAACCTGCAGTAGTGTTAGATGCGACACTTTCATCGTCTCGAATACGCTTATTTGGTGTAATGTTGTAGGATCTAACGCGTGAGGGTGACACGTTGATTTCGTCATCCAGATCTGGCTCTGATCGAAGTGGGCTACAAATTGTGCTTGTAGTAGTAGTGTGTGCTGCAGGCATGGCTTCGTTATCCTCATGATCGAGTTCAGACATAGAGAGGTGGTTGAACTCATTTGACCGACGGGGCAAGAGCTCCTGTTTGATGCGCTCAATGCCAATAATAGGTGGCACAGAATGACAGATCTCGGTAGCTGTTTCGTCTCGTTGAATAGGATCATCGATCTGAGTTTCACCAACAGGGGTAATCGATGCCACGAAATCACCGTCAACTTCTAGAACCGGCTCATCCATGATCGTCTCGTCAATTTCAGCCTCAACTCTTGGGGGTTCGTTTTCTACTTCAGCTGCAGCTGGAGCTGCTGAGGGTGCTTGGATGAGTTGGTGAAGCGGCGCTTCCTTGAGGCAGACAAATGACGAAGTAATCTGGTCGAGATCCGCATCCGTGATGTCGACCTTGTACCTAGCACAGACCTTGGCCGCTGCAAGCTGCAAGAAAGCGCAGTTGTTACCTGCTATGGCTTCCCACAACAGCGCTTTAAATTCAGTAGGGTTTTCGAAGCCTGGGCGCCCGTCTGCAACGGCCTGCATATACTTGCGGTCCTCTTCACCTTGCAGTGCCTGAGCGACTCTGATGAAAACCTCATCGGCGATCGCATTCCTGAAGGATTCTTTCTTCTCAAGTTCGATCTCGTGAAAGCCTCTTTGCATGGAAGCTTGCTCCTCAGCTTTCGATTGCTGGAGATACTGCTCAGCACTCTTCGCAGCTGCTTCTTGTTGTGCTCGAAGTGCTGCAATTTGAGTTTCAAGATCGTTCTTGAGGTCGTCTTGTGCTTTAGCTTTCCGTGCACTCTCAAGAGCCGCTGCGCTCAACTCCCTGGCAGACCTCTCCTCAGACTTCGCTGCCATTCTGTTTGTGGGGCTACTAACTGAAGATCGTGCAAGATCTTGCTGATTAGTTGGTGGGCTTGACGACATGACTGACGATAGATCGATCGTGTATTGTGGTGGATAAGAAGTATGCTATGTAGAAGTAGGTACATGAAAGAGAGGATGTTTTTAAGAACAAACTGCTGGAGCTGCGGAAGTCATTGTCATTGCGAGAGTCAATAAGTGAGGGTACACTGATTTAGAGGAACAGTGAAGGGCAAGTGACTTTCGGCAGATGACTACCGGTGACGTTGGCGGGCAAGGCTGCAGCCAAAGGGATATAAGTTTTGAACGCGAAATGTTTGGTATCAAAAAATCCTTAAGGACGTGTTCTGATGGTTGGCCCAATGGTAGCGTTGTAGTTTGCGTTTACCATCAATCACACCAGACACTAGGGGGTTTCTATAACTGTATTTCTTACGATCCTTCATTACCGGCGGTGCTGGGTTCAATCCCAAAGTCCTATGTCTTGCGCTGGGGCTGCAGCAATGAGGGGGGGGGGACTGGATCAAGGGTTGTAGTTTTGCTGCTCGTCCAAATTCGTTTTGGTGTTTTTTGGTCGTTGCGAGTAGGCGAATAAGCGAAAAGCTTGTCGACAGCGAGGATCGAACAGGCGAACTTTTTCGTTTAGGTACTAACAGCCATGGATGAGCGGGAATCAGGTGACGAGGCTGAGTGCGCTGGTTGACGTGCAGTACCTTCACTTCAACACACTCTTCTCCCACGCAAGCATTGTGTCTTGTGATTGGCCCACTTTTCATTTTGCTGTTATTCTTACCAGACGTTCAGCAGTGACAACGACAATACCACCATCACAGTCACTTGTAACCATTCTCCAGATCAATATCCCCATTGATTCAAGAATTTTCATGCACAAAGCTGATTGAGATTCACCCATCTCAAGACCTTCACACTTGGCCGATCTCGATTGCACCTTGCAGTGGAAAAGGTCGAGTCTGCGTTCAAAATGCTGTGAATTCCCATTGGGCAATCTGAAAAACAAGCAAGAGCCTTCAAAAAATAGTAGAAACTTGAGTCTGAGCGCTAAAATCTCGATGCTCAGATCAATATCAGTATGCTGCCGAAATGGTTATTGCCTGCATTAACCACCCACAAGATCACGTCTATTGCCACCGTTGTCGGGCTGGCGAATATTCGCTGGATGCCGTCTTCTGTAATACACTAACACCACCATCTCAGACAAAGTCTTGATGAACACTGGACTACATGGAATTGCAGCCAAGTTCAGAGTTGGATCGACGGTTGATGTTTGAAAACATTGGGAGGAAGAGACTTCCTCTCAAGAACAGGAGATGATATGATTATGGTCGTTGTGGTTTCACTCAATATCAAAACTCGTTCCGCACCCACAACTACTCGTTGCTCGAGGATTTCCCACGATCTTGAATTGACTCCCGATAAGCTCAGTGGTGAAATCGACAGTACTTCCCTTGAGCAATTCCAGACTCGGCTGGTCCATCACCACTTCCGCCCTAGCACCCTCCCCACTATCTTCGAACTCGAATATTGTATCCTCCTCTGCGTCTATTTTTTCGGCCGATTCAAGCGACATTAGGTATTGAAACCCGTGGCAGCCACCTGCTGTGACCAGTACTCTGAGGTGCGAATCGGGTAACGCAGATGCAGAGGAAGCGGTCAAGGAATTTTTCTTAGGTGGTGCTGAAACAATCTGCTTGAGGCGTTTTGCTGCACGCTCGGAAATAATGATAGACATCTCATTACCATCGTCGTCGGTACGTGGGTTCTTCTTAACAACAGTTGCTTGCGAAGGCCTCGTGGTCGAGAAAGTTCGAGATCGTGGTTGACACATTTTGACATGCAACAGTGACGGCCTTGTTACTAGGCTGGAGGTTGGTGGCCCCCTACATGCTTGGAAAAATGCTGCGGGCTCGTGATTACGCAGGGGTTTTGCGAGCTCGAAAGCTCGAGTTAGGGTTTTAGAGGCCATTGTGAAAGATAGCAACAGTTCTGAGAATAACTTCGTGTCCTACAGACGTTCATTCATACAGGTATTCAAAACAGTGATATCGGATTTGTAAAGGTGACGCAGTTCGATGGCGGTACCGAGGTTTCGCCGTTACTGATATCATTCTGTAAACATCCTTTGGCCACTATTAGCTTTCTGTGATCACCACTACTATTATGGCTGAAATTGTCCAAGAAGCTGGACACCGTGAGGAATACCTCGACATCAGTCATACTGTGAAGCTCGATGCTAGTGACCCTCTGGCTATGTTTAGATCACGATTTCATATTCCAACAAAAGCTGATCTCAAGCGTCCAACCATTGTGAAGTCTGATAATGAGCCTCATCCGAATGAATGCATTTACCTGTATGAATTTTCCCTAGGTCGAGTAGATTTTTGGAACGATGCGGTCGAGCAGGCCCACATGCATGGAGCCACACTCATACAAAACCACCATTGCTTACTGGTAACACGTAGGCCTTACAGTCGTTGTCGCCTAACACCAACGTACAGAGCTGGAACAACCATTTCGCACCCTTTCTCGGTTTTTGGTGACAGAAAGTTACGAAAGGCAGCGGAAGCTCTTCGTAGTAACCCTGGTGCACTCAGTCATCATTCGTCATCACTATCCCCTGACTCAGGGTATCTGTCAAATACGAAATCTGTCGTTCCTCAGTCAGTCTTCGTTGCGTAACTTGTCTCCATGCGTTGTTTCTCCAGATGAACTGGGCTGGATCAAACATGTATCGGAAACAATTGGCCTTGCACATACCGAATGAACCGTCAACACGTTCTTTGATCAATTCAGAGATCTGATCTTGTTCCTGCTGGCTGAGACCGAACTCCTGGTCTACAGACATCAGCGACAATTGGAAACCACGCTGTGTTTTCCTTTCGAGGCGGAGGATGAAGTCGCGGATTGAGTCGTAGTCAAATTGTGTTAATGCAAATAGAGTGAGGTTTTTGAGGGAGCGAAGGTTTGCTAGGACAGGTAGAATATCGGAAGAGAGCTCGCCGCCGCTGGTCCAGAATTCTTCGAGGCTGGGAAGACTGACTGCGAGATTGGAAATATGAGTCATGTCGAACTCGTCTGAAACTTGCTTGAGGACCAGTTCTTTGAGGTTGGTGAGCTGGCAGATGGATGATACCATGATTTCGAGGTCTTGGTAGTGAGTATCGTCTCCATCACCTTTGAGGATCAATACCTCGAGAGATTTCTGCTCGGTAAGAGCGGTGTGGAATGATGCTGAACTTGCAGTGCGAACTGTATACTCCTCGAGGCTTAATTTGGTCCACCTTACATTTGGGGATATTGCTACTGCTGCAAGAATTGCTGGACCATCAAAAAATCCCTTGATACTAATTTCGCGGAGCTTTGTGCATGAGCTCAACCATTCAATGACTTCGTTGAAGACATCGTTATGTCGTTCCTCTAGTCGGACGAAGTTCATGCTGTCTTCAAGAGATAAGACTTCAATCTGCGTGCAATTCTTGAGGCCATTCAAGCTTTCTATTGCGTCTTTGCTAAGATTACTCAGTTTCAGCTCTTTCAGAGTTGTATGCCTCCCAAGGGCTTCGAAAGATTGGCGGCTAATATTGTTGAAGCTAATGAAGTTTAGAGACTGTAGTGTATCGGGATTGAGCTCGGTGAGAAACTTGGCAAACACCGTGTCTGCATCTTCATTGATCCAATCATGGACGGAGAGTGCGTTAAAGTGTTTGCAACATGTAGCAAGAGAAGTACCTGCATTGTTGCCCAAAGCATCGCCTCTCCACAACACAGTCCTCCTCAGTCGTGGAGTTTGCGAAACCCATCTCGTGAAGAAGCCCGGGCTCATATGCCCAGACAGCTCTTCTAGAAAGGTGGCTTTTGGTACCACTGTCTCTCCTACATGGTTAATAGTTGCGACGATATCAACCGTCGTGTGTCGTCCCTGCTGCCTTGGATAATTGAATTTTGCTAGCGGTCGAGCATAGAAGTCCTTCTTGACTGCTTGGAACTGGTTGGAGTCAAACAATTCGTATAGGTTTCGAAAATCCAGGATTCTTAAATAGTGACAATATGGTTTGTAGGTCTGTGAGGGCTGCAGACTTGAGCTGATGATAGATCGCCATAGTAATAGCCACTTCTTGAAGTACACGGATCGATCTTGGCGTTTTCGCTCTCCCAAATCGTCGTCCGTTTGGTTGAACACAAAAGAATTCTGATGATACTGATACAGTGTTCGCAATGCAGGGTCGGCGAGGGACTTTGCGCTCCGAGCACAATCATAAAGAGTGGTGAAGTCCCACTGCCGGCCGAGCTCGGTGCAGATAAGGGACATGATCTCCTCAGGCAGTATCGCCTGTCCAATGACAGAAGGTGACATGACCTCAAAATCTGACTTGGTATCCCCCGGGGAACGTGTCAATGTCATAGAAAGATGTGGTGAAGGGTCACTGAGATCAATATCTACATGTGTTATAGAGACATCGAGCATGGCACCTTGGGCACGTGAGATCATAAAGCACTTTACGCGTTCCACGACGCGTTTCCCAAGCATCACCACTTCTTAGGGTAGAAGAGTTGTGGTAAATATATCTACTTTCATTCGGAGTCCGATCTCCGCTATGAACAATGAACCCTACATTCGGCTTCATTACTTCTCCCGTTGGAGTTTCTCAAATACATGAAGCGTTGTCGTGTCTGGCAAAATTCGATGAAATCATCTCGTTGGAGGCCAACTCTCAAGAAGTAGTTAACTGTTGACTGTCTTCGAGGTTCCTGTCAGTTAACGACTCAAGGTCCGCCTATCAAGTTTAAATTCTTCCAAGACAGCATACGCATCTTTTATTCTCAAGGCAGGCGATTTCTTCGATAAATACCGTTTTTCAGTTCCAAGTCGTTCATCCGAAGGTCGAGAGAAGCCATTGACATGGGCTTGCAAGCTTCAAAATCGAGTACTGTCAAGCTTGTCCGCTATTTGCAAAATCAAGCTAATGGTACAAGGCCCTCCTTTCGATATTCAAGCGCCGTCAGGTTGATAATAAAGAGCGAGAGACTTCAATTGAACGTTGCGAAGTTGAGCTTCAGACATCTGCGGAACAACCAGAATGTCGTCTCGTAATCAAGCTGTATTGCCGTTTCAACGTTGTCAAGACGTACAAGTTAACCTACGAACCTGCAGAGGTACTTCATGCTACATTCGATCGGCAAGGCTCGAACAATACCTGGACGATTGTATCTAGAACCTTAAGAGATGTGGTCGAGTATTTCGGTCCCAAAACTGAACATGTTGATTGGTTTTTGAGCGACAACAGAGTCATATTTACAAGCTACTCCGACAAGGTTCAGGTCGGCAAGGGTGGGTATATCAAATCACGTCGATGACCTACTGCTGATACATACACAGAAATCATTCGACAGCCTACACATACATCGGTAACTCTCGATGAACGAGATTTTGAAGACTGTAAGATCGAGCCTAACCAACATATAAGTATACCAGCCAAAGACTTCCGGTCAGTAGTGGCACATGCAGACACCATGAAAGCGGCGATCAAAGCAACATATTCCCGTGGGCATCGACCATTGCAAATGACCTATGGAACCAATGGACTCGTAGCAGAATTCACGCTGATGACGAAGGGCACCAGCAGCACTGTCACTGATGCCCAACGCGCAGATACAACAGTGCGCGGCTTGTCTGTTCGGCCACCATCACACCCCGCCAGCGGCTCCCGAGCAGGTTCGGAAGCACCAAGCGTTCAGAGCGGAATGCCGCCGCCAGACGCTCCTTCCATACGGAAAACTTTGTCTGATAGTCGAACACGATTGGAGCCAGATCGTTTGAATGTTCCAGCAGCTGGAGACACTGCCTCGACGAATGTATCAATAGAGCCGTCAGCGCCGTCAGCAAGTATGAACCAAGACAGCATGTTTTTCCCAGCGGCAGATGATGATCAACAATGGGAGCCGCCGAGTTTCGAGGATGATGACGGTATGGTCACATGGGACAATGAAGTTGCGAGTGCTTTCGATGCCTCCACAGCCTCAAGGAGAAAGGACCGTGATGTGGGAGCTGATGCTGCTGCAACGCATGGCGGTGAAGCTGACTCTGGAACAATGGAGATCGCGCCAACGCAACGCCTGAGTCAGATCAAAGGCATGTTTGACTAAGACACATTGGCCGTTGAAAAGAAAAGAAAAGAGAGGTATTGGCAGAAATGGTTTCTATCAAACAGCTAAGAAGCTAACGGCGACTAAGGAGCAAACGCAGTCGCTCGTAATTCAACTTCTCTCACCTTTTAAGTACTAGCGGACAGATCTGAAGATGAAATTCTCGACTATTCCGAGGACAAGTGCGTGGTATTTTGCGCGACACCAGGTGTCCGTGCTTGGAGAGACGGCCTCAACAAAACATCAGTAGTTCTTCCCAAGGAAGGAAACCTGTCTGCACATAGAGGCTGCCATCGAGAACACATTAGGGTCATCGAAAACCTGCAAGCAGTCAGGAGAGACGACTGTTTTAGCCTGACTATCTCGAAGTGGTTGAGGTCCTATCGAGATAGAAGATCGTACCTTGATAGTACTTCTTCGGGCCGGGCACATGCTGTTTGTCAACCGACCAGAAACGACGAGGTTGAGTCAAAGGTGGATGGCATGACATTCATGCGATAATGATAGCACTTATCACCATCTTTCAACTAGCAGCAGCGCCTGGACATGCGGGAGTACACCCTGTCGGCTTCCTGGGGTCATAGTAGTCCTCCTGGTCGGTAATATCGCTGTCCTCCTCTTGCTTATCCACAACCCTCGGTTCATCAGTCAGACTCCTCCCAGCGCCACGATCGACCTCATCGTCTTCTTTCTTCACCTCGCTCTTCCCGTCATCCACCGAACCAAATGCATTTTTGAATCCACCTTTTTTGAAACCACCACCACCACCACCACCACCACCACCTGGCTTCGCCGTGGACGTACCTCCAAGCTTAATACTCATCAATGGCCCTTTCTCTTCCTTCCGTGTCGAGCTTTGCATCTGGTTCTGCATTTCTTTCATGTCTTTCAGGCGCTTCTTATGCTGGTGGTCATAGGATGACTCATGAGCTTCGAACTCATTCATACGACTGTAACCTTTCTGGCACAAGTCACAGAAGAAGGCATTTCGGGCCGCTTTAGCAGAATCTGTTTTGGCTGATGGGAGGGTGAAGCCTCGCTGGAACACTTAGTAGCTACATCCCCTTTCAAGCACGCGAAAATGTGCACATGGAGTGCAAGTGAGGCATGGGACAACGCTTCATTGCTGTGGTGCAGACGTGACACGACTTACTGGACCCATTCTGGCAATCCGACGGCAATAGCTTACGATGGGAGAAACATGCAGATGCTCGCGAGCTGGCTCTCACCGATTGTTCGTTCACAGATAAATTGCGAGACCATGAAACAGATGCGATTGCTTCTGATAAGAGTGAATAGATCGACAAATAACGACGCGAGAAATTAAAGTAGTCAGCTTTATTTACATTTCTAGCCGGCGCAGTTTACCCGAGCAACAGACTGCATCGCTTCTATTGTACAGTCGCAAGCCGCAAGACATCAAGCAGTAGACCAGATTTTACAAGATGAGCTGTTGACGAAGCCTAATCTACACTCAGCGTTTCAAAATCTGCCAGAATGGCAAAACTCAGCCAGACGATTTCCACTGAGTCTCGGCGCTCAATGGAAGTCCTAGACCCTTCCCCAGTTGATGAAACACCGCCATCGTTTCCTTCCCATGAGGACGATATGGACTCTGAAATTGTCAACCCTGAAGACCTCTCATCCGCCAAACATCCGTCCTACTTTCCACCTACCAGCGACGGTCCCGACTCGATTGGAACAGCCCCAACCCGGGGCACGACAAACACCCTTGGCTCCCATTCTAATATTCCTCAGATTCTTCTTGCCATCCAGAAATACTCAACAATCCCTCCAACGCTCTATCTCATAGGCCATTACACCAACACCGCCCTAATTCCCTTGTTCTCGTTCTCGACCGCAACCGCTGAGCGCTCTCTTCTCCTCACGCGCCCATATTACCAATCCTTCCCGCTCGAGCCACTCTTGATATTTATACCCGTCATCACGCACGTCGCGTCCGGTCTATCGCTACGCATATACAGGAGATTTCAGGCTGCGAAGCGCTATGGCGCAGAAACACATGCCGAACGACAAAAGATTTCGAAGGCGCTGTGGCCGAAGATGAGCCTTACGTCGCTATTGGGCTACGTGATGTATCCAATGTTGGCAGCGCACGTGCTAGTAAACAGGATAACGCCACTGAAGGTGCACGGTGACAGCAGTAGTGTAGGACTACGATTCTTCAGCCATGGCATGCAAAGACATCCATGGCTTTCGAACCTTGGATATACCTTGATGGTTAGTGTTGCGAGCTGGCATTTTGTGGGTGGAGCCGCCAAGTACTTGAGGTTGACGAGGGAGTACGTGACTGAGGGAGGGGATTATGGTGAACGTAAGCGGACGACAAGAGACAGAGCGATTACTGGGTTGTCAGCTGTTGTTGCGACGCTGTGGGCGCTAGGCGGGCTGGGTGTCATTGGAAGGGGCATTGGCGCGCCGGCGCCGAACGCATGGGAATTGAAGCAGTGGAACGATGTGTATAAGGCTGTGCCGCTGGTGGGTAGCATGATGTAGGGAGATAGACATAATGTGGTGACTTTCAAGGGAGCAGATAATTGTGGTAAGAATTCGGCTCCTCGTGGTAAGATAATGATTCTCCTCTGGTGGCAGGAGAAGGAATGGCACAAAATCTCCTCTTCACGCTCTCGAGTGTAAGAGCTCCGAAGATTATGATATGGGCACTGCTGGTCTCTTCAAATCTGACAGCCGGCTCACGATGAGCCATATTTGACCTGTTTCGCCTTTCGTGTATATGATTGTAATTGCCCATCTTAAAGACATCCCCAGGGAAATTTATATTCGTACTCGTCGCTCAGGTCTGGACCATTCAAGAGTCATCGTTGTTCTTCGAGTTCAGGTCATGTGATGGCGATGATATAAACTTAGTAATCCCTAGATTTATTCAATATAAGCATTTCACTGAGACCTGTTCACTTCTTAAACACAACTTATCACATCTTACACACGGCAGCACGACGTCTAGTATACTAAGCTCTTCGCAGTGTCGAGCAACCAGTCCAGGCCGAAGAAATGCTCTACAGCACATCACCATTGACCACCACCACAAATTCATACCATCCACACCTCCCACCCTAATCAACCACGCCAACCCATCCCATAAAAAAAACAAAATGACCACAAGACCCACCAAAACAACCCTCTACGCCCTCGGCTCCAACGGCCAAGGTCAACTAGGTCTACCACATAAAGACGACCTTTCACAACCCGAGAGATGCCACTTCTACCCTCTATCACCATCGCCATCACAGTCATCAAATAACGACCAATCAACATCGACATTCGACTTCGTGCCCCTCCACCCCGGTGAAACGCTCAAGAAACTCGTCGCGGGAGGGAACCACACGCTTCTTCTCACGAGTAGCGGACGTGTCTTTGCCGCGGCTCAGTCCACAGCCGTGGCTTTCAGTCGTAGCGATGGACCGGAGGATGTAAAGCTAGGTTTCAAGGAGGTTCCGTTCCCTCAGTATATCACGAGTCAAAGTTCTGTCGCGCCAGCGAGAGAGGCACTAGTCACAGATATAGCAGCGACATGGGAAGCCTCCTTCCTCGTCGTAGACGCAACACAAATCTACGTCCTTGGAACCGGTGACAAAGGCGAACTCGGCCGCGGCGAGCACTGTACGAAATTCCTCGAAACTGAGGCATCAGTGGCACAGATCTATGACATCGCAGACTTTGAGCCCGGGTCTAAAGATGTCCGGGTTCGGAGTATATCAGCGTGCATGAATCACGTCGTCGTACTAACGACGACAGGGAACCTATATGGCTGGGGCGCAAGTCGAAAGGGACAACTAGGTGCACGTCTCCAGGCTGAGAAGATTGTGTGGAAGCCGACGAGGATAGTCCTAGACGACGTTAGTATGGAGACGGGTATAGCGCAAGTCGTCACAGGCCGGGACTTCACATTCATCGTTGGCACACACTCGAAAGAATACATCCTCCTCGGCGCTGAACCGCGCGGTGGTTTTGATCTCCCCAGGAATCTGAGCTCGGTCTTCAGTACCGACAACTTCCATGACTCGGACACAGATACAAAATCCTTGCGCTCCAACAACAACAACACGAACAATTCAGGAATCGAAGTCGAACCCTACGCCCTCTGGAGCGGCCTAATCCTCAAATCCCCCCATGGCCAAACCCGCGGTTTCGGCCGCAACAACCACGGCCAATTAATCGACACGAGTACGAGTAGTGGAACTGAAACGATGGTCAAGCAGTTGGCGGCCGGAAGTGAGCATTCTGTTGCGTTGATGATGGATGGGACTGTAAGGGCTTGGGGGTGGGGGGAGCATGGGAACTGTGGGGATGGTGGGCTGATGAGCAGTGATGGTGGGAGGAGGGATGGGTATTTGGTGTTCCGGCCTGGTGCTGGGGAGAAGGTTGTGGGTGTTGGGGCTGGGTGTGCGACTACGTTCTTTTGGGTTGAGGAGGGTTGTTGATGATGATGTAGTGTTGAATGGGAGGGGTGTTTTGTGCTGATGGTTGGTTAGGATGTAGCTTGTGAAGTAATGATCCATGGCGTACTGATTTTAACTGTAGAATACAGCCGCGCTGAAGGGGAATCATAGCGTATGACCGAAGAAATTTCTACATAAGCTGCACGACCGCAAACCGTTTGATTACCACGTTCCACTCTCCAGTTCTACCTAAAGCACTACCTACCTACTGTACCCACCTATGCAAAAAGCTCCTTATTGTCCCTCACCCAGTCCTCCAACCCCGTAGCCTTTCGTCCCGTATACCTCTCCACATTATCCACTCCCTCCCGATATTTCGGCCGCTCCTTACTCTCATTCTGTTCCTCTCCAAGCTTTTTAACCATATAATCAGCGAACGGCTTTGGCATATGATTCTTCTCAAACTGCTCCCGCGCTTCATCCGGCCCAATGGTCGTGATCTTAACCTCCTTGTTCAAAACCTTTCCAACGAGACGAATCGAA
>Ga0068631_100483_pt1 | contig 15830 bp, 18 predicted proteins | sample InSIn5gowninarea_2_FD_77434 | JGI IMG/M metagenome (GOLD analysis project Ga0068631, IMG submission 77434) | Clean room microbial communities from NASA Spacecraft Assembly Facility at Jet Propulsion Laboratory, Pasadena, California, USA -... ...
CACTGGCGCCGGTTGTCTGTTCTCCCAGCTTCCCAGCCATCGATACCACTCGCATACGCCGCTAAGCTCCTTGAACGCAGCATTCACTGCTCCGCTACCATCCTTCTCTTTGCGTCCCTTAAACTCAATGAAGAAGATGTATTCCCAATTCGCCACTCCGCTTGGCCGCGTGTTTATGCTCGTCAAATTGAGCTTGTATCTGCCGAAGACAGACAGACATTGAGCCAGAGCGCCGGGGTTAGGATTCGATGGTGTGTATGGAAGAGTGAATAACAGCAATGTCTTACAGTCTTCTGCATACGGGCTCTCCTCGACATCCAGGGTTGTGCTCGGTGCAGACGTTGGTGTCGACTCATCTGAGGTGTCTCTCCGCCGCAAGACCAAGAAGCGTGTCTGATTGCCGCTGACGTCGTTGATACCTTCAGACAGAAGCGAAAGCTTGAACAGCGTACCCGCAACCTTGCTGCTGATAGCTGCCGCGCTGGGATCGTTGCCTTCCGCGACCATCTGCGCGGCGCGAGAGGTGGAGGACACATCGAAGCGTTCTGCGTGCTTGAGGTGCTGTTGTAGAAACGTCTTGCACTGGCCCCATGCCTGTGGATGGGAGTACAGTTTCTTGATCTTCGAGTAGTCGCTGGTTACTGAAGTGTCAAGACCAAGCAGGCAGTGGCTCACGCTCACGTACGCTTCGCCGCATACGAGAATGTCGCTGTACTTGCTGTGTAGATCGGCGAACAGGTCGAGAGTGAAGACTACGGATCCATTGGTGCTGTTTTCAAAAGGCACAACTCCGCGGTAGACACTGCCATCCTGTACTGCGGCGAAGACGTCCTCGATGGTGGTTTGTGGGGTAAGAGTATATTTGTCAGGCGAGAAGGTGTCAAGGGCCGCCTTGAATAACGTCAGTACAGAATAGATGCTGAGGTTCAGATATATTCGAAAAATAATATCCACAAGGACAAGCGACTCGAAGCCAACGTCGCAAGATACGAAGGTTTCAATGATCTTGCGATGCCTTTCGTTTCTAATTGGATGGCGACATCTTGACTCTTCCGGAAGATCTTGAAAATGACAAAACGGCAACACGAATGACTGAAACTTCACAAACCTGATGTGTATAGCTTGCCTCTGGCCCCAGAAAAGCTACTTTTGGTGACATGGCGTAGAATTGTGCGTGGTGTAAATTGTAGCAAGGGAGAAACTCGAGAAAGTGAGGTTCGGGGTTCGAAATATCAGAGCGGCATCGGCCGCCCTATGATGTAGATCTGCCGTCCAATGGTTATTTGTACGTCCACTGTATAGGGCGCGCATCTACGACAAGTGCATGGGATCCACATCACGAGGACTGGGCATGTACATCATAACATGGCCACACTACAGTCACAGAGACAAAAACAACAGTTTCGAAGCACGTTTTTTATTCAGCTGGATATGAACGACAGACGAGCTGACGCATACGCGAATGAGCAATTTGCCTCTCCTTCTACCAACTGGGATTGTTGCGGAAAGCTCGCAAGCAGATGATTGTCAATGGCTATTCTCAGTAACCTATTCGTCTCTTCACTCTCAGTCGCGGCTAGGATAGAGCTCTGCAATCAGATTTGATTGAGCAACTTGTCAGAGAAGGCTGCGTTCAAGGAGCTTAGCGGCGTATGCGAGTGGTATCGATGGCTGGGAAGCTGGGAGAACAGACAACCGGCGCCAGTGTGCCTGGGAATATAGACTTGAAACAAGTCTGGCAAAGCAGCTGCTGAATTGGGCTGGGTATTGTGCGTTACATGCACTGCTATTGACTCAGCTATAGCGACAATACTTTTATTACCTTGGAGCAGAATAAGGAACGCATAGACAAGGGAAAGCTTTCTAGACTCAGTACCTGCCAGGCTAGCGTACCTGCCACCTGGTTCATAGGCGCAGCAACTTTCACCCAGTTCGGTAACAAGCACCTTCCCAACCGAGTAATCGTGGTCGCTACCTAATCATCAAGTTTACATACATCCAGACAAAACCTGCCTCTACGACACCACAACACTGAAGAGCCAATACTGACAACCAGAACCATTACTACATACTACATTAGTAACTTTACACACCATCCGCTTGTATCAAACACCATGTCAGTATCGCCGAAGAGCACGCCAACATCGCCGAGAGGCAAGTCGGCATCACCAAGCAAGTCGATATCACCAAATAAACGAAAGCAAGACAGACCGCCACGTGGTAGACCGCCTAAGCGCAGCAACATCTTCGAGATGTCAGAATCACCACCATTACACTCACCACGGGTCTTCTTGCCAAGTGTTACCGTCCAAGTTGAAGGCCATGCGAAGCACACTAGGCACGCCCCGACACCGCCACCGCTCACTGCCGCAGAAAAGACTTGTAAAACCAGATCAACCAAATTGGCGAAGGGCACCAAGAAATCGAAAGCTGCTAGCCCTTCCTTCGAGACGCCCGGGACAGAAGCCGCTGCCAGATTATCAACGTCGAGTCCTTTCCTGGACTGGCTTGATGTGCATACCGATAGCTTGTTCAAGAAGTTGAATAGCTACGACAAGGAACCGAAGTCTGAGATAGTGACGAATCCTACAGAAATCGACCCTGTGAGATACCCGGACCCCGATGAAGGAATCATCAGCAAAGTTCATGTCAAAAAATATCCAATCTACGCAAAGAGCTATGTGGAGTATTTACTCACAGGCGACGCCATGATGACTGTCGCCATTCCAGTGCCGAGCATACGAGACAAACGCGTCGAATACCCACTTCCTGGTGAGCTTGTGCCAATCGATACAACCATGGTTCCGGGCGAGAGCGAGACGGATGAGATGTTTATGATGTCTGGCGCGCTTCCAGTTGAGAATGTGCACGACGAGAACGCAACTCAAGCGGTGATGACAGATGCGCTTCTTCTTCAGAACTTGCAGGACGATTTCACCGTAGAAATAACGCAAGGGAAAATGACCGACACGCTTCCCCTTGAGAGCATAGCACACACGATGGTGACTGGCCCGCCTCCTCTCGAGAACGCGCAAGATGAGGCCACCGAGGACACAACGCAAGCGGCCTCTTAGATAGATACGTCGTCTGGCTCAAACCAAGCCTCAAAACCCGACAAAGAGAACCGGCCGCCTGGCAGCCAGAACCCGCAAGAAAGCCAAGCCATACCCACGCTCAGGTCTGTCGACGTCTCACCACACACCATCCCACAAGAAAGCCAGGCCTTAGTTCCGTTCAAGCACCGCAACCTCTTGCCACCGCCGCAAAAGCCGAAGCGAAGGTTCGTAGGCAGAAAGGGACGGCTGCGCAGAGCCTCCCCCGGGTCAAAAGATGGGAAGCCGAAGCTCAGCGAGGAGGACCAGGAGCTTGCACGAGCCGTGGACAGGATCAACGCGAACCACGATCTGCTAAAAGCGCTGCTGTTCATTGTTGGGCAAAAGGTGCCGGATGCTCGTAAGCTGATACTTGAATCGTACGTGCACTTGGTGGACAACAGAGAAGGACCCTTCATACTGACTGACCTTGATAGCGACGAGAGATTGAAGAAAGTGCGATACGACGAGTTATACCACCCAGAGACTTTCGATAAGAAACTCACAGTCGGCGAAATTCTAGCAAGATCGTACGCACACCCGCATCTCCACAGCAAAGACAATATCACACCTTACTAACTTTCCTGCGATCCAGCATCACCCGCCAAGACTCAGCCCTCGCCGACACCTTCGACTGCGCCTCTTCCAACGAGATCTACGACAGCGAAGCCATGCCCTCAGACCAGCCCAACACGCATCCCGTCGGCGCCGACCGGCCCGCTCACATACTCGGCAGCATCACCGAGCTACGCGACCGCCAAGTCTTCAACGAGCACATCTTCGAGAACCCGGTCCAGAAGGCTGAGAAGCGCGCCGAGGCCGTCGTCCCCGCCTCCATCGACGTGGCGGACATGAGCTGGAAGTGCGGGCGCTGCAGTTTCGAGAATCAGCCCGTCAAGAAGAACGATGGGCGCCTGGTGATGGGAAGCATACAGGGCGTGTATCAGAACCATCAGTGTGGGAATTGCGGGAATTGGTTGATCGGGAGGGCGGAGGCGGAAAGGGAGGCAAGGTACGATGAGCAGGTGGAGTTTGAGAAGGAGACGGCGGAGGCGGAGCACCCCAGGGCTATTCCTATTCCTGGGACGGAGGCGTCGAGGAAGAACATGACCGATGTGTTGGCCGGGCACAGGGTGATCAATCCGGGGCAGGAGTAGGGTGTGAGTTGGAGCTGCGGCCGTTGTGGTTAGTTGAATAGAGAAGTGAATGCAACTGATGGAACAAAGTAAATGAATTATGAGAATGGTAGCTAAAAGGGTATCTTGATGTGGGAAAAAGTAAAAAAAGAAAAAGGTTGCGAGAGCGTCCTAGGAATGTTGGGAGAATATATCGGGAGAAGGCGAGTCGCAGACTTTTGCTCTTCCTAGTCTAGTACTAACGTGCGATGCTTTTTCAGGCGGGAGCACCGCCAGTAGCCCAGCAGTTCCGCGTCACGCGCCACACGACCAGGCCGCGGTCGCCCACCACCCTGCTGAGGGTGGGCCAGACGCCGTCGTCGCCAAAGTCCATGTCGTCGAGGTTCAGGTGCTGGCGATAGCTCCACACCTCCTCGAGCTCCATGTCGCTGCGATTGGCGGGGTCCTGGAAGGGTTTGAGGGCGTGGGCGGAGCGGGGGGCCACGAGGTAGACTTCGCCTCTGTTGTCGTCGATCTTTGGGGGTTTGCGGGTGCGGCAGGGCGGCAGGACGGCGGTGACGTTGGCCAGCATGTGGTGGGCGGGCATGCCCATGAGGTCGACGGTGGTGAGCTCCTCGTTCTTACCGTTGAGCAGCCAGGTCGGCGGGGAGTAGGTCTTCCACCAGAAGGCGTGGGAGACGTTTGCGGTGCTCTTTGCGATGTGCGTCTGCACGGGGACGATGCCGCCTTGGTGGTATACGCCCATCAGTAGGCCTAGGGCGAGGTTGAAGAGGATCCACGTCGCGGTCCAGGTTTTGCGGAGTGTGGGGCTGTAGGGGAGGCGGATGGAGGAGAGGATCAAGGGGACCGCGGGGAGGAGGAAGCGCGCTTCTTGGTGGGGGAAGATGCTTAGAAGCGCGATGCCGGAGAGGGCGCTGACGAGCGAGGTGTTGACGTGGGAGCGGCGCAGGAAGAAGATCAGGGGGAAGGCTGGGCCAAGGAGCTGCGGGAGGTTGGCGAGGAAGTGCTGGTAGCGCGGGTGGATGCCATGTTGGGCGAGGTTGGTCGAGTCGGAGTTGTAGAGGAAGTTGTTCAGAGGGGTTATCACGGGCTCTGTGAAGACGGTCGAGAAGCCGACATCGCCGGGGGTATATGAGGCAGTGTCGACGCAGATGGCTACAAATGCTGTAAAGAGAGCTGCTGCCGTGAGGAAGCAAAGGGAGAGTGGTCTACAGGCGTCAGTCGTCAGTGCTGGCGGCGATCAGGTATGGGCAGGAGAGGAGCGACTCACTTGCGCTTGAAGTGCGGCAAGAGCAGCAAGGAAGGAAGCAGCAGGAAGGCTGGAAAGGTTATGCGGTTAAAGATTCCCACAACGACCATGCATCCCAGCATGGACGAGGCCAGGATGCCGGAGCGCTTCTGCGGCTTGCGTTAGCTGCATATCTCTCGGGAACGGACCGCGGTTGGCGGTCGGCGTACCTTGTCTCCCACAATGCGCTGGATCAACACCAGACTCCAGCACACGAGCAGCGTCTCCAGGCTGTTGGAGAAGGTGTGCGTCTGGAAGGTCCAGGTCACGTACGACGACGCGACCAGGGGCACGGCAACGCGGCGTGCGCGGGGCGACTCGACCAGCTCATGGACCGCCCAGTCCTCCATGACGACGCTCAGGGCGAGCATCATGACCCGCAGCGCCCAGTACACCACCGACGGCGAGACGTCGTAGCCGAAGCCCTCCCACAGCCAGCGCAATATGTACATGGGCCAGCCGTATGCGAGCCATAGCGGGAAGACGCTCCGGATGGGGTGCGCCGAGGTGAACTCCCATGTTTCGTGGACGGGGTAGTCGAAGACGCGGCCTGGCAATGAGTTAGTCGGTCGCTCCTTCCTCCTTCTTCGGCAATGCTGGCGCAGCGCAACGCAACGCAACGCACCTGCTATGACCTCGGGGCCCTGGAAGTTCTCGTCCGGGTGCAGGTAGCTCGGCGACAGCGCAAAGTAGATGCGCGCGAGGATCAGCAGGAAGTAGACTCTGCGCCACATTGTGACTGCAAGGTGGGTGCGCCGCTGGAGGGGTGCGAAGAGCAGCTCATGCGCATATCTGTTGTTGTGGAGGTGGGAGGGACGCTGAAGAGTCACAAGTGTGCGCGTTTGTGATCGAGGCCACTATTGACGGTTGATAGGTGCCTAAGCAACGCCGTTGGAATAAGCAGAAAGGGGGAGAGTGGGGTGCCGGGCAGCGTCGACGACGTCCGACGACACGCTGAGCCTGCTGCTTTCTCACATCTTGCGGGACACGGGTTCAAGTACGGCATCGGGAACACCTGCGCTCGTCTGACCTTGCGACACACGCCACGCCGGGCATCAACCGCGACCGCAACCGCAACCGCAACCGCGACATCACGTGGTGCGCGTTTCGAGTGTCTAGGAATGTGTCCTGAGCGCAGCTCTAGAAAGTACCCGCCAGACCGAGCGGAGCCACCGTGATGTCATGCAGAGAACAGTGTCCATGCATTTGCGCCTGTGAAGTTATGCGACGTTGTTTCAGCCACAGCTCATACACAGTGCGCTTCTCGCTTGACGCAGTTTGTCGCGGCCTTCACTATGTATCCAAGTCTCTGTGGACATACAATGATTGTTCGCCCGTGCGTCGAAGCCACAATTAGAATACCGCAAGTGAAAGCTGTTTGCCTCGCGTCACCAACCCGAGTGTGTTGCTCGGGCATGCTTCGAGTTAAATGCTATTTGTGCAAGGTGTCGGGGTTCTAGCTGCAACGATGTACATGTACATACCGGGGATCATGAGGCAGTGCGGAGTCATCTCGCTGAGAACCTTCACAGCGAGCACAGCGGACCGAGGACCATGGTATATGTGGCTCCAAGCACGAGGCAACTGAACTTTGCAAACACCATCGATTGATCGGGTAGCTGCGCCCTTTGTCAATTGCTGCAGTGGTGACCAGCAAGTTGCAGCCTTGCACTTACCGCTTTAGTGGGCTGGCGCCTGAGCTTGTGCGGCGGAGTACAGCAAAGCGCGGGTTGCCTCTCACTCAACCTCATTTTCACGAACAAGCCTGGCTCCCATATAAGCCCCAAATTGCCCGTCTTCCTCGCTTTCTCCTGCCCACAACAGTTGATTCAGCCACCAACCCCACGCGCAACCGATCTTCTGCAAAGCCCGCATAACCAGCACTTACCCCACTTCAACCTACATACGACACACACGACACACACCATGTCTACCGACGCAGCTCCCGCGCAGACTGTCCGCCTCATCACGAGCGACAACCAGGACATGACCGTTGACCGCCAGGTCGCGGAGCGCTCGATCCTGATCAAGAACCTGCTTGAGGACCTCGGCGGCGACAACGATGAGGCCATCCCCATCCCTAACGTAAGCACCGCTCTGTACCCGTAGTTATTCAACAGACACTAACAGCACGCAGGTCAACGAGCCTGTCATGAAGAAGGTTCTCGAGTGGTGCGAACATCACCGCAACGACCCTCCCGCCTCGCAGGACGATGACTCTGATTCCCGCAAGAAGTCGACCGACATCGACGAGTGGGACCAGAAATTCATGCAGGTTGACCAGGAGATGCTCTTTGAGATCATCCTCGTACGTTTTCCCCACATTCCCAGAATCCAGGCAAGTGCTAACAGACCCAGGCTGCCAACTACCTCGACATTAAGGCTCTGCTCGACGTCGGCTGCAAGACCGTCGCCAACATGATCAAGGGCAAGTCTCCCGACGAGATCCGCAAGACCTTCAACATCCAGAACGATTTCACTCCCGAGGAGGAGGAGCAGATCCGCCGCGAGAACGAGTGGGCCGAGGACCGCTAGAGCAGCGTCTCCTAGCTGCTAGGGTATCTGGCCTCTATTCCCTCAAGCTTCTGAGCTTCTACTCACGGCTTGCCTGTCGATACACTTAAGGAAGGTATTGCAGGTTCTGTTTCGGTGTTCGGGGTTCTTGTTGGAGCATCTTTTCTTTCTAGCATGTTACCGGATCGTCTCCGATGCTACTACATACGTCATTATACGTACGGCTAGGGGTTTTGCACGGTGATGGCCATCATCAAAAAGACTTGACCCTATCCTATAGCCAAGCAATGAAAAACACAAACTTCACCTCCTGTTCTATTGCCTGTGAATGCATCTTTAATTTACTAACTGCCGTGTTTCTAGGTGACTCAGACCAGCGTCTCCACTTCTTCAACAGTCTTGATGCTAGGAATGGCCGGCTCGTTCAGGTAGGGACATGTTGCTCACTCAGGAAAGGTAGTTTGTGCAAGTCTACGCAACCAATATTGCATTCATTGAGAAGATATGCCCATGCTCCGCGTTCGCATTGAAGCAAGCCGGCTTTTCCACGACCCAAACGCCTGGAAATGTTTATAATCCGTATGCTCATACATTCCACCTCAGCTCAGCTCAGCTCAGCAAAAGCAGCGAACAACGCTCACCATCCACGCTTCGCCAGCTTCTCCTCCTCGCCCATGGTACCGCAGTTGATGCCGACCATGGCCTCGCCCAGATCCATGCTGACCTCCATCAACACCTTGGGATCCTTGTAGTGCGTAACGGCCTGCACGATGGCCTTAGCGCGCTTCGCGGCATCGCCCGACTTGAAGATGCCGGAGCCAACGAAGACGCCGTCGCAGCCGAGCTGCATCATGAGGGCCGCGTCGGCGGGGGTGGCGACACCGCCGGCGGCGAAGTTGACGACGGGGAGGCGGCCCAGCTGCGCCGTCTCGCGCAGCAGCTCGTAGTCGACCTGGAGCTCCTTGGCGTACACGCGCAGCTCCATCTCGTCCATGCCCTGGGCTTTTTTGATCTCGGCGTTGACGGTGCGCATGTGCCGCACCGCCTCGATCACGTCGCCCGTGCCGGCTTCGCCCTTGGTGCGGATCATGGCCGCGCCCTCGGCGATGCGGCGCAGGGCCTCGCCTAGGCCGCGGCAGCCGCAAACGAAGGGGATCTTGAAGGGGTGCTTGGCTACGTGGTGGACGGCGTCGGCGGGGGTGAGGACTTCGGACTCGTCAATGTAGTCTACGCCGAGGGCTTCGAGGATCTGTGGGGTGGTTTGCGTTAGTGGGTGGGGTGATGTATGTAAGTTGAGCATTGAACAGTGGCCTGTTGCTCGAGATGATTGGGACGTACCTGGCACTCGACGAAATGCCCGATGCGCGCCTTAGCCATGACGGGGATGGTGACTGTGTCCATGATCTCCTTGATCATCTGGGGGTCGCTCATGCGTGCAACGCCGCCCTGAGCCCTGATGTCTGCGGGCACCCGCTCGAGGGCCATGACGGCGGAAGCACCGGCCTCCTCTGCAATGCGGGCCTGCGTTCACTTGTCAGTGTTTGCCTCCGAGGTGCCCGTCTGGGGCTGGAGCAATTGGGAGTATGCTCAAGAATAGACTCACCTGCTCGGCGTTGACGACGTCCATGATAACGCCACCTTTAAGCATGCGGGCAAGACCAGCCTTGACGGCAAAGTTGTTCTCGCCATCCTGGGCTCCGTGGCCGTTTGTGGTGGGGAGTTCAGTTGCCATTGTGTATGTTTGTGAAGTTGTTCAAGAAATGACTCGGGGCGAGTAATCAATGTGTTATTTGTAGAACGGGAAGGTCAAGGTGGGGCGTGAACTATAAGCTGAAGAGAATGTCAAAGGAAGGAGCAGCTGTCGAAGTGAAAGAAGCTTATGGAAGAAAGAGTGACCTCGTGAGTGACTCAATTCCTGTCGATGACCGTTATCCAAGACAACGCGGCGGCATCGCAACAATTTTTTGCCCATCCAAGGGTCATGCATCCCGCTGTATGGTTCAATCGGTGCCGCGGATGACTGGCGGGGCACCGCTCCGGAGTGTGTGACGCGCTCTAGGCCCCTGCGCCGCGCCCTTCAACCACTCGTTGACACATCGGATCCAATCATAGCGGGGTTGATAGCGTGAGCAGGACCGTGAATTGCCGCAGCTTAGTCAGTAGACTGTAGTGGCCCTGTGTGAGCACCACATTGTATTCTGGAATTTACCTGCTTGAAGAGGCAAACTGTGGATGCAGGGACTTGCGCTTGTTCCCAGAGGTTGTAGCGTGCTCCGATTGTGATGTGCAACTCCGAGTAGGGTAGATAGACCAACGCCAATGCTATGCAATTGCCTCAGCCGCTACATTCCGACGGCAAGCTGCCAGAAGCAGTGGTAGATCCATAGAATACATAATGACAAAACATGCCTAGTATGGTGCCGTCTCTCGCTTCAACCAATTGAGCGTCAGAGCGTCGTCCTTGAAGTACTCGCTTGTCTTCTCGAACACCTCCTTGTGATAATCGTTGATGAACTTCTTTTCATCTTCCGTGATTAGGCTCATGTCGACAAGGTTTCTGCAGTGAGGAGTCATTGTGACATGCTCGAACCCAAGATACGGCTTGTCGCCGAACTGGTGCTTGGTCTCAACCTCTTTGACCATGATCATGTTCTCAATTCGAATGCCAAACTTGCCATCCTCATAGTATCCTGGCTCATCCGAGATAACATTGCCAACAGCAAGGGCGACTTCGGAGTATTGTACTCTTGTGCCAATGCCAATAGGGCCTTCGTGGACGTTTAGGAACGAGCCAACACCATGCCCGGTTCCGTGTCGATAATCGAGTCCTTCGGCCCACAGGAATTGGCGGGCAAGTGCGTCAATGGCAAAGCCAGTTGTGCCCTTAGGGAACTTGATGAGCTCCAGAGCAATGTTACCCTTCAGCACAAGTGTATAAGCCTTGCGCTCCATCTCAGTCGGCTCACCGAAATGAAGTGTTCTTGTGGTATCGGTTGTGCCGTCCTGGTACTGCGCACCGGAGTCGCACAGGTAAATGGCCTTTGGGTCGATGGTCGCACATTCACCCTTCTCCGGCTTGTAGTGGATGATAGCTGCGTTAGCTCCTGTTGAAGAGATGGTGTCGAACGAGAGACCCATGAAGCCATTATGCTTCGAACGTATGCTCTCCAGTTTATCAGCGCCATCTACCTCGTCGAGTGTAGCCTTCTTGTTGATCAGCTGATCCTCCAACCATGCAAAGTATTCACTGAGAGCGGCACCATCTCGAATGTGGCATTGCCGCATACCCTCCAATTCAACTTCGTTCTTCACAGCCTTAGCATCACCAATTGGACTGCGTGTCTCCTCAACCTTCTCCTCGCCACCGAGAGCCTTGTTAAGCGCCCACGATGCTCGGTTAGATGTGAGGAACTTCTTCTTCGTCTCAGCCTCGTCCTTAACCTCCAACGATGCCTTGCTCAGAGCAGCAACATCACCGAATATGGCCTCGTAGGGGCGGATTTCAACCTTGTCGCCGAGGTGATTTCTGACTCCTTGCGGCAGCTTGCTTTCGTCGACGTAGAGCGTGGCAGCAGTCGGTGTAACGACAGCGTAGGAGAAGAAGACGGGATTGTAAGGGATACTGCCAGCTGTTAGAAATATCGCAGGTTCTACGCCACTAGCAGACTCACTCGTTTCCACGAAGGTTGAATAGCCACGCGATTTCGTCGAGCATAGAGACGACAAAGCCCAGACTCTTCCTTTTCTCGAGCTCTTTTCGCAGGTCTGCAATCTTGTCTTCGAAGCTCTTGCCAGCGAAGTCCATGGGCTGTACTATGACCTTCTCACTGGGACGGCTGGGCCTATCGCTCCATACTGCGTCCACGAGGTTCTCATCGACAGCCTTGTATTCACCGCCCTTCTTCTTGATCTTCTCGGCCAGCTTTCTAGCATCGGCTGCAGTTACCACACGGGGATCCACGGCAACGACCTTGCCTCCCTCGACACGGTCAACTGTCCACTCCTGAATGGTCGGGACATCCTGGATGCCCTGCTTGAGCAGCTCCCAGTTGCCGTCCAGCTGCGTCTCAGCCTGGTTGAAGTAGCGTCCGTCTGTAGATAGAGCGGCCTTGTCGTGCGTAATGACGGCGTAGCCAGCAGAGCCCGTGAAGCCGCTGATGTATGCTGGAGGGAATCAATAGGTGTGCTGTGAGGGACGGCGGGGGATCTGACCTCGACGGGCGTCGCAAGGGGCAATGTATTCGCTCTGGTGGCTGTCTTCGGAAGGTACCACTGCGTGCGTGTTAGCACGTGCTTTGGAATGCTTGACCAGGGCTTGGTACTGTAAATATCGACCTTGCGCTCCTTCATGAGCTTGCGGAGCTCCGCAAGCCGCTCGGTGGTGTTGACCTTGGACATAACGATGGCACGTAGGGCAGCAGAAGCGTGGAAAGCACGAGAGGTGGTCAAGGAGGTTCTGGCTGCGTACACTGCGGCTGTCGCGTGTCTGCACAACAGAGACCGTGGCAGAAGCATAGAGACGCCTACTATCGGTATGCGAGACACCCCGCTACCACAATGGTACAGCTGCAATGCGCCGCGGGGTTAGCGTCGTTTTCACAGGACAAACAATCCGCCAAGCCTTGCCTACTAAATATCTCCCAACCAAGGCTGCCTCCTGAGTGCAACACGGAAGCGGATGATCTAGCCTTCTTTCCGATATTTGACTGTTTTCGATATTGCGAACCATGCGATCGCACGGTGCCGAATCTCTAGCAATTTCATCAGATTATCGTGGGAGGTAAACGAGCCCAGCCAGCCCGCGCTCAAACCGGAGCTCGAGCAGCGTTATTCAGCTTCGACTAGTTGTACATTGTCAACTTCTGTCCGAGAATATTCAAGGGCCGGCCTGTGCAGCGCCTAGCATTAAAGGTTCGTGGAAGAGCTGGACCCCCAAACATTTAGAGTTTCTTGTTTCCACTCCTATGTCATAGACCTTGTCTAGTTTCCTTCACATCTTGCAAGTTGATATTTAGGATGAACAAGCTCACTTTTGCTTTTAGCAGCCTGCACCGACACTAACAGGACAAATCTGTCGCAAACACGACCATTTTCCACACAGCTAACGAGCTCTTCACAGTAATCAAAGACGTCATGGCTACGAATGGCGCCCAGCAGGAGGGTTTCCCTTTGAGCTTTGCTGATATCGAGGGCCTAGTCAAGATGCTGTACGACCCAGGCCACGCTAAGAAGATCGCTCAAACAGAAGCAACGTTGCGAGTCTTACAGCGCTCATCGCAAGGTTGGGAGATTGCTGATGCTCTTCTGAAGAGCGATGATGAGCAAGTCCGGTTCTTTGGAGCTCTGACTCTTACTATAAAGCTCAATTCCGACTCGTGAGTGGAGTCCGTGAACTCGACCATTTCATTTGTCTGATCAGATGTAGTAACGAGTTGAGCGAAGAGCATTCTGCGCAACTGCTATTTACTCTCATCGTACGTTCGCATGCTACGCATATACAGCCTTGACTGACTATTATGTGCAGCGCCACCTTGTTTCGCAGCCCTCATCCTCTATAGCGACACGCAAAGTCAGCTCAACGTTAGCTCAGTACTTCACGAAAACCATCTCGGTATGGAGCCTTTGCCTTAGAAGCCTAGTCGTATCGTTCGCTGCGCAATCACCAGTACTGGACGATGCGTTGGAAGGCCATCCTTCAACGTGGGACCTGCTGCCTCAGTTGTCTGATGACCAGATCCTTGTCTTGTTGGACTTTGCCATGAACTTGGCAGATGAAGCGAAAAAGCTTTCCGCAAGTCCGAAGTAGGTTTCCTCGGTCAACACCACTCCAGAGCTCCTTTTTAACGACATCTAGTCGCAAGGTACATCACGAGATGATCGCCAACGCTGAGACCTTAGAGGCGCTCTTGCATGCCTCGTTTGGACGTGGATTCAAATACTTATCAGTACCAATCAACGACCCCAGCTATGACGAATCGGTACAGCAAGGCGAAAAAATATGCGTCGCTACTTCGAAGTGCTTTATCGTAAGTTTGTCAGAACAAGTGACGCTCGAAGCTGACGATAAAGGGTTGGATCTTCTACGCACAGTCTGAGTTCAAACATGTGCCAGAGAAGCTGCACTACCTCAGATCTGCCACCGAGCTCGCCCTGACCTGCCTTGAGTATCATGTCGAAGATGCTATGGATCTTGTGGCCGAAGTGCTAGAGAACTACCCGACATTCTTTGAAACCAAACACCAAGAAATGCTATGGGCAGCAATTGCCGGTCCATGGGGCTTAGAGATCCTCCGCGAACAAGATGCTGAAACCGTTTCGCTCGCCAGAATAATCGTTGCGTACGGACAAATACTACTGGAGTCTAAAAGCCTGTATAGAGAGCATGACACAGCCCATAACCAGCAGGTCATGTGTTAGTTATCCACTCACAAGATTTGATATGTATGCTGACTCTATCCAGCATTCTTGCACGATCTCCTAAAATATTCAGAGACTGTTGGTGTCGATGACGATGTCGCACCGGTGGTACTCGACTTCTGGAGTGGGTTCGTAAGTGCAATTGCGGAAGAATCTTTCGAATATACGGAAGCCGAATCGCTACCTCCTTGGATGGATGCCGCGAAGTCGAATGTATTTCAGGCTGTCTCCGAGCTTGCGCAAAAGATCATTTATCCCCCGTCTAGCGAAACGAAGTCTTGGGATTCAGACACCAAAAAGACTTTCAAAGTCTTCCGTGTCGATGTTCGCGACATAATCATGGAGGCTTATGAGTCTCTCCGCGATGTCATGACAGATCAGTTCATCGGCTTCACCTTGCGTGCACTTGGGACATGCAATTGGCTGGAGCTGGAGGCTGGTATGTTCTGTCTTATCTCAATCGCGGATGCTTTCACAGAGCGGGATGACGAGCGCCTGAACCGTCTTTTCGAACAGCCTTTGTTTTCCGCCATGTCGGGCGATGCAGACATTCCTGCCATGACCCGGAGGTCTGCGGTCGAGCTTGTTGCCGCACTTAACCAGTTCTTCCTGCGAAACCCACGCTTCTTACCTCAAGTTCTACCCTTCCTCCTGAAAGCACTGGCTCAGCCTGCACTCGCTCATACTGCAGCCAAGTCGTTCGCGTCCCTTTGCTCCGAATGCAGAAAGTCGCTTACAGGCGAGCTCGATTCTTTCTTCCAGATGTACCAACAATTCCTCACATATCCAACTGCTGAGGAGTTCACAAAAAGCAAGGTCCTCGAAGGCATCGCTGCCATCATCCAATCACTGGATACCGAAGAAAAGCAGCTTGTCGGCGTGAGGCAGCTCTTCTTGTACATCGCGCAAGACGCAATGAATGCTATCAAGGTCACCAAGGAAGATAACGACCCTGAGCTTGGACAAGTCCTTGCATTGACAACTCTGAAATGCTTGTCAAGCGTTGGTCGCGCGTTACAAGCTCTTGATGAAGATGTGGTGGATCTCGAAGCAGATTCAAAGGCCGAATCTTCGAGGTTTTGGTCAGAAGGGCCTGGAAAGGAGATCCAGAACCAGGTCATTAACATGATCAGCTACCTGACACAGATCTTCCCAGCCAACGACGAAATCATCGAATCAGCCTGCAATGTGTTGCGCACTGGCTTCAAAGAGTCGATTCCTGGGCCTTTCGTACTTCCGCCGTCTGCTGCTGTCGATATCATTACCAAGACAACGCTGCAAACACCAAGGCTACCATTCGTCCTGGAGACAGCATGTTGCTGGCTTTCATCTCACAAGCACAAGCGCCCTTCCGACTTCGCCGTGCAAGCGCAAAGGCTGCTA
>Ga0068631_100488_pt1 | contig 15771 bp, 9 predicted proteins | sample InSIn5gowninarea_2_FD_77434 | JGI IMG/M metagenome (GOLD analysis project Ga0068631, IMG submission 77434) | Clean room microbial communities from NASA Spacecraft Assembly Facility at Jet Propulsion Laboratory, Pasadena, California, USA -... ...
CTTGCCGACTACTTTGAGGAGTTCAAAATCGTCAATCGCGAGACGGTCTTGCCTGTTCTCGACAAAGTTGACGCCGACCTTCATCTGGCCGCTACCGAACTGCACTGGTATCCAGTCGGCACCGGCCTGGCCAGCTCCACCTTCTCCATTTCCGGCTTTACTGTCCTGCCGCGACTCCTCGAATCGGGGGTGGACCTTGAGTGTTCCAATGAAGATGTCTTCGTTGCGACCCGCGTTAGGCGAGGCGGAGGGGTTTCGGATGTAAAGCGATACGGTGAGGTCGGTGACACGGGACACATCGAACTTGTACTGGGTGTTGCTGCCCGCCCAGAGTGGGTTCTCGGGGGTGCCGGAGACTGCATTGATGAAGACCTGCTGCTTGTCGAAATCGACCAGAGCATAGGGCAGGTGTTTTGACGAGTAGCGACCATGGATCGTGGGCGCGGCATTGATGCTGCCAGCAGCGGACTGCGGTCGGTGCGAGGAGGAGCCCGGGCGCATTGAGCCAGCTACCGAGAGGCCGCCGCCCTGGGACATGGAGCCCTGGTGGTGGCTACCACCGCTGAACTGCTGCTCGGCGCCCGCGGGCAGGGAGAATTTCTGGCCCTCATGAAGCGTGACTATGAGGATACCGGGGCGCAGGGGCTGTGCCGGCGCGGATGCGTTGGCTTCTGAGGCGGCTGTTGGTTTCGGTCAGCAGGCGGTGAGTGCGGGCAGAGGGACCCAAGTACCAATGCCATTGTCCTTTGAGTCGCCGAGCGTTGTCGCGCTGGCGGCGGAACTCGAGGCTTTGGGCGTCGGCTGGTCACCGACTATGGTCGACGTCGATGACGAGCGACTGAATGTGTTGGCGAGGGGCGCAAGATGCGTCTCCTTGAGCTCTGCGGCACGTGTTAGGGGGGGCCTCCAGCAGACGGACCTGGGGAATACGCACTCTTGGTGAGCTTCCAAGACATGGTTGCGGCAGCTCAGCGAGTGGGTAGATGCAGGAAGAACAGACGGACAGCGAGGGAGTGGAGACAGGCGGGAAGGCGACGAGGGGCACACCAAGGGCGGAGATGGCGCGCAGGAGGCAGAGGATGTCTACAGAGAGGGAGCAGCGGCAGGAGGCAGGTATAGGGAGCGGCTGGTGGCGATGCTGCTAACGTCCGAGTGCCCCAGGCCTTCGTCAATGCTGCGATGCTCAGGATAGGGTCCTCGTTTGAAGTTGGGTCATTGGGTCTCTGAAACTAGCCTTCATTTCGGGGTCACCACGCACTGACACGCCAATCCCTCTCTCATTCCTTTCCATGTTTCGCGTGTCGCAGGACGGGTGAGTCTTGCTTTCTATTTTAATCTGCCTGGCTGCTGCGGCGCCATCGCGATCCTCTGCGACATCTGGCCTGTCAGTCCCAGCCTCGGCTGCAGCTGCCGTTGCCGCGAACGTTGACCTTCCAGCCCGCGTAGGTCAACACCGCGACCTCGGAGCCCAACACGACTCTCACTCGACGCGCTATTCACTCCCAGGCGCCCGTCCCCGTCCAGCATTGCGACCTGCGGCATTATCCTGCATTTCATTTGTCCATTAGTCAGCACCCCCGCCGACACCGACACGCGCCCTTGCCGTGCACAGCCACAGCTCCCCGTCGCACCCCAATCACCCCAACCCGCCTTCACCTGCGCGCACAATTAGCGGGGCACCATGGGTGTCATTAAGAAGAAGACAGGCACACGGGGCACGGAGGGCGGGACCAAGTATGTGTGCGATGTTTGCTCGTCCGACATCACGTCAACCGTCCGCATACGCTGCGCCGAGGACGTCTGTAACGAGTACGACCTCTGCGTGCCCTGCTTCTCCGACGGCAAGGCTTCACGGGACCACCAGCCTGCCAAGCACAAATTCAAAGTTATAGAACAACACTCAATACCTATATACACCGAAGACTGGGGAGCGGACGAGGAATTGGCCCTACTAGAAGGCGCTGAAACATACGGTTTGGGATCATGGGCAGACATTGCGGATCACATAGGCGGCTACCGCGAGAAGGACGAGGTCCGTGACCACTACATCAATACCTACCTAGACAGCCCGAGCTTTCCTCTGCCTGAGCACTGCAGCAAGGACGACACCGAGCTCAGTACCCGCATACCACGTCATGAGTTCCAAGCGAGGAAGAAGCGGAGGATAGAGAAGAAGAAGGAGGAAGCTGCAGGCCGCGAACCTGATGCGCCTAAGCAGAAGCCCACGGCGAGTGTTCCCGCCTGCCATGAGGTCCAAGGATACATGCCGGGCCGTCTGGAGTTTGAGACGGAATACTTCAATGAAGCAGAAGAGGCTGTGCAGCACATGCAGTTCGACCCCGGTGATGGCCTGAACCCAAGGACGGGCGAGCTCGAGCCAGAGATGGACCTCAAGATGACTATCATGGAGATCTACAACCACCGTCTAGATGCCCGAGTCGAGCGCAAGAAAATAATATTTGAGCATCAGCTGCTAGAGTACCGCAAGAACCAGCTGGCCGACAAGAAACGGACGAAAGAAGAGAAAGACCTGATGAACAAGGCCAAGCCGTTCGCCAGGATGATGCAACACGCCGACTTTGAGCAGTTCTGCAAGGACCTTGAATACGAGCACAACCTTAGGCAAGCCATCTCACAACTTCAAGAGTGGAGAAACATGCAAATCACGAGCCTCAAAGCCGGCGAGAAGTATGAACAGGAGAAGCAGCAGCGACAAACCAGGCCTCCTCCCATTGGGCAGTTCGATCGTCTTGCGTCCAGTAGGATGACCAAGCCGCAACCGCCCTTCGAACAGCCGTCTGCAGCCACAGCGTTGCTTGCACAGGAGCTGCCGTTGCACGTCAAGCAAAACAGCGGTCTTACAACGCCACCTCCTGATCGCGCACAGAATGGCGTCAACGGTGCCAACGGCGTTCTGACACCTCAGCATTCCAAGACAAAGTTCGTGCCAAAGTCGCTACCGAACACTGTACCCTTGAAGTTCGGCAAGGAGTCTAAGGCGGATCTTCAGCTGCTCAATCCCGAGGAGGTGGAGATATGCAGCACACTACGCATCATGCCCAAGCCCTATCTAGCGCTCAAGGAAACCATTATTCGAGCGGCTCTAAACAACGGCGGCGCGCTCAAGAAGAAGACCGCCCGTGAAATTTGTAAGATTGACACAAACAAGTCGTCGCAACTGTTTGAATACTTTGTACACAGCGGTTGGATAGCGAGGGCGTAAAGGCACTTGAGCCATGGCGTTGGCGTTTGGTAGGGAAACATTACTCATTGCGACGGCGTTCGGGCAGATATACCCTCATGGTAGGCGTTGTCGTGTGTATAGATAGGCTCACTGCTCTCTGTTGAATCTCATATACTAGTCCTTGCTCCTGAATACAAACGATGTTGCGAACTCTCCTTACTGCGGTGGTCCGTCCGTAACGCGCTACCACAGCGACGGCTGAACACAAACAATAGCTCACCTCCGCACTTCCCCACTCAACCCGACCACGATACGCTGCACCCGACATGCACTTTACTTTTTGACCATCTAGGCCAGCGGGCCAAGGAAGCTTTCGACGGGTAGCGATAATTCGTGCAGCAAGCCTGACATCATTCGCTCGCTAGCGGTGCCTGGCCAACCTTGAATCCCAGAGGCAGCCTCCGTATCCACCTCCCTGCATGGCAACCTCGCGCTACTCCAACGAAATGCCCGGGCTATATACTCCCTCGCCCTCAAACGCGCGCGCAAAGTCACAGAGGAGCTACTTCGATCCGACCTACGCGCCTGAAACCTCCGGCCACCAGGTGACCGATCCAGATGTCCACGCGACCCGCAAGCGCTCCCGGTATGGCTCCACGGCGCATGAGTCCGCGACAAGCCCTTGGGGTGGACATACGCTGAATAACGACCGCTTTGGCGACAACAAAAGTCCACCTCCGCTTGCGAACGACCGCTATCAACTTGCCGGGGGTATGGATGGCACGAACAACTACACGAGACGAGACGGCGACTACGACGACTACTTCAACCTCCAGAAGTCGCGCGGCAACTGGTCAGTTCCACCTACACCTCAGGTTGGCGTGGCGAGACATGTCGCAGTTGGCGAAATGCATACAACACCCAGCGAGAGCAAATCTTGGTCGTTAATCGGCTTAGTCGGAGGCGTAGCCGGCAAGCTCTTCCAGTTCTGTACTGTACCTTTCAGGGGCTTCCAAGCAGGAGGAGGAGCGAGATACAATATCAACGCGCAAGAGGAGGTTGCGGCGAAACTTGGTCTCCAGGACGACCCCTTTGAGGCAGGCCCAGTACAACGGTTACCTGCTGAATACCCAAGCGATAACTATGGAGTTGAGTCAATCGATTCGATCACTCCCGAGCGACCTAGGATGACCAAGCGCCTGCGGACGGCAGATAACTGGGTGGTAGTTGGAACAAACTTGGAGACAGAGTCGAGACCCTCAACACCGCGATTATCCGAACGAAGATTGCCCGACCGATCGCCCTCACTCATCCCACGGCCTGTATCACGAGCGAACACAGGAACACCATCCCACAAGCGGCCCTCTCTGATCCCGGTCTCCCGACGTTCGACAATGGATAGGCGATCCTTCTACGGTAGTCCAAAGTTCACCCCTGGCTCAAACGAACGACCGCGCTCCTATCATCAACAAAGCTTCGGCTCACCGGCCATGCTTGAGGATAATGCAAACAACGTCGCAAGCCCTCTGCCGCAGGAAAGCCAACGTTTGATCGACAAAGTACGAAGGGAGGAGATGGAGGAAGACGAGCGGATGCGCAGGATGAGCATGCAAATGAGTGCTATGCTCAGAGAAGCGAACGAGGCTCTAGGCTCCAAGTTTGAAGTGGAAGAGTACGACGACGATCATATTGGCGATAATCCGGGGTACAATCAGCAACCGACTTGGTTTTCATGAACATATACTGTCACTGCAATTTCAGCGTGCGATTCAGCGCTTCGTCGCCAGATATTTTGTCTTTGATAACGGCCTTTTGGAATACTCGGCGTTCACGGATAGGATAGGCGTATACCTGATCACCATTTGATGGTATCTGCGGTGGCTCCATACGAGTCTTGTTCTTCCACATTCACTGGTCAGCACAATGTGACGACTTTTAGAATAATACCTTCACGTTCGCTTCGTGTACATAACTTATCACCGACTTTGCAGATGGCTTGCATGTGCCGTTGGAATTTTGCGTCGATGCGTAAGAACGCGCTATGGACACATTGTGTAATCCGGCACACTTGGGCAACTGCTTGCTCGGCTTCCAACACTTACTAGCAACCTCTCAACCCATCTTCAATAAGTTAAACAGATTTTGGCGACAGCCCTTCCCTATGCGCAGTAAGAACAGCGATCGTTCCTTCCTTGGTAAAGTCGTGCCTGAACGTTGTGGGTCCACGGGGCGAAAACACGTTGACGGCACGGTCTCAGTGGCTTCCCTCGTATAATTCCCAACTTCGTGCCGCCCCCGCCCGCAATGCTTCCTGCATCTTGGTCACGCAGTGCCGCCGAGCTAGTCTGTACACCCAATGATAAGTGGGGTGAAGAGTTGGAGATGGGGCGAAGCGCTTGGGTTTGGGACGTACCCTGCCGGGGCCAGGGATCTGCAGGCGTCTTCATCACACAAACTTGAAAGAGCGTATAATGTAGGTATGACAAGACAAGTCACTGAGACACGTTATTCATGACAGCATCAGAAGGCCACATGAGATATTTCCTGAATACCAGTCTCTAGTCATCGCAATAGTCTCATCTAACGATACAGTCTCGCGTCGCCGGACAATTGACCCTGGTCAATATGGGACAACTCGCTAGTACGCGCTGCAGGGCCGTTACGGCGCAGGACGCCTTATATACGCCCTGCCATGCCGCTTGGTACTTTCACGCGAAGAGACCATATAGCGTGAGGACACTGCAAACGTAGACAGTACACATCGCTTTCCCTCCAAGCATGGATCCCGCAGGGCCACCACCATCGAGCCCGCTACTCCAACAGCGCAAAGGGCCGGCAACCAACACAGTTGAGGATTCCGATCAGAGCCAGTCGGAGAAAAGAAGTACTGCAGGATCCCGAGGATGCTTCGCGGGTTTCCTGGGTGCTCTACTGGTGATTCCACGCGGTATCGCTCGAGGCTGGAACGCGTTCACTAACGCCATACTGCGGATATGGAGAAAGGGCTGGACAGCAGAGACATGCAGTTGCATATTTGCCTTGCTGTCACTGATTGGACTCATTGTTACCCTTATGGCGCATCAAAATCGTCCTCTACCGGATTGGCCGCAGATCGTTAGCATAAACTCCATTGTTTCGCTCTTCTCCATGATGATCAGGGCGGGGGTGAGCATGGTACTTGCTGAAGGTACGTCTTGATGCTCTTATGTGTTCGCAGAACATTTTGAAACGGCCGCTAACAGACACAGGAATCAGTCAATCGAAATGGCAATGGTTCCGTAAAGCACGCAAGCTGGAAGATATGGCAAGATTCGATTCCGCAAGTCGTGGTGCATGGGGCTCTGTCCTGTTCATCTTCGGTCTTCGTATCAAGAAGCCATACTTCATCGCTGCAATGGGTGCCTTCGTCACCGTCATGTCCGCGTTCACAGGGTTCGCCGCTCAGCAACTCATCGTCTTTAACGACTGTCTCCGCCCTGATGAAAGTGCCGCAGTCGGAATACTCAGATCCAATGCTTTCGACAAAAGCGGCGAGAGGAAGACTCCAACAACAGCCGACGAGTACCTCCCTTTGACTGTAGCTATGGACGTTGGTATACTCCAACCGCTCGAAGACACAACAAATCTTCTTTCTTACGGATGCAAGACCGGCAATTGCACGTTTCCAGATGCGAATGGAGCGGCCTTTTCAACTCTGGGTGTGGGCTACTGGTGTCAAGATGTCACTTCACAAGTGGTAGAAACGCCGCTCAACTATGACAGTGAAGTTGATGATTATCTACCACCGGCCTACTTGAATGGAGCGGAGACCGGCTCCGAGACAATTATCAACACTAACGGCACCAACACGTCAATTCCGCTCGGGTACGACTATGGTATACCCCTGAAGAATGGTACCAAAGTAAGAAACATTGGACTCTCTCTGAGCATCTCCGACAACCTTTTTGATCCCCCCATAAGGTTCCCACTCGCAGGCTGGCCGGGAAAGCTCGTGACCGACGTCTCGCAACCAGTATACAATGGCACCATAGCTACGATAGGCATGATATACGTCCCGTACGATTCCCTTAAATATCAGGCAATGACTTGCGGCATATACCCTACCGTCAACACGATCAAAGCAACCTACCACAACGGCGTCCTCAAAGAAGAGATAGTCAAGAGTGTACGCATCGGCGAGGATTTAGCCTTTGGTGGCACCACTTCCTTCCGTCTAGCCACCAAGCAAACCATCCGCAATGGCACAGAAACCACGTGCGACGTGAAGACTTCGGAAACACCTGGCTACTTAGCTATCGCTAGAGGCAACATCGACGCTGCTCCCGTCAACACAACTGGCCTGGACTCAGAAGGCCCAGGTGCAGAGCTTGTATGGTACCCCGAAGACTGCGTCTGGTCCCTGTTCCGTGCGTCCACGTCGGCTATACAGACTCATCTCGTGGCTGTCTATGGCCAGCAATTTCTCATGGACATCATATCTTCTCGCTACGGTAACGCCTATATGCGTGTCTTGTGGGACAGCGGACAGTTGCCTGATGCGCCTTTAGAGCATGTCAGCAGTATCATGACAAATCTGACAAACGCGATGAACACCGTTCTTCGCACCCACGGCGCGGAGGGATATAGCAAACCTGCTGAAGGTACGATGTGGTATACGACGACTTGTATCGAGATCAACTGGACTTGGATTACGTTTCCGGCTGTGATGATCGCTTTGTCGGCTATCTTCCTGCTACTAGTGCATATTGAGAGTAGGGGTGTGGAGAGTGGAAGATTGTGGAAGAGTTCGATACTGGCAATGTTATTTTGCGAGATGGATGATGTAGTTACGGAAGAAGCTAAGCCAGTGGAAAGACGGCGATTGGAAGAGGTGGCTGCAAGTAGTAGTGTGAGTTTGGGCAAAGACAACAATAGTTTGAGGCTGGTTGCTCGACAGGCCTAATGAGATTGAGTCGATCTGTCATGGATTTTATGTCTTATACATCCCTACTTCAACTGCCTTCGCCTGTCCGCGACTTGAGATCTTCTATCAACACGCTCATCAGTTTAAACATTTCGCCTGCAAGCTTCTTGCCCGTCTCCCTCCATTCTTCCTCGCATAGCCGCCCGAATCTATCGGGATGCCACCGCAAACGTTCTTGTCGCAACCATTCGTAGCTATACAGACCACTTGCTCGAAGTAGCTTTTCCACGTCATGTTGGCAGGCGTGTATACTCTCCGGTTCAGACTTGAGTATCGTACACGCTGTTAGGTTGCAAGTTGTGACTGTGTTGGGCAGATAGGGAAACATGGAAAGCAGTTTGGGTGATGCAGATGGCATGCGCTGTAGCGGTGGTCGGGAAACGTCTGAAGTGCTTGACTGCGAGCGCACTTGTAGTTTCCGTGGGGCTTTGGGCTTCGCACCTCCCGCTGCTGCTGAGGCGGCAGCGAACATGACTGCCGCCTCCGTGGACCATTTCTCGTAGAGTACCTGTGTCGCTGCGTCTGGCTTCGCTTCCGTGGGGTAGGTTGTACCATTCGGCATTTGCCCGCCAGATTGGGATGTGCTGGGTTTCGTCTTCTTCTTCGCCCGAGCAAAGAAATTGAGTGCGAAGGTCTCTAGCGCTTCTTCGTTGACATCGTCAATGGACCCGGCCCATGTCCCGTCATTTCGGATCGCGATGAATTGATCAACGCTTGTAGGATCTAGAGTGATGAAAGCGAGATCGGTCCAAACGAAGCCCTTTTCTGCCTTCCATTCCTCTACCGTCTCTTTGTAGATTTCCCAGGCGTTCGCATCACCTAAGCGATACACGACGTCGCCGTACTCGCTCATGGCGAAGAACGCGCCTTCAGGGCCCCAGGTCACAATGCGCGGTGGCCCGCATCGCCATCCTGAAGGTGTCAACCAAGACTGCAATGCATCCTCTAGGGGCGTTGGTAGATTTGCCCAACGAATGAGCTCAGGGTGCCAGATGATGAAGGAGTCGTCTGGTCCCAAGAAGGCACGCAAGTGGGGAGAATGCCATGTCTTGGTTAGGATGCTCTGGAGCCGTGCGGGTATAGCAGGGCCCCAACGCAGACTGTCCTTTCCTGACGAGTCTTTGGAACTAAGAATCCAGGAGTCGGGCGCTGGCCCTAGAGCTGCCCAATGTACTTCCGATACTGTCCTGCCTAAAAGGAGATCTTGGAGGCTGGCAGGGAGATTGCGGCTTTGTTTGGTCAGTCTTTGCGCGTAGGAAATATAATAGGTAGCATACTAAGTAAGACCCGCGAAGCTTTTGGATATGAAGCTGTCGTCAAGTCCGAAGGAGAAGAACGAGGTGTTGGTACCGCTCATGCCTAGCTGCGCGTGATTGGGCTGGGGTGAAAGCCACTTATGACGTCACGTATCGGGAGGCTGGAGAATCGCGCTCTACTGATGTCAGCGACGCGCTCGAACTTTTGAGTCGACTTATAATATACACGCGAATGCGTAATTCACAACCGCGGGATAATTGTCCGCCACTGTGACGTCTTCACAAACTTTCGCGCGCACTGCCAGACAACGGTTTCAGATTGTTGCTATCCTGTTTGCACCCTGGAAGCGATCGAGCCTTGGCAAGGCGAGTGTCAACACTATCAGTCGTGCGATTGCCTACTTCTTCACAACATTGCGGCTTTATAGCGACACTCTAGTTTCTGCGTCCCACACCGCTTCTACCGATCTAGACCGAGCGTTCCCCTTTTAGCGAGCCCGAGTTTTCGGCGGCACATGTGCGATTCCACGTTTACGTTTGGCCAACGGGGCAGCCACTTCTTCCAATGTCCCTCGCGACGAGAAATGTATGCTTGCATATACGGAACAATATGATCATATGATGCTAATGGTAGTGTAGCGCACGTCTCCCGAGAAAGTTGGCGAGATTACTCAGCTCTTCACAACTGAAGAAGATTCATCATGTGACCCTAGGTTTTGAGGATGCTTTCCTCCTTACCTGGCGTGATACGGATGGAACAGATCGCATTGAAAGCTCAGGACTCCCGGCCGAGTTAGTTGAGTTTCTGCATACTCGGAACCGCAACGTCTCCAATATCCGGTGTACGTTAGGGCCGTACAACTCATCTTTCTTCGTCCACGACAAAACTTCCTATCTTTGGAAAAACCTTCCAGGACCTCTACTCGTTGCCCTGCAGAACAACATCCAGGATGGGAGTTGGACTGATAGACCCCGCCTCGTAGCACTAGGCGCCGGAGATAACTTTCTTTTAATAACCGAGAAGAACGCGACCGTTTGGGATCTGCGACACTACAAGTCTGCTGTTACATTCCTCCAAAAGAACGCCATAACGGACATCCAAAACTTTGTCTTGCATTCCTACCGGTATCAAAGCTTCCTCGCCCAGACTCGGAGCGGCAAACTTGTTTCCGAAAATATACCACCACATCAGGTTGTGGGCGTCCAAGCCATGATGGGACCGATCTTGCAAGACACAATGAATGCGCAACGAAGAATTCTCGCACGCGCAGAGAGTGAAAAGAGAGCGACGACCTTACCAAGGAAATCCAGCACGCTTCAACAACGTGCGCAAATTCGGAGAGAATGGAGTCACCACAGTCAGGAGTTCACGGCCCAAGCCAAGGGCGTAAAGTTGAGTTTTAGTCTCAATGTAAGCTTGGGCGGCCTGGCGAGGATGTTGGGATGAGAATTCGATCAAGACATTCTCGTCAACTTTATCCAGGAGTTGAGGAATGCGAAAGAAAAACGATATGGCTGTTACAGGACACACATCACTTGCTGTCCAAGCGACAGACCGGCAGTTCTGTCCTTCGCTCACTGCTAAGCACCTACGGCTTTCGCAACGTTATCAGGAATCCTTCACGAGAGGCGCAAGACACTTCTTCAGTGGGCCTCGCCACAGCTGCAGATTCATTCAATCGCATGATCTGAGACTGAGGTAACATTTCACTAGCATACAGAGCGAAACTCCGCAAGAGCAGGTACCAGACGCCAGGAAGGCGTACGTTCACTGGAGTTGGGGCTGCCTTGAGCGTCTCCAAGTATGATAGACCGCTCGTACTTAATTTGCCCCCGGTGGTTGTAATACTCTCAACCCATATAACTCGAGTTCACGATGTCCGACTTCCAACACTCACCGCACCTCATCGATCAACCAGACATGTCTACAACCGAATCGAATCTGTTTCCATCCCTTCGTCTACCAGCAGAACTACGGAATAAAGTGTATAAATTCGCTATCGAAAACAATCATGACATACACGATAACATGTGCCGTCCACATATGGTACACGTACCAAGTCTTCCGCCCGACAATCAGGGCGACACAGCCCGCAAATCTTCCATTGGTCTTATCTCAACATGCCAGCAACTGCGTACGGAGTTCCGGCCGCTGTTTTACAAAAAACTGGGATGCCTTTATAGACTTCTCCAATCTTCTTCGCTTTCTCGATACATTCGCACCAAACAACACTTTCTTCCCATCACCAACTCACATTACGGTGCATCTGAAAGATGAAGACTGGGATATACAGGAATGGGACTTGTTGGCTTTATTACGCGTCATGAAGCGTATCCCGAAAACTACTTGGACTTTCGGACATGCTTCGAATAATCTATCAGCCGTGAGCTGTACATGCGATTCTCTTGATTACCTCCGAATTCTTCACAAACTTGGGTTTCTGGATACACCGGGGCTCGATTCCTATGATGCACTTTACTTCGCTTATTCGGCCGAGGATCGACACGTAGCCATGATGCCTGTGGATTGCCCAGCGTTGTACGATGGCGAGTGGAAGATCGTGCCTTACAATGAAGCAGGCATTTTGACTCATAGTGAAAAGGAGAAAATCATTAGCCATTGTAAAACCCTCGGGCTTATCATTGTGCGATTTGGAGATGGGAGAAGCGAGGCAAGGGACAAATGTAGTAAATATGCAGGTATGCGCAACAAAGACAGGAAAAGACAGGTCAACATATGTACTGGAAGCTGGAGGAGGAACTTTGATTGAAGTTGCTAAAGAGGTTTCCACAAAAGAGACACCAGGGCGGACAAGTGGCTAAGGTGCGGTGATAAAAGTCACCAAGCCACCGCGCTTTGGTCTGCGGTAGAACGAAAATCCGCTTTTGAGATGGAGGAATAATGATAGCGTCGATATGTTCCTAGGGTATGTGTCGCTGCGATTGACTACGATGTGTGACATTGCGATAGATATATACTAGGGTAGTATCAATGCTAGCCTACAACAGCTCACAAAGGTAGTTGTGCAGGTCCAATAGATGAACGTTTGGTTTAATCTCTCTGCGCTATACGGCGACGTGTATGGCGTTGTGGGGTGATGGTAGTGTCGCAGCTGTACGCGCTCATGGCTGCTTTCCCTGATATTCCGACACATCGAACAGGCCGGCGGGGTACGAGTCGCGCCTATGTGAACAAGTCGCGTTTTAGTAGTTAACCGGGTATCACAGAATTGACAATGAAGCGACATGTGACGAAGAATCGGCGTACATGATTGCGGGCAGGAGCTACGCCCTTCGATCCAGAGGACGGTATAGTGTCTCCGTCGTTCTCAACGTATATAGTCATGCTTTACTTCATCTTTGTCTCGTTATTTCATCGGATCATAAAAGAGTGACAGATGTATGGCAGTGTCAGAATCGTGATGAGCAGAGTCTGCCACGCCGTCCAGGTGTTGTGTTCCGTGGTTCGGACCGGGGCTGACGGCGATGACATCACGCTAAGACATTTTCGACAGCCGCACTCGCGGGGAATGCTTGACTTCCCCACATTTTATCAGTAGCAGCGCGCTCGTGATACGCCGTTTGCTGATGCCGAAGAACGACTTGGGTACTTTTGGGAACATTGCCAAGGATGACGATGCGCGTTCCTCGTGCTCTGGCCAGCCACGTACGTGTGCGAACCGGTCAAAGTACCCGAGCTACTCGGTGAATGGCAGGTTTCTTTGCGTACTAGGCTCGTAGGGCCGAGTACTTAAGTAGGCAGTACCGTTTACCCATGCATCGGTTCAGCTTCATCATTTTCTTTGCTGACAAGAGCTGATCCTCAACCATGGTGTCAATGCGCTCGTTGGCTGCTGCCCTCATTACAAGCGCGCCATTGGCGAACGCGCTGTTCATCAATGGCAGCGTAATCGCACCCTGTGACTCTCCTATATACTGCTACGGCGACCTACTCCGCGAGATTGAACTCGCGAGGCCTTTCGCGGATTCAAAGACGTTCGTTGATTTGTAAGTACTATAGATAAGAAGTCGAATTGGATCACGGCTCATTGATGGCAGGCCAACAACGCGCCCACTAGACGAAGTACTGGCAGCATTCGCCAACCTCTCGAGGCCAATCGAGAACAACACCGCGCTCAATGATTTCCTCTCCGAGTACTTCGGCGAAGCCGGCTCAGAGCTCGAAGAAGTACCCACCGATGAGCTGGAAACTCAGCCAGATTTCCTTGAGAATGTGAACAGCTCTGTCGTTCGAGACTTCACGCGTCAGGTCATCGACATATGGCCGGACTTGACGCGCCGTTATGTCGGGGCTGGAAACTGCTCCGATTGCGTCAACTCTTTCCTTCCGGTCAATCGTACCTTTGTAGTAGCTGGTGGTCGTTTTAGAGAACCGTACTACTGGGACTCATTCTGGATCATTGAAGGTCTACTTCGCACTCAAGGGTCCTTTACTCAGATTGCAGAGAACATCATCGAAAACTTCCTGGATCTCGTCGAAGACATTGGTTTCGTACCCAATGGCGCTCGGCGTTACTACGAGAATCGATCACAGCCACCCCTACTTACCCAGATGGTTCGGGTCTACGTCGAATATACCCAGAACTATACTCTGCTCGAGCGGGCGCTACCTATCCTAGAGAAAGAGTATGACTTCTGGGTGAACAACCGTACCGTAATGCTCGAGCGCGCCGGTATGAACTACTCTCTGAACCACTATGCCGTGTCGAACACACAGCCACGACCGGAGTCTTACTACGAGGATTATGTGACTGCAAACAATGCGACCTATTTCAACGAAGAGGGCCAAGAGTTCAATGCAACGCAGCCGCTCAATGAGACTGAAATGGCGACACTATACTCCAACCTTGCCTCGGGCGCAGAGAGTGGATGGGATTATTCGTCACGCTGGATAGCCAATCCATCTGACGCCGTCGCGGACACGTTCTTCCCCCTTCGCTCGCTCAACACTATTGAGATTATTCCGGTGGAGCTCAATTCGATTCTCTACTACAATGAGATCACCATTGCTGAGTTTCATCGCCATCAAGGCAATTACACTGCTGCACGCGAGTGGGCTGGTCGGGCAGCAAACCGTAGTGAGGCAATGACTACGTTCCTTTGGTCACCTGAGCACTACAGCTACTTCGACTACAACTTGACATCTAGCAGTCAGAACGTATACACTCTAGCCGACAATACAAGTACGCCCCTGTCACTCCAAGGCGCGCCAACCGGAAAACAAGTGGGGTTCCAGATCTCTCAATTCTATCCCTTCTGGACAGGTGCTGCTCCTGAAAGCATCAAGAATGACCCTAAGGCAATGAGGCGCGTATACGCACGCGTTGAAGAGCTTCTCGAGTCTCGAGACGGCGCGATTGCGGCGACGAACCTTCAGACTGGTCAGCAGTGGGATGAACCAAACGTTTGGCCACCGCTCCAATACATCCTTATGCAAGGCTTGCTCAACACCCCTCTCGAGGTCAGCGAAGACGATGACGAGCAATCAACAGAAGACTACATTTGGACGCAAGATCTATCACTCCGCCTCGCACAGCGCTATCTTGACTCGTTGTACTGCACATGGCGTGTCACTGGTGGCGCGACTGACGAAGTACCGCAACTTCCCGACTCTCAGGGCAATGGAACGATCTTCGAGAAGTATGCCGACGAGAGTACCAACGCTGCCGGTGGAGGCGGAGAGTATGAGGTCGTGGAAGGTTTCGGGTGGTCGAACGGTGTTCTCATTTGGGCCGCGGATCAGTTTGGCCAAAGCTTAACAACACCCGAGTGTGGAAATATCACTGCTGCCAATATTGGTGGCGGTGATGCGAAGAGGAAGAGGAGTGCAGTGGAACTGAGCAAAAGAGATGCTAAGTGGATCAAGAAGACCAGAGGAACCAGGAAGTTGAGGTATTGATATTAAGGTCTGCGTCTATCTAGTGGCGGAGAGTTTCACCCATCACCGATATCCTTGATACCAGTTCATAATACTTGCCTAATTTCATCCCACGTTCACATACCCGTCTTGTTCTTCTTGTTCTCGGGCGTACAACTCAGCTGCAGATCCTGCGGACATGGACAGCCCCCACGCTGATTCGTCCTGAGTAAGAATACTTCAAAGCCACCTGTTATTGTAAGAACCGTCCCTCATTTGGATGTCATCAACAACGGTGCCATGCTCATTACTCAACTTACGTCTACGGCTAAACAGACCGATGGATGAGGTGCTTGCTTTTTCTTTGGTTAATTTGCCGGTTGATGTCCTTATCGTCGCCTCCAGCGTGAGGATGCCACTTTCTTGAATGTTTGTGGCTGTGACATTTCTTACGATGTCTGACTGTTACTCATCTACTACCACCCGTCCC
>Ga0068631_100490_pt1 | contig 15700 bp, 14 predicted proteins | sample InSIn5gowninarea_2_FD_77434 | JGI IMG/M metagenome (GOLD analysis project Ga0068631, IMG submission 77434) | Clean room microbial communities from NASA Spacecraft Assembly Facility at Jet Propulsion Laboratory, Pasadena, California, USA -... ...
ATGAATACAGGGAGGGTCTTGAGCCAGAGGCGGACGGCGGGAGATATGCCGGTTGTGACTGTTGGGAGGGCGCGGTTGGGGAGACGGGTCAGGAGGGGGCCGGAGGAGGGTGTTGGTGCTGGTATTAAGGGTTCTTGTTGCGGTGTTTGTTTGATTTGACTCGATGCATGCCGGCGGAATACAGTATGTGATCGTAGTGGAGATGCTAACTGTGCTCGTGGATGATGGAGAAAGATTGATTGTCGCACTGGTGCCGGGAGGGTGTAGAATGACCGTAGCAGGCGTGCTGCAGCTGGTGAAGCTTTACTGTGTATCGACATTGTAGGCGATTTGCGATGGGTGCTATAATGCTTGTTGACGGTTGATCGAGACTTGGACGTATCATTGATCTGAGGTTGAGTGCATCGTGCAAGGCTGCGTTATGGCGGGCCCAGGCTGCGTGTCAGAAGGCTGAGGCGTGACTTTCTTATACCACTCTAGTAATATTGAGTTGTCCTAGCATATCAATCTCGTCGTCCTCAGTGCAAAACTCAGGATTGCTGATTGCTTAAGAATTTTACTCTAGTTATTTTCTTTATTCATTCGCCAATAGCCGTCAGTATTAGGCAAACTTTTGCTCGACTACTAGAACTCGAGACTCTTGGTCCTTTTTCACGCTCGTAATTACAGCCGTGAATCGGTTCATTTCAGTGGCACACTTTAGCCGTTGCCTGCATTGTACATCGCAAACATGTCCTGCGGATCCCTCTGTCGCATGGGTGGGAGCGGCCTAGCGTCTCGTCCAAAAACGAAGTCGTTCACTTCCCGAATGTCAAGCATCGGAACCCTCAGAACACCTCTTATATTGTTACCAAGCCTTCTTTGGGTGCGAAAGACACCAGCGTTCAGAACCAAGAGTACGACGGCACAGATGCTAAGGTTACCGATTAGTGCAACACCTCTGGATCAGAAAGGTCAACTCACAAAATGATTGCAGACAATCCTGATATGGCCGGATCATGTCTTGTCGATGCCAAATAGATTGATCCCACCTCGAGGCCGAAACTCACGAGACTACCAATCAAGCACCACAAAAATGCAATCGCATTGCAGCCAGTCGTGAACAAGCGATACCAGCAGATTCCCTGAACAACAATCATCATCACAATGTTCAAGCTCGAGCTCACTGTCAGATATACATAGGTGGCATTCAAATTCCCATTTGCATTTCCAAGTTTGTAGTTTCTCATATGACACACTTCTTTGGAATGGTTCCCATAAGTTGCCACGGAAATGGACTTGGAAATTGAGCTGAGCATGAAAGCAGCTGTGGGGTCCATTGTTCCGTAGTCAAGATGAGCGATCGTCCCATAACACAAGCCTGGTACTCCAACATACCAGCCATTGAATAGTTTTGCAACAACTATGAGCCGCGTGAGTGTGCAAGAGAAGGCTATGGCCAATAGGGAGATGATAAATAGTGGCAGCGGCCGTGTCAAAATTGTGGCAAGTAGCGGTCCTCGCTCAGGCTGGGCTTGAGCTTGAGCATGAGCTTGAGCATGAGCTTGTTCCGCGTTTGGTATGTTTCGTTGTCTTCGACGATTCATATTTATGTTGTATCTCTTTCTCCGCTTGCCGGTTAAGAGTACGAGATTCAAGCCTGCTGGAAGGGAACATAAGTGTCAAGTAGGCAGCTTGGTCGGCCTCCAGGAAAAGAAAGGCCTGGTCCATATACGACAGCCCCAGCGCCAAGAATGATTAACGGAGCTTCATACGAAGACAGCCAGGATGTTTGGAAAACCGCAACTACATGATAATCCCTGCCAACACTCCACAGACCAGTACGCACTAGGCTGAATTCCCAAATCCCGTGCGAAAACCAAAGATGATGATTGCCCAGCTCGAAAGCCTTTTGTGATCCTTCGTGGATGCAAGGCAAACGCAAGAGAGGAGCAGCTTGAGCAAGGCGATACTCAGCCTGATCAAAGCAATATCCATGCACACTGGCAGATGCCGGAGCTCAGCTGATGGCGTTGAGAGTCGAGCGAATCAGGTCATCTGCGGACGAACACCGTCTCTGCATTAGTGTCAACCTTGATGCCGTACCAGTCCCCGACACTTGGCGTATCCGACCTAGTTCTATGTCGGGCAAGATAACGTCCGTAAGTCTTCAAGCATATTCTCAAACTAGGGCGACGAATGAGAGAAGCTCTTATCTGCTCGAGTCAACCGTGCTATACACGAAATACTTGTGTTGGAAGGCTGGAACTTTTTGCTGCATGCTCTTCGACTCACAACCCCATAGTTGGTCTCCTCATCCAGGATGCCAATAGAAACACTAGCATTCATTCTTCGCATCAGATCATCTCAAGCACAACACTTCTTGCAGCACGATGATGCGAAAGTTGAGCATACTGCTTAAACGCGACACTTCAAGAAGGGAGAGGGCCGCCAGCAGCGCTTGCCCACAAAGAAGAGCCACGCCCTTTGTGTACACACCGTTGCAGGATGTCGACGAGATCCGTCTTCTCTGTATTGCACCACGTGCAGAGACAGCTGGCATCGTTGGATCCAACCTAAGCATCCAGCATGTTTGTCTCTCAACCTCGCCATTGTATACGGCTATTTCATGGACTTGGGGTTATCCAGGCGACATGGTCGACACTCTAATTGACGGACGGACGTTGACAATCCAACGCAACCTAGGCAGGATTCTCGAGCGTTTACAGGACGACTACCAAACTCGGAGAGTGTGGGTGGATGCTATCTGCATTGATCAGAGAAGACTAGAAGAACGAAACCATCAAGTCCAATTGATGGGTGACATCTACAGCAAGGCGAATTATGTGGTTGCTTATTTGGCTGCTGAGAGCCCAAGGGCTAGCAGACAATTACAATTTGAAGCCAGAGAGTTACACAAGGCGTTGAACCAAGGAAGACTGACCTATACCAGCGAGTACCCCCATCTCTTTGGCAATGTGTACTTCACTCGCCGATGGATAATACAAGAAATCGGTCACGCGCAATCACTTAAATTTTGTTGTGAAGGGTATGATGTGCCAATGAGCCTCATCAGTGATGGCCTCCAAACATCGAGGCTCCAGACGCAACTCGAGAATTCGAGGGAATACTCCTTTTTCACCAAAGCAGAGAAAATGGCTGAAGTTCGAGCTACGCAGCTTTGTCGTATGCAACCAACGACTCCCAGAAGACCTTTATCAATGGAAAACCTCCTGTACTTACATGCGAAAGCTGAATGCTCGGATTTTCGGGATAAAATTTACGCTCTGTTGTCGCTGACTTCAAAAGCGCAAATGCATCTTCTGGTCCAGTACGACATCGATCGGGTACAACTTATGCTTTCAGTGCTACATGTCTGCTCAGTATACGAAGGGCTCTCAGAATTCCGAACTCTGAGCTTTACTTGCTTCCTACGGCAGCATCTTGAGGTCAGACTTGATGAGTTGCGCGATGCTCTTATAAGATCTACGACTCCAACCCCTTCTACTGTCTTTGCGATTAAGGGCATTATGCATGGAAGAATCGAAAGTTTGCAGACCAAATCCTATATAGAAGATGCCGCGCTACGATTTCGCAACAATCTTGATGCCTTACATGTACATCAGATCATATCACTGAAGACTGTGAAAGCTTCCGGATTTATGAACAGAGCAGATCCAACACATCTCGAAATCGACAGAGTAGCCTCACCAGCTACACTGCTCCATCCAACAGCAGAAATTCCTGCCATCGATCAATGTCTTTTTGCATTTGTTGGTAATGAAGACGTCGGCCCACGTCTGGATGTGCCTGTTCAGGACGCTGATCCACCACCGGCATACACAGGGACGGAGGGTTCACAATTTTTCGGATTTGCGTCCGTTAGGGTTAATGTCGGCGACGAGGTTTGGCAGTTCGAACGTACCCCTGTTGCTGTCGTAGCACGCCCAACATTGCAAGGTTATGACTTGGTGGGACGAGCCTTTCTCATACTTGATCTTAGTGATGCCAGTCACGGAGGTAGGCTGAGTCACTCTGCGAAGAAGTTTGAAGAAGGATTGTTCTGGGTAAGAAACGGCACGAACTATAGCCAATGGACTCCCACGATCAGCGTTGATTTCAAAGGACTGTACGAGCTAATGAGGTGGGTCGCTCTTGATCGGTAAGAATCTACATCAATATTCCGTTTCCCAGCTGTTCTGCCTAATCCATTGAGCGGGTGATTGTGCATTAACGACTACGTAGCAATTTCTATTCGTCGATTGGACTCGATTCAGCCTACTCACCAACTCAGTGAGTCACAGCTAACATGGGCTGGGGCTTGCAAGAATTTCCGACATGAATGCTCTACTCCGTATTGTAAGTGGCTTTGATTTTTCAGCCTTTCTTTACCCAGCCGAGGGGGATAGGGAAGATTCTACTCGTTCCCGCTACCCCACTCCAAAATCCGGCGGACTAACTAATGCAGGGCGCAATCGACGCAGCATGCAGTGAGTGGTGCCCATGTTCGATACCCAGAACCATGCCCTTGAGGCGGAGGACAAGCCTAAGGCGCCTTCTCGCCCACATCCGCACGTCTTCAGGCTGAATCAATCACTGTATAAACATATGTCAATGTGCATCTATCACCATAAATATCACTCCCTTGGTGGATCGTTCATACTTCTGCAACCTCAGGCCATGGGGGCAACACATACCAGCTATATAACACAGACGGTAGATCTCATCCGGACGCGCATTCCCATGCCAATTGCCGGCCAACGGCCCTTGTCAGCGAAGATCCTCGGAGAAGTGTATCGACTTCTAGCACCATCACTTCCCCTCCATGAGGTCTACGCCCATCTGACACCATGCCGTGCAGGAAAGCGATAGAACTACACTTGCAGTCCACGACTGCGGATTAACGTCAAGCTCCTGCGTCTTATATCAGCCCCTCACCGTCACCGCAGGGCCAGAGACTTTTCACTTCAACGGCTCTGGATATTGGTATGCACAGATGAAATCCCTTATGCCTGTGTTGTACCCACCGGTATATAGGACTAACGTGTCTTTCCTGTGCAGGGAGGTTCTCGGCCAGCTTGACTGTCAGATATGGGGCGTACCACAGACTGCGGCATGTGCTTGGACGGTGGGGGAGTATCCATCGTCCGAGATGCTGAATCTCGCGAGTAGTTGGATCACCACACCTGCTGCGAGCAGTGCCACTGTGACTGCTGACTTCACGGACGGAGCTGCTTATCCAACGGGTGGGTTTGCGAGTGTCAATGTCACTTTGGCCAGTCTGTTGCCCATCCAAACGGGAGCGGTGTACAGTTTGGATGGTAGCGCGGCTTCCGCTACTGAGTTAGATCTTGCGTGGACGCTGGGTGCGGCTGGGTTGTCGACATTACTGGTGATGGGCTTGTAGTGAATGTTGATAAATATGTATCTGGCAAATCCGGATGAGGTGGAGGACTGGAAGTATTGGGCATGAGCACGGAGAGCTGATACGGAGGCAAAGGAGGGTAGGCGCATGGAGCATGGTGGACTGGTAGTAGCGGAGGCAATCTTACGACCTTTCATGGCGAAGATCATGGTACGCATTGGAATTAACATCTACTTACACAGTGAAGGACAACCCAGGACTTTTCTGCTGCTAGACAGTACTCACGAGCGACACTAGTGGGATGTAGTGAGATATAAGCCAGGTAGTCGCTATCTTGGACAATTTAGAAGGGTCGACATTATACTCCGTATTAACTGACATATTACGGTCACTTCACCAAGCCGTGAGCAGCACCGGTGTCGGGACACGGTGGCAGTGTATGTCTTAACCATTGATACATATGTATATCCATAGTCGGTACGTCCACAGAAGCCATAAAAGAGTGATATAATAACACAAAAAAACGTGGTCCACCGTCCAGGTTCGCCAAGCAGCACTAACCAACCGCTCCAACCCACACAACGCCTACTCCGATCGTAAATTCAGGCACCAACTCCTCCCGCCACCCAACACTACATGTACACTCTTCAACAAACAAAGAACCAAAAAAGAAAACAGTAGATATAAATCTCTCTTGCGGGGAACTAATTCATTCCGTTAATCATCTGTTATTTCAGATAATGCAGAGAGTAATCAAACTTACTCGAACCCCGAGCTGCCGGGCACATATAGCAATCTTGTTAAGCTGCGATGTACAGAAGAAGTTTTCTGGATGAAAACCGGCGATGTTAACCGTTACACCACAAGAGATTGCGTATGCTATTTTGAATGACAAAATTCACCATCTAGTACAAGAACAAGAACAGGTCTGATGATGTGGTGATGAGTGAAAATTTCTGGTTGTGCTTCGGCCCGAAATTTGTGGATGACATGTTTGATTTGAAGATGTGGTGACGACATTGATGGTGGAAAGGAGTATTAGATTACCCTGCTGTAAGCGTGTTCTGAAGTGAGATTGTGCTATTAATAGACGGTGTTCGGGCTGTCCTTCTTCTTGTGTTAAGACCTAAGAGTGGAGCTGAAACTACTGTACTTGTATGCTGGAGTCATCGAGAGTGAAACAACGCTGCGTTCATGACATGACGAGCTACTTATGCTGACAGTGATACGACAAACGACTTCATGCAATTGCACATGGGGACTACAGTGCACATATCAATGCAGAAGAGCGTGAAGGTGCAGTGCATGGATTGAGCTTGAGGAGACAAGGAGTTGCGGCACGTGCTAATAAAATTCATCAACTTAGGACAGTACCAGCTTTTCTCCATGAGTCCAATAAGATTGGCCTCCATAAGTAAAGCCATCTGCATAACGATGGATTGAAGCTTGTCTTGTAAGTGAGGGTATGGCCAGAATGATATATTATGTGTTGCTGGATGTGAAATCACTCTTTCGGCTGCGCCAAACAGAGAAGATATCACGTATGTTGTCCAGGAGCTATGCTATGTCTATTCCGCTTGGAAAGTATGAAACATGCTACCAATACTCACTAGGTAATAGATCACTAGTGGAGCAAGAGTCAATCAAGAACAAAACAGCCTTATCAATGCTAATAGACAATACTCTCAAGCAATGTCTACATCCATATCTTCCTGATCCCTATCCAGAGCACCGTTCAGCGCGCTGAGTCTGTCTTCGAACTGCCTTCCCGCTCTGGCAACTTCTCCGCTCAGGTCGTCCTCATTCAGTGTCATTTCGGATCGTGCGAGCGATGCCATCTCGAACTCTGCCTGCATACTAGCTTGCGCCGACACTGGAGAGTTGACTCCTCCACGCCCAGCGGGCGATTCTCTTACTTCTCTCAAGTCATCATCCCAATAGCTCGGTCGCCGTTTTTCAACTGCATCGATGTATTGCTTCGTACCTTTCCTGTATATCTGCACATTTGGACTCAGCTCTCTGATCCCTTGTCGAGCATTGTATAGGGCGTCCGGTGTATTTCCCCCAAAAATGCTTTGTCGGACCACTGTCTTGGTCTGCTCGTCAATCTCTACTGTTCCGTTACTGTCTCTGAGACCCATGGCTGGGTTGAGACGATGAGTACCATGATTCGGATCCTCTTCGACCATGAAAGTATCATTAGCCGCTCTTTTTCGTCGATTTGCAAAGAATTGCTCTGGCCCTAACCCTCGAGGTGGACTACCACGAAAGCGTACTTCATCGTTTCCAGCGTATTTCTGTCTGCTGCAGGGTCGTAGTCTCGAGGTTGGCCGCATTGTTGACGGCGGTCGCTGGTAGTATCAACTAACACCTCGTGGTGCTACAACCGCCCCGATGCCATTCTTCCGGTACCGATTTTGAGGTCTCGCCAACGCGGTCAGCGTATCTGTCTTGTAGGAATCACGAATTCTTGAGTCAGGAGCCTGATCGGAACCAATGACCTTGGCTGCAGCGGTTGAGAACGAGTAAGTTGGCCGTGTCAGCGGCTGTCTCGGTTCTCTTGCAAAGTACCAACCAGGTTGGAAGTGCTCATTGATAGAGACCTGCTGATGATACTGCTGGTAAGCAGTCGCTGGAGCATATTGGCTGGGCAGCACTCGCGGCATATATCTCTCTCCCTGCGAAGTGGCTGGTCGTGTTCTGGTCCTTATGAAAGGCATTGGACTACCAGTTGCAGTGGTTCGTGGAGCACCAAATGGCATCATGCTGTGATACATTGGCAGTCTTTCAGAACCTCGCGTTGTATCCATACCATACCCTGACTCGGGTCTCCGAACACTCGATGATGAGAGAGGATGTTCGTGCACGGATGGATCAGGACAGGGTGTCATTGAACTCATTTCATGTAGCGTTGGATCCGGACAGACCAGGTCTGGTTGCACAAGTCTGGGCGTGTTAAGATCGCGTTCATGGCTCAAATGATCCTCGTTGTCCTCGCTCAAAGCAAACATGTCTCTCAATAGCCTCCGTCTGGCTTTGGCTGACTCGGCGGCAGCTTCTGCAGTCTCCGAAAGATAGATATTGCATTTTGGCGATTCCGGTAAGCCAACGTCCATTGATGAACCACAGGACCGGTGTTTCAAATGGCTGACAATTGGTGATTCATCAGCAGTATCGGCTTCGGAATTACTTGACACTTTCAATTCAGTCAGAGGTTGATCGAGTTCAGTTCGCAGCACTATATCAGTGACAAGCTCTTCATGTGCATTGGGTGAGGTATCTCTTGCGGTGTTGTAGGCTTTGTCAGAAGAAGTGTCGGCTACTGGTCCAGTATCGTTGCTGCTACGCTGATCATGCGTACCCGGGGTGGGGAATCCGCTGCTAATCGGTTCAACTGTTTCGCTGCCAGGGGCTGCCATATGTAGAGGAAGGTCAGGCAGTATTGGTGATGGTAGTGGCTCTCGAACGTCGCATTTCGGAGCGGCAAGGTCTTGTGGGACAGTTGAATACCTCCAGGTCTTGGAATCAACTTCTAGTCGCTCTTCCCACGCTCTTTGCCGTGCAGAACCGTCGAAATGTAGTGAACTCGACCGGTCTAGATTCATTCTGGACTCAATCGAACTTGCTGGCGACGAAGCCGCAAACATATCACGATGAAGTGTAACCTTGGCTGCCTGAAAGACCCTCTGCATTTGAGCGACATGTCCTGGAGATGGCCCGTCCCGTACACATGTTGACACCAGCGTTCTCTTTCGGCCTATATTAGGCTGTGAGCATTCTGTGTATTCGACGACCTGTGTCTGTCTGTCGAAACTTCGTCGGCCGAGAGGACTCTTGATCGTGCTAAAAGGCCGCTTGGAGAATGCCAAGGATGAACTTCTGCATGGTGGACTGGGAGCGGCTACGATAGTGGTTAACCAGCTGTTTTGGACTTACCTTGAAAAGTCACTCACGTTGTGGTGTTCGAGGCAGAGAGGGCGTTGTTCCTGGGGTAGGAGATGCGTGGCAGACGCGATTTGCCATCCTGCCACATTCATGCCCATCAAGCTCAGTCGAACAAAGTTCATGTGAATGGTGGTGACAGATGTTGATCCAGACCTAGATGAGCACATCTGCAAATAATTGGGTTAGGATACGAGAAATAGGCTTCTAACCGGCTAACAAACACTGAGGCAAGCATGGGGAACTTCCACAGTAAGAAGGAGCGCTGCTTGCGATATACTGCGAGAGCAATCGCAACGGAACTCGAAGCGGTTGAGCCTATCGAGAATTTCCAGCTCCTAGCAACCACTGGATGGATGCATGAGAGCAGTACAAGGTGAGATTGTTCTCAAAGGTCCGTACAGCATCTTGAGGTAATTATTGTATATCCGAAGCTCAGCAGTGTACAGCGATACTTGTTCCATCAACGTAGCATTTTTCGACCTTCGATGTGTATGGCTGATCTTGAGTGATTGCAATTACTACCTAGGTAGGTAGCGATCAGGCGAGAAATGCATCTTCTTCCACAGCCACAAATTCATCGTACAAATAGCTTCCATTGTACTGTGTGTGTTTGTCGGGATTGAATGAGCTGTTGGTCACCAGCTCGTGAAGCTAACGAGACTTGTGACACGATGATTCATGGTTCACGTAGCACCCATATATTATCGACGAGGCTTCAACATTGATATCGCGAAAATGATAAAGTTCGGAGGAGGCTCTTTCAGGGTTGACGGGCGTCATCCGAGTCCTGGTTGGAGGCTGCTTGGCCCCTGAACGGACTAGATCCTTTTAGGGATTTCCAAGCCGGACGGTCAGCCCCGCAGGTGCTTTATCACCTGTCCCTGTGGGCTTCGGCCAGTAAAAGAGTCGCGACTGTGCGCCACTTGCCACATGGCTGGAAGGTCTTCCAGGAGTCTGGTAAGGTACGATGGCTTCCGGCACCCCTGATCGACTTCGGCAAGAAAGCCCAAAGCGGCACCATACGCAATGTACAATACTTGTAGACAAGAAGCAAAACATCGAATTGAGATTCGCGGTTGTTAGTGTGCTACATCTCGTTTATCGCTGCATTACAATAATTGTACTTCGTGATCAAACCTGACTGAATCGGATGAAGAGTATCACGATCAAAGTGACGATCACAAATCTCGAAGGCTAGATGGTGTTTCAGGTTGGTGTTAAACTGCTTGTATCACACTAAGAAAGCTTACCGGAGATCGATGATAGGCTTCAGCCAAGCTGGGTTTAACCTGGGACTGACCCGTTAAAATGTCCACCGGACGAACTCCAGCCAGGGTCACAACCTCGACTCCACCGTCTACACGAAACAACCAACGACCCTCCTGAATTCATTGGAAGCACCGAGCAGCAAGTCCTCTCTCCAGCATGCCTTCACTTGTCCTCTGTTCCAGTTCTCTTTGCGTTATGCAGCTCCATAACCTAATTATCTTCAAGCTGCACCTTGTCGTTTCTTTGCTTTTCTTCCCCCCTCCTCCACCCTCCCTGTTTGACACAGGCTCTATTCTGGTCATTGAAACGACCGTGAGTTCGATCAATACCTGTAGCATACTTCCGGTGTGCGTCCACTCGTTCGGTCCATGAGGCGGGCTTCTGGGATGTTGGGTCTGCACGGATGATCGAGTACGGTTTTCTCCCATCACTCGTTCCGTCTCCAGCTCGGAACAAAATCTCTACGAATTCTACCAGCCTCGAATCTTGGCAACCGTCAATATCTCGATAGTCTTGATGCCATAGTGCCGGCTGCTTTGGACAACAATCCTCCTGTCAACTCGACTTCTCACCTCGGCTTCGACTCACTTCCCCAATCTACGTATCGCAAGGCCCTTGGCCATTCTCCAAGTTTGTGGAAAGCTAGACCGGCATTGCCTGCGCCGCACATCTCAATCACGGTTCTCACTTCACGTTAAGTCCAGCGGCCGCCACTAGACCTTAGACATCCGCTCGACACGAAGAAACTGGTCTTGACCGAGCACATACACTCATATTGATGGAGCACAGGAGTGAACAGCAACGGCGAATGAACACCAATTATCGTCAGCACAAGCCTCAATCATCCTGGACGTCGAAGTTTTCGAAGCGACAGCCGGCGCAATATCCATTACACCTTGGTGCTCAATCCTGTCCATACCAAGCCACTTCTCGATCTGGGCAATGTCAAGACGGTTGTGTTCATACATTACGTTACCAATATTCGGAGGATAGTTTGAACAGCCCGGAAACTATACAAAATCCATCATACAGAGTTCCTTCATATTATTATAGGCAGCAAGGCGGGCGCCGACTCTCTCCAATGTTGACCCACGCGAGGGGTCAAGGTATCGAACACAAACAGAATAGACTGCCTCGAGACAGACAAACTTCATCCCCTCCCAATTATGCCACTACAATGGAAAAAACGACAGCAACCATCGGACAAAGTTTAAGCCCGCCTTTGGTACAACCTCTGCGTCCCTCAGCAACGAAAATATTTACATCACCATCCTCGTTACGAATGCCGTTTGAAGAGGGTCCTAGGAGCCCACCTTCCCCCTCCTCGATGTATACAGATGTAACCATGAGCCAGAGGTATCGAGACTCCGGACCAATATCTCCCGAACAAGGATATGACACTCGCGCTTCTATACCATCCACTATCGCTGAGCAAGAAGTGAGCACTGAAAATCCAGGGATTGGTTTAAAGTTGCTTGCGCCGATTGCAAGCCATCCTGCTCCTACGACCGAGCAGTTTGGAATGCATGCCAGGATGCCACCTTCCACACAACCACTCAAGCTCGACATTGGTGCTGTGCGAGAAATGCAAAAGCGAGGTAGCATTACAAGCCTGCCTGACCTGATCAAAAGAGCAACGAAACTAGCTTCAAACTTGGATAGAGGCCAAACGGCGAGTCGGCTTGGGCATGTTCACGGACGCGGGGATGGCGATAAATTGGTCCATAGCCATGTGCGTGAGTCTACTTACTCAGATGTACTGGCAGCATTTCCACCAGCCGGAGCAGGTACGCCCAACACTATGTGGCCTATGGGTGAAAAGAAATTCATGACGTCCAAGTTCTCGCTCAGCCAAACCACACTTTCGCGGCATGGAACACAAAGAAGATGCTGTGGCTTGCCACCACTGATTGTAGTACTTATTCTTATTGGGGTTGTACTGTTGGTTGTCGCTGCAGTGCTGATCCCAATCTTCGTGGTCGCGCTACCACGACTGCATGAGAAGAATAGCTTGAGCCATTGTCCATCTTCCCATGCATGTTTGAATGGTGGTGTAAGTGTCCTTATGAACAATGCTTGTTCCTGCGTCTGTGTTGATGGCTTCACTGGCAATGACTGTTCAACTGAACGCGATTCCGACTGCACTATCGACACATTGATAGATGGGACAAGGACGTACGAAAATGCCACCATTGGGAAATCGGTTCTGCCAATTTTTAATGCTGCGCAGATTTCATTCAATATTGCATTGAACAGCACAAACTTATTATCAATCTTTGCAAGCAACAACTTATCATGTGCAAGCGAAAACGTTTTGGTGAACTTCTCTTCAGGGGCAACCACAGCTTCTAAGAGATTTGTGACAGTAGCTGATATGATGGGGACCGGCCAACATTCGAGTGAGCTCAATCCACAAGCACCGGAATCGAAGGATCGTAGACGATTTGTCATTGTGAATGGAGTAGGCGAGGCTGCTGGAATATCAAACCTACGACCTACTTCCACCATACAACGAAGGGATGGCGCCACAAGCACAAACGGCATTGTATATGCTACCACGACGAGCGTCCACAGCACACCTGTTTCATCGCAGTCATCCGGGCCAAACACAAGCTCTGGAATCAGTACATCAACCTCAAGTGCCGCAGCAGCTACACAGACAGCCACAACCCAGAACACGCAGCAGCAATTCGATTTCGCAGCAACTGTGGTGTTGTATGTGTCGCAAACATTCCAACAAATCAACGTCGCTGTGGCGGCGAATCAAGCTATGGCGTCGTACTTCAAAGAAACCAAACATGTCAACAATACTGTCATGGTGGTAAGCGGGACTCAACGAATCACAGCGGACTTTGATAAGCTCCGTATAGTGTTAGCTAATGGGACGATCGTTGGTGGTACATAACCAAGGCCTAGGGATGAAAATTGGATGTATTGACGACCTGCGCACGATAAAAAAAAACTGCATATGAAGGAGCTTAGCTTAATGACATTTAGACTGGTTGCTAGCGTTCTCGCTTTGCATTTCGAAATATCCAGAAGATTTTGAATAACGAAATACTCTACATCATTTCCTGCTGTACTATGGTAACCAGCTGGTGGCAATTGAAACGAATAATGTGTAGCTTCGAGGTTCAGTTTGAAATCAAACCAAGACTGTCGGAGATCAGGAGTCACCAGTACGACGAATGATTTCTTTTGCCAATCTCAGCAGCCCTTCGAATATCTCTTCTCTCCTCTTCATCATGCTTTTTCCACACACACCAACATTCACTTCCACAACATCTGGAACAATGTCCCACATAAACCCCTCTCTTCCCCCCCTCACCAAGATCACGAAGTATATCGTCGACAGTCACTATCACCGAGTCCAGACCAAGAATAAAAGAGGCTGGAACCCCGGTTCCACTGCCCCTGACCCTATCACTAATTCAGGCATAGTGTAGCTTGCGGCTCAAAAAGTTCCCAGCCCCCACGATACTAAACTAGGCCTTGAATGATTTTAGACTTCGACTGAGCTGGGATCGAGCTGGTTTGATTTAGCTCGGTGCTAGGATTGGTAGATCTTGTTCGTTGCGATAGTTCATACTTCACGGAGTATTCTGTTGGTAATACTCAGGTTTCCTGCTAATGTCTATAGTAAAGCACCATGGGGTCTTCGTGCAGAGTGCGTTCTGGTCACTATGTACTTCTACTCAACGACTTGGGGATACTGAACCAAGAATTGTGGAAGTAGTTTTGGCGGGACATAGTGCAATAAAATGTCCTCTTTTCCACAGTGCACTGTGGTAAGTTGTACTCCCCATGATCTTGAAGAACATTGATGGTACCAAGTAAGTGAGGTCGTAGCATATCCATGCAGTGATGGGCAGCAGCTGCTCGGAGACTTGGAATCGTGCCAAGCTGTGGTACCTGCAGATTTAGCGTTTATCAGATCCAAGTTTCCAGCCACCTTGGATATCGGTTACTCCTTTCAACGTACCTCCATTCAAGCTCTTGGGCCTCTTTCTACTGGACATCGCGCTCGAATAGCGAGCACACTAGAGTAACTATACTGTAGTTCAAATTGTTCCTTACTGCAGCTTCTGGACCTTGCAAAAGTACACAGTCTTTAGCTCCAGTGGATACCGGTGGAACGTCGGTTGGCCCAGGCAACAATATCTACTCGGGTAAACAGATCGACTACTTTCTATCAAATGGTTGCCGGATCCTGCAATAACCACAGCCCCTCTCTGACAAGCGATTGACACTATAACATATACAATGAGTATACAGCTATCCATGCGGTCTGCTAATTGTGAGTTTAAAGGGACGGGCGTGGCTCGATTCAGTAGTCCAATTTACAGTTCACCACAAGTGGGGCATTCCAACATTCGAGGTGGCTGGTGTAACTTAACTGACCTTTCACCCCTACGCATCTACATTGTGTAACCAGCCTTGTTAAAAACACCATGTAACAGATAGCCAGGCATATGTATGCTGTGCTGTCCATGCGCTACAGCCATCCCATGTCTAACAACTCATCCTTCTCTTGCCACATCTTCCACTCTCGCTCCATCAGCTTTCGCTTAAACCCAACACCACTCTCTATACCCCATGTTCGTCGACCTTTCTAGACGTTTACGCTTTGCTGTGATTGCTGCTTGTTCGCTGTCTTCGTTTACAAGAGTCTATGCTGAAGTGCTTACCTCATCTGATTACCTCGAGCTCGTGAAGAGCGACGTAAACCCTGATGATTATTGGACCTTAGCGTCTGACCAGATATCAGACGTTGATTGGAATCTCAAGCAGACCGAGACTAATGGAGACTCATTACTTGGATCATTCGAAGCTCCGACATATGGCAAATTCATCTCTTCTTCACGGCGGAGACAGACGACAGCACCATGGGGTTCGAGGACAGCACAGTCGACTAACACCTATCAAGACGCACCAGACACCGGTGTAGTCCGCTCACACAACTTCACCATTACCGCATCAACCCTTGCTCCAGATGGTGTACAAAGAGCTGTGATGTTGATCAATGGACAATTTCCTGGACCGACGATCGAAGCGAACTGGGGCGATACCATATCTGTGACGGTCCAGAATAATCTCAACACTGAAGGTACAACATTGCACTGGCATGGCATGCTTCAAACA
>Ga0068631_100491_pt1 | contig 15689 bp, 13 predicted proteins | sample InSIn5gowninarea_2_FD_77434 | JGI IMG/M metagenome (GOLD analysis project Ga0068631, IMG submission 77434) | Clean room microbial communities from NASA Spacecraft Assembly Facility at Jet Propulsion Laboratory, Pasadena, California, USA -... ...
AGAGTCTTCACACATGTGTTGAAGAGCAATGCCATTACCGACGAGCACAGAGAAAGAGTCGTTCACGTCTTCGACCTTCTGTTGAGTGGGGTTCCAGAGATCTGTATATAGGTTCCTCCTGTCATGAAGAGGCTGTGATGTCTCGGACCTAGATGTTCTGATGCGGAAGGCTTGGAATGGTAGAAGCAGTGGCCTCATACTGGACACCAGTCTCAGGCTCAAGATTGCGTCTCCAGAAACCCAGATCAAGCTTGGGGGGTGATTCTGCAAATGATCACTCATCGTAGGCGCATCAATGCTGGAGAGACTTGTGGTTTTTGATGTTCCGCAACTTCTGCGTCTTCGATCAGACGAGCATGCTCGACATCCTCGACAAATCCGTCGTCTTCGAGTTCGCATAGTCGTTAAGTAGTGATAGCCGACGCGAACCCCAGAACTTGCGAGAGGTCGATACACACAACTATAATACCAGTAGCGGTTGCAAATCCGCGTTTAGAGTGACAGATATCTGAGAACCTGGCAGGCGACCGTGCTGTTGTTTTGCTTACGTTCTGCTCCACCTCCGCGTCATCGAGTGCGAGAGCCATAATGTGTAGTGTGAAGGGACGACTTGTGTAGCGTTTGGCACTGGTCTTGTTCCGATGGTGTTTGCGGGACTTCGGTACTGCTGAGCTGCTTGGCCCTGGATATGTGCACCCTATATTCGTTCTGGCGCTGTATCATGCCATGTCTTCGATTCAAATCCCTTGACGAGGAACAATTGGAGGGCAAGTCTGGTGCCAGCAGCCGCGGTAATGTCAGCTCCAATAGCGTATATTAAAGTTGTTATTGGGAACCGTCGCGTGACCTTGTCCATCTTGTTCGTGCTTGCATTCCATTGTGACCTGTGCGTGCGGGAGACGAGGATTTTACTGTCTCTCATCGCGACGGCGCCACTCAAAGTATGAAGGTGGCTCTTGATCTTCGTCACTGTCATCATCACGTTCGACAACGACGGCGCGACCGTTCATCTCAGAGTCTTCCACGTCGGCAGATCCAGTGGAAAGTGCGTGGCCGTAAATCATTTTGCGGACCTCTGCGGGGAGTGCGAAAAGTGTGTTCTGCTTTCCGACTACTGGGCGAGACGGGTCGCCAACAACTGAAGAGGCTGACACTGGTCAGCATAGTCAAAGGCGGATTTCGCTGTTGATGATTCTTACTATCACGAGAGCCGATTTCCTGGTTCGATGGCAGAGGTGGCACTGGATATATATACACTTGGATGAGTAGATGATTCGGCCGTTGGGAATTTTGTTGACGGATCCATTAAGAGCACGTCACTGTAGATCATGTTGCGATCGGAGCCTTCTTGTTGCCCAGCGCTTGATTTGAGGCCCCTTGTATATACTGGTGCTCTTTCGAGGTCGACGACGTCTGCAGTTGGCGGTTGATGGCGTGGTGGTGATTCTTATGCCTACCATGCCTCTGGTGATTCGTTGAGCGTTCATTGCTTTGGCTAGGGCCGATACTCTAGTAGGGCATTGTTTGTCTTTCACGGGAAAAGGTATTCGGTGACTCTTGTTGTATCTTTTGATCCATGGTAAAGGTAGTGCGCTTTCTGAGGGTGTTCTCCTTGATATGATTGGGCTTGTTGAGAGTACTGACCTGATCTCTCCGATGTTGATTGCCAATTCCAGTGTGTGCAGAGATTACCTTTTTCTCTGCTCCACGACCATGGCGTAGAGATCGGCGACTTTGGCGTTTCGGTAATCACCGTGAACCAACAGATTTATAAGAAATCTCATGAGACGGGGCTCTTGCATGATGTTTGTTGACGATTGCAAGCGGTCCAGCAAAGAAATAAGGTTCCGTCTGTTTATATAAGCTGTTTCGTCCGTATTTCCCATGGAAGCTACCGACTCGGAGGCTGGAGTTGGAATGAGTTATAGGAGTAACGCGTTAGGTGAGACTGTCGGAAAGACGAGTAAACTTCTTACGGGGGGGAAATGATCTTGACTACTGGGTCTGCCACGAGCCATGATGAGAGTGCTGTCTGATCAGGGATCGTGGCTGACGATACCGGTCAATCAAGATTACCTTCTCAGTGATATCTCTCAGGGTTGTCTTGTAACTCGCCGCACCGGTTCGGAAGCCTTTGTCGTCTACCGCGATATGATCCTGTGCTGCGATGTTACATTTCTGCTTTTTGAAGCGCACGAGATTCTACAACACCAGTGATCTGAGCTTCTCGAGGCTGTCAGATCTTGCTATGGCGATGCTAGCCACGCCCAGGTCGATGTGAAGGGCGATGATAGCGTTGGAAGAGCCAATGATTGACATCGTGATGGTTCTCCATGTTGCAGCCCACAGCTGAATTATCGCTGACACAATCACGGATGATGTCCACCATGGCGTGACGTTCGGCAATGGTGACCCTTGCTCGTGGTACAATAGGCCAACGTCGAATCGTTCTGAGTCCGAGGACGAGGCCTCTCGATATATCATGCGGAAGTTGTGAAGGTTCTCGCATGCGATCAAAGTCAATCTGACAGGCATTCAGGCAACATGGCTGGAGAAGTCGTGAGGCTAACGACTCAGCATGGTCGACATCACCAGCAACATGGCCAACACTGAGCAAACTGCTTGAGAATTCTGCAAACGCCGCGGAAAAAAACAATCTCATCCTTGTAAGTAGTAGTTCTGTTCGGAGGAGGGGACCGGGGTTGAGGTAATCGTTACAGAAGAGTCGCTTGAGGAAAAATTTGCTCGAGGAAGACTCGCTTGAGAGAAATTAGCTCGAGAAAGAGTCGCCTGGACTCATTCTTCATTCTTCTTGCGCACACACTTGGCATGCAGCGCAATCCAGCCTCAATGACACCTGTGTGATGGAACAGCACCGCAAAGCTGACCTAGAAGCTGGCACTGTGCTCACTCGCTTTCCTGTTGCTCTCCCCACTTGTGCACAGAGCCAATGGCAGTGCGAGTGTGAGTTCCTTATGATTCCAAGTGTCACGAACGTCTGTGCATGGCTGTATGTTTCCTCCTTCGCCGTCGAACCAGGCCCTTAATTCTTGCCTACGAACAAGAGCTCATGTAACCAGTAGGAGGTGCGGTAGGGTACGAACACGAGGAATGTGCAACTGTATCTCCCGCAATCTCCTTAGATTTATCGCGATGGACACCGATGGACGACAACTTGCCGTACTTGGCGAAGTTTCCGAACGCGCGGCCAAGCAGGGTCAAGTATTTCGCGGTTAGTTCCGACTTGATCTTGACGCGAATTATGACGGTCTCGAGTCAAGGCCGTCATAATTTAGCTCTTCGATGCAGCCTGTATCGAAGAGCTCGCTCAGCATATCCTTGGCATCTTGGATGTAGGCCAGTTTATTCGTTTCACCACTCCAATTAGTGTGTCTTGGGCGCCAGGTCAGCGATCCAGGCTCATCGACGGAGCTTCAAGGATAGTAGTTCGATCTCCATGTTTTAGCAGGTAGGGGACACTTCGAGTGTCTCGTAACATCTTCTTGTGGCCTGTAGCTAGGTTAATCTAAGATAGGGTATGCTCGACGATGTCCACTATGGCTTTATATTGCGGAAGTTTAACCATTCGAGGGATAGCGGCTTTGTCGAAGTTAGTTGACCGGGGATCATTAAATAGGGCGTATTCGGCTTAAGCCTTATCCTTATCGCTTTCCGATGCCATTTCCTTGTCATGATCTAGAGCATCGGCAACAATCAATGATGATCATGTTGTTGTAGATGAAGGCCACTTCGAACGAGAGCAACAGCAACAGCAACAACATGATAGGCGAGTTGGTTCACACAGTCACACTCCGTCCTGAGAGCTCAAGCTCTGGTTGGCTTTTATGACCATCAGAGTGGCAGTCTTCCAGTTCACAACCACTGGGACGGAAGTCGAAGGTTAAAGCCTGGCTCACGATCTGAGGAGCGGAGAGAAGGATAGACCTGATATATACTACTGGCCGCATGCTGTAAAAACAGTGCAAAGCCAAACGAGATGTATTGACAGTAGCAGCGGCGACAGTGACAGAACTTTCAAAGAGCAAAAGACACTTTCTTGAGATCGTGAAGAAAGTTATATAGCGACTGATGATACGGACAGTCAGGGGTGTAGAGTCCTTCGCGGCCAGATCGAGATGGTGATGTTGGCCCATCTGAGTTTCCTGGAACTTGACGGTGCAGCAGACTACTTTTCGCGAGTGCGGTTTGCACGTGCCCCTCACTACACTCCTTGAGCTTTGCACGGATGTCAGGTGAAAGATCAATGGTAGCCTTGTTGTACTGTCGTAGCCCAGCTCATACCGGCTTGTGAGTACCACAGCGGATGTGCACAAGAAGTCGGAAGTAAATTGGCCAATATTCACCAACCGCAGTATTCTCAACACGCTGTCTGTAGCACAACTGGAATTGCCTTGAGTAGTCAAGACCACTTTCTTAACGTCATCTTCTTCTGTTTCCAGAGCCACGTCTTCTTCTTGACAAACATGACCGTTGCCATACTTCATGCCGTCAATACAGAAGCTAACGCTCTGGACATATATACCAAGGTTTGCATGAGCGGCGAGGTCGAGGAAGGCTGCATACTGTGCTTGGAGCAGAGAAAGCGTAGGTGAGCGAGGCGTTTATTGCCGAAGAACTTGAAGTATGCAACATTGAAAGCTTTCCACACGGACGAGAGCAGTCCCGCTGCGTCTCTGGGTTTGGCAGTAGGTGCGGCTTCGATGTCTGTATATCGTCTCTCATCATCGAAGTGCGGTGTTGTGCTGAACTGGGAGTGTGCAAGTGATGACTTTGTCTCCCAGATGGCAGTTCATGTCAAAGGCAGACCGTGATTCCTGGAAGTTGGACACGATACACAGGAATAGTGGACTCAGCAACTGGTTCTGAGCTTTCAGCGACAGGCTCAAAGGATATAGCTGCTGCAGCACCAGGACTCCCTTGAAGATTTGCAGCTCTCGCTATCCATTCATCTCAAGGATCTACTTTTGCTCCAAGAACTGAAGCAGGATGCACAAGCTGCAGGCGACACTCGACTCTTAGCAAGACATGTTGGATCAGCATGCGTGGATGGAGACAGAGCATTTTGTGTATGTCCAGGTATGAGACCATATCAAAATGATATCAGGCCACCGTATCGCGTTTGGGTGGACTCATGAGATTGGCAGCGTAGTCGCTTCAGTCGAACTTCGAGTTAATCTTAGTCCTGGGGAGGAAAAGGCGAAAAATGCAACATAAAGTGAGTCTGTGCTTGCTGGTGCCATCACACCTTTGTTGACGAAATATCTCTGACGTGAATCCCTCCGCGGAGACCCACAGGGACACAATATCTGAGTCCACGTCTGTTGCCGGAGAACATAGAGTCCATGATGGCAAAAGCGAAACACGGTATCGAGTGGTGCGTAAGAGAGCCGTCCTATGTCGAAAGTGGAGGTCTGGCAACATGAAGATGTCGTGAAGCAGTGTTATGGTTTGGGAATTCCGAACCATCGTGTGTTCTCCATGTCCCTGGTAGTGGCTTATATAGTTAGACGAATGCGGTCTTGGTTGGCCGGTTTGTTGCATTCCAGCAGAAAGCCTCAGACAACACACGAGTAGGCCTTTGGGCTGCTGGGAGCAGGTTGAGGCTTTCGAGACTGAGAGTGTTTGCGCAAGTGTCGGTCTTTCCGCGTCTGACGCAGCCATCGTACATGCCAGTGAGTCTGCCGCACTTGGCTTCCAGTGGTGCACAGTTAGAACAAGCTTTTTTTCTGAAGGACTGGCCGTGTTCCCCGGCCTGAGGCTTGGTGCGCTTAGTGCGCTTGGTGCTCTTGCAACTGGGTAGCTGTGTCATCCTCCTGAGCTGCTCGCGGCGCTTTGCTCTGAGTTGGGAGAGTGTCTGGTCTTAACGTCTGCAGGCGAGCGCGTCACAAGGATTGCTGTCGACACCGGAGTTGACGTCTCCCACGTTGATGAGACTGTGTGAGTGACGATGATGGGGAAGACGATAGTGTGAAAGAATCAAAAGGCGAGGGTGAAAGCTGGTAGCGGACAAAGACCACCAGGGGTAGTATTTCCGGGTCTTGAAACGTTTGTCAGATGGTTTCCTGATTGGTTCAATGGCTGAGCTGTGGAGTTCCATAGCAGCCGCTGATGTTGCCGTTTGAGACTACATCAACCGGTAGCTGGATCCCGAGTATGGCGGCCAACAAATCTGGCTCTTTCTCTTGTCTATGGTCGGCAGTCTCACTCAGGAGTGAGACAGCTTTGATCTGTTTGTTCGAGGAGGAGAGTCGAGGGTCCATACGAGATAGGCGAAGTCATGTCTCTGTTGGTGTGAAAGACCTTCACGGTGAGGAAATCGCGAGGCGATCAGAGCGAATGATTGATGATATCGAGTAAGAGATAGGTACAGTGACAATGATGTTCGGGTTTAGACCGATGTGGCCTTTGCTCTTTCGACAGTCGGCAGCTTCACTCAGAGCTGGATCAATCTCGGTAAGAAGTCTGAAGATGATTTGAAACTAGTGATGGCGGAGGAACAAGGAGACGCCTGCGAAATCTATGCGTCTGGTGAAGCTAAGTCGTGCAGTTGTCGAGCAAGCATATGGCGAAGAGCATCGGGGTGAAGGTGCAGCCCAGTAATGCCTTTGGTGGGGGCAGAGAGCTACCTTCCAGGTATATAGCGAAAGTGATAAGGGCGAAAAACCGATTCACTGCGAGCGGGCTTGGGTGCTTTGTCGACGAAGGCTTATATAGCGGAGGGACCTTGCGGTTGATAGCTTCTTTGAAGCGATCCAAGGAGGATGGTGAAGCTCAGGTATGTAGGTCTCCGTCCGATCTGAAGGCGAAACCGGTAGCACCGCGAGAGTTGAGGGGTTGGTGTGTCCGGTAAGAAGACATCTTTGCGACGACCGGTTTCAAATCCAGAGTATGTGCTGTTGGCGTAGCGATGCCAATGATGTTGGCGCCGCGAACATTGGCCGTTGGTCCATACTGCTGAAGTGGAGTTCGGTGTCGCGTTACCAGGCAAGTATATAACAGAGACGATGATAGACATTGCTTCGCTCTTGCAGTGTACGGCTTAGTTATAGAGTTGCCAGGCAGATACAAACTGTAAGTGAGGAAGATGAAGTGGCGATGGGAAACTCAAGCAGGCGAGAGAAGCGCTTATATATTCAGACGCTCCAGATGTCGAAAGCGCTGGAAGCTTGTTGGAAGTTTTTCAGAAGCTTGTCAAGAGTTTGCTGATTGGACCGGCCATTCTTCAGCTAACAAAGAAAGCTTTAATGGAACATTGGAGATCTTGCCGGTAGTTTGCTGTTAAGGAAGGTAGCTTCGATGCGAGAGAAAGGAAGCAAGCATCATCGCTCGGCGACGTGCTAGAATCACCCGAAGTTCCTCCGTGTAGCAATCGGACCTTGTTTGATATGCTGGCTTGATCATGGTGACGTCATAAGGTATAGCTGAGCACAGCACAGTAGATGCTGTGCATTCATTCAGGGGATGGTCGCACGTGAGAAGGAGGGTGAGATTAGTGATGAAGCAATATGCGGAAGTATGAATTTCTGGTATGAGTGGAGTTGAAGAGAATGGGAAAAGAGACAAGTAACAACCACAGACAGAGAGGTATCTCAGCGATGCAAAGTGAAGTCAGAGCGAACGATGCAGGAACAATTCGGCCGTACAAACATAACGACAGTAACAAGATCCAGATGATGTGATAAAAACAATCCAAAAAGGATCAAGATTGCACAACGATAATCAAAAGACGAAGAGCGGCAAAAAATCCAAAGGTCCAAAAGGGCAAGACGCTTAAAAAACAGGGACTGAACAAAGGAGATCAGTGACGGCTCAACCCCGTCACTTCCTGGACGAGAAGAGCAAGCGCTATTGCTCTCTCTGCTGCAAAGGCGTGGGTGGAGGGTGCTGTTTATCCGGCGCTCGTGGTGGTCGATCATGAGGATACTCAGCCGCAGGATACCTCTGATCGGGCGGTTGGTCTTGTTGATCATAGCCATCATCGTATCCATCATCCTCGTATTCCTCTTGCCTGCCATCTCCCTCCAACGGCGTGTTCTCATCAGGGTAGTTCTGGCCTGCCCCGTTCTGCGGTTGCTGTGGCGCCTGCTTGCCCTTGGCCATGTTCTTCTTTCCCTTGCGGTTCTTTTGTTTTGCCTTTTCCAGTAATCTGCGTCGCTCTTCTGCTTTTCGTCTCTCTTTGCGATCCTTGATTTCGTACTGGCGGATCAGGGCTTCAGGACGTTCGCCCCAGATATCTTCGTACTCGCAGAACTCGCAGATCCACATGTCGTCTTTTGCAGGGCGAGAGTGGTAGTTTGTGTATTCCTGTTGGAGGCGACGTTGGCGTTCTTGCATGGCGAACTCCTTGGAAGGGCGGCGAGGACGAGTCTTTTTAGGTGGCGCAGATTGAGGCGGTTGTTGGGGTGGTGGAGGGGGGTTTGCGTAAGTGGGTTGCTGTTGTTGGCGAGTGGCAGAGTGGTTGGCCAGGGGTGAGCGAGGAGCGGGAGGTGGGTGTTGCGGCCAGAGCATTTTGTTGGACGAGTCGGATTCGCAGGTGAAGGTAAATTGCGTCTGCGGTGTCGAGGTCTGGGTGGGACTGCGGGCGAGAAGACTCTCAGTGTTCTGCTTGATCGGGGTTGTTGGTGCTTCCTGGTCTTGGTCTTGGTGGGCGTTGGCGATTGCTTGCGAGATGATGCCGTTCTCGGACGACGGGGTGAGAGTCGCTTGTTCTGCGGGATACGTGTAAGTCTCTGCTGTATAACCATGACCACGACTGCGTAGTCTCTTACTCGTGCGTGTTCCATCACCCTTCCAGTTGCCTCCACGAGACTTTGCCGACAAGGATGAAGCATAGGCGTTGTGTTGTCTGAATCTACCGCGACCACTGCCCGACAATTGCCTCGAATCTTGCTGCTGATCCTCTCTTGAAGAGATGCCCATGTTTGCCAACTCTTGCGACAGACTAGACTGGTGTGCACTGCCTCCGCCCGAAAGTGGAATCTTGCGCTTCTTCTTGTTGCTTGTGTTTTCAAAAGATTCGTATCCGTCTGCGGAAGAAGCTGTTGATGCGGGTGCTGGGGGGACCTTTGCGGCCATCAGCTTTCTCTGGACACTGTCGACTCTTGAACCGTCGTTGACGGGCGATGACCAGCGGTAACTCGGGTGGTCGTATGCAATCAGCTCTTCGTCGTCTTCACTCTCGTCAACGTGGTGGTCTCCGTTGCAAGTGCAGTGGCTGTGCGACTCGTGGTGGTTGAGGGCGCGGGGATCGATCTTTTCTACAACTCCGTACGGGAAGCTGAAGAGGGGTGAGGTAGACGGAGGTATGGGTGGGTAGGTAATCTGCTTCTGCTGTTCGGGCGACAGCTGTTCTCGGAGTCGGTTCTTGGGTAACGGTCTGATAGGCCGGTCGGGATAGACTGGTGATAAAGTATCCGGTGATCTGGTTATTGATGACCTTCGCGGCCACACATATTCTGGAAGGATATTATGTCAGTCGTGCTGTTCCGTCAACAAGAGTCTATGACCGCTTGAGTGTCTTTGTTAGTCTGAGTCTTGAGTCTTGAGGCAGCTGCGGGGGGTCGTCGCTGCGCTTGCACACGACACAACCTCGAGTCTGCCCCGTCACTGCCGACTGAGATTCTACCAGACACTCCGGACAAGTCCCCCTGACTGGAAGGAGCGAATCAACTCACCTGCGGCCGCCATGGTGATAACATGCGGTGGTGGGGGCAAAAGGTCAAATGTCCTCACTCTCCAATCCGACTGCCCAATCTGCCAAGCCCGCTCTTTTTGTGATCCCGACGATCTTCCGTTGACTTTGACACGAGTCAGTCGTTCTTTTCTATCTCCCTAAAGATGTTGTCTGTGTGTCTGGCGCATCTTGAGATGCTCTTCTCTTCTATCGCAAAGATATACAGACTTTTCAGCTCTACCTAGCCATTTGTGCCACCTGTTTTTCCAGCCTCTGAAAAGACGTTGATTGCAACTTTAGTCATCCATAGTCCGTGCCCTTCACCTCCGAACCTCCGAGCCCGATTGCTCTTCCGAATACTCCCTGATGAAGCCTCTCTTGTAATATATCGTCGATTCAACCATCATGGAATATCTTTTCACGAGTCACGATTGATGCATAGAGTGTGGAATATGTCAATATGGGAAGAACGGATCAACCAGAATAAATACGTTACTATGCGCTGCACTGCTACGAGTTATCAAAGAGGGGAGGGGTGAAGCTTACCTTGACAAAACTTCAACTTCTCCACCACAATCTCCATTCGTTCGGCATCACGACGCTCTAGTCTCTCCCTCCAAACATTACCGAATGGTGAGTAGAAGTCAGTCGACGCTGGAGCATCCTTGTGAATCATACCACGGATAGCCTGACCAAGTGTTGGGCCGGTCTGGATGTTCTTCTGAAGTGTAGCTTCAATGATCAGGTGCTCAAGCTGGGGAGCCAGCTCCTCCAGTCTCTTGTTCTCAGTTAGTAGGTCGATCTCGCTGGGCAAGCATACGGCAGCCAGTTCGGGCATTGGTAAGCATGCGGCTGCACAATCAAGTGAAATGCGCAGGGCCATGATACAAGACATGACCGACTCTGCAAAAGCAACGCATACCTCGAAGAAATACAGAGGTGCGTGCTGATGTAAGAAGGTGTTCGCGCAAAGGACCCAGCCATCGGCGCGCTGAAGAGCAACCTCGAATTCTGCTTCGTCGATCGTGCTGTGTCCGTGGTTCTCAGTGGCCAAAATCGAGTTGTAGCTGTTGACCATGTTGAGAGCATTTTGACCTTCCGAAAAGAGTCTTGATCTCAGTGTCATCAAAGTCTCGTAGTGAGCCACTGTGTATTGTTGAGCTTCGCGAGCGCCGCGGATGGTGCCGACCGCTCTGCACTGTGCCTTGCTGCAACATCCGTAGCTGAACAGAGGAATGACTTGTTGGCCTTCAGGGAACATGTTTGCAAACTTCCAGTCGTAAAGACAAGGCTCCGGAATGTGGTCAACGATTGTTGTATGACGGCAGACGTGAAATATTATATACTTGGGCATGATGATGGGGATAAGGACCTGCCTTCTGTTGGTTTGTGTTTTGCTTGGGTGTGATTTCTGATAGATGTGGAAAGCTCTGAACTCGAAAGACATTGGAGAGTAAGCTTGAGTTATACTTCGAACATGAAGGCCAGAAAGAAAAGGCAATGCATTGTTGTGAATGTTGGCAACAAAGACAGGAAGATGAAAGAGAACCGAGAGGCAAAGGAAATTGACAAGGCAATTGAAGATATGTTATGTCAAACAAGGGATTGAAGAAAGACAGAATATAGCACTAGCCGATTGCGTCTGCTATGCTGCGCTGCCGCAGTGACTTACTCGATCACAGTGGTTAGAAGTGTGGCACGGAAGCCTGGCAGCCGCTCCTGGCTCAGCGTACTTAGTACCAGATAGCAGATACCAAAGAAAAGTGACTACTCGCAATGGATGTTGTTCATGCTGTTTTGCCGCCATCTTGACAGTGCTTTCGACATGCTGGGGCCGTCGGTCGCAAAAACTGCAGGTCGTCCGGAGGTGGGCGAGGTCCTGCAGCTGACTGTGTATTGTTGTACGAGCTACGATCGGTGCTTTCGGCCAGGGAAATTGATATGACAATCTCGGCGATGGAATACTTGATGCAATGGCTTGCGACCATGATGACCGACAGGTGTGCTTTCTCGTGTTGTCGAGAAAAGATTCAGCCAAGTCGATCAGTGACCCTGGCCGAGATCGGCGAACAGTATCATCGATGGCCCGTGCAGAGAAGACTTGACTTCAGCTTGTCTTTTTCCTCTTGCTCTTGCGTCCTTGAGACACGACCAGGAACAAGTTCGGTCATTCCAAGCTTGTTGGACGAGGTTCGCATAGTCGATTGTTGAGACCGTTCCAACAGGATTCTGTCAGCTGTCCAGGCAAACACCCGGCCAAAACACATGGGGAGGAGCGGGAGCGGGAGTGTACCTAACAAACGCAGCGAGACATGGTCATTCCTTCGAAATTGATCAGTTCCAACTCACAACTACACGGGTGGATGCTTTGATTGGTTGTCATGACCTATTGTAGGGCACCTCGGTAACGAGCGGTTTGAGCTGGAAACATGGACAGAAAGCGCTGGTAGGTAAACAAAGTCACTGGCGCCAATAAGACTTGGTAGCACGTGGAGTCTCAAAAAGTGGTAAGCTTCCAAGGAAATGTAAGGTAGAGTAAGTCTCGGACACTGTGTCGTCAGTCGAGTCGGTGTCGCACCTTCCTCAAAGCACTATCATCGCAAATTCTAGAAAGCCATCTGCAGCTAGCTGCTTTCCTGTCTTGAAGCCTCTTTCTCGCAAGCAACTCGCCATCCAGTCGGAATCTTGCGCGTCTTCGCAATAGCACCTTCACTTCTTCATCAACCATCCCATCTACGTTCCAACTTCACCTTCTCATCGCCTTTTCTTTTCTCAACCCACCCACCAACCATTCTGCGCACAAGCAACAATGAATCGCTACTCTGTCGTCGTCAGCGACACCGGCTTGGCTGAGTCTCTCAAGCTACTGGTACCTTTCCAGTCGTCGGCCACATCCGGCGCTCTCGTCGGTGAGGTTGTCAAGCGCGCATCTCGCTATGGCAAGACGCTCAATGCCGCCCATTGCACTCTACGCCTCGAAAGCCCTGACGGCCCCATCCTCGACCCCCAGGACACCTTGTCAGATCTGGTCGTCGACGGACAGCTGTTTGCTGTCTTCAGTACTATCCAAAATGGCACACCATTCGAGGTATGCTGGGAATCTGTCTTTCGTTGCCTCCACTCTCTAATATCAAGCAGACTGTGGATACCGACATGGTTGGAGCGCAGGGCGAGGCCAAAGGCTCTCATCCTTCTCTTACCGTGCGCAGCGCCATCTCCGTCCGCATCATCACCCCAGCCATCGCGAAGCTGATGACCAAAGACTCGAACGCTTTGCCCGCCCCAGCTTTCAACCTGCCTGCCTCGGCCAAGCTCCAGCAGCTGCATGACAACGCTGTCCGCCATCTCAGCAACAATGCTCCTGACTGGCTGGACGCCACCTCTCTCTTGGATCTCCACATGCACGAGCTGCCCATTGTCTCGTCATGTTTCGACTCTACACTTGACGAGACGGGCCTCGCTGAATCTCTCAAAGACGGCGTTCTGACCATCTACGCCGTCGCACGTCCTGCCTCGACTACTCGCTCTGCTCAACCTCCGGGCCGAGTTGGCAAGAACGATCTTTATGCCGCTGGTCCTCACTGGCAGCCCGAGGTTCCACAATCAAATCGCGGTGTCGCCATGTTCCTGTCTTCTCTCAGAGTCTTCACACATGTGTTGAAGAGCAATGCCATTACCGACGAGCACAGAGAAAGAGTCGTTCACGTCTTCGACCTTCTGTCCTTCTTCCCACCTGCCGTTCGCGCTCTCCATCTGCTGATCCAAGGAAGCACCATCTCTCATTCAGCCAGCACTGCTCTCAGCCAAGCCTTCTTCTGCATTCTCAAGGACTTGGGTCACAGGAAGCTCATCAAGAACGATGATACCAGACTTTTCGAGGGCGCCCGCCTTCTCTTTGGTCTCATCATTGAAAAGGCTAACCAGCTCAAGTCTGTCGAGTCGTTCGTGCCAGTCTACTCATCGCACATCCACACTGTGCAATTGCAATCGATGGCAGCTTTATCTGCGCAACCTCTCATGCCTGTCAACGGAGGCCCTTCTCGCCCTGCCGCCTCATCATCTGCACAATCTGAAATCAACGCAGGATATCTGAAACTAGACCTTGTTTCCGAGTCCAAGCAGAGCGTTGTCATCTTCAGCCCCCCTCAAGACATCTTCACACGTGCGCAAACTCTGCAAGAAGTTATTTGTCCTGGCGACCTTCGCAACTTGCATCAACTCGCCAGCCTCTGCGGCAAGGCTTCTCTCTCAGTTGTGAGACCCTCTTTGTTGTCTTCAGTTGCCCCAGAGCACTTGACTTTCGACGAGCAAGGACATGTTGCCGTCTACACCGGAAAAGCTGGGTGTGCGGGTCCTGGCGAAGACACTGTCATCTTTCGTCCTATGCATGGCGAAGAGACCCCAAACATGGGCCAGGTCGAGCAACGGCTTGCTCCCATCCTGCAAGCCTACGAAGAAGACGGCACTAACGTCTTCGACATCCTTGGATCCTCCGCCACTCGTTCTCTGGACGAGCCCGACGAGATTGTCATGTTTTGTGTGGATTGCAGTGCGAGTATGGACAGCTCCACTGATTTGATGGGCATCGATGCCGACTCTGGGCCTCCCAGAACCTCTGACACTCCTCAAATCTCTCCGCAAGTTTACAATCGCGTGCTTCTTGATGATACCAAGAAGGCTCTTACCGAACACGAAGTCTATGATGACGTTCTTGGTTGTGTGGCCGAGTGTGCCCACACCGCCAGATCGACTGTTGCAGCCAAAATGCTCACTCTGGTCTTCGATCTGACCACTGAGGAGATCGAGAAGAAACGCAGTTTAGCCATGTACAGTTGGTATGAGCGCAATGCCGTCAACCTTAGGCTGGAGAAGCTTGAAAATCTTGCTGCAGGTCTCAAACGCTTCGAGCAAGAGCTTGTTGATATGATAATCCTTCGTACCATGGCCATGTCTCCTCACAAGTGGACCTGGAACATTGGTGAGAGGCTTCCCGGATATCAGCAGATGGAACCCCTTCCTGATGAAATCACCATGATTCCTGTGGCGCTCAGATGTCCCATCAAGCTTGATCTTATCGAGGATCCCGTCGTGGCTGCTGACGGCCAGACTTATGGTCGTCAAGCTATGGTCAAGTGGATGTCGATCAGAAGATCCTCCCCCCTGACCGGTCTGATGCTTGAGAACACCGAACTGCGCCCGCAACTTGGACTGGCTGAACAAGCAGACAAATGGCTGCAGGGTGAAGATCTTGTCGAACCCGAGGAGCGTCCAGTCAACAAGCGCCGTCGCACCTCGCTCCGCACCAACGCTGTCACATTCTCCAGCACTTCGCACCACTTTTCTCGTGCCCTCTCGCCAGCTACCACTCTCCTTGACTTGTACAAGATCGCATATCGTGGAATGAGAGGCCATCACAACCTTTTCCAGCTGTCCTTCAATGGCGTCCTCACTCCATCTTTGGAAGCCATCTCCAATTCCGGCATCGTTGGAGGCAGCGTCATCAGCATCGTTATCGCTGACAACGTGAGCGCTGTGCAGGACGGTGACTCGGCTTTGTGTCTGATCAAGGCATACTCCAGCAACAGCAGACCCGATTTCTGCTACTGGGTTCCTGAAGAGACTGAAAAGTCAATGGCCTCTATCTTGGCAAAGTACTGGCGCTTCCAATGGACGAGATGCCCCTGGCTTGATTACGAGAAACACGAAGTCTGGACCGATCTCAAGTCGTATGGTGACAACCGCTTCCAAGGTCACATTGCTAGTAATTCCGACTATCTTATGGACTACCTGACTCCTTATCACGCTACTGGTGTGCTCCAAGCTGAACCTATCCACTCACCGCCGTCTGAATCCCCCTCCGAAGATTCATCAGAAAGCGATGACGTGAACGACTCTTTCTCTGTGCTCGTCGGTAATGGCATTGCTCTTCAACACATGTGTGAAGACTCTGAGAGAAGACAGGAACATGGCGACACCGCGATTTGATTGTGGAACC
>Ga0068631_100493_pt1 | contig 15624 bp, 3 predicted proteins | sample InSIn5gowninarea_2_FD_77434 | JGI IMG/M metagenome (GOLD analysis project Ga0068631, IMG submission 77434) | Clean room microbial communities from NASA Spacecraft Assembly Facility at Jet Propulsion Laboratory, Pasadena, California, USA -... ...
CTTCCTACTCTTCTGCGCCGTTAATTAAATCTAGCCCTAGGAACGCAGGCAGTACGCAGCCGGCCCGCTGCTAATACGGCTCTAGATATAATACGTGGAAGACATTATAGAGCTTATATTTCTCAGGTAGATTAAGGCGATAGGCCTGCTTCCCGATTACGTCTTACACTCGGAATAGTCCTATATAGCGATATAAGAGTTTCTTACTTGGTCTTTTCTGCTTTAAATTCTTCGTAGAGAGCATAACTAAGTCTCCGATTTTAAACTATATAGGGATATAGTTCTTATTATACGCCCGTGTCTACTATCCGGATACGACCTCCTAGCGTCTTGTAAGCTCTTTACATAGGGTCTCGAGCTCTCGGACTCGTTCGGCCGCTACTAGTACCCTCTCCTTATAAGAGCTATCCTTAGCCTTAAAGCGAAACTAGGGCGTAAAGCCGTAGTATACGAAGAACGGGGTGATCGTAGTAGCTAAGTATATACTATTATTATAAGCGAATTCTGCGAGCGGTAGTAGTTTTACCTAATAGTTTTACTCTATATTATAAAAGGCACGAAGGTAGTATTCGAGATTTTAATTCTGAATTTCGGTCTAGCTATTAGTTTACGGATAGAAGGCTGTGCTTAGCCTGCGCTTTACTTACGAGTAGTAGTAGATTTTAGACCAAAATTCACTCGTAAATAACGATCTACGATCGGAGACGATACCCTTTAGCGTACCGAACCGGGACGCTATTTAGGTAAAGAATATATCCGCTAGCTCTACAGTAGTAAGCGTGATATTAGTTAGGATATATAACGCTATTTTTATATAGCGATCGACTATAACGAGGATCGTATCGTAGACGTATCCGTTTCGCTTACTAGGCGGAAGTCCCGTAATAAAGTCCTAAGTAATCTCTTACTACGGCCCCGTAGGGTAGGGCAGCGCTTATATCTCGCCGTATAGCCGATACCGTAGCGTACGGATTCGCTGGCAGACGTCGTACGTTTAGACGTGTTTCTTACAGTCAGCGCTAAGCGACTGCTAGTAGAAGAATTAAGAGACGAGCTCTATCGTTTTCTCTATACTAAAGTGCCCCGTAAGCGGATCGTTATAATAGCGTATAAGGATCTTATTGCGTACGGCAGCCTCTTAAGGCACGTAAAGCCCTTAATTATAGTAGAGGAGCCCGTTAGGCTTAAAGTACTAGCCTTACTCTCGGCCTACGCGTCGCGGGCGCTCTAGATACTCTTTCTAGTCTTACATAAACTTGTCCTTAAGTTATAGCTCGCGGACTAAGTTCTTTAACGACTCTCCCTACCCCTGATAAGGCGAGGTGCTAATAAGTATCTAGCGTACCAATTGTCTGGGTACTATCTATCTATAGATTAGCTAGTCTCGGTTCTCGCCCTCGGCGATTACGTTATGTTTAGCTTACGAATTAACGCTAAGGCTAACTAGGGTTTTATCCTCTAGTTCGGTCTCGCAAGGACTATAGACTATAGATAGGCCGCTAGGCGCTATCTACTCGCAGTCTTTTCGTATGCTTAGTAGCTATAGACGAAAGATATAGATTGCTCCTATACGGCCCAGCTTCTTCTATAAGCTAGGTAGTATATTTAATGCTTACGCGTCGCGTGCGTAGTCCGGCCTTCTCGAAGGCGCGTCGGCTGGATTTGACTTTCTAGGACGATATATGATAATAAAGTTATACGTAGCGAGTACTAGAGACTATCGTACTTATCTCCCTATTAAGGCTTTAATACCTATGAATCCTCTCAAGTTATTGTAGTCTATAAGGATTTAAATGGTATACGTACTACCCTCGTAGTAGTACCGCTATTACTTTAAGGCTATTACGATAGCTAGCAGTTCCTTATCATGAACCTCGTAATTACATTCTATAGGTATTATTTTTCGAGAGAAGAAGGCAATAGGGTGCTAAATATCTCTATATAGCTGCGATAATATCGCTAATATCGCGAAATCCGACGTATCGGTTTCGTACCGTAATCGTAACGTAGGGTCGAAATGCTTTAGTATTAGTACGTTCGTAAAGTATACGATTAAGCTACGAAACGTACGCTCTTCGCTTTCGTCCTATTAGAACGTACTAGTAGGTTTACTATCCTTACTTCCTTTTATTATGGAGCTTATTAGCGCCGCGACTCTACTATAGTCCTTTATAAATCGGCGATAGAAATTAGTAAAGCCTAAGAAGACTTATACTTCGCGGAGGGTTTGTGATACGGGCTACTCTAAGATTACGACTACCCTATATAGGTCTATCTTAACACCATCGGGTGAAATGATAAAGCTAAGGAATTTAACTTCCTAGGTATTAAATTCGCATTTCTTAAGGTTAGCGTATAGCTAGAACTTACGTAGTCGCTCTAGGACTATAGCTATATTTCGCCTATATTCCGCCTGCGTTATGCTATAGATCAGGATATTATCGAGATAGATAATATAGATAATATCTACTAGGCCCGCTAAGGCGCGGTTAATATATACTTAGAAGGTAGCTAGTACATTTATTAGCCTAAACGGTATTACTATATATTTAAAGTGACCGTATCGCGTGCGGAACGTAGTCTTCTATTCGTTACCTCGCTTAATACGAATTCGGTAGTAAGTATCTTTAAGATCTAGCTTAGTATAGAATTTCGCTCCGTAGAGTCGGTCCAAGGTCTCGCTGATTAGAGGTAGTAGATAACGGTTCTTAATCGTGATCTTATTTAGCGCACGGTAGTCGATGTATAGTCGTAAGCTACTATCTTTCTTCGTATAAGGGTTGGTAGAGACAACGTGACAATAGGCTAGTAAGGAAGTAGGATTACTATATAGGTATCTACGGTCAAAGACCGATGGTAGTACGGTAGCTAATCCTTATAAGAAGGAGTCAGCTCTACGCCTACGGGGATCCTTAATATACTAGTACGTCGCTTACGTACGCATGATATACGCTAAACTACCGTAGGAGGTAGATAGGGTCCCCTAGAACATCCTAAGGGATCCGCGGGTATAATAGTCGCCTCTCTCCTAGGCGATATCGTCCCGACGTCGTATACTTAGGGCCTTAATAGCGGACGCCCTAGAGTATACTCGAGCGTAATTAGCGAAGGTCGAGTCCCACTCGGTAAGTAAGCTAGAATTCAGCTTTTACCTTATTATCGATGCCTTTATAGGGCTCTACAGGGCTTCCTATTATTATACCCATTAGGACTAGCCTTGGAGTAATAAAACCGTAGATCTACTCCATCGTTTCTACCTTCTACTCTATAGATTCCGTAATTTTATAAGTTTACTATCGCGGTGCCGTCGAGGTCCTATCGAATATCCGGAGAGTAGCCTAGGGCAGATAGCGGGCTTCCGAAGACGGTATAAAGAGTTAATAGCTAATATCTAGTAGTTTACTAGTAGTTACCTCTCGCCCTACAATAACATTCGTCGATACTATAATTCTTAATTTTAAACCCCAGCGACCCCTATCGATTATCATCGAAGGGCTATCGCACTATAGCGGGTAAAAAATCCAACTCCGGTACTAAGCGGGATCCGGTATGTAAAACGCTAGCGATTCGACGGCGTATAGTTAACAAGTATCTAGGCTACCCCTAAGAAGCGTAAGGTACGCGAAATACGCGACCTAGTTTAGCTCACTCCGAAAGCTAGTAAGGAGACTATCTTAGCTGGGGGGCTACCTTACGTGAAGTGTTCGAAGCGTATATTCTACGATAGGTCCTTAAAATCGAACGATAAGGATGACCGAGATCTTACTACGGCTAACGACGGTAAGCCTCGTGTATCCGCCTTATCGTATCGCTATAGAATGGAAAGTGCGTATACTATCGAAAGTATAAGAAGGTCTATCGTGAGGTATATCGAAGCTCCGTCGTAGACCTATCGTGTACTAACGCAGTCTAGATAGGCGATAAATTTAAACCGTCTATTCGCGCTTTACTCGGCCGTGGTATCGTATACCTATCGACGTCTAAGCTCACAACTAGCGACACTACTACGGCGTTACTGGACCAGTAATACGTATATACGATACTAGAGAACCGTTAGGAGATTCGCTAGACCGTCGACGTAGAGGATTCGGACAGCGATATAGAGGAGTCGGAGGGGGAGCTAGATATCGAGGATAAGTACCCCTCGGGGCCTAGTAGTACTTCGGGTAGTCCCGGGAATAGGGGTGTCGGTGGTTTATAGGCGGTAACGGTTTAAATTTAGAAGTATACTAGCGCTTCGATGGTAATTCGATAGTATAGCGCTAGTATTTATCCTTCGCTCCGTCCGCGTGTTCCGGGAGCCGCATTAGTAATACCCTAAGTATAGCTAGCGTATAGTCTACGTACTCTAGATTCGCCCTATAGGGTTTAATAGTCCTTCGCTTTTATAATACTGGTAACTCCCTAGTATTTTCGCCGGCGAACCCCGTTTTAATAAACGTAATACGACGTTAACCCTAATTGTCCTCGCCGGTCCTTCGCTATCGCACCCGGGTCCTACGACGGTATTTCGCCGTCGGCCCCGAATGCTTAGCTTTAGATTACCGCTTAGTTTATCTAGGTCTTCCCCGCCGGCCGCCGGTGCCTCGACGGGCCTTATCGTCGAAATACTTAATTTCTTCGTCGGCTTATATATCTTTAGACTCGACCTATTTATTATAGTCTTCAGTCCAGCCCTTCTATTTTACTAAATAGTAAACCTTCCCTTTCTTAGTCTTTCGCTGTAGAACTTCCTTAACCTCCTATATAGGCTCATCATCGAGTAGTATAGGTGGCTCGGTATTTAGGATATCTGTAGCCGTGTCTCTCTAGTGGTATAGTTCGAGTAGACTAACATAAAAGGTCGGGTGTATTCGCTATATACTAGGTAAGTGTAGGCGATATACCTATAATCCTACTGGCTCATCGATAGTAAAGGGCCCTAGAAGCCGATAGGCTAGCTTCTTATTTAGCCGATCTTGCTTTAAATTCTTCGTAGAAAGCATTACTCGATCTCCTGTATTAAACGATATTAGCTTGTAGTTCTTGTTATAGTAGTAAGCCTGCGTTTCGATAGCGCGTCTCTAATGTGCCGATAGCGCCTCGCGAGCTTAAACTATATTCTATACTCGTTATTCTGCGCTGGGTACCCCCTTCTTATCTAGATCGTCCTCGATCTAATACTATACATTTAGGTAGTATCCGTAAGGCGTAGAAGGGCGAAATACTAGTAGTAGTATACTTACTATTATTGTATATAAACTCAGTAATTAGTAAGAGGGTTACCCAATTATCCTGGCGGTCGCTAGTAAATACCCGGAGGTACTACTCGAGGGTCTAGTTCTGTCTTTCCGTCTCGCCATCCGTTTGAGGGTGGTAGGTAGTACTCAATCTAAGCTTCGTCTATAAGGATTAACAGAACGTTCGCTAAAAACTACTTATGAATAGAGAACCTCTATTACTAACGATACCTTTAGGTGCACCGTAAACGGCAACGATCTTCTCTAAAAAGAGCTCGGCTAATTTATTAGTAGTAATCTTCTCTACGACGGGAAAGTACTTAGCTATCTTCGTATACCGATCAACGATTATAAGGATAGAGTTATAGACCTCCCCGTTCTTCGACGGTAGGAGCTTCATAATAAAGTCTATCGATAGTTCTTACTACGGCCTAAGGGGCTCTAGCAATAACTGTAACTCCCCTTAGGGCTTATAACGATGTATACGTGTGCGCTAGCATATATTATATATATGTATATAGGCAGCAATATCGTCCGTCAGCTTACGCCAGAAGTACTTACGAGAGATTAACTCTCGTATTCTTTCTATACTAAAATGGCCTACTAGCGGGTCGTTATAGTACCGCTAGAGAATACCCTAGCGAAGCGCCGGGGATTCAGGGATATAGAGTATATTATTATACCGTAAGATACCATCTTCATCGAAAGACCAAGCATGGTCTATTAAAGGGTTTTTATCCTAAGAAGCACGCTTCTTCTTCACTAGCTTATCCTCGGATTAAAGCTGGTAGATTATCGTTTTAGTAATTATATTCTCTAGCTCAAAAGGATCGTTATCCTAGAGCAATTTAGAGACCTCTTAACGAGATATAGTACAAAGGGGGGTCAGCCCTAGGTAGTCGCTACTCGCTCTAATATAGAACGTAGAACTTTCGATAGGTCTACGAAGGGTCCCTACTAGCGGGTCTATTAAACCGCTCTTAGATATCCGATAATACTATACACTAAGTACCTAGCGCCTCTCTTACCCTACTACGAGGGTTCGAGCTCTCGAACTAAGCTTAAGCTTATTCTACAATATAGGCAATAATGTTATTATAGAAGGTAAATCACCTTCGTAATCTAGTCGCCTCGACGGGCCATTAGTAGGGTTAGTTTTACCCGCCCTATAGGATATTACGAAGTCTATAGCGGATAACGCTACGGCCTAACGTAACTAACGCGGGGTTAGTTACTTTACGTTTATAAAACTACGTAGGTTATTATAGTTAGTTAGGACCTCGATAGGAAACTAACTACCTTCGACGTAGTATCGCCATTACTTGAACGAAGCTACGATAGCGAGTAACTCTTAGTTATATATCTCGTAGTTTTCTTCCACCGGGATTATCTTCCTCGACTAGAAAGCGATCGGATACTAATATCCGTCGTTAAATAACTACGACATAATCGCGCCGATAGCGAAAATCGAAGCATCGGTTTCGACTCGAATTATCTTCGATAGGTTAAAATAGCGGAGTATAGGAGCGGTTATAAAAGCGCTTCGGAGGAAGTTAAATACTTCCTTTTACTTCGGCCCCCACTCGAAGGGTCCGGTCTTTTTACCTTAGACGCTTCCCTTAAGAATAGACGTTAACGGGCCCGCGATCTAAGAGTACTAGTAGATAAATCGCTAGTAGAAGTTAGCGAATCCTAGGAATACCTAGACTTCTCTGAAGGTCTTCGGTATCGGCCATTTAGTAATAGTCTAGATCCTCGATAGGTCTATTTTAACTCCTTCCGTCGATATAATAAATCCGAGAAATTCCACCTCTATCGTTATAAAATAACATTTCGATAGTTTAGTATATAGATTAAACTTCCGAAGCCGAGTCAGTATATACTAAATATAGCCCTAGTAGGTCTCTAGCGACTCGCTGAAGATGAGTATATTATCGAGATATACTATATAGAATACGTCGGCAATACCCGATAATATACGGTTAATATATACTTGAAACGTCGCCGGTACATTAGTAAGCCTAAAGGGTATTACTAGATACTCGAAGTAGCCGTACCGAGTACGGAACGCCGTCTTCTATTCGTCGCCCTTACGAATTCGAACGCGATGATAGGCGTATTATAAATCTAGCTTCGAGAAATATTTCGATCCGACGAGCCTGTCTAAGGTCTCGCTAATCAACGGTAAAGGATATCGATTCTTAATCGTAACCTTGTTTAGGCCTCTATAATCGATATAGAGACGTAAGGTTCTATCCTTCTTAGGTACGAAGATCACCGGTGCACTAGTAGGGCTAGTAGAATAGCGTATCCAGCCCCTCTCTAGAGTATCATCGAGGTACTTCCGAAGAGTATCTAGCTCTATACGAGAGAGGTTATAGAGTAGGCTAAACGGTAGGTCTTCGCTTACATCGATAGCGTAGTCTCTATACTCGAACGTAGGTAACTTAGCAGCCTCGGTCTCCGAGAATATATCTTCGAAACCACTGAGTTCCTTAGGGAATCCTAGGGCGCTACCGGCGATAGACTAAATATACACTAGCGTGCTACTATCGCTAACATTATATAGGTATATCGCATATACGACCTTCTCCTATCGGAGGCTGTTAAGGAACCGTCCCGGGTTTTCGAGCTTTATAGAGCTATAATCGTACTTCTAGCGGAAGGTCTTCTCTTTACAGTCGATAAGGATAGCCTCATTACTTAAGGTAGGTATACCTAATAGTAGGGGCTCTTGCCGGTCGAGTGTATAATAAAGACGCGATAAGACGCGACCTTGACTATTAATATCCTTAAGCCGGACCTTTACTAAGTACGTACTATAGTAGTACGCAGGTCGGTCATCGGCTATTAGCGGCCGTAGAAGGGCAGCTAACTCTAGCTATAGACCTAATTAAACAGTAATATCGCTGCGATATAATATTAATCTCGGAGTAGGTATTAAGGAGGATTTTCTCCGTCGACTCGCTAGCTCCGTGCTTAATTATCCCTTAAACTTCGATAGCTTTCTCTATTCTTATTAGGAGTATATCTTTAGCTGGTCCTGAGTCTTCGGCCTAGCCTTGGCTTTTTTTATGCCCACGCTATTCGCCTTTATAGGCCGGGTATTGCCTGAATCCTCCTTCTTTACGGATTGGTAGTCGGGCGAGATATATCCTACCTTACTATAGTTATGGTATATAGCCTTCTTTTTCTAATCGTTATTCTTAGGTCGGTCCCGGTCCTTCGCTTTACTAGCGATAGGACGGTCCTTACCTAAGTTACGCTGGGTCTTCTCTAAAGATATACTAGTATCCTTTCGACTAGGATGGTTCGGCCCTAACGATGGTCTAGCTTCTCAGCTATTAGTCTCTACTCTCGTAGCTAGTGCGACGACTTCGGCGCGCGTATATAGGACGAAAGCTTAATTCTTAATTACTAGTCGGATGTCGTCGCGGAGCCTCGTTAAGAAAGTATCCCGCCGAGTCGTTTCCGACTATAGCTCTATCTATGCTTTAAGCCCCGCTAGGTAGTTATTAAATTAACGAACTCCCTAGTTCGGCTATTGTTTCGTATCGGTATACTTTTACTATACATCTATTTCGCGATTTAGAGGGTTAATAATGAGATCCCGTAGGAACGCGATAAAGGTATCCTATAAGTAGACGTCGTCGTCTAGACGATTATCGTCGACCCGATACCACGCATCCCTAGGCGCACCTTTAAGGTACTCTATCGCGTATAGCACCTTGTCTTCCTCTATCTTAAAGTCTACTAGGGAACGCCGAAACTACGTTATATAGGAACGTATGAAGTTCCGATACTCCTCTAGGGTTTTCCCCTTATATTTATCCAGCGGTACGAGACGTCGTCTCTTTAGCCTCTCTATATTAGAGTCTTCGCTGGCCTGTCGCTTCGCCGTAGAATAGACGGCGGATATACTCGATTCCGGGTATACGCTCGAAGAGCTACCCGTAACTCAGCCTCGAGGGATTACCGATTCGCGTAGTACTATACTACGCGGGTTTATAAGGTGCCCGTTATCCTCCTAGACTAATTCGGATAATACCTATTCGATTTAGCGTGCCTCGGCCTAAAGCTTTATAAGCTTTCTTCGCTGTTATTCTCGCCGAAGGTGTCGAGTACGATTTTCTATATCGAGTATCTATCGTACGACATCGGCCTCTACCGTCTCGCTAGCTATAGTACTGGTAGTAGTATCGCGAGATATATCGGTATCTAGAGGAACTAATAATGGTTCGCTAAGGGTATTTAAGACCGGTTCCGCGTGCGTAGGATCTCCTTGATAGGGTTAATCTATAATATAATCCTAGATTCTCGCTATACGTAATAGCGCGAGTAACTAGTCTTCCGATAACTATTGCCGGATCGTCCCCTTATTAGAGAAGGATCAGACTGTAAGGGTTAGTAGAGATAACGTGACAATAGGCTAGTAAGGAAGTAGGATTACTATATAGGTATCTACGGTTAAAGACCGATGGTAGTACGGTAGCTAATCCTTATAAGAAGGAGTTAGCTCTACGCCTGCGGGGATCCTTAATATACCAGTACGTCGCTTACGTACGTATAATATACGCTAAACTACCGTAGGAGGTAGATAGGGTCCCCTAGAATATCCTAAGGGATCCGCGGGTATAATACTTCGGTACGAAGAGTGTCGGTGCTCTAGTAGGACTAGTAGAGTATCGAATCCAACCCTTCTATAAGGAAGAGTTAAGATACTCCCGAAGGAGAAGTAGCTCTTTAGTAGATATATTATATAGAGGTATATATAGCGCGTCGCTATCGGGTAGTAGGTCGATCGCGTGGTCTATTTCCTTATTTTCGGCGATAGTCGCTGCTGCTTCGTTATCAAAGACATCGATAAACTCTTATAGGTAGAGTGGGATCGCATACGACTCGCCCTCGGTTTACTTACTTATCTATATCGTAGATACTATAACTATATAGACGGCTGGCTCGCCTATTATTAATTTCTCGAACTATTCGGGAGTCTCGATACTTAGCGCGTTACTCTCTATTAGCCATCGCTAGGCCTCAGCCCCGTAGTCGATCATAATACCGTCTTTATATAGTACTAGTATACTAAGTAGTAGGGGCGGCGCATCTATATCGAATACGTAGAAGAGGCCTTTCGCTTCTTTTACTCGTCTCTAATTATCGTAGATACGATAAGTAATCTCATACGCTCCATAGTAGTATAAGGATTATTTAGTTAGCTACGAGGCTATAGGAAGCTCTACCTCTACCGACGGTAGTTATATCTCGGCCACGTATCGCTGCGATACTATATTAATCTCGCTGCCTCCATCGAATAAGATAGGGGTCTTATACTAAGTTTACTTACTTAGTACCTCGCTAACGACGTCTAAGCGCTCCCTCCTCTCGATACCCCTACGCCTCGAGCGCGGGGAGCTTACGTCGAGGGATTCCTATTTTTTAACTATTAGCTGTTAGAGCGAACCTAGCCTACTAGGGATCGATTCGGGTTTAATAGTACTAATCGGCAATCGCGGGCATAATGGCCATGTTTTCTATAATTACGATACTTTCCGTCGCCTAGTAGTATACCACTCGAGTTACCTACGTGCCGGGTGCTATCCGCGGGTATATAAATATTAACCTACGTCGTCGTATTACGAGGCTTTTAATCTATCTTAGTCTTAGAGTTTAATTAATAGGGCCTCGTACTCTTCGCGCCTACGTTGCGTACGTTATTCTTAAGCCGTACGGCTAGAGCGATGAGGCTATCGCGTATATAAGGTATATCTTAGTAGTTCGTAATTACCTTACGTAATTTAGGGCGAAGCTTGGTAAAGAATTAAATACGCCTCTAGGCTTCGTTGTAGAGGACTAGTATCTAGGCCTCGAGGTTATTTATGTAAGCTACGAACGAGTGGACTGACTGGCTCGCCCCCTACGTAGCGTCTACGTATTACTACGTAGTATTAAGCTCTCTATTAACCGGGTCTTATAGCATATCTAAGAGGAACTTCTTGAAGTAGGCCTAGGTAACGAGGCTACTATCTACCGTTTCCTCGTGATTGTACTACGTATCCTTTAGCTCTCCCTCTAGGTATTATATCGTGAAGAGGATCTTATCATTATCCGTACGGAAGCTATTAGGGGTTAAGCGAAACGTAGTCTCCGCGCTACGTATAAAGTTCTAATATTCTTTAAGGTTCTTCCCTCGATATTATGGTAGGCGTTCGGGCCGAAGTTGTTTCTCGTTACTACCCCGAAGCTCTTCGCCTACGCTCCGCTTACTGCTTACGATAGTAGGTACGTAAGCGGTAGGCGCTAGAGCTGGTAGGTTAAGAGTCGGTTCTCCTACGATAGTCCCTATTAGGAGTATAGTACGCTAAGAACCTTACGCGTCTAGCGATCGAGCTGTTATCGGTTCGCTTTCGACTTACCTACGAAGAATATCGACTTGCCGTTATATAGTCTGTAACTTCTAACGCTATAGAAGTTCTCTCTATTACTTCTCTATATCGCGGATTTAAGCCTCGATAGTATTACTACTAAGAGGAATGCTAGATAGTAGTGTCTCGCCTACGCTTAGGGTACTCCTAGGTTACTCGCCGCGAGACTCGATTAGGTTATCGATATCCTACTCGAGAGTCTCCTAGACTTCGTCTAGGACCTCCTAGACTCGAGGGATTACCTTGGGCGGGACCGACGGCACCTCTATCTAGGATCGTAGGATTCTCGTAGATATCTCCCGGGCTATACGCCTTGAGTGGCTAGAAGGTTTAGAACTATTAAGGGGAGTACTTAGTATTATACAAAGTAGGAACCCTTAGGGACGATAGTATAGCGTAAGAGATGTCTAGTTATATTCATAGACTAAACCTTACCGAAGAGAGTCCAGGTCGTAGGTAGTACGCACCCGTCTCGCTTATATACTATACGATACCGGAGGATAGTTATCCTAGCTCCGTATACTTACGTAAGAGCTCCGGGGTATAACATATAGTTCTTATTATACGCCCGTATCTACTATCCGGATACGACCTCCTAGTATTACGTAAGCTCTTTACGTAGGGTCTCGAGCTCTTGGACTCGTTCGGCCGCTACTAGTATCCTCTCCTTATAAGAGCTATCCTTAGCCTTAAAGCGAAACTAGGGCGCGAAGCCGTAGTATACGAAGAACGGGGTAATCGTATCGGCTAAGTATATACTATTATTATAAGCGAATTCTGCGAGCGGTAGTAGTTTTACCTAATCGGTTTACTCTAATAATAAATAGTTAAAAAATAGGAATCCCTCGACGTAAGCTCTCCGCGCTTAAGGCGTAGGGGTATTAAGAGAAGGGAGCGCTTAGACGTCGTTAGCGAGGTACTAAGTAAGTAAACTTAGTATAAGACCCCTATCTTATTCGATGGAGGTAGCGAGATTAATATAGTATCGTAGCGATACGTAGCCGAGATATAACTACCGTCGGTAGAGGTAGAGCTCCCTATAGCCTCGTAGCTAACTAAATAATCCTTATACTACTATAGAGCGTATAAGATCACTTATCGTATCTACGATAATTAGGGACGAGTAAAAGAAGTAAAAGGCCTCTTCTACGTATTCGATATAGATACGCCGCCCCTGTTACTTAGTATACTAGTACTATATAAAGATGGTATAATTATCGACTACGGCGCTAAAGCCTAGCGATGGCTAATAGAGAGTAACGCGCTAAGTATCGAGACTCCTAAATAGTTCGAGAGATTAATAATAGGCGAGCCAGCCGTCTATATAGTTATAGTATCTACGATATAGATAAGTAAGTAAACCGAAGGAGAGTCGTATACGATCCTACTCTACCTATAAGAGTTTACCGATATCTTTAATAACGAAGTAGCAGCGACTATTACCGAGAATAAAGAAATAGACTACGCGATCGACCTGCTACCCGATAGCGACGTACCGTATATACCTCTATATAATATATCTACTAAAGAACTACTCCTCCTTCGGGAGTATCTTAATTCTTCCTTATAGAAGGGTTAGATTCGATACTCTACTAGTCCTACTAGAGCACTGACACTCTTCGTACCGAAGAAAGATAGTAGCCTACGACTATATATCGACTACCGTGCGCTAAATAAGATTACGATTAAGAACCGTTACCTACTACCTCTAATTAGCGAGACCTTAGACCGACTCTATAGAGCAAAATTCTACACTAAGCTAGATCTTAAAGATACTTACTACCGGATTCGTATTAAGCGAGGTAACGGATAGAAGACTACGTTCCGTACGCGATATAGTTAACTTAAATATATAGTAATACCGTTTAGGCTGATAAATGTACTAGCTACCTTCTAAGTATATATTAACCGCGCCTTAGTAGGCTTGATAGATATTATCTATATTATCTATCTCGATGATATCCTAATCTACAGTATAACGCAGGCGGAATATAGGCGAAATATAGCTATAGTCCTAGAGCGACTGCGCAAGTTCCAGCTATATACTAACCTTAAGAAATGCGAATTTAATACCTAGGAGGTTAAATTCCTTAGCTTTATTATTTCACCCGATAGTATTAAGATAGACCTACGTAGGTAGTCGTAATCTTAGAGTAGCCCGTACTATAAACCCTCCGCGAAGTACAAGTCTTCTTAGGCTTTACTAATTTCTATCGCCGATTCGTAAAGGACTATAGTAGAGTTACGGCGCCAATAAGCTCTATAATAAAAGGGAGTAAGGATAGTAAACCTACTAGCGCGTTCCGATAGCACGAAAGTAAAGAGCGTACGTTTCGCGGCCTAATCGTATACTTTATAAACGTACTAATACTAAAGTATTTCGACCCTACGTTACGATTACGGTACGAAACCGATACGTCGGATTTCGTAATATTAGCGATATTATCGTAGCTATATAGAGATATTTAGCATCCTATTACCTTCTTCTCTCGAAAAATAATACCTATAGAATATAATTACGAGGTTTATAATAAGGAACTTCTAGCTATCGTAATAGCCTTAAAGTAATAGCGGTACTATTACGAGGGTAGTACGTATACTATTAAAACCCTTAAAGACTATAATAACTTAAGAGGATTTATAGGTGTTAAAGCCTTAATAGGGAGATAAGTAAGATAGTCTCTAGTACTCGCTACGTATAACTTTTATTATCATATATCGTCCTAGAAAGTTAAATCCAGCCGACGCGCCTTCGAGAAGGCCGGACTACATACGCGACGCGTAAGCATTAAATATACTACCTAGCTTATAGAAGAAGCTGGGCCGTATAGGAGTAATCTATATCTTTCGTCTATAGCTACTAAGCATACGAAAAGACTAGGAGTAGATAGCGCCTAGCGGTCTATCTATAGTCTATAGTCCTTACGAGACTAAACTAGAGGATAAAACCCTAGTTAGCCTTAGCGTTAATTCGTAAGCTAAATATAACGTAATCGCCGAGGGCGAGAACCGAGACCAGCTAATCTATAGATAGATAGTGCCTAGACAATTGGTGCGCTAGATACTTATTAGTACCTCGCCTTACTAAGGCTAGGAAGAGTCGTTAGAGAACTTAGTCCGCGAGCTATAACTTAAGGACAAGTTTATATAAGACTAGAAAGAGTATCTCGAGCGCCCGCGACGCGTAGGCTAAAAGTAAGGCTAGTACTTTAAGCCGAACGGGCTCCTCTACTATAACTAAGGGCTATACGTACCTTAAGGGGCTACCGTACGTAGTATAATCCTTATACGTTATTATAACGATCCGTTTACGGGGCACTTCGGTATAGAGAAAACGATAGAGCTCGTCTCTCGATTCTTCTACTAGTAGTCGCTTAGCGCTAACTATCAGAAACACGTCTAAACGTACGACGTCTACTAGCAAATCCGTACGCTACGGTATCGGCTATACGGCGAGATATAAGCGCTGCCCTACCCTACGGGGCTATAGTAAGAGATTACTTAGGACTTTATTACGGGACTTCCGCCTAGTAAGCGAGACGGATACGTCTACGATACGATCCTCGTTATAGTCGATCGCTATACGAAAATAGCGTTATATATCCTAACTAATATTACGTTAACTACTATAGAGCTAGCGGATATATTCTTTACCTAAATAGCGTCCCGGTTTAGTACGCTAAAGGGTATCGTCTCTAATCGTAGATCGTTATTTACAAGTAAATTTTAGTCTAAAGTCTACTACTACTCGTAAGTAAAGCGTAGGCTAAGCACAGCCTTCTATCCGTAAATAAATAGCTAGACCGAAATTTAGAATTAAAGTCTCGAATACTACCTTTATGCCTTTTATAATATAGAGTAAAACGATTAGGTAAAACTACTACCGCTCGCAGAATTCGCTTATAATAATAGTATATACTTAGCCGATACGATTACCCCGTTCTTCGTATACTACGGCTTCGCGCCCTAGTTTCGCTTTA
>Ga0068631_100494_pt1 | contig 15608 bp, 12 predicted proteins | sample InSIn5gowninarea_2_FD_77434 | JGI IMG/M metagenome (GOLD analysis project Ga0068631, IMG submission 77434) | Clean room microbial communities from NASA Spacecraft Assembly Facility at Jet Propulsion Laboratory, Pasadena, California, USA -... ...
AACTCCTCATAATCGCGCTGTTTCTGCTCATATTGCTGGCGAGCTTCTCGTACCTTCCGTGGAGACCAGAAAGTAGCTCCACCATGATAATCGTCGGATAGCTCGAGTGTACCAGGCTGGATACGCTCCTTCCGCTGCCTCTCATCGATGAGAGCTGCCCGGAGCTGCTCGTTTTCTCGTTGAAGGAACGCTGTATCGGCGGATAGTTTCATCATGATCCTATTAAGTGCTGAGATCGGTCTGTTGCTTGTAGATTGATTGAGTAGCTGCCGAATCGTTCTCCAATCAGAAGCTGATGCTACTAATGCGTCTCTATCGCCATTAGTAGCTGTAGTTTTGAATTTTTGGAGTATAACTTCTGGATTGAACGGTGAGAGTCCAGTAGCTCTAAAAGCATGGAGAATTGATAATTCCTTGAACGCTGTACACCAAGCTCTCCAGAATATTGGGAAGAAATGAGATTTGGTGAATGGTATCAGCCCTTGGCTAGTATCGGTGAAGTTTGATAGCTCGTTCGAGTATGCAGTGGATAGTGGCTTAAACAATCCAATATCGAGCGGCTGCAGCGTATGCGTCGAGTGCGGCGGGAAGATAGCTAATAGTATTTTATTCTGATCACAATAGTCAATGAAATCCATCGTTATATGACTATGGTGCCCATCCATGATGAGTAATCGGTATGAAGATCGAGCTTTTGGCTTGGTGGCTGGATCGAACACTTGTTCGAGCCATTGGAGACCGATATTATCGTTCGACCAGCCAGTGGCTGATGCGGTGATATACACAGTATGAATATCTGGATCAAAACCTTGGAGCCATGAGTTCTGGATAGAGCTGGATTTGCTGGAGTAGATGATGCTTGGATCTAGATACGATCCATCCGCGCAGATACACGCAATCAGCGTAATCCATTCGCGATTACCATCTTGAATATTTGATCTTTTCAATTTGGACTTGAGAGCAGCTTTAGAAAAGATTCGGACTGAACGGGACTGTACTCCAATCATGAAGCCCTTTTCATCCATATTATACATATGTCGCGGCTCCACTTTATATTGATTAATTTTTTGGCGTAGAAGCTCGGAGTAGAGCTGGTATTTCTTTTCTGAATTAGCTCGGCGCCGGCTACGATCGATTGGCGTGGTGCGCTTAAGTATAACAAGATGCGAGTTGCGATGAACAAAGCGATCAACCCAGTGGTATCCGAGCTGCTTCTGAGCTAGCTGCGACGCGATATTTCGAATGATACTCCGTGTGGGTGGTAGGCCTCGCTTAGTGAGTCTATCAATATAATCGATAAGCTCAGCTTCATGTTGTGGGTGGACTGCCTGCTGGTTCTGTGCAGCTGCTTGTCTAGAGCCAGAAATACCTCGGTGGCGGCGGCTCAGCGTTCCTGGATCAACACCATATTTTTTCGCGATTTGAGAATATACAAGCTTCTCATTAGGCTTTAAAGCGTTAATAGCAGCAAGCGCAGCGTCAATTGATTGCATTGTGGTCACGTTATGGGTGGTTGAAGTGGATAGAATAATTTGTGTTGGAGGACGTAATCCGGCGTTGGCCCGTCCGCGGCGTTGGCCCGTCCGGCACCTCTACCGGTAGTGAGGGATGTGCGTGCAGCTTTTCCTGTGGCATCGGCTTGCCATGCCGGTCCTGTCACAGGCGGAGAAGGCGTAGTAGGCGGTCCACAAATAAAGCTGAATAGGTAGGGTGTAGGTAGCGGCTCATTCAGTGATCCCCAGCAAAAGGGCTCGACGCTGGCGAGGAGAGAGAGCTGCCGGTGCTCCCAGATCCTAGCAGAACCTTGTGTGGCTCTGCCCAACTGGCAGGTTACTGAGCCATGCTTGGTGTTTGTTAACATGGGATTGTGGCCTCCCAGGAGGGGCACGATAATATCAGGCATGTGAAATGCCATGCTGGTTGCCATGACGTCCAGACGCTGGAAACAGGTTGCACTTGTACTAATCGAGAGTGGCGACAAGAAAAGGGAATGAGCCAATCAGGTCGCTTGTCGTGCGCTGAGGATTTAACCCGATCCCTATCCGCGGACGCAACACCCCCAAACCTTAGATGGTCCAGGCCTGGACCCTGAATTATGAGGGCATGGCATTTTAAAACCCGATGCCTCACTGATCCGGACTTGCCTTGCTTCGAGAGACGTGAGGCCCTGAAGCTCGACAATGTTGGACGCATTATCCTGAGCCGAGTCAAGCACCCCATACGGCCATGATGCCGCTCGCGACCAATACCTCTCAGAATTGGGCTGATTGTGCGACTCAACATTTGGCCGACTTCCTACATGTCCTGTCCCCTGGGGGCCGACTAGTGTACATATCTCCGTCTTGTTCCTCTATTACCGGCTACAAGCCTGCTGACTTGCTCGGCTGCTTTATTGGCGACCTCGTACATCCAGACGACAATGTAGTCATGACCGAGTTCTTTCGCACTGTCCTCTTCGCGACAACCACACGCGTCATCTATCGATTCCTTAAAAAAGACAAGACCTGGCTAATTTTGGAATCCAGCTTTACTCCCAGCACCAAAGCACCGATTTGTCGAACCCAATCAAACCCGTCGCCAAAGTTTTGTCCTCACGTCGTCGTCCTGGCACGACCCTACCAGATCAAGCATAATATGCTCCTTGACTCCTTTCTAGAGCATTTCGTTCTGTACGAGAAGTTGCAGCAGCAAATCCATAACCTCAAAAGCGAAGAAAAACGAGATGAAGCAGAAGCATTGATAAAAGCACAAAACCAGCACACATTCTCTGTGGACGAAGGAGTCATGTCAGAAGAGGACGAATCATCTCAGATAGATTTCAGCAGCTTTGTTGAATGGGAGGGCAGCCCTGGCTTTGAACGTAGTATGGTTGGTGACCTCGGCATTCCGATTCCGACAGCATTGACTAGAGGTTATGAACGAGCTGCCACATCGACACGACACAAAAAAAGATCCAACATCGAAGGCTCATCGATTTGCCACTCCTGTGCAACTGTAAAATCCTCGGAGTGGAGACGTGGGCCTGATGGGCCCAAGACATTGTGCAATGCCTGCGGATGTAAGTTCATTGTAATTGTCGTGTTTTCATCAAGCTGACATATACCAGTGCGCTGGTCAAGGACCATCAGAGCTACAGTGAAGGAAGAAGTAGACACACGAAAGAAAAGCAAATTCAAATAATAATGAGCTGAAACAATCGACGCATCGCAACGATATATACGCAGATATATTATACGAGGCATCCATCCTTGCTGTTTAGCTTGCACTGCGCTTTCTCCAGTATTACTTGCTTTTGCAGTACTACCACAAGAGGGAACAGACTACAGGCAGAGAACCCGGCTCTAATATTTCTTAGCGTGAAAGCTTTACACCTTGCGCGACAGTATAAGAGCGAGAAGCGCTCTTTACTATTGTTTTGATGCCTCCACGTTCCAACCCCTCGACCTCCTCACGATAAGCTATCTTTAAAAGAGCGAGGGCGGCGACACCGCAGAACCACAGCTTACAAGAGGCATGAGACGGCAGGCGACACACTTTCATATTATTAAGACATTAGTTAATCTTATCAATCAATCAAGCTGGAAAAACAACACCACACACAGCGAGAACTTGGTTTTTGGAATCCAGTCGTTTTTTTCGCACTCAAACGCTCGCTCTTGACGTCGGTTGACTAGCCATCACTCAGCCGTAGCGCTCACTGCGACTGACGTACTATGGCTACACCGTGGCCTCAGCAGCCCGCATGGCCAAAACCCATTCCACGAGCACGCTACATGCCTCAATACCTACCTTCAAGACGCCCTAACTTGCATCGATCGCACTCAAAGCCGGCCAGTGCCGGCAGACCTGGTCAAGATTATTACCCACGGCACGCCGACATTCATACTGAAAGTGCAACACACCCCTGACCTCAGCACGGTGTGTTACGCGTTGAGCGTCCTGCAAACCGAGGCCAAAGCGACCTTAGACAAACAACACCGCGCGAATGCTCGATGCTGTCAAACAAGAACTCAAGACTAAGCTTAAAAACACAACTATTAGTATCCATACAATCGCTGCATACGTATAACTAAACATAAGAGCTAGAGAGAAATTAAAGACAGCGGCTAAAGAGGTGGTAGAGGTAAGTCAAGCCAGTTTAGAGGTAGCAAGACGGATCAAAAATGAAGGATCACAAACAAGCGGCACGATTAGTTATACTGCGATGGCAGTAAGGGGCTCGACGCTAGCAGATACAGCGAATACACAAGTTCCTAGAATAGCCTCTTTTTAGACGTAGCGTAAAGTCTTCGTGACTATTAGAGACCGTAATATAGTCTAAAGCCTGTGGACGATAATCTCAACTCGTATATAGAGCGCACTATCGCGTAGAGCAGAAACAAGAATGTAGCCAGTATTAAGGTGCTCTCTTTGAACTCGTTAAAAAGCGGTAATCTTAGTATTAAGACAGCCACTAGCACTAATATAGAGGCACTAAAGCAGTTCGCCAACGATTAGGTCCACCGCAATAGTAACTTAACCACCTTATAGATCACGACCTTTAGCATCATTAACATAACTAGGTTTAAAGAGACAAGGAATTAGCTATTGCTAGATAAGAAGCTATTTATCCTTTAGGCAGAGGTTCAATATATAGGATAGTTAACGCACAATACATTTACGAAAGCCGCCTCTAGCATTATTATAGAGTTTAGCAAGCTAGAAGATACAAACAAGATTATCGACGAGGGCCTAATCTAGTAGGCAAAAGTCTTTTAGTGCGAACGATAAAAGTGGCAGTACTAAGTAAATTAGTGCCTTAAGTACTAATACTACGGCTGGTTATACAGGAACCTAGTATAAGATAATGACCACATACGGCTACTACGCGTAAGAATACGAGAGCCAAGACTACCCGTTAAAGCTTAACCAGACTATACCTCGATAAGTGTGCCACTTATCGAGGCTAACAGGAAGCATAGAGCTAATAGTGCTCTACTAGGAAAGAGGGGATGGGGGAAAGCGAAGGCTGCATATGACATGCGCCTATACTACCACCCGGTCAAGGAGACAGGAAGGAAGAACCCAGTAGAAGAATCGGTTACTGCCGCCTGAAGGAGCAGACTTACGCAAACCGCTGTATCGACGCAGCCAACACCGATCACCACGAACCGATCCTAGACTGGACAAGGGCAGAAGAGTACCAATGTTGGAGCCACTGTTGATCCAGCAGAGTAACAGAACCCGTCAACACAGGCGAGCAGCAGCCAGGAGACGCGTATACTATAAGATTGAACATTAGTTTGCAGTGCTGGAGATGTACTCGCTTGTGCATTGCAAGGCTGAGATGCGGGCTTATGCAATACACGAACTAGAACACGCTTAAGGCCACGACCGGTTCGCTGCGGAAGATCAAAGCGAATATGGTGGGGCAACGTTCGGACTCGTTGAGGCGATCTGTGGTCGCTCATCGAACATGAAGGTACGCCTGAATCTGCACGTGACGAAAAGTTCTACAGCGCTGGTGCGGGCAAGTGATAAACTTCACTAGCCTATACAGAAACTGCATGTTAAGATGCGCGTGAATCACAACCTTGCTAGCGAAAAGCTGAGCGCCATCCGTCGTTGCCATGGAGTAGAGGAGCCACGCGGAAACACGAACACTAGTGGCAAATTGGAACCCTCACTTTTGCCGCTACATACAACATTCTCGCCCAGCACCACACTCTGGACTACCATTGTATCGAGAACACTGGCGGATTACACGCACACTTAATCCTGTCAGTACCATCATGGAAAAAGTACTGGCTGTACCTGCTTGTCTCAAGCCAGGTCGTACGTGGGAGTCTCGGAAAGCGGCTCGCGGCGAGAACAAGCGGGAGCAGCAATTTTACCGGTATACATCCAATCAATCATTCTTTGGGTCGAATGTCTGTTTAACAACCCTTCTTCGATGGTGCTAATAGTTCTATCAAGATACTATGGACCATTCCGGGAGATGTCGGACTATGGTCCTCAATACTGCGACGTCCGCAATCCTGACGCCAGAGGGAAACACAAAGCTGTCTCATGTCCCGATAAGATTCTTACAGCCTTCTGTCAGCTAGGTGCTCTGAGACTGAGGGCTCGCCGTTGTTTGATCTTCTTTTTTGATGTCAATCACGCCTACATCATGGCTGAGGCGACGCAAACGCTATCGCTCGAAGATGATGCGATACACGAACCTGGAGATGAGGTTTGGATGGGCCATTCTGTTATCCCTCGCGATGTTGCCTGTTGCGAGACTACCGTTAATCTTCCATCATTGCCTATCTCCGCTGCTGCAGACAGCGACATCAAGAAAAGCGCATTTGTGGTAAACGACCTCACCAAGCACCCGGACCTATCTACGAGGCCATACGTTACTAGCTTTCCCAATGGTCGTTTCTATGCCGGTGTGCCCATAACTACAGCATCTGGCACCAATATTGGCGCATACTGCATCCTTGACGACAAAGTCCGAGAGGGGGTTTCAGACAAGGATCTCATCTTTCTGCGCGATATGTCGAAAACGGTCATGACCCATCTTGAGGCTGTACGCGCCCTTGCCGAGCGGCAGCAAAACAATCGTATGGTGGCTGGACTTGGAGACTTTGTGCGTGGTGCGGCTTCGGATGCGGGTCGCACAGCGCCGTCAGCAACCAATACACTTCCGAAAGAGGTCGGCGTAGAAGCTCAAAATGCCCACGTCGTTGAGTATCGCCTTCCCGATTCATTGGTTGACACTATGGGAACGCCTGCGCCATCTTCGCAGTCGCTAACGGATTACTTTGCTATTCAGCATCAACCAAGCCCTCTGGCAGGCCATGCTGAAGTACTTGAAAAGGGTGCTGCTTCTCTACGACAAACAAGCGACTCCAGCGGAGTCTCTTCTGCAAATCATCAAAAACACGGGTTACCCGATCGACTGGTGCGGGCAGATTCTGGAAGTGTACCAAGTTTTACTGCTCCTCCGATGGAAAACTCGACGGTTCGTCCATTGCCTCATCAGCGAGAGAATGCCGAAGATCCAAAGAGTACGTATCAACGTGCTGCTGAAATTCTGTGTCAATCGCTCAACATCGACGGAGTTGCCCTTCTCGACGCGTCTGTCCGAGTATTTGGTGGGCTGAGTAACGATCAGAATGTTGAGTCTGTCGAAGAGAGTACTGCTGAGAGTGGCGATTCTACAGGCACCTGTTCTCATTCAGATTCAGCAGCTGAGCCACGAGTCAAGCGCGCAAGAGTCTGTCAAGTATTAGGTTGCGCACAAACTTTGCGTAACGATATGCTAGGGATGAATCATCCTAAAGATCAGCCACCCAAAAAGTTGACGGAAGTATTCTTACGTAAGCTCATGAATCGTAATCCGCACGGAAAAATCTGGACTTTTGACGAAGACCTCAAAACGCATTCGGAAGATGACTTTTCTGCGGACGAATCTGGCGCCGGTATTGACGCTGCTGCAGCGCTAGTACCTAGCATTCAGCAACGTAAAGCCGCCTGTAGAGATCTAAAGAGTGACGGAGAAATTCTGCAGGCGGCATTTCCGGGGGCGCGATGCATAGCGCTCAGTGGCGTTTGGGATTATACGAGAAAACGGTGGGCAATTGCGGGTCTGTACTGGACGCTTGATCCGCTCAGGACAATTGCTAAAGAAACAGAGATGCGATTCGTTGCTGCCTTCTGTGACATCATCGTTGCCGAAACCAAACGTCTTGAAGTGATGGAAACCGATAAAGCCAAGTCAGACTTCATTTCAAGCATATCTCATGAGCTCCGCTCTCCGCTGCATGGTATTCTTGGATCATGCGAGTTATTGTCGGACCGAGGGCTAGACGATACAGCAACGACGTTTCTAGAGCAAATAGATTCATGTGGACGGACGTTGCTCGAAATCATTGAGCACCTGCTTGATTTCGCAAATCTCAAGAGTCAGCGATTGAGGAAGGGTTCCGTCAAGAGCTCAAAAATCAGTCGGAAATTTTTACCACCCACAGGAAACTCTTCCGCCCGTGATCTAGAAGCACTACAAAAGGATGTCGCACTAGATGCTCTGACCGAAGACACTGTCGTATCCTCTATATACTCATTTTACTACGGCCAAAGAGTCGACAAGCACACTCACCCACAGGTTATTCTCGACATTGATCGTTCTGAAGGCATAGCCTGGACATGCAGCTTAGCTGCAGGCGGTTGGAAGCGCATTTGCATAAACCTCGTCACGAACGCACTCAAGTACACACCTTCCGGTTTTATTCGGGTCTCTCTGAAGCAAGAGCCCAAGTCAGGATCACGTCGACGCTTCAATGCTTTGCTTACTGTCTCTGACACTGGTATAGGCATGTCGAAGAAGTTCCAGAGCGATCGGCTTTTCCAAGACTTTGCTCAAGAAGATACATTGTCCGATGGTTTAGGCCTTGGCATGCACATGGTCTCGCAGATAATATATGCAATGGGTGGCAGGATTGAGGTTGTAAGCAATGGAAAGGGCACAGGCACTTGTGTCACTGTACTTGTGCCGTTAGAGCATAGCCAGAACAGTTCGCATCGCAGTGAATCTTGGGACAAGGAAATTGTGACCTCCCCAAAAGTCTTTGGAGTTCTAAAGGTCGGTCTTGTCACAGGGACGTACGTTTCATCAGATTTTGAGAATTCATCAACTACAGCACTATCTTCATTGGCGATAGCTTCTGTTGAAAATAATCTTAAGTTCCTGGGCATACAATCTGAGCGATGCAAGTGGCAAAGCGTCAGTTCATACGACCTGATAATCGTCATGGAAGCTGAATTAGCTGGATGCCTTGCGACACTACGAAATAGCAGTGCTGCAGATGATCGTTATGCAAGGAACGCCGACGGTCTTGCACCTGTGCTTGTTATATGCAACCACAGTCCAAGTGCACGGATACTACGAGACTTGTGGGCGACAGACGATCTCCGTTCTCGTGTAACCATGGAACATGTTGCTCTACCATGTGGCATCAAACAGATCACTCAAGCAATCTCGTCCGCTTTACGTCAGCACGAAAAGCGTAAGATGGCAGGTTCGGACATGGCAGAAGTTTGTGAAGAGTCTAGAGGGGAGAGCTCAGCAGACGGTGTGGCACCACACGACATCGGGGTTGATAGCCAACCCCAACTGGGACTGTTTTCTCCAGTATCGGCCACTACTGATGTCGCTTTCGTAGAGCAGGCCTGGGCTAATTCAACCTGGCCGACTTACAAGTCAGCGCATGTGCTTCCAGTACAATTGTCGCCAGCAGAAGCTCAATTTTTCTCCTCGTCGAGCCGTCGCATACCGGCCCCCCAAGCTGATCCGGACTCACAGTCCGCACGGATACTGACACCGGCTACCGCTTCGATTGAAGTCACGCCTGCACTTGGACTTTCCACCCAAATTCCAATCTTACTACTTGTCGACGACAACAGCATCAATCTAAAGCTTCTCTCTACCTTCGCCAAGAAGTACAAGTACTCGCATATCCTCGCGCAGAACGGCCAGCTTGCTCTCGATGCCTTCAAAAATGCCCACAGAAATTTCAGCTCGTGTAACAGCACTGAGAAAGATGTTTGCACAGTAGGGACCGGCATACCAAACATAATCATTATGGACATCAACATGCCAGTAATGGACGGTTATGAAGCCGTTCAGCGGATACGCTCTTACGAGAAAGAGAATCACTTGACGGCATCGAAAATAATTGCTGTAACTGCTTTAAAGTCGGAGGCTGCGCGAGCCGAGGCAGTTGGTAGTGGCTTTGATATGTTCTTGAGCAAGCCGCTTAAACTGAAGGATCTAGCGAAGCTTATCGAATTATGTTGATCAGATAAGCCAGCAATCCTTTTGATAAGCTATACTCGATCCGTTTCGTTGCCCTAGCATCAGACCAGGATTGAATGGCTTCTAGCGTAGCCCTTATCTTGTTCCGTTACGACGATACTGTTCCCACCAGCTGCTCCACTGTATCGACGATACTTCCTGCTATTCTCAGGACTGCGCTATCCTTTATAAAGACGCAATTGGTGGGTTTCAACTGGCGTGCTCTATACAAATTGCTGAAGAGCGTCCGCTTGCACCATGTCAATAAATCCAGGTCGATTGGAATAGTCTAGTCAGGCACTCAGAATGGTAAATGCAGCATGCGAGATCGGGGTACATGTACACAAAGACCTCGAGCTCTTTGATATTGAGGATGAACGACGGGTCCAACTTGATGTAGACATTCTCAGTACTGTCATGGTAGTCAGGAAGGAGCAGTAATCGCGACGCCTCGGCGGCTGCCAGTGCGAGCATGCCGTAGATCTATCGATTGATGACTATTCAAAAGACTGACTATAGAAAGTATGTTATTTGAAGACGGGGGCGTCTTTATTCCGGACATGTGAATGGAGCAACAGGATAGTCAGAGGGGCTTTGAGGCTGTGCATTATAGCAGCGAATGTCACACGGGTTGATTGACATGTGGTGGGAGCACAACAGTTACCATGCTCGTTGGTTGCCTGCACAGCCAGGAGTATCTCATCACCCTTCAACGTGCTTCTTCTACACTGGAATAAAGAATGTCGTGCAAAAAACCATCTTTTGCAGTCCACATTCGACCCCACCATGCGAAACTCGCGAAATATTACAGGGCTTGGATGACTTTTTCTGATCTCGACATCAATGCCTCTCTCCGTAAGAGAATTAGTTAATGCGCGATGGATGTGCAATCCAGAATTATGCCTAGCCATCGTAAGAAGTTGAATGCGTCGTCCAATCCAGGGCATGTTTCGACCAGCTACATCACCACCTGGTCTGCCTGACGATAGATATAACCTGTTTGAGAAACTTGGTGACTACCTTTGTCGATGTTATCTTATATTGATGCAAATTGCGTCAATTTACAACGTGCTGAGTTTGTTGGAGTATCGAGGGTTCTGGAAGGCTCGAAAAAGACCCGTGGTCACTTTCTACGGCGTCCTTTCGAGCTAAATCGTTTTGTCATTGCTGCAGTTACCCTAGACATGCGAAAGCCTCATGTTAAATGGAACAGTCGTCTAGTGAAGCGATGCTGATATGACATCCGCTAGTATGCTCTTCGTCGGGAGCCTCTTCTAGATGAAGAAATCTAATCTGATGCAAGTCTTTGTCGAGCGGCGTGTACATCATTCTAGCCTCCTGTAGAAGTTTAGCTCGTGGTGATGAGCCTACACAACGAAGAATGAAAGACCACATAGCACTATTAGCATGTTTCGTCGCGACGGCTCTATACGACTCTCGGTGACACGCATAGCGATGGAAAAAATAGATTGCTTGACATGAAAACATGCTGTGAAATGAGGCTGAGTTGTTAAGTCTGGGTACAACGGTACGAGTATGCACGATCAAGGTGGCGACGCTAATCATTTGCCTCTCATGACGGATCGCGAAGTGAAGAGCAAAGTTTCGGAGCAACGGACATCTTGCGACTGCGATCTTCGTTAGAATGGTGTTGAGGGTCGCAAGAACGATGCATACGATGTAGTAATGACAAAGGAATAACCAAGGCCTCAGAATACTCTAACGGATCATGCCTTTTCTATTTGAACCCTAAGTGAGGATCAGTTTTAGACACAAGAGTGCTTTTAACTCTAGCCCTAGTTCTACATCTACCTCTGATTATGCTTTCTCTGCCTCTCTAGCTTCTCCTGCTTCTCCTGCTTCTCCTGCTTCTCCAGCTTTTCTAGCTTCTCTAACTTCTCTAGCTTCTCCTGCTTCTCCTTTTCTTGCTTCTCTTGCTTTTCCAGCTTCTCTAGCTTCTCTAGCTTTTCCAGCTTCTCTTCTTTCTCCTCCTTCTTCTTCTCCTCCTTCTCTTCCTTCTCTTCCTTCTTCTCCTCCTTCTCTTCCTTCTTCTCCTCCTTGTCTTCCTCCTTCTCCTGCTTTTCTAGCTTCTCCAGCTTTTCTAGCTTCTCCAGCTTTTCTTGCTTCTCCAGCTTTTCCTGCTTCTCCAGCTTTTCTTGCTTTTCCTGCTTTTCTAGCTTCTCCAATTTCTCTAGCTTTTCCAGCTTCTCCTTTTCCTGCTTCTCTTGCTTTTCCAGCTTCTCCAACTTCTCTAGCTTCTCCTTTTCCTGTTTCTCTTGCTTCTCTAGCTTTTCCTGCTTCTCTAACTTCTCTAGCTTTTCCAGCTTTTCCAGCTTCTCCTTTTCCTGCTTCTCTTGCTTTTCTAGCTTTTCCAGCTTTTCCAACTTTTCTAGCTTCTCCTTTTCTTGCTTCTCTTGTTTTTCTAGCTTCTCTAGCTTCTCCAGCTTTTCCTGTTTTTCTAGCTTTTCCTGCTTCTCTAGCTTTTCCTGCTTTTCCTTTTCTTGCTTCTCTAGCCTCTCCTTCTCGTGCTTCTCATGCTTTTCATGCTTCTCATGCTTCTCGTGCTTCTCTTGCTTCTCGTGCTTCTCCTGCTTCTCCTGCTTCTCCTCCTTTTCTTGCTTGTCTTGCTTGTCTTCCTTTTCTTGCTTATCTTCCTTTTCTTGCTTCTCCTTCTCTTGCTTCTCCATTTCTTGTTTCTCCTCTTCCTGCTTCTCCTTGTCTTCATCAGCGCACTGTTATAATTAGGGTCCAGTCGTTCTATAGTTTCAGCCATCTATTCACTCACGTAGCGTACAACCTACGGCTTATGTTAGTTTTGATTAATATTAAATATATTATAATGTGTTGTACTCACGCCGCCAACAGGACCCTATATTACATATTAGTTGTTTTGATATTAGATGATAGGTGTACTATAAAGTAGAGCTTACAAGAGGTAGAGCTTGGCAAATTTCAGAACAACATTCACTGTCATAAAAGCAGGTGGCCTTGCCCTATAAGAAAGTATAAGTCTGTCTTCATTTGTTGCGGATAGAGTACAGGTTCCTTACTGCAGAGCATTGCCGAGCTACGAGTGTATTGCCCCGTGTGAAGCCACGCTCAGAGTGTGGAGCAGCATGGGCCAAGGAGACCATAAGAGTGCTGGCAATGGTGAAAAACTTCATGTTGCAGAGTTACGTGACGTTCAATGAGAAATAAAAATGCTTCCAATGAGTATGATGCGTGTTACACGGGTGCAATACACAATATAAATTTATAGTAAAAAGGGTACGAAGAAGTAATTATTAGATTAGGCGTAGTGTCGAAATGTTGAACCCCTATTATTGGTTTTCCAAGGCAGTATGATTGTTAAGGTGTTTGTGTGTAGCATAGTTGTTGAGATGTTGAGGATACGACTTTAATTGCTTTTTCTCATCAAAGTGATAAGTGCTAAAGAAAATTCTTGTATGTTTTAGTAGCTCAGGAGTCAGAACTATGTGTAGTCAGTATGTATCTATGGTAGCCGATTGCAGATATGTCTATTGCCACTGTAGCGAAGCATCGAGTAAGTTGGGAAAGACTTATGATTTGAGAACGATCGGGTCGTAATATAGCCCCCGTGCTTATGGGACCATTTTCAGGGTAATTATCAAATTTTCGAAATATATTAGATAAATCTCATCTCCAAAAGGCTTGAATGTTGTTCAGCGTTACATGAAGCCTGATCACGACAAGGTTGGCAAACCTGACCAGTTGCAGCTATAATAAAACGACCTCCAATAGGTTCAAAGGAACACTCGCGCTCTTCTGTGACATCGGAAAAAGAATAAGTTAAACCCAAAGTAGTGGGTGAGGGGCAGTGCACTACACAAGTAGCTATCGCACGATTCCACAAAAGCATGGGAGCCGCACGTCTCCGTTCGAAAGCAACGGCTAATTCCAGCGACAACGTTGTCAGCATAGCACAGATTGATATGACCTAAAAATAAAGTCAGTATAAGCAAGTATCCGGACGTGCACATATTGTGCGTTTATCAAACTTCAGGCTATGACTCCGCCACTCTGGAGGTGTGTTCCATATCATCAGCTCTAACAAACTATGCAAACATCATTCATTCTGTGGGTTATGATGATGTGTCCATTCAACACGTCATGCCAATTTGTCTCAGAAGCCATGTCTCGAGAATGGATATACTACTTAAATTCATGAATGGGCATCATCTCACGATTTCGTAATCTTATCCAAAGACACATTGCCACCATCACTATCACCCACACTCGCCACTTCCTGGCCATCTACCACAACTGCATTGCGACCAATCATTATGTGCTCAAAATTCACCTTGGGACCCGTGAACCACTTATGTGCAGAGATGAACCACCAACATATGATGATGAGCATTGGGCCGCCGTAGCAAAGGGAGGTCCAGTTCATGGTTTTAGCGCTATCATAGTTGTCAGTTTCACGCATGTAAATAATAGAGCAGTTAGAAAAAGGATGAAACGTACGTCAATTGCGAACCAGTGACACTGGGGAAGCAGAGAACCGGGATCATGAGAGCGACGAAAGAGCAGGCGACGGTACCGCAAGCGATCGAGTACTTGCCCAGGTTCCACGGACCAGGCCGGAAGCGGTCTCCGACAAAGAAGACGCGAATGGCAATGGGAATAGTAAAAGAGCTGGAAATAAAGCATCAGCAAAATCGTTAGTTATGCAAAAAGAATCTCGAGGAAGACTCACGTAAACGCAGCAATACCACCAATCGAAAACAACGCTCCGACCGCCAAGTTACCACCGAAGATAAGTGTGAGAAGACAAATACCAATAAGAGCGTTTGCCCACACGGCATTCACGGGGGTCTTTGTATACGGGTTAACCACCTTCCAGAAGTTACTTCCAGGAAAAACATCATCACGGGCATACGCAAACGTGACCCTACTCGCCGCAAGCATGCATCCCTGACCCATACTAAATCCCGCGACAACCGTCAGCGCGAGGATGCACAGCGCCATTTTCTGCGTCATGCACTGCATCAGGTAGGCAGCGAAGGGCTGACCCAGCGGGGACGCAATGACAGCCGGAATATCAACAACTGTGTAAGCGACGACAAGTTGTAGAGCCCAGCCCAGCACGCCACCAATAGTTGAAGTAGCAATGATGGCGCGGGGCGCAGCGATGTTTGCATTCGAGCATTCCTCTGAGAGACGGAATGGTGCGCTGTATCCGGACATAGTCCATATAACGCCAATAAACGACATGAGCACGCAGATGCCCGGTGGGAACGACGTTCCCTCGTGGATGGTGCCCCAGACTTCGCTTGAGGGGGTGAAGCGCGAGAGGCCGCGCTCAGGACGGTCAGTGCCGGCGGGAATCATGATGAGGACAGCGACGACGGCGAGGAAGTTGAACGTCGAGCCTGCGGAGTTGAACTGGGCGAGCCACCGCGTCGGCATGGAGGAGATGGCGCCGTGGATGATCATGATGCAGGATGCGAGTAGGAAAGTGTGGAGGTTGGTTGGTTTGTAGGATGGGTTGGTGATACTCGCTGCTGCGAGAATCATAGACGAGATTCCGTAGTTCACTGAGATATCACACAGTCAGCACATTCTATCCCTCTTTTCCCCCCCAAACCTCGAAATATGTGAATGTAAACTTACCAGAAGGAGCTCCCGTAATCTGCACCAGCCAGTTCCTCCAGCACGTAACCCACGAAGCAAGCGGCGCCCACCCTGGCGGCGCCAGCACAGCAGCTGCATAGTACATTCCTCCGCTGGTAGGCATACTGCTACACAACTCCGCCATGCTCAT
>Ga0068631_100495_pt1 | contig 15605 bp, 16 predicted proteins | sample InSIn5gowninarea_2_FD_77434 | JGI IMG/M metagenome (GOLD analysis project Ga0068631, IMG submission 77434) | Clean room microbial communities from NASA Spacecraft Assembly Facility at Jet Propulsion Laboratory, Pasadena, California, USA -... ...
CAGGATGGGACGAGCAGAAGCCTGATAGCAATGGTCACTTGTTGTTGCGTGCTCTCTGGTTCGATTCTTGAGACTTGAGTACGTCAAATGCATGCTGTATCACCACTTATCACCGCTAAAGCTTGCCGAGAATTCATGTGCTACACGAAACCACGGGTTGAGTTGACGCGATGACGACCACAACGCTTATGACTTGTTCCAGGACCACGTTCGTTTGGGCACATATGACCGAGACAATCTGATGATTGTGAAGAAATACTGTGTGCTGCACATGAGAAGAATAGAATGACGCGATGATCGGACGGGAGGACTTTCCTTGATTCGTTCCATGACAGAGATATTGTACATGATCACGAATGGTTGAGCTCATCAAATGGATACTCATGTACAAATAGACCCTCCAGGAGTGAATGCATAACTCTGGGTCCTTCAAGCGGAGAATGGCCTGGGATACCTACCTTGGCACAAACCGAGATTCACGTGCCCGAGTAGATACGTGGTGTGGAGGATCCTTCTCGGTCGAATGCCGACTCAATCTCCACCACTCTCCCCTGCCGTCCACTCCTTCATCTTCCGCTCTTTCACTTCCACCGAGCCTCGACTCTCATCTCATGACTTTGACGATTATGATTATGACTGTGGAAAATGGCCCGGTTGGAAAAACTCTGACTATTCGATTCCATTCGAAGGCTTCGATAGCATAACAGTCGCTCAGCGGCTGTGCGAAGACTTCACGCTCTACCGAGGAGTCATATTGCACATGGATTTCTATATCCGCTAGGTACGTCAGAACTGTTGATTGCTTCACATGTCAATCACGCGGACTCCTGGTAACAGAACGATGATCCGAGAAGACATCAGACTTGTAAACATGGCCTCGGGAGCTGGCAGGAAGCTATCGAAAGCGGCAGAGACCGACGAAGTTGCTGGTATCTCTGGCCGTACTTGTAGGACAATGAGAGGGCAAAAGAACGGTGCTACACCAGAAGTGACGAACCGGAGAGTGACCATTTACAGAAGGGTGCGCGGATAACTTTACACGCCCAAACTGCTTATTCTGCTCAGGGTGACCACTATGCAAGCTCGACAAGACCGATAAAGTATAACCCATCAATGGATATCAGCAACTGTACATGTGCCGCTTCGGAAAAGCGCCAACGTCAAATCCAACAACGATAGAGACTCGAAGACGGCCGAGCTATGCTGCGTACTAGCTCGTTATCGAACGTCCCTGTGCCGATGCTCTGCCACATTACATAGGCATCTGCACGTGCTCTAACTCCAGAAACTCTCAACTCCTTGCTTCCCTGGCCATTCATCCTCGATCCTAACCTGCGCTTCTCCAACACCTAATACAGCCGTTCAGATTCCCAAGCATTCGTAATTTCTCTGACAACGTCCCGGCGCCTGTTGAATATTGAGGTATCATCATCACATTGGGATACGGTGCGACGTGACGCGGTTGTTCATGCTTACTCCTTTCCGCCGGTGCGTCTGTCCGGCCATAACAATTCTGTCCACTCCTGATTGCGGCCCCATATCTGATGCCACTGGCGTAGCGGGCAACCGCAATTAAGGTGAGGTCTAGAAGGATTCTGATGCAAGGTAACTTCGACGGAGACGTGATAATGATGGTGAATGCAGTTTGGGTATTTTACATCAAAGCAAAAAGGAGGCGGCCAACATCGGGACCTCGAATGTACACTTCCAAGTGCGCCGACGTATGAGAATTGTGAATTCCGTGCATGAATATTTTGATTAACAACAGACGCCCGTACGTCACCGTCGCTTCGCTAGCTCGAGGCTGATATTCTCCAGAACCTAGGTATCAGAACTTAGCACGCGTGACAGAGACGAGGCGTTTGTTTCAAGGACCGCGAAACATAAGGATGGGAGAAGGGCAAGACCCACCTGCGCACTTATCACCCCCCTGTTAACCAAATGCTTCGTCAACCCTTTGACAACCTCCACCTGTTCCTGCACGCTCAAACCATTGATCGCGACCTCGATCACGCTCCCCACGCTCGCCTTGTACACCGCGATAAAGCTCTGATAATACATGAAGGCGAAAAAGCCCATGATGAACTGGCAGTCCATGCGGTCCGTCATGCCGCCGTGCCCGGGGATAGAGTCCCCAAAGTCCTTGACCTTGAAGGTGCGCTTCAGGCCGGAAGCGAAGAAGCCGCCGAAGGGGGCGATGAGGGAGGCGAATGTCGCGAAGACGAAGACGTGGAAGTGGATGGGGGCGAAGGTGATGGAGGCGGGGAGGACGGCGGCGTGGTAGGGGAAGGGGGTTAGTGGGAGGTGGTAGGTGCGTGGGATAAAGACGGGGTTGGGATTGCATTGGAGGCCGGTGAAGATGTTTGCGCCGAGGTCCTGGGTGGTTTGTGAGATTGATTCTCTGGGTCATCAATCTGAAGGGGTGGGCTTACGTTGACGGGACAGATGAAGTAACTATTTTGCGAGAGGAAATGTGTAAATACGAAACCAAACAGAACAGTGAAGAACCAAGCGCCGGCGAAGCCTTCGACGGTCTTCTTGGGGGAGAGCTTGATGAGCGGGGTGCGGCCGAAGGTGATGCCGCAGATGTATGCCCAGATATCGTTTGTGATGACCAGGGCGACGGGCAGGAAGAACCAGATCATGCCCTCGAAGATGTTGTTCATGATGAAGTGGGCCTGCACAACGATGAGGTAGAGCGCCATGTGCGTCCAGGCGAATTGGGTGAATTGGAACTTGTAGTGGCCTTTTTGGAGGGAGGTGACGAAGAAGACGAAGCCTTTGGGGGGGGTGGGGGGGGGTTGGTCAGCTGGTTTTCCTTCGACTCGTGGTCGCTCTGTGGGGTTGATTCACCTATTACGTATAGCATGAAACTGATGAAGCGATGGTGCGTAGCGAACGGCAACAGGACCTGGTCCACCAGTATGATGTGCTTGAAGTAATAGACCACACTCTCCCCATACAGGAAGTACATTGTGGTCCCGAGGAAATACCAGTTCAGCGTCTTTGTGAATCTCAGACTCCTCGCCCGGCTGGGCACGTTGGCTATGGCGATGACCTCCTTGAAGGACACGATCTGGACGGCCGTGACAATCATGATGATGTAGATGTGGCCCGCGAACATTGAGCCGAAGAAGATGGCAATCATGACAAAGGTCCATATCGTGCGGGTGATGAAGGATTGCTTCTTCTTCTCGTACTCCGAGGGCTGGGGCGCGTCGTTGATCTGAGCCGTGTGGTTGTGTCAGTCCCCTTCTAGCATGTCCCTGTTCAGTTCGCATTTCCGCGACAGCCAGCTTACAAGCTCATCTTTACTGGGCGGTTGATCAGACCAGTCGCCCTCCCCTTCCAGCAGTTCGACGCTGCCATTGAGACTCCTCGAGGCCTTGTGGCCGTTAGATATGCTAAGACGATGCTGGAACCGCACGTCCTTCTTCGGTCGAGACATTGCGCCGTTGTTGTGTGAGGGGGTGGAGTGGTTGTTGGCGTGGGATTGAATGCGGCTCGGTTGATGCGGGAGGATGTTTTGTGCCAAGATGGACGTTTTTGTGAGATTGACGTCTTTTGAGTGACACGTGAAGATCTACCAGCGCCCGACGGGACATTTACTAGTCAGTCCACTCCAGTCCTTTCCCCGCCTTTGTTGACATCGACAAAGAGGCCGACGTCGATGTATGTTCGGGATAGTTTGGCCTGGTCTAAGGGTTATGCTGCATAGCAAATGGCATGGACGAGGACTACCAGGATGACTCCTTCGCCGACGACATCGACCTCGATGACCTGCCAGCAGACGCCCTCGAGGAACTCGAAGAGAAGGCTGTCTTCATCTCCACCCAGGCCAGGAATCACGTAGCTTCACATGGGTATGCGGCACATGAGACTTCTTCGGACTATGGACTGGAAGACGAGGATGTAATAGATCTTGGCGCACCGGTTTCCTTCGCGCACACGAACTATGTCAAGCTGACGGGAAGGCCTGGCGATGATGTTTCGGGCTCGGAAAAGTGGCGGCAACAGGGGTACGGGCGTGACTCTCATGACCTGATGCAGCGCGATACTTTGAGACATGAAAGCAAGGACGATCTCGGTCAGGCAGTAGGGGCGTTTGCGCCGATGTCTGTGAATAAGGCACAGCCTGAATATATCGAGCCTATGGATGGTGTGCAAGAGCAGCAAATCGATGTCAGCGCTCTACAAGCGCGCATACATGAGGTAACACCCACCGACACTGCGGCAAGGAACCATGCTTATGACTTGTCCAGCTTGAACAAGAAAGAGTAAACCTCCAAAAGTCCGCCGAAGATGCAAAGTCCGCCGCGTTGGCCAAGGCAGGAGAAATCGCCATTGTACGTTCCAATCACGAGAAAGCGGCAAAGGAACATGAGAAGCGTCTGGCAGTCCTGCAACAGATGCACTCGGAGGAGATTGCGAGACAGAAGGCGGAGCTCGAGGCTGCGAGGAAAGATCGAGAAAAGGTGGAGACGGACAACCGATTCCTGGAGCACGATCTCGCTCAAGAGGCGGAAAGGGCGAAGACTCGGACGAAAACACTGAAGGATGGACATGGGAATCTGGGGAGGAAGGGATCGGCTAAGCAGAGCCCGGTTACAACGCCGAAGAAGGACAAAACGTTGGCTTTTCGAGACGGGTTCGACGATGATGAAGTGTTCATGGTCTCGCCGTCGAAGTCCAAGCCTGCGTCCAAAGCTTCAACTCCAAGGGCGGGTGTCAAGAGGAAACGTGCCATGACTGAGCAGTCTGAATCTCGAGCGAGTCCCGGGCAGCACCTTGCTTCCACAGGGCCAGAAGGACTGCCAGAGGTCGAATATCACGGACGCCAGAACCAGTCCACTCTGCAGAATCTGTCTATTCAACCTGTCGAAGAAGACTGTGATGAGAAATACGAGGTGGGCGCGGATATCTTGACCTGAGGAGAACCACTGCTAAAACGATCCAGCTCATGCAACGGATACTGAACCATCGTCCACAATCAGACCAAGACCGGACCTTTGAAACGCTGACACGATACCACTTCCCATCATCGGCAACGATCCCCATCGCCTCGACCATCTACGACAATCTCGCGCTCATGCCCCCTCGTCAAAGCACCGACGAGTTCCGACGTGCAGTCTGCGACCTGTTGATCGGTCTATGGTCTCAATGCCTCGATGAGAAATTCTACGAACCCCTTTACGACCTCACGGAGCTACTGCAATACATCCTCACACTCTCGCCCGACAGCCTGTCAACATCCCTGCTGTCAAGACTTGTACCTGTCTGTCAAGCAACCGCCGACCTCGTCGCCCTCCCCACAGCCAAGGCGTCCATGAACCGCAACCCGGCCGACGGCCCCTCGGAAGAAATGAAACGGCACATCGATCCGAGCGACTACCTCGAAATTCTGCATCTCTGCGTCCTCAATTGCTACCCTAGCAAGGACGACCTGGCACGATTCTGGACGCTCATGGAGTTCGACTTCGTCCTGCTGCTCCTCCACAAAGCGCAGCCAATCTCGCAGACGACGGAAATGCTCGCACTCCTCTCGACCTCCCTGCTTCCCACTACCTTCGGCACCATCACCGCGACACCCATCACAACAGCCGTGCCAGAAACGACGACAAACACATCAATAACACAAACCCACCAACAAAAGAACGAATCCAACCTCATCGACCGCCTCACGACCCTCCTCTTCGAAACCCCCCAACAACCCCCGACCCCCTCGCCAACCTCACCCCACTACACGCCCCACGACCTAGCCACCCTCCGCACCTCGACCCTCGCCCTCCTCACCGCCCTCGCCCACACCCCACACGGCGCCTCCCTCCTCCGGACCCACCGCCTCGCCCTAGGCCGCCTCGTCCGCTTCCTCCACGACACCCTCCTAGCAACCTACCGCCGCAACCCTTCCGCACCTACCCACGCCCTCACAACCGCACTCGTAAACGACACGGTCCTACTCCTCTCCCACCTCACCATGCCGCTGACCACCTCCTCTTCCCCTCCAAACAACAATAACGCACCTCTGGTAGACATACGCGCAAAACTGGCCTCCGTCCCCGGCGGCGCGCAGAAACATCTCGTCAGCCTCGCGCGTGTCGCGTTCGCCGAGGGCGAGGGGGACGGAATAGGTGAGGTTAGCGCCGAGGCGGCTGAGGCGGCGCACGCGATGTTGGATGTGCTGTTGAGTCCTGAGGAGGGGGAGGCTGTTGTCGAGGTTTTTGGGAGTTCGGCGGGGAGGTGAGAGCCAGCGTGGGTGGGATGGGGTGTTTTTTTTTTTTTGAACTTTTTCGTTGTTGCGGCTATGCGTGGGTGTGTCTGTTCCGGGGTTTGGGTGTCTTTGGTCTTTCTTCGTGTACACTGTTATTTGAGGATCTGGAAGGGTTCTTTGCGAATGAGGTGTTTATGTGTACACAGAGAGACAGACGGCAGTGTTTTATACCTCGTTCTTTTGCAGAGTGACTTGCATCAGAGCCATGACAATTCACAGCCTGTCCGGCCGGACCTGGAACAACACACCCGGACGGAACGAAAACAATACTCTCGTCTATACAGCAAGAACGCCGTTCGCTAAGTAATACAAGCAAATCCCCACAAAAAAAGCCAGGTGAATCCGCATTGGTACATCCCCAGCATCCTCCACCACCGCAGCAGCAGCAGCAGCAGCAGCAGCAGCAGCAACATTCACACCTCGATCCTGACCTCCTCAGCCTGCGCCAAGCGCTCAATCTCCATACTAAGATTCATAACCCAGTGATCCCTCTCCGCGCGACTCCTAGCCTTGAACACGACACTCTTGCCCTCGACGCCCAATCTACTGACCCTCCTCAGACCCCTCCCCGCCTTCCCCGCCCGGGCCCTGACACCCCCGACACGCGTCGCACCATCATCATCGTCCTCGCCAGCACCACTAGCCCTGAACCAGCCGGTCCGCCGACCGTGCCAGAGCACAAAACACGTCATCGTGTCTTCATCCGTGCTACTCCATCCGTCCTCGCGATACATCCGCGGCAATCCCTGATGGCCGGACCTGGCGGTATCAGGTCCGCGGTCCGTGTACAGCAAGTCGCTGTCCGTGATGAGGCCCGAGTAGACATAGCAGTCGGCGAGATCGATGCTGGTCAGCCGCTCATGCTGTATATGCGGCAACACGCGCCCGCTGCGAGAGCGGAGGGCGTCGCGGAAGACGAGCAGGTGGCCGTGGCAGAGGATGACCTGGGAGCGGACGAAAGAGGCGTGCAGACGGGGCTTGCGGAAGAGGGTGCCTGACATTGCGACGGCGCGGCAGCGCGCGATGCCGCACATGTTGTAGAGCTCCGGGGAGGCGTACGAAGTGCCGATCTCCCACTTGCGGGCGAATTGGCCCATCAGGGCCTCCATCTCCTCGTCGATGTGGAGGAGGGCGAGGTTCTGCTGGCGAGCGGAGCGGTAGAGGGCCGTGTCCGCGGCGGTGCGGAGGGTCCAGTATTTCGCGAGTGCGCGGAGCCGGGTCATCCATTCGTGCTTTGTGCGCTTGTCGAAGGCTTGGAGACGGACGACGAGGTTGTTGCGGAGGACGAGCTCGAAAGTGCGGTCGTCGTCGAATTCCTGGGTCGCACCGTCGTCTTGGTGGGTGTCTTCGTCGTCTAGTTCCTGGTCGAAGTCGACGTCGGATCCTTCGTCGACGTTATTGTCGGCGGGCGTGGCGCCTCGCTGCACCTTGCGCACCCGGACGACGTTGCAGAGGTTGATGTATCCGTCACATTTCAGAATGAGATTGTGCACACGTTCGTTCTCGTCCAGAGCGTCACGGTCGTGGTCCACGACCTCGTCCTTCGCATCGGGCCCTGTGTCCTGAAGCCATCGAACTTGGCCGTCCTGTATCTGATATGGATTGACGGAGTAAATCAGGGGTATCTTCTCCGAGATCTCACGCGAGTTGGGGATCTTCCTGCCTTCAGTCATCGGAAGCTTGGGTGGAGGGGGCGGATCAGATCGTGCTGGACGGTTGAACACAAGATGCTGGTTATGCGTGGAAAAGTAAAGTCGTTTGTAGAACAGCCTCCCGAGCTTCTGATCCGTGCCTCTTTGTGAAGTCAGCCGGATAAGGAAACCTTCCACTGGGGGAGGCTCCACCAAGGCAAACCCCGCTTTATCCTTGACGATGGTGGGATAGTGTTGTTTTGGCCGCAACTCTAGCTCGTGGGTCTTTGACATCCCGATCGTTCCATACATCTTTTTCTCGTTCGCGCCATGTACCCATTCGAGGCGATCATAACGTTTCCATGCAAGACCTACAGGTTGATGCCACAATTGTGAGGAAGACTGAGCTGGCCGATCAGAAATGGCACTGCTGCAATTGCCATTCACCGCTCCACAATGCCGTGTCATAGAGCCCGCTACAGACGAAATGGCATGGTTCGGACTTTGTGTAAGCTCAGACAGATGTGGTGCTGACCAGATATCCACGACATCTGTCCACTGCTCAGATCCTTTCAGCACATCCAGACATCTCTGGACAATCCGACCCGCAGCAGCCTCCTCATCCTTGAGTGAACGAGAAAGCGCTGCCTCGTCACCTCGAGCAGCCTGCACTATCTGCTCTGAGTTCTCCAGCTGGTCAAAAGGTCGATCAAAAACAAGGTTCACATGAAAGTCAGGAACGCTTATCCTGAGCGAAGTTGGCCTCTTCCAGCCTAGCAGATCCCTGAGAAACGTAAACCACTCCATTGAATTGGCTGCAGAGCGTGGACGCATGATGTAGATTCGTGACCCTCCTTTGACCGGCTCCCACAATACAATGGACTTGTCAAGCGAGGAGAAGAGGTTGACTTTGGTAGTCTTAGCATTCATTGGGATCACATAAGCGGATCGCGTCTTCACCGCGCTCTCCTCCATGGCTTTGATAACCCTGGTCTTGTAGAGTTGCAAGGAGAATTCGTAGTCCTCATGTTCATCTTGCCTGCACACGACCATGAACTCCTTCCACTTCTCCAGAGTCCTCGACTCGATCTTCTGGCTGTCATTTTCGTCAAAATCCGGTCCGAGCTCATGGTTTGTGAATTCCACGCGCACTAGCATTTTCTCAACCTTGATGATCTCACCGTTCTCCAGGTGCTGTCTTCTGAAGGTCTTCAAGCCTCTTCGCTTACTCATCTGTGCAAGCCTCGTCTTGACAAAGCGATCCTTCTTGCCACCGTCATCAGAGAGGTCAAATCGGACAGTACCAGAGCCGGTACGCTGTTTCCGGGTAGCACCATCGACTAGCGTAGGATAGGCTTCAGGTGGGGATGTCTCATTGTCCGAACTCCTGACCTTAGACTTCATCCTGTCGAGGATGCCCAGGGGCTTGTTCGAGCTCAGTACAGTTCGTTCGCTGTTAGCACGTCCTTTGTTATTCAATAGCGGCGAGCTCGAAGAATAGTCCTCGTTATTAAGTGTCGGAGTTCTGCTATCGTTAGGAGTGTCAGTTCTCGCCTCTGTTCTGAGAAAGTCGCCGTCTTGACCATCATCCACGCCTACAGGCGCCTCGTCCTCGTCCACTGTCTCTGGTCTAGACGATCCCGGCAGAACCTCTTGGGCGGTAACGAACGAAACATTGCTGGGAGTGCGCTTATTCTTTGGCTTAGATCTGTACCAGAATGGAGCGCTCGGTGTACGGTGTTGCAACATTGGACCTGGTGAGGATTCTAGGGGACCAGTTTTTGTATTGTCTTTCCTTTTCCTGACGACCACCTCTTTAGATACTGATCGATCACCCAAGCTGTTGGTTCCCGTAGCCTGCCCAGTCCGAGTTTCCCCATCCATCTCATGTGACCTAGGCATCGGCACTGCAGGGGGTATCCTCGTCGTCGCCGCAGCTACTGCCTCCTCGTCCTCGTCCTCCTCTTCAGGTCCATCCTCCGCAGGCCCGCTCTCCGTCCCGAGCTCAACCGGCATTGGGAAATTTGACGCCTGCTTCTTCCTCCCCGCTGCTGCCTCATTCAATCCCGACAACCGACGATGCCGTCCAGTGTCGGGTTCTGCGTGGAAAGTGGCATTGCGCGAGGAATAAGCGTGCATGCCAAGGTGATGTTTGTACCAATCTCTTCTGTGCTGGCGCAGCCATCCTGTCGGTATTGGTCCTACGAAACAGCGGCGTGTTGTGAGGTGGAGGTGTTCGGGGGTGCAGTGTTGCTATTAACAGAGGTCAGTGATGGTGTTGGTAGGCTGTGAGCTGCGCGTTGCATGTGTGTGAGGCTGTAGATACTCACGAGGCGTAGACCTGTGTATGAATCTTGTCCTAGAGCTGCATAGAGGTCTTGCCCTGGTATCTGGCCATTGTCGGTCATGGAAAAGGGTTGCCGCCGGGTCGGTGAAGGTCAGGTATGGGTAGGCACCAGTCGCGGACTTGGCCTCTGGGGTGCAAATGTTGAATAGTGTGTGGAGAAGAACAATGGAGACCGGATTTACAGCTTGTAAGGGAAAGAAGGCACGACAAGGACAGCGGACGATGATGAGGAAAGATGAGTAACTAGGAGAAAGTATGGTTGCGGGGCACGGCAAACAAGATGGAGTTTCATGCTTGGTTACTTAGGGCAGCGCATCTCATCACATGTCATCGGAGAAGATTCCGCATTGTCACAGAACGCTGTGCCAGACGCGATCAGTAATGGCAAGCTTTATTTTGCAAGCATTGCTTTTACATATCCGAGCCCCCCTCGGCCGAGATATCTTCATCTGTGGAAGCCTGAGAATGAAAAGCTCGGCTTGCCCCGTGTGTGAGAGGACGATTCTAGCTGCCAATGCTAAGCGACTTCATGTCTTTGATACCGCTACGAACGCGAGTAAAACACCATCCAGCCACCCAGCCTCTGTCCAAGCTCCAAAGTAGAACCCGACAGATCACCACTTAGCAGCCGGCGTCTGCTGAAACGCCTTCAAAATCCTCACCCTCTCCTCCAATGCCTCTAGCCACTTCTGCAGCCCCTCCCGCACCTTTGCCTGATCATCCCCTAGCTTCGCGTAAAAGTCCTTCCTGTACGGCGTCGCCGACATGGCTGCGCTGAAGATGGGCTTGATGAGGAAGCTGTGGTGTGGCTTGAGCGTCGTGCCGTAGGCGGTGCGGAAAGAGGTTGCTAGCTCCTCCTTTTCGTTTGTGAGGTTGAGGCGGAGGGCTTGGGCTGTGAAGTCGAGGCCGCTGAGGGGTTTGCTTTTGTGTCAGCGAATGTTCTAAAGTCGTGAATGTGTTGAAAGATGGTGGATAAAGCGTGGAGAGCAGTACCGGACGAGCCAGAGCAGGCCTTCGGTAGCAGTGTGCTTCTTCGACGCGATCTCGTTCTTGACCAGGTCCTGGAGGGTTGACGATACCGCCGGCGCAGCGAGTTGTCTATCGTGGATTTTCTTCACGGTGTTGCCAGCATTAGCTAAAGATCTGTCTTGCTTGGGCCCGCGTACCTTGATGTTGCCAGTCATATCGCCCTTGACAGGTGTGAAAGCAACAGATCCCAAGACATCTATCCGGGGTGGCGTCAGTCCATTGCGTCTCCTTCCCATACTGAACAGCAGCTGACGTACCAAAAAGCGCAGTCAAGCTCTCGGCAGCCTCCAGGAACTCTGTAGTGGGGATGGCATCACCATCCTTGAGCGGTACATCGGAGAAAGAAAGCTTGATGGTATCGAAAAAGGTGCCGCCGGGTGGGTAAGTGAGCGTGGCTGACATTGTTAATCGATGTCTTTAATTTCTCCTGTGAGGACAGGATGGATCTGAAGCAATGGAATATCAAGTCTGGGGTTGTAGGGCTGCAGGGCTGATCGGAACGATACGATAACCTTAAAATCCACGGCCGGGTATCCATGGGGATTCGTCATGGACAGGCAATCGCGCATAAGCATTAACGGGACAACGGTCAGTCTATCGGAAATGCGAAAGAATCTTTGGATTTGTGAATATCAAGCTTGATATTCAAGCTTGAATATCAAGCTTGCCGTGTAAGCGGATCGATTGTTCCGGATACAGCCCCATGGAAAATCATAATATACATGACAATGAAGACATCAATCGAGAATACAAAGCTGCAAATAAACTGCAAAGACAAGCACACCCGAGATTGTGCATTTGAGGCCATTCTCCTTTAGCATCCACGCAGCAGAGATGATCCAGCATCAGTCTGGCGCGATTCTTTTACCAAGCTTCAAGCTCCTTATTTTTGTCCCATAACAACGACCTGTCTTGTTGGTCTTACATCTGGGTGAATACTAGCTGCTGAACTCCTCTGTCTCCATTCTCATTTATTCACTCTGCGCATCGAAATTGGCGATGTTACTGGCGTATAGATAGATGAACCATGGTTTCAGTTCCTCGATGGTTGGATCGTGAAGGCCATCGCCGATGATTTCCACCCCAATCTTCTGTTTGTTCTGCGCCGGCCGGGCTTGATCGCGATGTGGTATGCTAGGTGAAGCTGCGCCGAGTTGGTCCTCGATGCCGAAAGGGGCTCCACCATCCGAGAAGCGTCGTCGCGTCCCCGGAAGGCATGTGGGTATGCCTGCAAACAGCGGCAGATCATCAGGAACATGTCGGACGGCATCGCGGAAGTCATATGAATCCGATGGGAATTGCGGCTCTGGTGATTTGGGAGGTGTGAGATCCGTCAGTTCGAGAACTTGGTCGTACAGGATGCCTGGTCCGAAGGAGTCTTCTTCCTCGTAAGAGTATGGTGGCGTGGAGGACGATAGCGTTACAGCTCCGAGTTGTTCGATTGTCAGGTCTGACAGTTTCGGAAGCAGACGGACGTTCTCGGATGCCCCAACCGCTTGCAGCGAAGAAAGCAACTGTTCTGACTCAAGCACGTTCGCACAACCGTCGAAGGGATTAAGCGTACTGAGCGTACTGTTTCGAGATCGGACAGCTTGGTACGACCGCGGAGAACTCAAGAGCCAGGGTTGATCTTCCTTCAGACGAATAATACGCTCGTGAATGCTGCTCATCATCTTGTTGAGCTTCATATGAGGATAATCCGCGGCTTTGAGGAAGAGGCGCCCGTCAATCTGGACTGGTCGCAAGCCTTCTGCGTAGGTACGTGGAATGACAGCGAGGATGTCATCATCGGTCTGGTCGTTCGATGAGGTCGAGTTTCCAGCCTTATGCGCTCCCAAAGCGCTATCTAGGCACCCCCTCCAGACTGCACGGTAGAAGTCTTGTTCTTCAGAGTCAATCTGAATGTCGCAAAGCTTGTCCTTCTGCTTCTCTTCTTGACTTTGGCCATTCTCACTGTCTCCAGTAGCATGCCTGTCCTTGTCATCTTCGCACTCGCTCTCCTCTTCATTGCCGGACATGCTAGTTAGTCCTTGCACGATCGTGGCACGAGGTAAACCTTCACAAGGAATACCGCCCCATAGATCGATGTCGCGCGTCAGCCAGTGTGGGTATGAGCCGCCTCTGCCATTGCTCAAGTAGCGAGGCAGGGCTGCAGCCATGTCCCAGTCGATGATACCGCACAGGCGACCGTTTTTCGAGATGAGGATATTCTGTGGTCCAAGATCTCTGTGCGCCAAGATGAATCGCTCTGGTTTTGAGACACTGTCATGCATCCAGGAAAGGAAACGGTGGAACAAGGCTTGGTCTTCGCCATCGGACAGATCTTTTGACTGAGCGACGAAACGGTCGACGTTCCAAGTCAGGAACGAAATACCGTCGTTGAAAGGCCCAGCTTCGATCAGAGGTGGTGCATGGTCGCCCTCGTCTATCCTGCGATCTTTGAAGATGGCGGGTCCCACGCCGACCACCTCAGCATCTTCGTTGAGCAATGGTGTGCCGCACTGATCAAATTGGAACTTTTCTAGTTGAGTTACCACCGACGCCAAGTCTTGTAGCAGTTGGACACGCTGCTGGAGGTTGAGCTTCTCCGGATGAGGTGCCTGGATGTCCCAGAACTGGTCTAGAGAAGTTCCCTCGAGGAATTCCATGAGCAAGAATGGACAAGCAAGCTCGTTGTTGAATGTTACATCAAGCGCGTAGACCTCGGGGACAGGAATCGTAGTCTCGCGTTTGAGGAGTTGCATGATCCTGGCTTCAGACATTGAAACACGAGCACAGACTTCAGTCCAGTCTCCTGGATAGCCTCTGCGAGGCACCTTGAGAGCCCATTTCTTCCCGTCCGAGAACTCGAGGCAGTACACGAGATTGTAGACGCCGTTGAAAGGCGGCTGTATGACTCTGCAAGTGATCTCAGAGGTCTGCCGATGGGATGAGGTCGCGTTTGTGTCACTGGTCAGGTCGAGCCGAAGTGAAAGAGCGAGAGCTGGAGCGTTTTCAAGGCGGAGTCGAGCGAAGACATTAGCGAACTGACGCTTGGTCTTTTCAGAACAGCAACGGGTGAGATCGTGGAACTCGCCCACACCTGGTGAGGCCGGATCATGATGTTCTGAATCGCCACCAAGAGCTGTTGTGATGAAAGAGTCGATGAGAGAGAGAGCCATCCAAATTTCCGAGAAGGATGACCAAGTGAGGATTCTGATGCGTTGATGTAGGCTGACGAAGTAGTGCATGCGTGTAGTGGCGGTGGTGTCGCTTCTCCAGATCAGTGTCAGTGAGCAGTGTGTTCACGTGCAGAATCGAAATGGAGTATTTGAAGCGTCCTGGGCGTGTTGTTGAACGAGACAGGAAGTGTACAAGAGAAATGTCAATGCTTTATTCACCACGATTGGCAGAAGGAGGTATAGCTGTTATAAAGAAGATGAGACTTGCAAGGATCGTGTGGGATGGATGGGATAGATTGTGAGAACGGAGTGAAGGCAGATGGTTGTGATTGTGAAACAGCTACAGGAGGGGGAAATTCTTCCCAATTTCAGCATGAACCGACAGACACCTCAAGCTTACACTACAACGATATCCCTCCTTTGACTGCTAAGACTAAAGATGCCTTACCTCCCTCGCCTTTTTTCTTTGCATCTGTCAGACCGTATGCTATCGAGTCTCAAAACAGCACAACCTCTCCCCAGCTCCCTTCGGCGTGACGCAAGACAGGGCAAGATTGCCAGGAATATAATCTCAAATCAAAGGACCGCAATCTGCCTTCCCATGTCTAAAGTCCATCCAGGAGCGAGGCGGCTATGGATCAGGCCCTCGGAGTACGAGCCATTGAGCATTTCAGATGTTGAAAGGCTCTTGTGTCAGTTGGCCTTTGATGCTGAATGCACACCTGGGGTCTGCTCATTATTGTCCGCTGAACAACTTGCATGTTCGCTTCTCTATAGAGTGTTGAGTTCGAAGGCAGATCACCCATCACTCGAATCAGGTTCACTTCCATCAGCAAGCTGCACGTTCCAGTACTTTGTGATCAACTCATGGTCCACGCCCTCGAAGTTTCGCAGTACGCTAGGCCTGGAATTTAACCGAAGCTTGGCCGTGATAGTCTTGAGCCGTTTTCTCTTTACCCTTAGTTAATCAGCCCTGTCATTGTCAGTGGTTAGCCTGGCCAATCCCTGCCCTGCCCCGCAATCCGCTTCCAATTCCCGTCTTTCCGCCCAAAAAGTTTCTCGCGAAATGCCCACGTCGATTCACACACGACTCTCTTCCACTCCCACTTCCTCTTCCAAACTTGACCTTTTCCCTCCTTCCTACATGTTCATTTCAATGCAATGCG
>Ga0068631_100501_pt1 | contig 15568 bp, 17 predicted proteins | sample InSIn5gowninarea_2_FD_77434 | JGI IMG/M metagenome (GOLD analysis project Ga0068631, IMG submission 77434) | Clean room microbial communities from NASA Spacecraft Assembly Facility at Jet Propulsion Laboratory, Pasadena, California, USA -... ...
GACCAACTCAGCCTCATGCTCTGGCCGCAGTGGCATCAGCGACACCTTCGGCGCCGCTCTCTGGAATGTCGACTACGTCTTGCTGGCTGCCAGCATTGGCATGCCCAAGGTCTACTTCCACCTCGGTGCCAACGCCGAGTACTCAAGTTTCGTCCCTTTGCCCTACCAACACAAGAACGAAAGTCTCTCAGCAGGAATTAGGAGTCTCTTCTATGGCCACTACTTTACAGCCCACGTCCTTGCTTCCGACACTCAACAGCGCATCGCCCAAATTCCCTCAGCAAACACCTCCGACTTCAGTGGTTATGCCATCTACTCATCCGGTCATCACCATCGTCACAGCGAAGATCTCAACAAACTCGTCTTCATCGATCTACAAGTCTGGAACGGCACACAGGGTCTTTCCAACCCATCCACCCTCAGCACCACTGACTCGACCTTCCACTCCGCGGGCCAACGTCCCGTCCGCGAAGTTTCCATCAGCACGTCCTGGAAACAAGGCACTTGTCTCGCCATCACACGTCTGCAAGCTCCAGGCACGAATGCAAAGAGTGAAATCAATGTTTCTGGTGTCAGCTTCGAATCACAGACGGGAAAGCAGGTCGGCGAGTTACAGAAAGAGCAAGTTGTGGTCGGCAAAAATGGACAAGTTTGCTTTGTAATGCAGGCTACTGAGGCTGTGTTGATAGAAAGGAAATAGGTGACTACAGTAATAGCAGATCTATCCATGTCCAGGCCTTGTTCGCCTTAGTTTTCTCTCTTGGTCGTGTGGTCTTGTCTCACCTCGGCCGAGTTTTATGAGTCGTGATTTGCTCAATGACCATGAATCGATACTTTTTTAAAGCCTTCTTTTTTGACTTGCGAGGGGTTTGTCGCAAGCGATCTTCTTCTTCTTCGGACTGAGACTTTTGAAAAGGTTGATAGATGAAACGATGATATTCGCTTGTGGGAATGTTATAATATATTTGGTTTCTGTGATCGACGGGCACGACAGAAGGTTGAGTGGTTTGTCGGAGAAAATGTGTTTGATGGGGAGTATAATATGGTGGTTATTTCGATGATGAGGGAAGGCGCGTGCACGGATCATGACGACCCCCCCTTGGCTTCTGACACCTGTCCACCCGAGTCAAGCCTTGTCTTTTTCCCTTCTTCCTTTTTAGCACGACTTCATCTACAACAGACAAGGAACTCCTGGATCAGCGACTCGATTATCGCGAATTTGACTCGTTGGAGTTTGGGACGAGGCTTGGTATCTTGGTAATCATCTCTCTGCCGCGCAGGATCAACAGGAGTCTATCGCCGGCGACTTATGTCTCCGAAGGAAAAGCTGGGCGTCCTAATCTAAGGGGGCCTTGTCGTGACTCGTCCACTCACCAAATTGTAGATTGCCGTTTTCTGCTTCTCCCACGTTGCCGATCATTTTTCCAGGCGTTCCTTCTGCAGCGAAAAAACAGCCACCCTGGATCCGACGTTGTGGGATTGGGATTCTCTTGTGGAGGTTTATTGATCCTGCATCCTTCACCTCTATATCGACGACCTTTTTCTCTTACAACTGTCGCATGCTGTCCATGTTTCATGTTTCTAAGGAGTCGACGCTTGACACGTGGGCGTCCACCACTCTACAGACGGACCAAGACGGCAGACTCCGATAGATTGCTTGAGCAAAGCACAGAGTCAACTTAGGACTGAGCTTTCGAACATCTCACCCAATTCAGAATGGTGATCTTTCGGCGAACTAAAAGGACAGACCAATTGGCAATTGGCTGGAGTCCAACCCCACGAAGGGAAACCTGATTAGGAACACCACTACAAGCTTTGACTCGGTCGGTACTTCTCCTTGGACCCCTTCCTTCTTCGCCCGTTCGGCTAGAGGAATAGAAGAGGGGAATGATGTTCGCCTTACTTCTTGGTCCGTTATAGTAGGGCGGAGCAAGCAGCGCGACATGTTCTGTGGTTTCATATAGTAGGTCTTCCTCGGCCCTCCCAGAGAGCTGAGGCTTTTGCGACTTCCAGTTTTCCTTTTTCCCACTCTCTCTACCACTTGAATCATGTCATCTTGATAATTTCTAACTCTCTTTTTCATAACCTCATTTCGTTCTGTTTTTGTTACTCGCTCCTTTCGTTCATAGGGGAACACCACATGTCAACAACAGATGGGCACAGATGACCGAAGCGGCCAGATTCTGGGCGTGGCTATAGCTTTCTTGGTTCCGACTGCCATATCAACTGGCCTGCGAGTGTATACGAGGTTGGTCATGCGATCATCTTGCCTTGCTTGCATATACTGATGGTGAATTACAGGACAAAAATTTTGGGCAATCAGATTGGTCGTGATGATGTAGCTATGGTAGCGGCCTTCGCGCTGTACCTCACCTACCTCGTCTGCCAACTCTGCGGTGTTGCACATGGAAGTGGGAAGAAGAGGAAACTGTTGAATGATGACGATGCACAAACAGCTTTGATGGTTTGTCTTTCCGATCTCCAACCAATCGACCATTTACTGACGGGACAAATCAGTACTGGTTCTTCTGCGAAATCTCATACACCCTCGCCACAGCAACATTGAAAATTAGCATCGGTCTCTTCCTCCTGCGCATCGCGGTTGTCCGAACACACATCTGGATCATTCGCTGGATCATGATCTTCAACGTCATCTTTGCGGTCCCTTACTGCCTTCTGGTCACTTTTCAGTGCCGGCCCATATCTTTCTGGTGGGACTTGCATCCTGATCATCATGGCAAATGCCTCTCGCCTACCGTCATCGTTATCAACACCTATATCATATCCGTACTCAATAGTGTCGCGGACTGGACTTTTGGAGTGCTGCCATTCTTCATCGTCCGGAAATTGCAGATGAAACGACAGACCAAAGTTTTGGTCGCCAGTATTCTTGGATTCGCCGCTTTGTAAGTTCTCACACCACAGATCTCTCCTTCGGAATATCGAAAGATGAGCAAGTTGCTGATACAGATATCTCAATCAGAGGAAGCACAGCAACAATCATCCGCACCCCTTTCGTCCACACCCTCAAAGACTTCAAAGGCGAATTCCTCTACAACACCTCCGACGTCGCAATCTGGACGACAGTCGAACTAGGCATCGGTGCCACCGCCGCAAATGCAGCATGTCTCCGCCCTTTACTCTCCCGCGTCCGCTCTCATCTCCGCGGCGGCTTACCTTCTTCCACCGGCGGATCAAAACCCCTAGGCAATGGCACATTTTCCCGCCGCAGCAAACGACGCATGGAATTGGATCCAGAGGCTTTGGTCACATTGGACGAACTACGCGCTGGTGGTGCAGAGGCTGGGAAAACAGAAGTGCGCATTCATGGTGGATATGCGCAAGAAGCACCACCTTTGCCTTCGCCTGGGCTCGCGGGAGCTTGGAAAACCAGAGAGATCGTGCAGAGTGTGGAGATAAGGACGGATAGGGATAGCAGTGATGATGGGAGTAGTGGACATAGTAGGGATGGAGGTGGAAGAGGAGGTTTAGGCATGGGAATGGGGGCGAGAGGGAGGGTAGATACTATTACGGAGGATCAGGAGGCTGGTAGGGCTACGGTGCCTTATGAACGGTTATAACATTTTTATGAGTATGTAGGTGTGGTAATTCCTAGGTCTTTCTTACTTGTCCTTTTACTTGTCGCGGTACGGCGTTTTTGGGCTTGTGCTGCTTGTTCTAGTTTTTCTTCTACTTTCTTTTCTTCCGAGTGCGCTGAATGAGTGGTGGGTCAAGGAGTTGACGAGGGGTTTGAGAGTAGTGACATCACCTGCAAGCGAAGCAAACATTCCGGATCTTGCGGAGGCTCAAGTAGCGGGGTTCTTTGATGCGTTGTAAGTCCAGGTTGGGGAAAGAAGGAGGGGATGTAGTGTCTAAGGCTTCGGTACTGTAATCACCGGGTAGTTCTAACGCCTGCAGAGTATGACAGGCTCGACCAATGCGGTTGAGTGATGTGGTTGCGTCTATGCCTCGATGACCAAGGAAACTGTCGTTTAGGAAGCTTAAGCGGATATAAAGGTGATGCAGATGCATATCGATAAGGAAAAAGATCAAGTCGTTCTCTGTTAAATGGCTCATGTCGATGTTGTTAGAGATTTCTTCTTCGAGACAGAGTTTCGTAAGACGAGGAAGTTGCTTTAGAGGTGTCAAGGAAGACGCACTAATCGAAACGGGTCGGTTGATAATGAGAGTGAGGTTCTAGAGTCGGGCCAGCTCACTGACCTTGTTGGTGATACTCTGCATGCCTTGGGTATCGATGTCGTAGACATGCATGATAAGAGACTCCAGCTGAGGGAGCGCGGACAACAAGTCGTCAACCGCAGCGAAGCGAATTACTATGTTCAAGGATCTCAGGAAGGTAAAAGGCTCCGGCTTTGCTAACGCACAGGTCACTATGTCGAGGTCGAGTGTATCAGTGAGAGCAACGTCCGCGATGCAGGGGTGTTGTGCAAGAGCAATGAAGATCGAGTCTTGACCACGGACTCTGTCATCAATTCTAACGTCTTCAGAGCAGGAGAGCAGGACACAATCGGGAGGAATTCCATGTATGAATCACTCAATGGTTTGAACCGTAAAGTCTCCAGGCCAGTGACTTGACAGAGAGCCAGAACGAAGTGTCTGGTATTGAATTCAACGAGTTCGAAACTCTTGAGCTTTGGCGTAATGAGATGGCTGATGTTGATAGCTTTTCCATCCCGACGGGTGCAAGCATTGTAGTATTTATTCTTGGGCTGAGTGGTAGAGCTGGGGAACCAATCAGGTAGATCATGCCAGTACTCAGGGAGCTTGATGACGAGGTCGCGAACGTGAGCCATGTAGCTGGCCTTGATCTTTTTGTCGTTCATGTCGAGCAAATTCTCGAAGCGCTGGTTGTTGAACTTTCTCCAATGCACGTTGATGGCGGGATCCTTGAAAGTCTTGCAAGTCTTCATGCAGGCGGTGGCATCATCGGGTATCAGACAAAAGGTACGTATGAGGATCTCAGGCGGCAGTCTGGTAGCATGGTCGCTTCCATCCGCCATGGGCTGGGCAGGAGTGGGGCGCATCTTGTACAATCTCTCGATCTGGGTTCCCATAGTTGATGGATCCAGGAGTGATCCGAGCTGAGTTGATGCGCGAGATGCGACTGAAAACTGTGTTAGTTGAGCAGGGAGAGAAGAAGGTTCGATGCGCATACGAAAACTGCAGCACAAGGTATGTGTTTCGTTGAAGGAGAGCAAGAAAGCAACCATCGAAAGACGACGAAAAGAATCTTGATGGCGGCGCGTCAGGCGAACACCTGCTCCACCAAACGTTCCAGCATAGCAACCATTCGAAATCCAGGAGCCCACGTTTCGACGCTTTGCAATCATCGCCGAGTCTCGGTACAACGCATGCTGGAATTCACGAACAACCACAACAGAAATCCCACGATCTGGCGCCATCAAATTCATCAAATTCATCAAATTCATCTGCTCCTGCTCCTGCGCTATCACCTCCTGACTTATTTCATCAGCGTTACTGCATTTGCTCACACTCAAGACGCGTGGTCGCAACCATGACAGACGGAGTTAACCATGCCCTCGAACAATCGCCTGAGCCTGTGCTAAACCCGGCGACTCCTCCTTCTGATGGATCTTCACCATTCGGCAACGTGCCTGATCATCTACTCGGCGAAGTCTTCCAATACTTGGACTTCAAAGATGATTGCAAAGCGGTCATGAAGACCTGCCAGCGCTTCACCGCACCAGCTAGAAATGTCTGCTGGAAGCAATCCCAAATGCGCAACTACATGGCACTGCTCAACATGAACGGCCGCCCGGACTTTGGATACGCGAGGATGATTCGCTCGCAAGAGTTGGTCTTTGGGCCCGGAGGTCCCGACCCCTCGGCCATGCGCATGCCCCTTCCCCTCCTGGAACACCTTAGCATCAGGCACGACCAACTGCATGTCCAGGTCAACCCAGTTGTCGTTAGTGGGTTCATCACCCCCCGACTCAAGAGCCTTGAGGTTCGCCACGGCAGAACGGACAATTTCATCCCTGCATTGGCTCAAGCTCAACAGCTTACCCAGCTCCTCATCCACGAAGGTGTCGAGGTGGTTGGTGGCGACCCTCAAGCATTCGGCGATCTCGTCCGGTCCACGCCCTCCCTTACGCATGTTTCGACTGGATCTCTTTCCTCGGGCGAGGTCTTCATTGAACTTGCTCGCCTCCCCATCATGGAGCAACTCTCGATGTACAGTCACACAGACGTGGATATTGACGACACAATCCAGGCCCTGGAAGTCCCCCAGGCCTTCAGTAATCTGAAGAGCCTATACATCACCATGCAGGCAAGCGCTGCCGCAATCCTCCTTCCACTTCTCCGCCGCCTCGAGGCAGTCACGATACACATCAACTCCGTCCTCACAGGAGGCGAAGATCACGGGCAAATTATCCCTGAGATATTCAACGCCTTACAAGGTAAGAGCTTGGTAAGCCTCAACGTCTCCTTCGCCATGGAGGTCCAGACAAATGTCACAGCCGAGATGTTTAATCCTCTGCGTGCTTCAACAAGTTTGAAGCGACTGCTTATAACCCACAACTTCTTGGGGATGGAGAACATCAGTCTCGACCATGTGCTCCCTGTCTCTAGCCCCATCGAGTCACTTGTCATCTGGTACTTCGGTCACGACCTTGATGTCGAGGCATTGGCTCAAATCGGGTCCCGGTATCCCAGATTGCGAGAGTTGGACTTGTTGGGCGAGTTCGACTTGGATCAGCTCCCTCTCAACAACGACAACAGCAACGGCCCCTTATTCCCTGCCTTACAGAACTTGAGCTTGACTCAAACCAGCCAAATCTTGATCGAAGAAACCGCGTAAGTCACTTCTTCCCTTTCGCTTTAAGTTTCCCACCTCTGCGAATTACTTTGCTAATGTAAAACCGTACAACAGAGATGCCCAAGTTAGATCTTGGGTTGACAAGTTATTTGCCATTGCTCCTAATTTACAATTCTTCGAATCAGTTGAAGGGTCCCTACACCATAGTGTCAAGATGCGGTTCCTGCGACAAACAAACGACATGACCAATTGTTTTTGGTCTCATCGATGGAGCATTGACCAGTCCTGAACGTCGAGGATCGAGCAAATCAACTCCAGCCTTTAAATAAGACCGAGGCGAGGAAGTACACATCTTATTCGAGCTCGATTTTGTATTGAGCGCAGACGATGTTGGCGGAGGAAATAATAGCGTGTCTTTTTTTGTTCCGGTTGCAGTTCGAGCCAGTACATTCTGCCCCAACGTTACACTGTCTTCACGTAGCTTGAGCTCATGGCGTACGCTACAAAACCCAAGACCGGTGCATTCTTTCCAAACTATGCCTCAAAAATGCAACAACAAAGCACAAAGATCTTTTGATGGATAACAATCCCATTGTCCACCGTTGTCCTTTGTGCCCTCGTTGCTGATCTTTCATGGAACGCCACAGTGCTTTGTCACTTAGGATACAGATCCCCTTGTTTGAGAACAAGTGCATTGTTCCAGAGCTGATGAGCTGACCCTAGACAGCGCAGACTGCTGAACTTCTACTATCCTTGCCTCTCTCGACGTGGTCTCGCATTCAGGCCCATTCTGCAGCCTTTGTGAAACAAACCTCGAGCTGCAGACATTCTTTCTCTTCATCGAGACACGAAAGAAATGCAAGAATGGTTGACGGGTGCTTGCGAGTGCTTGAATCAATACTTATTGCACCATCCCTGCTCCTCCTAGTCTCCTTTTCTTCACCATCAATACCAGACACACTAACACTAGCACCAACAACGAGGAAACGAAGACCAACAACACAACCAGATCAAAGAGCAAGTACTCTCCACAATGTCGTTCTACGCCAACCACTACTTCAACACTTATCCTACTCCGTACTTCTGTCGCCCCACTCCAATCTCCATCACCATTACTCCGATCGCCTTCGCCACACCCTTGACACCTTTAACACCCTCCTCTCCGTACCCCTATCCCGTCGATGCAGATGGCGATGTTGTCATGTGTGACAGCATAAACTACGACCCAGACACTGACACACCTATGCCCGACGCCCCTCCCTCTAGGACCAACACTTCCATTCCCATCCCTACTACCCCTTCTTCTCCCCCCAAGCCCCCTACAAAGCCCAAGCCTACGATTAAGTTGACGCTTGCTAAAAAGCCAACTGTTTCTGACACTGGCTCGCCGGCTCCAAAATCGCCTACTAGTGCTGCTGCTAAAAGCCCGACGAAATCTACTGCGAGAAAGTCCAGGGGTAGCAAAAGTGGTAAGAGTGGCAAGAGTGGTGGTAGTACTGCTTTGTCGCCGATTGCCGAGAGTTTTACTAAACCTGTTAGAGGTATGGAGAGGTATTATAGAGGGTAAGTGTGTGTGGGCTAAGATGGAACTCAATTGACAAGATATAGATTGTGAGATTGAGATACTGACCTTCTCGAGGCATGTATGATTACTGAGATAACGAACCAGGTGTTTGGTTATGGTCAAGAATGTTGGGATGGCTGTTTTTGCGATCTAACTTCGCTTCCAAATATGTATTGAATATGGAACCTTTTTCGCTGACGAATTCTTCCTTCTTCCAAACTTGAAATGTGAGACGTTTGATTTCTGAACTTACGATACTAGCTGAGAATATAGTGATGAAGTAAATGAACAGGTATCTGGAATTGTAGAGACATATAATCTCAACATGAGGTCTCGATGCCAATTAGCACCTATCGCTTAATGTGTTCCCTCCCAAGAGCGGGAGTTCTATTGGAGAATTCAGCCGGATGTTTCAAACAGAGTGATCCATCGAGTGCCCGGGAGGATGAGCCAACGACTTCTGAATACCAGAAGGATATTAAGAAACTTGCTTTCAGTAATTTTTACCTTTCTTTGAATCTGTGAGTGAACCATTCGTCGAGTCCACCCAGAAAGTCCTTTTAGGAACACCGAGATAGTGGTTCGACCTTAGGCTACCCTCAATTGACGAATCCATTCATCGATTTCGAGGCTTCTTTGTTAAATGATTGTCTAGAGTCATGAATAGGCCTCGATATTGTATTATGATAAGAAAGAGTGAGCGATATGGGTGGTGGCTGCCTAACGCGAAAATAATACTTATAGGTCTTTCTTTCCCAATCCTGAACTTCTTCTCTTCACAATCATCACGAACAGCAATCAACACAGACACAAAACTTCAACCAAGCCTCCAATCCGCAGCAATGGACTTCTCAGGCTCCTACTGCGACGTATGCTCTCAGTCCGGTCTCACGCTCATTTTGCCCTGCACCAATTGTCGTTGGTGCATCGACTGCATTCAATCCCACTTCACGCTCGCCATCAAAGACAAGACCATGTGGCCTCCTACTTGCTGCAGTGACGCTCCTATACCCATCTCATTCATTCAAGGTATGCTGACTCCCGACAGATACGCCACTGTTCTTCGCCGCGCTCAGGACTGGGCTCTGCTGACTACTCCACCAATCTATTGCGCCAAGCCCTCTTGCTCCAAGCATCTCAATCCTTCCTCTGGGCAATTCAGTCCTACCATTGACAACAACATCTCTTGCCCTGACTGTCAGACTCAGACCTGCACAGCATGCAAAATGCTGTCCCACGACGGTCCTTGTCAGCCTGACACAGTCAGAGAGCAGCTTCTGACTCTCAAGTACGCACCCTGCCCCTTCTGTGGAAACATGATCGAGCTCATCGCCGTTTGTCAGGTGATGACTTGTGTTGAGCCCTGTAATCGCAAGTTCTGCTACCTCTGTCATCGTCTCTTGAACAAGTGTAGGGGAACTTGTGAAGCTCCTTGGGCTTTTGCGATGGAGCGCGATGACTGAATCATCGTCCCTCCTGCTGATGTTGCATTGGCTACTGCCGAACAGGCTTCAGAGTAAGCACGCGATGGTCTTCTTGGTTTCGGTCATCTTCTCTACATCTGCTGCATTTTTGCCATGTTCCTCTGCAAGGCTGCTAGATCATCTTTTGCGACATCTCCAATAGATCTTGCTATCCTTCTACTCTGCTGTCTTCGAAATCGGCGTTTTCGGAGTTCATCGGTTCTCTTTTACATCAATCAATATTAATCTTTGTCTTCATTAAATGTCTCACCTCTTATTCTTGTGATTGAAGACTGTAATGCCTGCCTTTGTGGGTCCATGTATCGTGATGGAAACGAATGAAAACCGAGCTTTCAGTGTTGCAAACTTATTATTAAGCTGCTAACAAACATGTGCGAGGATTGATTCATTCAGACAAGAACAAAAGACATGATTGATGCATCTAGACGTTTCCACCAATTTGCAAACCAGTAAAAGTGCGCGGTGAATCAAGAACGGTATTAGCAATCATTTGGGGGAAGAGCCAGTCTTTGTGCATGAAAGCAAAGAGATAGAAGATTATGGTTGTCATTATCCCTTTCGAGAAGGAGCAAACAACATGAGCTCTTTGTCCGCAGCAAACAAACCAGGATATATATGGGCAAGTGCAGACTGTATAATTGAGATTCTTATGTGCCAGACAACTGTCAATCAGCTGATTGCCACAATCACCGCGCCAAAACACCCTCCTATCCCATATGTCCAGATCGCCACCTAAGCATCCTCCCTATCGACTTAAGTGTCAAATTCAATGGTAACGCTTGCCACTCGTTCCACTGAGATATAGGTACGCCGTATCAAGCGCTTAGACCTATGTAGCAAGGTCGATGCTGCCCATGTCCTTCTTCCTGCACTGGTCACTCTTACACACCTTACCTTTGTCGTCATGTGCAGGGCTTCTATCTGGAGATCTCTGAATGGGCTTCGCCACCCGTATATAACAACAACTATGGCGACCTTCCTCGCCTACAATGTCTCACAACCAGGTCAACACCGTCAATCAGCAACGTATGCTCTACCCAAGACTCAGTTCCGTATCAATGACCTCACTGACCAATTGTAGCACAGTAAGATGCCGTCGCTGCCACAGCCCGCGTTTGTGACAGTGCCTCTTCCGCCTCCGGTCCCTCAACAGCTTTCGCTCGCCAGTCGTATGCCTTGGACACAACAGAGGAAGTCCGCACGCATCGCTAGCCAGGACAATCGCTCTTCTTCTCCATTTCTTCGATTGCCTCAGGAGATCAGGCACATGATCTTGAAGATGTACTTTGTTTCGACTGCCTATAGGTACGAAAGTGGACACGCAGCAGCTAACGACGGATTCTGTGTCTCGATGTGCGGATGGTCGCCCCCTCTTCATTCTCTTTCTATATACTGTTTCGAGCGATCACCCTAAGCCGACTAGTATTTCGCCCTCCGGCCCATCTCTTGCTGAGAGTGTCCCATCAACTTTTCTACCAACTTCCCGTGAACATCTCTTCTCCGTTTTTTTTTCTCGAAGAACGAAGATCAAGATCCAGACTTCCAAAATACTTCCTACGCCGTCCATCGTCCCCACGGCCCTGAATATGTCATCGTCGTCTCGTATCTCTACCGCCAAAGACTTGCGCAATGATCTACGACGCGCTGACCGAACAAGCCATTGACGAAGACAAACGCGCTTGCATAATTCTGGAAGACTTGTGAAAGATTTGCTTCCTCACGGGAACACGCCCCAATATCTATCGCCCCGCCGTCTAGCTTGTATATATTTTCGTCCTTAGGTCCCCTGCACTGACGCAGTCGACAATGGCATCATGGCATGCAGGTGGAATCCAGCCAATCTAAAGCACCCTACGAGGCCCGTACGACTTCAGTCAACTTATATAGACCTGTTCGGTCGTTCACTGCCTGAGGAATGCGCGGTAGTGTTGTTAACTCCCTAGCAACAGGACCTACACCATCTTTACCCTTGACACGTTCGACTCTCAAGCATTTTCGACTTACACGGAGAAAATCATTTTCATGCGCTCGACGTAGTATATATCTCTTCGGCCCACGACAACTCTTGAACCCAGCGGTATCGAGACTTACAGCAAATCTGTCGGAGGCATACAAACCAACACGCCACAAACACCAGAAGAAAAAGCCGCCGAACTTGCCGCCTTTGACCAAAAACTCTACAAAGTACAACTCGCAATGAACGAGTCCATGTCGCTTGTTCCATGGAGAGAAGATCGCGCACACATCGCACCTGTCACAGACATCATTGACTCGATTTCCAGAGCTGCTCCCATTACTCCGCTCGATGTTCATCAGGTTCCTTACAACTTCCCGGATCAAGTCTGTTTCTGCTTTGCGGGAAGAGGCCGCTGTATCCTTGCCCAAGGTAAATATAACAGCTACGTGGTCTACAACAACACCACCGTCACCGGCAGCTTGATGGGCCACCAAATCTTCCAGGATGTGTACAACCAGGTCATCCGCCAGGCGCTACTGGTAGTGCGTGTTCCTCGAATGGCTCACCGCAGAGTAAAAGAGATTGACTTCGTGGTTCGAGTGCCCGTCCCAGACCATCTCGGTTCATGGTATAGTGCTCACCGTGTATTCGAGAAGCTCGTCCGTTTCTACCCGAACGTGATTGAGCTCTACCTGGTTGGCCCTTGCGCACCATCTCCTATTCGCTCGCCTTACCTCTTCATGCACGGCATCACAGGAGTCGAAGATCACGAGCACATCATCCCTGAGATCATGAACGCCCTGCAAGACAAGAACTTGAAAGAACCCTGCAAGACAAGAACTTGAAGCAACCCTGCATCTCCTTCGCCCCAGAAGTCCAGATGAATGTCACAGCCGCAACCTTCAATCCTCTGCGTGTTTTGACAAGCCTAAAGCACTTCATCCCGCTCCAAACTATCAATACTATCCGTGTGGCACCAAAAGCTGGTTCTTCGCAACCTTACAACTTATATCAGACACAACTCTTTCTCCATCTTATAGACGCTGATCTCGCGGTCCACCCAGAGTTGCATCGCATATTTTCCACAAAAGTCGGCTAAAACTAGGACTTTCTCCCCACAACTTTAAAGCTCAGCTGCAGGTATAAACTATATCGTGTGCTTTCAAGAGAGGTCGGCGGTATGAGCTGGTTTTCAAATGGCAGTGCATCTTCAGAATGCATTTGCAATTATATAAGATGCAAGAAATCTGGAAAGCGATCTGCGTTCGCTCAAGCTTGGTTCGACTCAGGGTCGCTTAAGAGTCAAGACTCTCCGTCACGTGGGAAGTCGAGACCTCACTCTCATAGATGGTATCTCAAGCTTTCGACGCTGCAAAATGTCGTTACCGTCGCCTCTTCAGTTCCATGTTGTCTTAGCCTTAAGCACCACGAAGGACTCCGAGCGTCCCTCCCTTCCAGTTAAGCTACGGTACAAAATAATGATTATAGTCCTTACCGCGAAGGTTTATAGAGATCTTAGGATCAAATCAAGCAAGGTAATTATGCTTGCAAGCAGAGGGTATAACGAGTACTAAGAGAACCCGAGACTTGTCAACTTTAAGAAGGAGCAGCTAAACATTATATTAGTAAGCAAAGCCATTAGCGCCGAAGCAAAGAAGACGCTACTTGATGGTTTAGTAATTAAATTTAGCAAGTACGAGGACTTCTAAAAAATTTTTACGCGCTCGAGAGTGTTAAGACGACCCTTACAAATTGTTGTTTTACTAGTAGAGATCTCCTTCGTCTTAAGGTCCTAAGTTACTATAAGCGCTTTAAGGTCGTTTCTAGCTCTATATTGTATAGTTCTAGCTATAACAACTTTTTTGACTTCTTCTACTAAACGCTTCCCTCGTCTACCTATAAAAGCTAAGTTAATGGCCGACTACGAGGCTATCCTCTAGTAGGGCCGCCCTTATTCTTCCTATATTCTACCTCTACGTAACGTTATATTAGCTTAGAATCTACGGCGACGCCTATATAGCAGAAGATAACGACGACTTAACATCTAGGCAAACCGCTCGAAGCGCTACTACTAACTATAACTAGAATATTACATTATAGGTTATACGGGCTTAGGAGCTCTCGCTCTATTTTAAACGAAAACTTTAGTTCTTATAGCTAAGAATGTCGAGGAGTTAACTATGCTTAATTACCGTCTTATATATAGTACACTTTATAAGTCTACATATAAGACATTTCTCCTTATAAGATTTGCTACTAGAAGATGTCTTCTAACTTATAAGAGTCTAGAAAGACTACTATACCTCCTTTAAAAGATAATTTTAGACCTTCTATCGAAAGGTTTATACCAGAGCCTACTCCTAATAACTATAGTAAAAAGAATAGAAAGTCTAATTTCCTTATCGTATCGTATATAGTATACTATATAAGTCTATATATATAAGATTTGCCTATACTTTTACTAAGTAGTAAGATACTATAGTATTATTAGGTAAACTAAAGTCCCTAACTTTAAATAACTACTACTAGCGTTATATATATATTTAAAGAGTCCTAGCTACTAGGAGCCCTTAAGAACTATAATAGAGCTACATTCTAGTTCCTCGCTATTATAAGAGTCTTACTTACTAAATAATGTACTCTTTGTATAACTTAATAGTATTATTACTAGAAAGGAGGAGTATAAATTATAGTATAAGCATATGCTAGACAATATATATAATGTTAACTAGCCTAGTAAGATTAGCGTTATAAAAAAGTAATCGAAGGCTAAGACTAACTATTACCTACCTTCTAAAAAGATATACCTTATTAAGGAAGAGAGTAATAGTAAGGATAAGTAGAAGAAAGAGTAGAAGAAGGAGTAGGGAAACATTTCCTTATATCTATTAACTTACTATATATATAGGTAGATTTTAACTATAGAGTAATACCTACTATTCTTATTATCTATAACTATAGGATAAAGGGTAGTAATAAAGAGAGATTAAAGGTACTTAGTATTAGCACGTTATTAATACCTAGATACTAGCTAAAGACTATACTTTAGAAACCGTACCTATTAGCACGTTGTTAATACTTAGACGCTAGCCTAGGACTCTAAGTAATACTATTAAAGGGTTAAAAGTAGTTTTACCTAGGTATACGGCCTTAGGCGAATAATGACTTAGTTAGAGATTACCTATATTCCTAATAATCGCCCCCTATACTATAATATATAAGATAACGCTTAAGTTATAAGTTATTCTATAATCTAAATCGTAAGGATATAAGCTACTAAGCTAGGCATATCTATCTTAAATAGCGTAATATAGGTAAGGAACTATAAGATTAGTTAAGTATACGATATAATTAGTAAAGGACTATAAGATATACTTACCCCTAAACGTATAAGTAGCACTTAAGGATATTTGTTTGCTAGGTGTTATAGTTAGCTATCTAGTTACACCTAACTATAACCCCTAGCTGCTAGGGTAACCCTAACCCTAGCTAGCTGCTTAGTAAGTAGCCGTATAGAGTTACTAAGACTATTTACTACCTTCTATAACTCCTTTCTATTACCTCTTTATCTCCTTATCTACGTCTCGTTATATAGCTTAGACCTATATCTACATACTATTACCTATTCCTAACTTAGCCCCTTAACATTATGTAGACCTTATACATCTACGTAGCGCGCCTATCGCGCTAACTACCCTACGATAACCTTACGCCTAACGCCTCCTATCCTCCTAGATAACCTTAAGGTTTTTATTTAATAC
>Ga0068631_100504_pt1 | contig 15537 bp, 15 predicted proteins | sample InSIn5gowninarea_2_FD_77434 | JGI IMG/M metagenome (GOLD analysis project Ga0068631, IMG submission 77434) | Clean room microbial communities from NASA Spacecraft Assembly Facility at Jet Propulsion Laboratory, Pasadena, California, USA -... ...
ACCGGTAGCATCTGAGCCTCCTGCCGCGTACTCTTTGGCAGCCACCATGGCGAATTGGACCAAGCCAAAGGATGTCGAGACCGTTGTCAAGCGCGAAGAAGCAGTTCCTCCAGAGACTGCCGAAGAGAAGGCGAAGCGCATTCGCAAAGAGGAGCGTCGTAAACTGCGCGTTTCGTGGCGGCCAGATGAGTCGCTGGTCGCAGTTAAGTATTTCACACACGATCCTGAAGAGGAGCTTGGCCACGATGCGAGTCAGGTTCGCGATGTTGGCGACATTGGAAGTGAAGGGAGAATGCTGAAGGAGCACCGCGATATGATGGATATTGAGGATGAAGAAGAGGAAATCCACAAGCCGGCGGACAGGGCTTGGCATGATCCTAGCTTGATCGATTTTAGCGTAATCACCGCAGCTGACAAGGACCGCAATTACACTCCCTATGGTGGCGGCGTCCAGATCCCAGCCTCTGCAGAACGTAAGGTCCAGGAACGCAGGGAGGCAAACACCCTCATGGCATTCTATTCCTCGCGCTTCGACATCCCTGCTACACCAAAGGAAGCACCGCCCGAAGCCGACAGCGCATCAGTAGAAGTCAAAGAGTTTGGCCCCTTCCCAGAGCAGCTCGTGGTATGTAGACAAGATCCGCTCGGTCTGGATTTTCAGGCTAATGAGTTCTTAGGAGCGTTTGAAAACTCTAGCCGGCAAGCAAGCTACACAAACCGGCCGAATCATTGCGTTTGATCCAGCCAAGCTGTCCGCACTTATCAGCTCTTTTGGACACCAGTCATCCGGACAACAGCCGTCAGCCACCCAAGCATCTGGTCTGGCGCAGCAACAGCAGTCTATAGCGAACCTTGAATCTCTCTTTGCTAAGCATGCTACTCAAGCCGCACTAGCAGGTGGAGGCCAGCACAAACAAAAACAGTCTCAGGAACCTTACAGCGGGATGCCTTCTCAAGCCACGCAATCATCCGAGCAACCGTTCCCTGCTTTGTCGAACGCTGCCGCTCTGTCCTCTTTGTTGGCATCGCTGGCTTCACACAACAGTCAATCCCAGGAATCGATCTACAGGCCGCCATCTGCTCAGTCCATGAGGTCACCATCTGCCCAGCCTATGAGGCCGCCATCTGCTCAGTCCATGAGGCCCACCATGGGTGCAATGCCACCTGTGTATCAGATGCCACAGTTTGCAGATAGAGTGTCCAACTACTCAGCCCCGCAGTATCCTTGGATGCAACAAAATATGGCCCAAGAGCAGCTGTACCAAGCGCCACCACAGCACTTGTTCCAAACGAACCACCAGTACCCATACCAAGCGCCTTCACAGCAGTTGTACCAAACGCCCCAGCAGCAGCAGCAGTACCAAACGCCCCATCAGCAGCAGTACCAAACGTCCCACCAGCAGCAGTACCAACTGCCTCAACAACCGCAGCAAGGACATCCTTATGAAAACGAGGAGCGTAGGCGTTGGCGTGAAGGAGGAGGCGCAGGCGTTGGCGGAGGCTTCGGCAGCACCGGCAGTACCGACAACACGAACGAAACGGAGGAGCCCAACGGTTTCGGAAAGCGCCAGCAGAGGATGCAAGGCAGCGGTGGTGTTCAGAAGAAACGAGTCATCGGTGGACAAAACCAGCTGCCCATGTTTGTGATCCAGTGCAAGTACTTCAACGAGGGCAAGTGCAGGAAGGGTGCGGAATGCACCTTCAGGCACGATCCTGTTCAGAAGTAAAAGACGGAGCGTCTGTTGGTCATGGTTGAGAAGTGTTTACGGGTCACGACGGAAAGAGAATTGGATGGATAGACTCTGACAACGCACGGGAAAAAGTTGTCTTTTCACGGCTTCATGATTGATACGGGAAGAGAGCTCTTTGATGGATATGAAAAGCGAGGATGGAAATGTGCATCTTCGCAGGGATTGTCAGCTGCAAGCTTGATAGGCAGCACGACGTACAGTCACTCGTTGCCACAACGAGACGTACATGGCGATACGAATAATGCACTCATTGACACACACACACACACACACACACATTAAGATTGAATTTGGAACGGCGTCAATTAACCTCAAGCGCAGCGTCCACAACCTGCTTGCCGATTGCACCCCCCAAATACGCACCCCCGTCGGCCTCCCCGGTAAGCTCCAGCTCCACGGCCGCCTCGTAAGCCTTCATGACGAGCTCCTCGTCCACCCTCGCCGCCGCCTCGGTAAGCGCCTTGACGCAACCGGCCAGCCGTGCAATCTCCCTCCTCGTCGCCGGCCCGATCTCATCGTTCTGGCTCGAGTAGATGGAACTACTCACGCTCTCCTCCAACCGCGTGATGCTGACATCCTTGCCCTGCACCGCCGGCTCCACATGCTTCGCGATCCATATGTAGCCGTTCACGCCCAAGACAACGTCGACGTCGCCACCACCATTCGCCGTGCTGAACGTCCATATCTGCCGCCGCGAGCGCACCACCCCGCCGCCGCCGCCGCCCGCGCCCGACACGCTCATGAAGTACCCATTGCGCAGCTTACCGTACTTGAGCGAGCGCGTGTGCAGCGACGCCGAGCCGTCGCCGTAGATGCTCTGCACCTCGGCCACCACCAGGTCGCCCTCGGTGAAGAAGGTGCGGATGTTCAGCTCGTCGACGGCCGTGCGCCGCCGCAGGATCCCGCCCGGCAGGTTGATGGCCGACAGCGGGAGCGACGACAGCAGCGGCGCCGCCACGTCTACCCGCCAGCGCCGCGCTTGCACTTCGACTATGCGCCCGACGACCAGGTCGCCGATCTCGGGCACGTAGCGCGCGCGGATCGGGCGCACGGAGAGCAGCTTGTTGGTTTTGACCACCGTGCCGCATACGGTGGAGCGGATCGTCGTGGTTGAGGGGGTGATGAAGGTGCCGTGGCCTCTGTAGTTCGCAGGAGGGTCAGTCAATGTTCTTGTAGTCCTGCAGTACTTGTGTGAGAAGGCGGCGTTACCTCATCCATTGCGGGTCGTCCGTGACCACCTCGCCCGGGGTGACGATGACGGAGCTGGTGCGGGCGCGCTTGGTGGGGCGGCCGGAGTCGGCGCCCATGTGGACGTCGCCGTCCAGGTCCAAGTCGTCTTCCTCTTCATACTGAAATATGTTCCGCCGGGCGGAGAAGGCGACTGGCGCTGGGGCGGGGGCGAGAATTGTGATGGCCATTTGCGAGTCTTTCTGGGCGGTTTTCTGGATTGGTTTGCGGTGGTAAAGATGTTTTTCGATGGTGGTGACGAATGTGAAAGGGGTCCAATTCAGGGGCTGATAGGGGGGTTCAGCGCAGGATGGCTATGGACAGTCACTTGACTGTCCACAAAAGAGGCGTGCACGGATGAGGAGGACAAAGGATGTAGTGGTGTTCGCACCTCTATACAACATCGGATTGATCATCTGGGGCAATAGAGACACTGTAAACTATAACCAGACTCTGCTCCAGCCGGGCAGCTAGTACACGCAGGTCATGGCTCTTCCAATGCAACAAGAAGAAGGAGGTGTCATGATGGACTTCAAGACAACAAAGGAAGCACAAAGACTCTTGCTAGTCGAGCGGCGATGGATCAGAAGGACCGTAGATTTGAGACTGGAAGAGGAGTTAAGAAGAAGCAACTTATACATAATTACACACAGAGTGGAAAGCCGTTGGATCTTCTGACGGCGCTAAATAGAGACGGCTTCGCTTCCAGTCGATCCTGCTGCGCCTATTTTTGGGAGCATTCGAACAGAGAAGAACGAATACACCAAGTACATGTACTACAACACAGCAGCCGTGGCGGCGGTTATTCGTCTATACCCATTTGATTATATAAGACGTCAAAGACATGCAACATCACACACACACAACAACACCGGCGTGTTTCACGCTTTGACAGCCAGCCAGCCAGTCCGGAAGCGCGTTTCACATCCATCGCGCGCGTTCGCATCCAGGGTTCAGACAGCCAAGGACTTGATCCGGTTAACACAATTATTTCCCTTTGTCGACCAGCCCTCAATCCAATCCATCCATCTCTCCATCTTTCTTTCTTTCTTCCTCCTCTTCTCCCCTACCCTCTCTCCTACATACGCTCGTTCTACAAGGAGCCCTCTTTCTCTCTTCGCTCCGTTATGTACACTCCGTCCATTCCTCTTCTCAACCAATTGCCCCGTCCAACGCCGTAACATTGGTCCTACATCATGGCGTATCAAGGCCATGCACGCGCTCGTGACATAGACCAGGGCCAGCCTCTATCCGACCTCCCTCCTAATCCTGTATGACCCCAGCATTCCTTCTACGAAGCCCCAAACTGACCCTCCTTCAGCATTACCGCCCAGCCATCCACCACGACTCCGAAGACGAGGATGCCGACCAATCCCTCCTTCATCCAAACCCTGTGCGACCCACACCTAGCACCACAGACTCCTACCCGCGTGCTGAGACTCCGAGTGGCTACAGCTTCACGGATTCATACATCGGTGAAGATACTCACCCGCCGCCTACATACCGGAACAACGACCGACTGGAGACGACATACACTGGGGCAACACTTCAGGATCAAAATGCGTATCACAATCAACCAACGGGCTACAACCAGGCAACCTTGCAGGACGCTACGGCTGGTTTCGGCCTCCCAAGTCGTGCTGGATCGCTGAATGACACTTCGGAGTCGAACTCGACCGAAGCATGGAAGCAGCGCCAGGTACCTGGTGGCCCGGGAGGTATTCGAAGATACCAGACACGAAAGGTCAAGCTACAGCAGGGCTCAGTATTGAGCGTCGAGTACCCAGTGCCAAGTGCGATCCAGAACTCTGTGCAGGCTCAGTATCGGAATGACCTAGAAAGTGGTAGCGAGGAGTTCACTCACATGCGATGTAAGAACGTCGGTTTACGCATCTTTAACAGACTTAGCTGACTCGGCATCTAGATACTGCTGCGACGTGTGATCCTGACGATTTTACGCTCAAGAACGGCTATAATCTGCGTCCGGCCATGTACAACCGTCACACCGAGTTACTTATCGCAGTCACCTACTACAATGAAGACAAAGTTCTCACAGCGAGGACTCTACACGGCGTGATGCAGAACGTCAAGGAGATTGTCAACCTGAAGAAATCGGAGTTCTGGAACAAAGGAGGTCCTGCGTGGCAGAAGATCGTCGTGTGTCTTGTGTTCGATGGAATTGATCCCTGCGACAAGGGCACACTTGACATCTTGGCTACAATAGGAGTGTACCAGGATGGTGTTATGAAGAAGGACATTGACGGCAAGGAAACGGTTGCGCACATCTTCGAATACACTACCCAGCTGTCCGTCACGCCAAGCCAACAGCTTTGCCGACCGCAAGAAGATGGCGGAAACACCACCTTTCCACCAGTTCAAATGCTGTTTTGTCTGAAGCAGAAGAACGCCAAGAAGATCAATTCTCACCGATGGCTCTTTACTGCTTTTGGGCGGATTTTGAACCCGGAAGTCTGCATTCTCCTCGATGCCGGTACGAAGCCTCAACCGCGGTCTTTGTTAGCTCTCTGGGAAGCTTTCTACAACGACAAGAATCTGGGAGGTGCTTGCGGGGAGATCACTGCCATGTTGGGCAAAAATGGACGAAACCTACTCAATCCGCTAGTCGCAGCGCAGAATTTTGAGTACAAGATCAGCAATATCCTCGACAAGCCTCTGGAGAGTTCTTTTGGCTACGTCAGTGTGCTGCCTGGTGCATTCTCAGCATACCGGTTCCGAGCCATCATGGGACGCCCTCTTGAGCAGTACTTCCACGGTGATCACACGCTCAGCAAGAAATACGGCAAAAAGGGTATCGAAGGCATGAACATCTTCAAAAAGAACATGTTCTTGGCCGAAGATCGCATTCTGTGCTTCGAACTCGTAGCCAAAGCTGGATCAAAATGGCACCTTACTTACGTCAAAGCGTCCAAGGGCGAAACTGACGTCCCCGAGGGCGCTGCCGAGTTCATCGGTCAACGTCGCAGGTGGCTGAATGGCTCCTTCGCAGCCGGTCTCTATTCGTTGATGCATTTTACCAGAATGTATAAGAGTGGTCACAACATCGTCCGCATGTTCTTCTTCCACCTTCAAATGCTTTACCAGATTTGTGTCACCATCTTGGCCTGGTTCTCTCTGTGTAAGATGCTTCTACCCAAGAATCGGATGCACGCTAACAGATTACCAGCTTCCTTCTGGCTTACAACCTTTGTCATCATGAATCTCGTCAATTCGCAGGATCACTGGCCGTTTGGGGAGAAGGTCACTCCGATCGTCAACACCATTCTTCAGTACTTTTATCTCTGCTTTGTCATGCTGCAGTTTATCCTTGCCCTTGGTAATCGGCCGAAAGGGTGAGTCTTTTTGATCCGGGAGCAATGTGAATACGCTAATTCAATCTAGATCTCGCTCGACTTACATGGTTTCGTTCATCGTCTTCGGTGTCATCCAATTATACATAGTTGTCTTGTCCATGTACCTGGTTGTCTCGGCATTCACCAAAACGGGCGAGTCCAAGTTCGACACCAGCAACCCTGATGCGTTCATCAAATCTTTCTTCGGGTCCAGTGGCGCCGGCATAATTGTCATTGCACTAGCAGCAACCTTTGGTCTTTACTTTGTAGCCTCATTCCTTTTCTTGGACCCATGGCACATGTTCACGTCTTTCCCGCAGTACCTCCTTCTCATGTCCTCGTACGTCAACATTCTCAACATCTACGCCTTCAGCAACTGGCACGACGTTTCTTGGGGCACTAAGGGATCTGACAAAGCCGATGCACTGCCGTCAGCGGTGACCAAGAAGACTTCGGACGGTAAGGCCATGGTCATCGAGGAAGTCGATAAGCCACAGGCCGATATTGATAGTCAGTTCGAGATGACCGTTAAACGCGCATTGGCACCCTATGTTCCGCCTAAGGAGGACGAAACGAAGACTCTAGAGGACTCATACAAGTCTTTCAGAACTCGTTTAGTGCTTTGTTGGATCTTCTCAAACGGCGCTTTAGCGCTGGGCGTTACCAGCAACTCGATTAATACTTTGGGGTTTACGGTATGTTGAACTCGGATCTGAAACAATGAAATCGAGCTAACAGAAGTCTCAGCACACTGCAGACGAACGGACCGCAGGCTTCTTCCGCGCTCTACTTTGGGCGACGGCTTTCCTTTCCGGCATTAGATTCATAGGAGCTCTCTGCTTCCTTGTGAAGACTGGGGCGTTGTTCTGCTTCAAAAAGCGGTAGAGGATTGATGGTACGAAGTTGCGTTATGGATATGAAAGGCATTGGAGCAGGAATTTTGGCTAGAAAGACATTCACGAAGATATGGAATCGACGACAGAGCTACAAGTGTTTGGGCGCATTGATATGAACATTTGCGAGGGACGAAACGGGACATGGATCGATATGATAGAAACGGATCTTTCTCCAGTTGATTTGCATTATTTACCCCTATACCCGTCGTGCTTATCTTATCCATCTGTGCACGATCCGATCAGTCATCACCGAGACTTGAAGAGATTCACCGTCCATCTGCATCTGCATCTGCCGCGGCTTCAGGCTCTCTCTTGTATTCTAGCTTCCGGCGCGTTCAGTTCGATAGTCTTCATTCGTTTTCTTCTGCCTGCTACTGCATAACCCCTCCTTAGTCGCGAGCATTCTCGTCTGTTGCGCCACCTAAAGCCCTCACGATGCTGAAGATATGGTCCATGGTATGGTCACAGCAATACTCGTTACTCGAAGACTACCGGAGCCTTTTTCTTACTCCTGCTGCAGAAACAACAGCAACAGCAGGCTGACAATGCTGCCAATACGGGTCCCAAGAAGAAGAAGGTCACCGCGGCGCAAATACGAGTACAGAAAGGTATTGTGATGCCCTCTCACCGAAGCAGTGCTTCACGGGTTCGGACGTATAAACTGACATCTTCGCCCGGTTATCAGATCTATCGGAGCTCTCCCTCGGTAGCACGATGAAGACTCACTTCCCCAACCCGGACGACATCCTCAACTTCACCCTGACTATCGAACCCGACGAGGGCATGTACAAAGGCGGCGTCTTCAACTTCACTTTCGCCATCAACCAAAACTTCCCGCACGACCCGCCAAAGGTGAAATGTACCCAGAAGATCTACCACCCGAACATCGACCTGGAGGGCAACGTGTGCCTGAACATCCTGAGAGAGGACTGGAAGCCGGTGCTGAACCTCAACGCGGTGATTGTGGGCATGCAGGTGAGGGTACCGCTACTAGTCACGAGACCAGTATGCTGATACAGGTTGCAGTTTCTCTTCCTTGAGCCGAACGCCTCGGACCCGCTCAACAAGGATGCCGCGGAGGATCTCAAGAACAACAGGGATGGATTCAGGAGGAATGTGCGGTCGGCAATGGGTGGAGGCTCGGTCAAAGGCCAGGGCTTCGATAGAGTGCTGAAGTGAGGCTCATTGCATGGGACTGAAGTCGCACTGACGACGTTATGAAACTCTTTTTGCGAGCGCGTACTTGAGCATTCGATCTGGGAACCAGGGCAGTTGTAGTTGCTAGGCGTTGTGTCTTCATCGCGACATCTATCTAAAGCCACCTACTTACTGCAGAAGTGTGCACGCATCTAAAGTTGACAAAGTTGCCTTGAGTACATACATGTCCAATGAGAAACTCGTGCCCGTTTCGTCTAGACCTCGACCGCGCGGGGTCCGGCTTCGGCGGAGACCCTTGACTCACGAAAACAACCAAAATTCAGAAAAACCTCCAGCTCTGCTCCCTCTCCTCCCCCGAGATACTCGACACAACCCACAATGGCATCACGAACTGCCACCAAAGCTCTCAGGAGCTCTGCTGCGAAGCAGCTCGCATCGCCCACTGTCCAACGCAGGACCTTTGTCAGCGCCATCAATGCTGCCGCTCGCCCAATGAGCGCCGCGGCGCCCAAGGTCGCTTGCGTGCAGCAGGCTCGCGGAATGAAGACTGTCGACTTTGCGGGGCACAAGGAGGACGTTTTCGGTGCGTTTCTCAGATGGAGGAAGCTCAACTGAAGTCTTACAAAAAGGGGCTGGACTGACCATCGAGTCTTGCAGAGCGTGCGGATTGGCCGAAAGACAAGCTCCTTGTGCGTGCAAATCTAGCGCCGATTGAAAAAAGAAAAGCATCCACTAACACACGCCTATCAGGACTACTTCAAGGACGACACTCTCGCCTTGATCGGCTACGGATCCCAAGGTCACGGTCAGGGTCTTAACCTCCGTGACAACGGCCTCAACGTCATCATCGGTGTGCGCAAGAACGGACAGTCCTGGAAGGAGGCTCAGCAAGACGGCTGGGTGCCCGGCAAGAACCTCTTCGAGATGGACGAGGCCATTGGCAAGGGAACCATCATCATGAACCTCCTCAGTGACGCCGCCCAGAGCGAGACCTGGCCTCACATCAAGCCGCAGTTGACCAAGGGAAAGGTGAGTTTTGGAAGCAGTAAAATTCGGCCGTCGTCGGGCGTTTCATCCAGGCCATGAGCTAACGAGCAAAAACTCTTTCACTATAGACCCTCTACTTCTCCCACGGCTTCTCTCCCGTCTTCAAGAGCCTTACCAAAGTCGATGTCCCCACCGACATTGATGTGATCCTCGTCGCGCCCAAGGGCTCTGGACGCACCGTGCGCTCGCTGTTCCGCGAGGGCCGCGGCATCAACAGCTCCATCGCTGTCCTGCAGGACGTGACGGGCAAGGCCGAGGAGAAGGCGGTCGCGCTCGGCGTCGCCGTCGGATCCGGCTACCTCTACAAGACCACCTTTGAGAAGGAGGTCTACTCGGACCTTTACGGTGAGAGGGGTTGCCTGATGGGAGGCATCCACGGCATGTTCCTCGCGCAGTACGAGGTCCTCCGCGAGCGCGGCCACTCCCCGAGCGAGGCCTTCAACGAGACTGTCGAGGAGGCCACGCAGTCGCTGTACCCCTTGATTGGCGGTGTAAGTGTTTAACCTGTAGTGCTTTTCATCACGCCCGCATGCTGACATGGCTTCTTTCCCGAAATACAGAACGGACTCGACTACATGTACGAGGCCTGCTCGACGACCGCCCGCCGCGGCGCCCTCGACTGGCAGAAGAAGTTCAAGGACGCCCTCAAGCCCGTCTTCAACGACCTCTACGACAGCGTCAAGGACGGCAGCGAGACTAAGCGCTCGCTCGAGTTCAACTCCCGCCCAGACTACCGCGAGGCGTTTGAGAAGGAGGTTGATGAGATCCGCAACCTCGAGATCTGGAGGGCCGGAAAGGTGAGTTCTTTTCCTTTTTCCCCCTCTTTTGCATCCCGTCTCGGGAGTTTTTAATTTTCTCGGTTTGCTAACCTTTCTTGTTTTCCTCGAACAGGCCGTCCGCAGCCTCCGCCCGGAGAATGCGAAATAGATGAGGTTTCGGGTCTGATTGTTTGGGGCTTTGGTTCTTCTTCTGTATTTGTCTTTGGGAGTTCAAGGCTTCGAAAATTAGGAGGTATGCTTCGCGAAGAAAATATACAAACATCTTTCTCTTCCTTGTTGCACGTATCCTCCATTGCTGCGTGAGGATCTTGGGGCTCTGAACGTCTCGACTAGGATGCCATTAAGCCGATGCATGTGTGTGATGACCTCTGATTAGTCTCCGCTCGTTCTAAATCGAATGCATCGTGATTATGCTGTCGTTTCACAAAGCTCATAGTGCAAGGGATGTTTCTTAATCCAGACAGTAAGTTGGCTGCTGTATAGCACTCATCGCCGGCTTTCAATGCCTATGGAAATACGCCGGGCCTAGCTTCACTGCAACACAGGCATCTTTACATCCCGCTTCAAGCATCCTGCAGTACAACACGGGATGGGCAGGCGTTATCATTGTATGGTCATCGAAGCTGTTCGGAAAAGGGGTGACATCCATTAAAAGGGGCAGAAACGATTGGTCTTGGCAAGACGAAGCTCCGCGCGTTTGCGGTCAAGGCATCCTTCTTGCTGTCCAGTATAGCTTCTTCATATTGCTTCGAGTTTCACCTTGCCTCCGTCGGACGGTTGACAAGCATACATCGAACCACTCTCCAGGGGATTCCATTCACTGCTTGTCAACTCCCAACCGACGCAATCAGCACAACATATAAGAGACCCCATTCGAATCATGGCTCGCAGCGTGGTCTACGGCCTTGGTCTTCTGGGCTTCTTGGGTGGTAGGATCACGTCTTGTTCTTAGTCCTCCATTATATCAGCTAATCTGTACTTAGCACTGGCGATGACGATCGCTGCGGTCATGATTCCAGAATGGATCTCCTGGGACACTCGAACCGTTCGTCGAATAGGTTCCTCGAAAGCAGTACATACATGTTAACATGGCGCAGCCCTCCTCCAAGAAGGTCCACTACTCCTACGGGCTCTTCTCTCACTGCTCTTCCATATCATCGTCGTGCAGTCCCTTCCCCGTTTTCGAGGAATGCCAAGGACCCGATCGCACCTTCTGCTCTCTCTGGCGTACCGTCGGCTTCCTGATGTCGCTCGCAGTCATCTTGGAGCTCGCAACAGTGGTCGGATTTGCGGTGGTGCTGCTTGGTGGGAAACAGTCGCGAGAGACCGGGTGGAAGATCGTCGTGCCCTTGCTTTGCATTGGAGCTGTGACGCAGGTCGCCAGCATGGGCATTGTGAGTTGGGTGTTCGAGCACGATGGGCGGTTCTTTGATGGATGGAAGCTGAGTCGGAGTTGGGTGCTCTGCACGGTTAGTTGGGTGCTGGAATTATGCGTTGCTATTGGTATTGGGGCAGCAAGCTGGATTATGGAAGAGGAGGGCGGCTACGAGTTGATCCCAGACACTGCGAGGGCGCGGTAGAGATACTTGAGGAACTAGATGACGAAGATGATGAGACACGCGGTTCTAATGAGGGTTCGTTCACCGGTGTATGATGTTTGGTGCCGGATCATTGATGCAGCTTATAATAATAGACTACGAACAACTACCACACCTCTAACCTGCCTCTATGAAGCTTACCTTTATCCAGAAGGGCTTCTCGTGAATTGCAAACTTGTCAAAAATTAACCTACCGTCCGCGGATCTGGAAGCGCCTCCCACAGGCATCGCTTCACCAAAAGCGATATCACGCTATGTATATACATTCGTCGAGACGCCTTTCTAGCACGACCTAAAAGAAAGAAGGAAAGTAAAAAATTGTACCCGCTGATTACAAAAGAGAAAGTGCTTCTTATGCCTCTAGTGATCCTCATTCAATGGACTGGCTTATGGGCGGCGAGGGCCGGGTTTTCGACACCTGTCGGTTTCGAACCCCGGTCCGCACGATACTTTCTCTCCCCGGCCCCAACTTAATGGCGTCTCCAGTATTCCGTTTACGCCACGAGGGCGATTACTTTTTTCGGCGTGGAAGTGAAAAGAATTAACTTAAATACAAATGATAGAAATCTTAATCTTCCCCCCATTAGGATAACTTGGTAGGTAATAGACCATCTTCGTTTTTTTTCTTTTTCGATCGAGAGGTTCTTAACACGTCTATTTTGGTATGATACCGGTTTGGTGTTGTACGTTGCGTGAAGTGGTTTTACGCTAAGTGCTGAAGAGGTCTTGGCGGAATCTACCCGCATGTTCGGATATATGTTATTCCGGGCGGAATAGTGGTAGGGTGTATGAGCCTATGTTCATAACATCAGGTACACTAAGCTAGCACAAAACATCGAGAAACAGTACAAAGGATCACCCCTAAACTGTCCTCTTCCCTTGTCCAAGATGGCCTATGGACGCTTGCAAGTCGAAAGTTTGGCTCGCGTAGTATAGTGTAGCATCGTATTGCGCGACCTCGGCAGCCGTATCAGTCCTCGGCTCCTCGTGTGCCTGCCGCATGTAAATGCAGCCGTTATCTTTGCGGGGGTCAGGCCAAGCAGTATAGCTACCAGCAACAACGACAATAATGTTAGAGGAATCAGATCGGCTGAGATAGCAGCAGTAGACTAGGGTTGTACCTGCCAAGTCAAGATCACGCCTATCATGGACTCGACGCGACAAGCGAACCCCATTCTTGACCATAAGTCTTGACACCTGCGGCTTCGAGCTAGTCTGTGTCTTCTTGGCCATGCATGCACGTGGTGGAGACACGCGTACGACTGTACAAACCTAACCGATCCGTCTTATCGCTTGAGCTGTTACAATGGGGAAAGGCTACTATAAAGTCTACATCGCAGCATGGCATCATTGAAGCAGGTCTTGCCAGCTGAGCATAGCATCCTCTCACACTCCGGGCTATCGGCTCCTTCCATTCACTGTTATATCACTTTAGTTCAGTCATGCTCTTCTCCGTCTCTGCTCTTTTCCTTGCAGGACTAGCTTCTGCTGCCTTGACCAACACTGGCCGCACTGTAAGCCTGAACAGTATCCCTTACTATGTTCCACCGACTGCGGTGGGCCAAATCCCGATCAATGCGGCTTTCGGACGAACTGGACTCGTGCCTCTCACCGTTGTGAACTCTTCGTCTTTGGTCTACACAGCTGATCAGCTCAACACTGTCATACCTCTATATACCGCTGCTGATGATGTCTTTCAAACTGGTTTCTTGCAGGGTAGGTCATTGATGATGCTTCCTTACTGCAAGTGAATATGCAATATACGTTCTAGTAACGTTGCATGATACAAGGACCCCCTTCACACAAGACAACGCAGCCTTCAGTGCCCCAGGTGCTAACCGGTCATCTTAGCTGTTCTCGTTCAGTACAACGGCAGTTCTCCCATCTCGTTCAAAGCCCCCTTCTGTATCGGCTTTTCCACCTTCAGCTATGCTGGACAGTCATCAGCCGTGGTAGCTGCAAGTTCTTCTCTTGGCCCTCTGGCTCCGCTACCACTTGGACCGTACTTCCTCGACTCTGCCACAGGTCAGGTTTTCCAGGCATGGCGCCTCTACTCCGATTACATTGGAGCCTTCCTCGAAACATTGATTCCCAGCACCAATGGCTCATATTCTGTGCTCCCTGCGAATCTTCCAGATCAAAATCTTGCAGTTGCCGTGCCATCACGTCTGTATTACACTAAAACTGCCGCTAAACCTTTGGCTGGCGTCCGTTTGGGCGTCAAAGACATTTATGACGTTGCTGGTGTTAAGACTAGCAACGGCAACCGAGCTTGGTATAACTTCTACCCCAGTAAGTCCTTCCTATTGAGTGGATTTGGTAGAGCTATAATTGATTCTTTTTATCCAGGTGCCAAGGTCAATGCTGTTGCGGTCCAGAACCTAATCAACGCTGGAGCTATCCCAGTCGGCAAGATGAAGACCAGTCAATTCGCAAACGGTGAAACAGCCACTGCTGACTGGGTGGATTACCATGAGCCATTCAACCCGTAAGTTTCACGAAGGAAAAATTCGTCACGAGCAACAGCTGAGCTACTCCAGACGTGGTGATGGTTATCAAGATACTTCATCTTCATCCTCCGGCCCTGGTGCTGGCGCCGCCGCTTATCCCTGGCTTGATATCACTATTGGTTCCGACACTGGTGGTAGTATTCGAGGACCGTCTGAAGTAGGTTTTATTACTTGTGTTTCGTGGATTCAAGTTAATTTCGGTGCAGGTGCAAGGTCTCTTTGGCAACCGTCCGTCGCACGGCCTTGTTTCTCTTGACGGCGTTATGCCCCTGGCTCCTGAGCTTGATACTGCGGGTCTCCTTGTCCGTGATCCTGCACTGTGGACTGCCGCCAATCAAGCACTGTACCCAGGCAACTTGACATTGTACAACACCATGCCGCATGAGATTTACACCATCAACTGGCCTACCTCTGCATCGACCCCCGCCAATGCCATGCTACTCAACTTCCTTAACCGGACAGCCGCGCTCATCGGTGCAAACATCACTGCATTCAACATTCAGAATGCGTGGACTGCAAATACTCCCGCCGGTGCTCCAGCCAGCTTAACTACACTTCTCAACATCACTTACCCTGTAGGGTTAGCCCTGTCAGAAGCCGTAACTTGCCGAACTGACATCTTTTAGATCCTCATCTCGAAAGAACAAACAGCGCTCGTTCGTGACCCCTGGTATGCGGCCTACGCTGCTGCAAATGACGGCCGTCTGCCCTTTGTGGACCCGCAACCGCTTGTGCGCTGGGCGTTTGGCGACTCATACCCTGCGCAAACTCTTACCGACGCCATCACCAACAAGACCATATTCATGGATTGGTGGAACAATAACATTCTTGTTGCAAACACATCGAGTTCTACTTGCACAAACCGCTTTATCTTTTACGTTGGCTCAACTGCGTCGACCAACTACCGCAACAGGTTGGTAGTCTTTTCCAGATGATCAGAAGTATACCGACTGACACGTTTTAGATACCTTCTTGCCCCGACTCCTCCATTTGGCTTCAGCACTTCCCGTGTCAGTCCTTTTACTGGATGTCCAGACTTTGTGCTCCCGATCGGTGAGGCATCGTATAGATCGACAATCACGAACCACACAGAGGTCCTACCGGTATGTAGTGAACTTGGTTTTCTTCTCGACTATAAACTGATTGGAACCAGGTCACCGTCGATATTCTCGCTGCCAAGATGTGTGACGGGGCCATCTTCGGGCTTACGAAGATCCTCGC
>Ga0068631_100506_pt1 | contig 15483 bp, 25 predicted proteins | sample InSIn5gowninarea_2_FD_77434 | JGI IMG/M metagenome (GOLD analysis project Ga0068631, IMG submission 77434) | Clean room microbial communities from NASA Spacecraft Assembly Facility at Jet Propulsion Laboratory, Pasadena, California, USA -... ...
CAGATGTGCGATCTATAATCAATAAGACTCAGCACTACATATTAACAACATCCATCACTAACCTCTCGGAGGATCATCCCCCAGTATGCCACCGAATAAAAAGACATTAAACTTGTCTCCATCCTCTGGACAAAGTTCAGTCGTGGCCGAAGGGTCCAGCAAGCACACTCGTTCCTTTTTATGCGCGAAAAGCTCTTCTACACCTCTCTGCTCAATCAAGAGACCTCGGGAATCTCGAAATCCGTCTGGAACTTGCAAGTTTGAGGGTACGGATGATAGGTAGAATAATGCTCCTGCGTCTTGACTTTCTGCTGCTATGGTTTTGTATTCTAGTGATGACCATTGCTCGAGCTCTGGGTCTAGGTGCTCGACTATGTAGACTTTCTGAGCTGAGGTGGAAGTCATGATTGCCGCGTTGAGTGAGTGCTTCTCTCTGTCACAAGATCGAAAATATGGTTGTAGTTCTTTATTCGGAAATGGTCGTTTGCAAGCAGACAGGACTTATTGTCCAAGATGTACAATAGTGTTCCAGAAACAAGTCTCACGCAGGACACGTCTTTTTCACAACACGCTCAAGGACAATCTCCTCTATTGAATGGATAATATGGACTCATGCTGAACTATTTCATATACTGATATCTTTTTTTGATGAATTACGTAATACCGGGCAGGGTACGCTGAATACCTCCGAAAGGTGATTGACACTCGGACGTCTCCATTGAGCAAAGTCCCCTCAGTCCCCTCGGTCACCTGAGCAGCGAGGTGTTGTATAAGACATCTAGGTTGCGCGTTTCACCACTTGTTTTCAAATCTTCTTTTACAATATCGTTTCTTCATTGAATCAAGAAAGAAGCTTCCTCTCCTGCTTGCGCGAGTCGGCCTCATCTACCTCGCCCTCAGTTCCAAGAAGCACTTCACCTGACACCTCATAGGCACCAATTATCACCCGTTAGCGCCCTCACCGCAAAAGCTATCCTCCTACTACCACAAGCAAACACACTAGCCGCCTGTACACGTTCCTCCTTTCACAAGACTTCCCGCAAAAGTCCCATTCCTTCACAACACAAGACGAATCCGAGCTCGACCAATCCAACAGTCTTGGAGCTCAGCTAGCTAGGCCTCTAGCCTCATACACGACATCAAGATGAACCCTCACCAACAGAATAAAGTCGACATCAGCGTGTGTACTTCCGAAAGATCCCAAAACAGCCAATAATTCTTTGCTCACAACCAAAATAGTCGATGTCCGCAGACGAGCAACGGCTTTTTCGCATGTATGGCAAGCTCCCAAACAAGAAAGATCTCCTCCAGAACAAGCTCAAAGTACGTCTGCAAGTCCTCATTCCTTCTTCACTCCGCCACTAGATGCTCCACTCACCACCTCAAGCCTCCGACTCGGCCACAACTAACAATCTCCACCAGGAACGCAAATACTTCGACTCCGGCGACTACGCTCTTTCCAAAGCCGGCAAAGCTTCCGACGTCGGCGTCACACAAATCGGTCGCGAACATCCCGTTCCGGAGAACATCCCTCATTCATCGACACCATCTGGTGAGCCTGGTAGCAGACATGGAAGCGTGAGCGGTGGTATGAGCGGGAGTGTGTTCAGTCCACCGATGACAGGAACGGTGGCTGGGAGTCCAGTCAAAGAGAGCAGCTTTCTGAATAGGGAGACTAGTGCTGATGATTTGGAGGCGGCGCAGGAGGGACAGGAGGCGTGAGACGGGGGAGAAGTAGAAGTGAGGGAAGGAAGAGGAGGTATTCCGTGGGCAGTCGTTTCACGTGAGAGGACATGGAGATTGAAACGGAGGTTTGGCAGGTCTGCATCAAAGCCGCATGAAAAGATGCAGGAGGAAGATGTGCGTGCTGGCTGCCAATCCAGCGTACCAGAGGGATACGAGACGGACTTCCGTCAGAGATGTGACAAGAGTAGCACGATGCAGGACATGGTGCTCGAACGAGACATGAAATGGAACTTTATCTCAAAGCAATGACTCTTCTCCTTCTAGGAAAGCTGGCAGAGTGAGCTAACGAGACGACATAGCCCTTGTGTCGCATCCCCGAAGCTTCCAATCTGAAGCTCAAACTACCGATCTCATAATCGACTTATGCCAGGACTTCTTGCATCTACCTCGTCACAAACAAGGCTCGTACGCTTTTCTTCTTCGATTTCGTAGCAGCAGTCCTCTGGAAAGGACAGTGTCCACGCCTAATTTTGTACTTTGAGACTTCTCTTCGTCTCATACACCTTCACCTTCTCGTTCTCCTTGACATTCTTCCATCCGCCTCCACCGGCAACAACAGCAGCCATGTATTCACGAAATTCCCTTCAATCCCTCCTCTTCCTTCTCCCTCCTCACTAATGGCTCCTCCCCAAAACCACATCTCCCTCACCGCCCGCCCTCATGCTCGTCCAACGAACCGGGCTTACCAGCACTCTCAGCACCACGGCTTTTCCGTCTAGGCAGTTCCCACCTCTTAAGTCCTGCGTCTTCGTGCTCGTCTTCTGCTCTGTTGATTGCGTGTTCGTCTGGAAGGAGGAACTGGTATTCGCCCATTTCTGTTTCGCGGAGTATGCTGCCTTTTGTGTGTGAGATGTCAATTAAAGGTCAGGCTCGGTCGTCGGGCGCTTGTGCGTGAGTGGGACGTGCGAGTGAAGAGAGGAGGAGTAGAGTGAATAAGATGGAGGGGAGACGGGAGACGGGAGGGAGTGGGAGAGGACGAGGCGGAAGACGAGGACGGAGTGAGGAGGAGGAGAGGATAGCTTCGGCTTCCAGGTAAAGAGGACACTGAGGACTGACCGTCTTTGCCTCGTTTGGTCCAGATGATTCTGCATTTCTTTTGCTGGTCTGTGTCCTCGTTCGTAGCGGCATCAGCATGCAGTGATTTCCCGTCTGATTCAGATCCAGCTCGAGTCACAGCCGAGACACGAGGGGTGTAGTACATTAGATCACCTCCAATGACTGAAGACATGTAATCCTAGAACAGTTTTTTTGTCAGTAACATTTCACTTTCATCATCCGAAACAACAACATCATCGTCATCATCGTCATCATCATTATCATCATCACAATATCAACACCATGGACGGCTCTTCACAGCATTATTAACGACAACATCACAACTCTTCACGACGAAAAGAAATAACAACATCACAACACTTCACACTTCTTCCTTCTTCATCACTCACCAAATCTCTACACAATCTCTCATCACACAACACGCCCTCTGCATCAAGCGCTCCAAGACCAACGAGACGTGCAGAAATGGCGAGATGTGTGAGTTCCATGAGTGTGAAGCGGACCCATTGTGCTGATTCGTCGTCGGACAAGTGTGTGGTTGACATGTTGTACGGATTCTTTTGTGTCAAGACGTGATCTGGATCTTTGAGAAAGCGCGATTTGAGTACTGGCGAATTGTGCTGAGATGCTTAGCTTTGCCGATGTGAGTGTTGGTAGGCTGTTGACAGTGGTCGAAGGTGTTGAAGCAGCGAAGGGAAGAGGCAACAGGGATATAGTGAATCAGCACTTGAAACAAGATCTTGATTGCTTTGATCACTTGATCACGACACGAGACCAAAAACGACGCGTGTCGACAACATTCACACGTCACTCGAAGACTTCACAATTCGATGATATTTTCCAGCAACCAAAGACATTTCCGCGAATCGAGGTCTGTACATTCGAGAGCGAGACTCAAGGTTTCACAAGTCAGAAAATCTCCGTACAACCTGAAACACTCCCACGGTTTCAGGTGCAGTACATGCGCCAAGGTGACTCAGCGAAGCACCGTCACTCTACCAATTCTCACAAAGTAGAAATGAAGGATGCATCATGACGTGTCTGCAGCTGTATTAGTCAGCCAACACGCTCACATAGAGTCAGTGTTTCTTATATTCTTCTAGGCCGTAATATGTACAGCTAATTGTAGCTTTTGCGCAGAACGGAGCGCTTGTTTGCCATTGACAGCAAGTAATCCAGTGCGCCATTGACCTTGACGTATTTTCAACGATTGCACAATCCAGATGCGAATCGCCTCCTTCCAATGGCATGATCACCTTTGCCTCCCAATGCAAGCCCAATTACTCCAAAGAAGGGTGAAACGAAAAGTGTGAAGCCACCTCCTAGGTGGAAGGAATCTCCTCGTAACCAGTATCAGCGCTATCGACCTTTTGTAGTTTGTGTCGTTCGTCGAAATGTAGGATTCGTCAACCAAAGTCACTCCCAGCATTTGATTTTCACGATCTCAAGCGTGAGGCAAAAACCAACTTCCCAATTGGAGACTCTGCTCTCGGCTCGTCAGGTGGCAGTAAGCCATTCCGTCTTGCTAACCACAACATACTCCTTTCGTCGAATAACTCCATGTATCGCTCGTCGAGGACACGTGCTTTAGGATCAGCATAGTGATGATAGTCGTCGAGGACGTCACTAATGTCAGAGCCCAAGATCTTGCGTAGACAGCCGATGACACATCCAGTCCGATGCTGAAAGTAGTGTCAGACAGTGATATAATTTCTTTTAGCAAGATGACTTCGAACATACCTTGCCCTTGTTACAGTGAACCAAGATTGGGTAATTTGTCTTGTCCAACAAGACACCCAACGCGAAGGAGATGCTGCAGTGGCTTATTGTCACGAACGGACTCTTGTTTGGCTCGAGCGCAACTTGGAAGTGTTGAATACCATTTTCCTCCACGAACTTGGTATGACTTTCAGGGTATGGACCAGCGACGAGGGTGCTTTGGTAGAAAGTCAGTATTCCACATCTTGCGGATGTGGACTGGAGGGAACAAACAGTATCGTCTTCAACTTCAAGGTCTTCAGAAACTCCAAATTGTCTTCTTGTGGAAATGCGCTTCTATACACACCCTCCATAACGCGGCCAAAGTTCTTAGGAACGCCGTCTGCACTTGGGGTGACTTTGAAGCGGTATCAGCACAGCTCGAATGCTCCTAGGAGGATCATGAACATACTAGGTGAACGTTCATCTTCCAAATCATCATCGGTAGACATCTTGGTCGAGTGAGAGCTTGCGGGTCTCAACGAGGTAGGGGTCATAGGGGTCATCGTATCAAAGGCTGTAGATATAGTTGTGGCAGTAGATATTGATCTTTGACGTTGTGCAGAGGGCCTGATAATGTCCAGGCTGGGGTCGCAGCTGATATCGTCTGCCTTACGTTTTGTCGCAGAAGGAGGAGTATTGCTGATGGGAAACATAATGGCGTAGGCGGGAGTATTGAAGAAAGATTTGTGGTAAAGTCTGAGCGCTCTGAGCGCAAGGTCGGGAGAGGAGTAGTGGATGCGAATAGTATGCCTGAGGCTCAATCAAAGGTGATTGAAGTTATAGCACTGAACAATATGGTCAGCACAGCCCTGCAAGACCGTCCTCATTGTACTTTCAGAAGATACATACACTGTTAACAGGTGCTCACGAGGCTGACCGCCTTTTGGCAAGCTAAAGATTCTTGACACACGACATGGTTGAAGACTGTAGTTGTTGATACAACATGTCCTGCAGTTCTAAGATGGTTTAGTTGTTAGTAGCTGACAGTCTCGAATTATGGCACACAGGTGAAGCAGTCTGGCGAGAGCAGGTAAGGTCGAGGATGGGTGTGGATTCAAAAATCAGGTTGTCTTAGTGAAATGACACACCCGCCAGTTCAGCCGCTTAAGGTTCGCCAAGCCAAGGGTCCAGAAACTGCCAAGCCAATACCACGTGTGACACAAATGCCGGCAATAAGGCACGTACCACCATCAGCACATCATGATGATGATTCTACGAAGTATATGAGAAGAAGAGTACAAAGATCATCAGGAGGAATCAGTCTAGAAGCCAAATGTCTACCATTACGCTGCTCCGCTCATGTCTGCCGTCACCGTCTTCTCAGAAGCCTTGTCATAAGCTTTGATTCCCTTTTTCTTGCCCTTTTTGACATCCCTCCGACTTACACAGCAGCAACAAAGACACAGCTGAATCAAGAAGGCTATCAAAGCGCATGCACTAGCTACCCACATGAATGCAAACATCTTGATGCCTATGGTTGCTCCAATGTTTACTTGTGTGATGGTATTCTGAAACACGTTTTGCATAATCACTACAAAATAATTAGCATGAAGTATGACCATGAGGACGTCGAGCAGCAACGTACCAAACATAACAGTAGCGATAACCGAAGCTCCAATTATACATATTCCGTCGATTGCTGTGAAAATCATAACCAAGAATGCTGTCCATCGACTGAAGACAGAAAGCAGGACGATAAAGATCATGACGAAGGAGAGACATGCTCCGGTGAGGAAAAGAGCGAACATGTACAAAGAGGCCGTCTGGATGATATCCACGATGTCGGTAAGATCAGAAGGTAATTCAACTGTCGAGCAGTTAGTCGTGCATCACTAGTAGCTTTTATCTCAAACATACTCGAAGCACCAGCTAGAAGCTCGCTTTGGATGATTGCGACAGGATCGAAATAGTACAGAGTCTGAGGTTTCGAGCAGCCCGTGACGCCTGGCGTCTTGTATCCTTCGCAGTAGTTCCACAGACCGACCTGATAGAAGTCATGGAGTCCAAGTGACCGAGCAATTGAGTTGAGTAATTCAAAGTTAGGCACTGATGCTGGTACAACATTGGACACATTTATTCGCAGGAAGTACCAATCTCTCAGTAGTCCGGTGTTGTAAGTGTTGCCAACTTCGAGTAATATGAGGAAAACGACAGAGCAGAGCAGGAAAAAGGACGTAATCAAGCACCATATCCAGCGTATTCGAGTAGCTCGCTTCATTACTTTTTTGTCCAAAACACCATCCACTCCAGTAATCGGATTGTGGCGCTCATCACTGGCAGCATCCTTCTCAGCATCTGTATGCTTTTTTGAACCGAAGAGTCCCATTTTGTGGGCGGTAAATTATTTGTAATCTGTTTTGAAGTTGGGAAGAAGTTGAAGATGGCAATGTGGAGTGATTTGAGTATTAGGGAAATGGTGATAATGATAGATGTTTGTACAATCAATGTAGTTTCGTGTCCTCGTCGTCTACTGCGTCGAGGCCTAGCACGCTTGTCGCAGTGCTTAACAACTGTTTCGTGTCTGCGCCTTGCCAACAACGATAAAAATGGCTTCGAAAATGACGTCTCCGTCGCACCTCCCCAATAAAACCTCAAACTTTAAAACGGGACTTACGGAACGCATCTTGGCTCATTCGTGCCATTCGCTCTTTTGTTTTCGTGCGAGAGTGGAGCGATGTGACATAGCACGAGCAGCACTTCACTTGAAAAGTTCCAAGACCGACACCCGACACGCAATACTGCTAGAGGCGTCCTCTTGTCATGTTTGAATAAGGCTTTTGGCTTGTATTTCATCGCTATCAATATTCTCTATCGATTCAGCATAGCCTTCCTCTAAGCCTCCTGCCTACGCCTTGAAAGGGAAAGGCTGTAACCTCGTTTTCATCTCTTGTAGTGATATTATCCTGTGACCACACATCATGCTGTTTTCGCTACTAACAGGCAGCCTCTTGGTTGCTCATGTACTGGCTCAATCAACAGTATCGGCGACGGCTGCCTCGACAACACCACCCTCATCACGAACATCTCTAGTTCCCGCGAGCACGTCTGGCAGCGTTCTAACCATTAATGGAGTGACGGAAAGCCTCTCAGCAATAGAAAATGCTACTGCGCTCGTACCAACAGGCTCGTATATGGACTTTACTACGACTAGGCTCCTCACGACTTCATCGAGCTCTGCGATCAATAATAGCTCTGCTACTGGTCTTTCCAATGGAACTACTACACGTAGTTCGTCGACGAGTAACTCTTTTCTACTTCAGGGAACGGGCCGGGCCAGCTCGGGTACGGGTACTGCCTCTGTTGCAGCGCCCACCAATACACAACCATGCAACAACTATCCTGAGTTTTGCAATAGGAAGTACTCGAACATTACCGAAGTCTGTGCGCATAATTCAGCGTTCGATATACCGGTACAGTTCAGATGTAGCTAGTCTTATCAGCAAGAAACTAATCCGCGCGTAGAACAACATCTTCAGTAACCAAGCTATCTCGATTCCTGGTATGCTCAATGATGGTATAAGAATGAGTAAGTATATCCCCCAACATAGCTTCCCTTCGAGAATCTTATTTTCCCAACACCGTCTTTCCACAAAGCCGAATCTCTGCTGACGAATTACAGTCCAAGGAGAGGTGCACAGAGTGAACAACACCATGTACAGCTGTCACACTAGCTGTAACTTCTTGAACGCTGGTACATATGAGTCAGAGTTGACCCAAGTTCGTGAATGGCTTGATGCTAATCCGTACGACGTGGTAACTCTGCTCATCGTAAACTCTGACTATGCTGATGTTGGGAACTACACTACACCTTTCGAGAACTCTGGCATACTGAAATATGTCTACGTACCACCAAAAGTGCCCATGAATATTGGAGATTGGCCAACTCTGGGAGAGTTGATTCTTATGGGAAAGCGTGCTATAGTGTTCATGGACTACCAAGGTAAGCTGATTTGATTTCCTTCGAAAACATCAAGAAAGCTAACAACTGTCTCAAGCTGACCAAAATATCGTCCCCTACATCGTCAACGAGTTCAGTGCATTCTTTGAAACGCCATTTTCTCCCACTGATCCGGCCTTTCCGTGCACTGCCCAGAGGCCACCAAATATCGCCCACGATGTCGCCGAGCAGAAATTGTACATCGCAAACCACAATCTCAACGTCGCATTCTCCTTGCTAGGACAACAGATCTTGATTCCTGATTTTGCGAATCTTGCACAGCTTAATGGCTTGAATGGTTCAAGTTCTCTCTACACTATGGCAGAAACGTGTATTGCGGACTGGGGCAGGCCACCAAACTTCCTACTGGTCGACTTTTACAACGAAGGCACATATACAGTGAATGGTCAGACCATGAACGGAAGCGTATTCGAGGTCGCTGCAAGAATGAACGATGTGACGTACAACCGACCTTGCTGTGGTAAGGATACGTCTATAACGAATTCTGGAATGAGACAGTTTGTCAAGGGACGAAATTCGGTATTTGCCGCTTTGGTGGTGGCAATTGCAGCGTTTTTAGTGTAGAGCAGACGATCGGTTTGGATAGAGTAGATAGGATTAATCTTATTATTATTCTTATATCAACACCACCGCAATTCAGTGCTTCCCGAGTCCGTAGCTCATAATATCATGAGCTGTTTCATCTTTGTGTTTCAATTGCATAGGGCTAGCCTAGGCACACGATCTGCTTCATCCAGGCGCGTGTCGCGACTTCTGTTTCTGCAGGCACTTGGGAACAAACCGACCTCTATCCCATGAACAAGTTGACCAACTACTGTTAACTTACGTGCCAATTGTATCTCGACGTCCCATAGCCATGTTCTCATTTGCAACATCGCCTCCACACCCACCTCCTCATCTCGCATCTTCGCCACTCACACCACGCTCCATTAACATCACTCCAGCACGGCCTAACTCAGCATCGACAATGTCCAAACGCACACTCGAGCGCTCCCATCCTTTCGCTATCCGAACACCTACTTTCCCGTCTATTCGATCCACGCCAACAACAATCGCACCAGACTTTCCCTCCACACCGATAAATTCGTCACGACGACGCATCGATCCGCGGCGGGTTCTGATGCATAGTGCAGAGCAGAAGAGAGGACAACGGAGGGACAGCTACATGAAGAAAGTAAAGGAGCAAAGGGATGAAGGAAGGTGGGACGCTAGAGGTGATCAGGTATATTTTATTGCCGAAACAAAGCGCTTCCGAAACTACGTAAAGCTGACCTTTTAAGATCTTGTACGATTCCTATGTCAACGAACGAAGGGCGTGGGAGCAGTGGGAGCAAGAGCAAGCACGGCGTGAAGAGTTTGACATCAAGGAATGGTTTGACGATGAGCTTGAAGGTCAGGAGGTAACGCGAGAAGACCATGGGCCACCAAATGATGAGATTGAGGATTTATTAGAGAAGGAGAGGAACGAGCTGGAGGCGCTGGTGGCTATGCATGAAGAAGCACCCGAAGGTGAAGAAGAGATGGAGCAGCAAGATAGTAGTAAAATGCCTGGCTTGGTTCATCAGCAGTCGTCGCCATACCTGGGTCCTGATGATGGAGATTTCGACGAGTTGGTGTTGGATGATGTTATGGATATATCGTGATGGGGGCGCGGATTGAGGCGATCAATGTGCATTCGGACAGTCGATCGAAGCTGTATTGATGTGGCATGAACGAGCTGGTGAACAGCAAGAAAAGACGAGGCACCAATCGTTGTGTTATGTGGCCTACAGTCTTGATGAGGTTCGACCTCGTGACAATGGCCAATACAGCTATAGCAGCTGAACCTCAACCTTCGCAAGATACTAATCTAGCTTCTCCAACATATATCGCACATTTTCCTGAGGAAAGAAACTCGTCTGCAATCACGACCTATCGACTCACGGATATGGTAATGTACAGGTCCAAGCCACAACAAAAAGAACAGCTCGGGCATTCGCTCAACCCAAATTGATACATAGCCTAAAGTAGTAATGGCAAGACAAGTCGTACAAGAATAGAATGACTATGTACTACAAGAGATTTACGCAGACTACCTTGACTACCTTTAATGTAGCCTGTACGACACGTATGTACCCAAACCCCAAGTCTTGGCACAAATGATCGACAGTCTCAGATCCTTTTCATCCTTACTTTCTCCTCACCTTTCCACTCAATATAACCCACCACAAATCACTGCTCAGCACATACGACCATAGACTGTGGAGAACAAGGCATCCCGTTCGCTCTGCCCTATTTAAGCCACAGATCGACTGCGTAGTAGTATGGTGGGTGACCACATGCGAATTTCAGTTGTTGTATGTCAAGATCTTTTTTTGTTTTTGCTTTCCCCCTACCCCTCATATCTCAATCTCTTCTTTTTCTTTCTGGTCGGGAAGAGAGGGTAGAGGGAATCTGTACAGTGCAGGAAGTTGAGTTGGACAGATTCGTCTGCGTGGTCTAGTTGGTTATGACGTTGGTCTCATACGTTCGCCATGTATGAGCAAGCCTAGCTTGTGTGATCCGAAGGTCTTGAGTTCGATCCTCAACGCGGACATTGCCTAGTCTGATGAGAGATGGTGTTGGGAGGTTGTTGTTTCCTGGACCGTGTATCATTTTTTTTTGTCGAGTTTTGTTTGCGGAAGAGGCTTCGTCGAAAGCTGAATGACAACTTTTTGCCATCATTCATTAATTAATAGCTTGTTTTAATGTGCTTGATCTATGTTCCGGAAGATATCTTTTGTAACACTCTTGTGAAGCTGGCTCAAGAGACGTAGGTAGTGATGGAGTTCACCATGTACTAAACATTACGGATTCGATGTCATCAACAAGAGAAGGATCATACCCGACGGGAAAGAGCCCAGATAGCCAACCACTTGGCAGAATAACAGGCTTCACGTCGATTCCTGTATCGATGTCTGCCCGCACTCAGTTTCCCTTCAGTAGTAACTTTTAGCCATTCATTATTTCATCGAGACGTAGGAACACGATATCACGACATTTTTGGAAGAAGCCAGCCAGCAGCAGATACCAGACTCACCAAGCCATGCATTCCAGCCGAATGCAAGCGCAACCCATCTAAGCATCCAAGCACTTGAGATTTTTCTTACTCTTGAATAATTCTCAAGATATACATCACACTTCCCTCTCACGACGGCCTCTAGATCTTACTCGCCCAATGTGCATATGAAACACCGTTCGTCTGCCTCTCGAGGAGCTTCGCGACCGCATTCACGCCACTTTCACGGCTCATCTAGAATCTTGGCACATACATCCCACAACATCTTCTTATCATGCACTACCTAGCCCATTGTGAAATTTTACAACCTCGGACGACCTGGAACAATTCCCCCAGGTCAGGCTTCTTGCATACGCCAATAGTTGATTGTTGTTTCCTCGTCAGAATAGGTTTTCTAGATTGTTGCCATTATGTTTGATTTGTTTTAGCTAGCTACTACATAGTGCATTGTATACTTATGCTATATTAACCTGATGAATCAGCCATTAATATACCATTTCCGCAATCTTGATCTATTTCGTCTCATTCACCCATGAAGGATGTCGTCGGCAATCTTCTCAGCCAGCATATATACAGTGCTATTCAGGACAATTAGTTTCCAAACCAAGACAAACAAAGGTCAAATCCATAACTCACCTCTGCGGATGTCCCGGCGGCAAAAACGGAAAGGCGCTTGCGTCCACCACACGCAACCGTTTCACACCATACACCCTCGCCCGACTATCCACAACAGCCGTAGGATCACTAGCCTTACCCATCTTACACGTCGCCGCCGCATGATAAATCGTCGAAAGCTGGTCGCGGATGTTATTCAGAATAGCTGCGTCGGTGGTGATGTTCGCTCCGGGATAGTATTCTGGCCCAATCGTCTCGTTTACAGCGCCCCAAAGCAGTCGTAAGCGCTTGAAGGCCTGGAGAGCTACTTCGATATCCGTCTGTGTGGTTAGCCAATTCGGGTTGATTAGAGGTGGATCGTGCATGTTTGATGAGGTGATTGTGATATTGCCGATGGATGTCGTTGCCATTAGGCCGGCGGCTAGGGAGGCGTAGTTTTTGCCGTTTGCGGGATCAACAGTCATGTAGTTGCTGTTGTTGCCTGCGACGTCGTTTTGAGGGAGATATTCGACTTCGGGCCAGTCGGATGGGAATTGGTTGAGATCATGCCGGGTTGAGTTTGAGAGTGCTGCGCGATTTGATGCGGGAAGCTTTTCGAAGAGTAGGTATTCGGGGTTTGCTGAGAGGACGCCGGTGGCGTTGATGAGATATTCTTGTGCTGCTTGAGCTGCGTAGACTGGGTCGTTGACGAGCCGGGAAGCGGTGTCGAAGTTCACTTCGTAACTGATGCTGAGTATGGGTTGGTCGCGCATGTTTTGGCCTACTCCTGGAAGAGCGCTTATCGTTGTGATGTTGTGTTTCTTAAGAGTATTTTTGGGACCGATACCACTGACCATCAGGAGCTGAGGAGATTGAAAGGTGCCTGCGGATAGAATAACCTCACGAGTTGCAGAAAGCTGGAATGTTAGACCACCTGCCTCGCAAAGTACACCAGTTGCGGTGTTGTTCTTAAAGATAACCCTTGTCGCTAGTGTTTGAATGTAGATCTTAAGCGAAGTGGTATCGATCGCCTTGTCCAGGAAACTTGTTTGTGATGAGCTTCGATGGGCATTAGTAGGATTGATGGTCCCTGGCACCCAGGCGCCTCCAACAATACTGCCTCCGAGCATAGCGTCTCGATTAACAGGAAGACCAGCTGCTCTTGTGAGAACGTTGCCGAAAGTGTACAGTATATTGACGAAGTTTGGCTATGATACGTGCAGAGGTCCGCCGGGAGGAAGAAGTGATGATGAATTGACAACAACAGTCGAATTTTGGTATCGCTTCGAAGGATCCGGAATGCTTACATTCGTGCTCTTTTCATAGAATGGCAAAATGTTTTGCCAGAGGTATGAGTGGTCGCCAACTTCATCCGCCCATTTCTGCATAGAGCCGATGGTGGGACTGGCACAGGACATCTCAGTGATATACTCATAGAACGCTACCCCGACAGTACTTACCGATGATATGCCATATAGTTGCGAGCAGATGATCCTCCTAGTGTTTTACCTCTGGCATAATGGAGACGACGATTGTTGGCACCCTAGAAGGATTAGCACAAAGCTTAAGGACACAGAAACCAAACAACACACTGCCTGGGGTGTTGTAACGAAATCCCAATCAATCAACGCCGACCTATCGGTAGGGTCGGTGCCTGTGTATTGTGTGATTGAAGATCCAGGTATGACACTTCCATTGCCATTTGTCAGCTCGTAGAAGGAGCCTGCTTCGATGATAGCGACAGAGAAAGTGCCGTTCTGTGCCAGGCGTGTCGCGATTGTGTTACCTGCTGTACCACCTCCTACAACAATATAGTCATAGGTTGTGTTTACACCTGGAATACCGAATGAGTTGCTGAAGAGTCTGCCAGCACTCTCTTGCCAAAAGGCTGCTACATTGGATACAAGAAGTCCTACAACAACCTGAGTACTGAAATGCATGTTGAACAGTGTCTACAAAGAAAGTGAAGATGAATTTGAAGATAGAAAAACTACATCGATTCGTCCTTTGACAGAAGTGGACCTTGTACATCATTCATGATCGATGTCTATCATCACCAAGACACGATGGGATGAGACACGTTGAGTAGTACGAAGTTTATATGTGTGGTAAGGAAAGCAATCTTCTTGGGGTGAGTAAGCCCATACCACCAGATCATTGAGATATGGTGGTGAAGGCTGATGGCACATTTGATGAGCGATAATAGTTAGTATCATTCTGCGTGCAATAATCGCAGCATAGATGCATTTTTCGAAATGGCAGACTTATTGACGATGACGATTTTGAGCAAGAGAAGCTTTAACCTTAAATATTCGTCCCTGCAGATTGTACAAGACAGATCACAGAGTACCACATAGGGACGGTCACGTGACTAGCCCTCTCTGTCGTACTGTCAGATCCGTCGCTTGCCTGCACAAAGATATCTATTACACCTCAGATGTCCATTACACCTCAGATGTCCATTACACCTTGCCAGATGTTTTACTGGCACCATACACTCCCTTCCTATCAGCTTCATCTATCACACCGACTCACACGCTGTTCAAGTCCGCCGAATCACCCCTAGCCGACATCGGGGACTCGACCACGGCTAATATACTCTCAACATCTCATCTCGTCCCATTTCTATACTTCCTTCTTGACGAATCAAATCGTAAGTCTCTATCAGTGCCAAACCAGTGGATCTAAATCTTCCCCGTGTGGCGCCTCACGCCTCGTGTTTCCGATCTGCTTCGTTGTTGACTCCGAACTTGGCCTCGCTTGGCTCTGTATGTTATGCGAACCTCCTGCAAGCCAAGACATGGTGATGTTTCAGTTGAAAGTTCAAGTGTCATCGTGTATTCTACTGAAGACGAGGCGTCCCACAACATCCACGTCCATTGTATAGCAAGAGAATAGTGAGTTCAAGCCGTGGAGAAATGGCATCACGGCGCATGTTTACGCCGAAATCACGATATCGCTGTTCTGTAAGGCTCGTGCTAGCCACCATCATGGCACGTTTCGGTTCCCAAACGTAATCGAAATCAGGCCGTATCAAAAGCTTGTCACGTCGTCTCAAAGCTTGATACATGGTCCGTCGTGTTTCTTATCTCTGGGCTATGCTACTTTTGGGAGTCTGTGGTTTTGTTGGCCATGATAACAACGTACTGCGGCTCTGAGATGTCTCTGTCATGGCGAGAAGGCGTATGCTATATAGAGGGGAGTCGCACCTAGCGTCTACTGCTTGTGTGCTTTAGGCTCTTGTGCTAAGTACTCTTCCTGGGCCTTTTTTCTCTGTTTACCTGCTTCATTATACAAGCTAGGTTGATTACGATTGGCAATTGATATCTCA
>Ga0068631_100508_pt1 | contig 15436 bp, 11 predicted proteins | sample InSIn5gowninarea_2_FD_77434 | JGI IMG/M metagenome (GOLD analysis project Ga0068631, IMG submission 77434) | Clean room microbial communities from NASA Spacecraft Assembly Facility at Jet Propulsion Laboratory, Pasadena, California, USA -... ...
GATTGGTGGTTTAATAATTCAGCCGGGGTGCTTCGGGTTTGTGTCAAACTTTGGGTGTGTCTTGGAGATGTTGTTGCCTGGTCAACGGAACAGAGAACGGCTGTACTTGAAAGGGGTACCTAGTCGGTGGTAATGGAAGATGCCGTGATGGTCTTTTTGTGGTTAAGGAGAAATTAATATTGCTGGTAGCGTTTGATAGGGCTGCCAGGGGTTATTGGGAGGTTCAGGAGAATTAGAGTTGTGTTTGACGTGAGCTGAACCTGTCAACAACTGTTTTCTGCCTGATGACAAGTTGCCAAGAAGCAGTAGCGGGATTTTGGAGACAAGGTGTGTTGGAAGTTTGAGTTGACACATACTAGTCGAATGGGTGGGGATGGAGTGGGAGTTCTAGCGAGCTGCGAAAGGTTGAGCGTTTTCAAGCTCACGTCATGAGTGAGGTGTAAGGCTGTAGGACGTCCGGAAATTGTTGACCTTCGAAATAAGAATAATCGTACCTGCATATTGGCATTGACGTGGACGCAAGACACTTCTCCGTGAATGAGTCAAAACGGTTGGGAAGGCATTGGAGAAGACAAAATTTGTTGATTACCAAGCAGTTAGGAATGTTAATCCATAAGTGTTGATTTTTGGTCTTAGGTTTCGCTCATGAATAGGAATGTGATTGACGATAGTGTAAGTGAAGAAAAGAACTGATCTCGAGTTTCGGGAAACAATGACCTACAACAATCCTGTTACGTGCTTGCTGGTGGTGTCATCTGCAATGGTCTGAATGTCCATGAAAACGGGATTGTGTCACTTGTGGACAGATGACAAACCAGTGCAGGCATGTTGACGGATACTACCTGAGTCCATTCCTCAATACAGGTTTCTCCCACATATGGTAGTGGCAGTGACAACCTCTCAACTAACCTTTGTACATGCATGCGAAATAGACATTTCCGTGTCTGCGGTCTGACAAGTAGTCAAGAACTCCGTTCGAGCGGAGAGCCTTATGGAGTTGATTGTAGTCCACCATGGTCGATTTGTTGTGCAATACAGGAGTAGACGATAATGCCATGGAATAGGGAACAAACTTATGCCCCGCTGTAAATTTTTCTTCTTGTGGGATGTCGACATTCCAATGGGAGGGAGCGCAAGACTTGGTAATTCGCGCTTGGAAGCACTATATTCGACCTCGGGCCTTGTTGCTGATACTTACATTTTGTGAGGTCTTCGAATTGGAGACTCTCCAGTCAGCCTTGCATCTGGAGAAGTCCTTATGGAGCGACGGAAGTGACAGCTCCGGTAGACAAAACAAATGAAACATCGAGTACGGGAGGTCCATGGTTCAACGTGTTGATGGACAATGATGTGGGAATGAAGAAATGATTAGGTAACAGGACGTTCAAGTCCAGTGCAACTGCTGCTACAGGCAGTCGTGTGAGGAGACGTGCAGGAAAAACTGGGAAGGATAAAGTTAGATTCACGAAGGGACTTGCCTGTTCAGATACTGTACTGTACGTTCATGACCCTAGCCAGGGCTATGTGTTAGCCATAGCAACAGCAAAGGGCCCATCAAGCGACGAGGTTCTGACTGTACCTGCGTCGCATGACACATGACGGTCATCATGGATTTGGGAGCTTGACAGCCAGCCTGAACCTAGCTTATCCATACCATGCTTGGCTGTTAACGAGCTTGTCATCTTTGACGTGAATGAGATCCAGTTTTTCTCTCCTGCCTGAGCGACCGATACCGGATGAGAGTAAGTAGCATATCCGGTGCATGCTGTCGAAAAAGTGACATCGGCGAGGCCGAAACGTCACGATGAAGGGGTTGACCAAGAATAGAGCTATTGTCAGCAATTTTTCCCGATCAAAGGATGCTTGAAGCCCCACGGTGATGTCTATAAATCTGTCGTGCCAATAGTGGGCAAACTTTGTATTTCGTATTATGTATTGGACTTTTTGGAAGACCCGGGTGTTGTGTGAAAAAACATTCAGAAAGTTATAAAATAGGGGTCACTAGGAAAGGCTAGTGTCAGGTCGATCCAGAAGGAGTGTCCTGTATCTACTCACACTAATGCAACTGACTTTGACAACATCAGTTGTCAGACAGTGGAGAAGAACGTTTGAAGGCATTAGCGCCAGTCGTCTTCACATATCCACATCAGTCAGCCATAAGCCTATCATTGTGTGTGAACAAAAGGTTTGAATACTGATGTACCAACAGTTCTTCCGAGAGCCTAGTACAACAACAGAGTACAGTAGAGCGGAGAGATGAACAACAGCAGGGTTTGTGGTTGACGTTTTCATTTGAGATTGCTTGCAAATCGACTGCAGGTGGATCAAATAGCACACCCTGCGTGGCTCGCAGATACCGTACAAGTAGATTAAACAATTGCAAATGTACAGTACTGTAGAACAAGATAAGCGAAGGGAAGACGCGTGGTGGATCGCAAGGAGCAGCGTTAACGTAAGCTGCATGAATTGCTGTGTGGAGTGCTCCTTATACTTTGTAATGTATTGTACTGCTCAGTATTGTGCTGTGGGCATAGGGAATTGTCGGGATTTGCGCTGGGTTCATACCCGGCCGGATCTAGCACCTACTCGAGTACTGTACTGTGGTGCATCTGGAGTCAGCAAAGTTCATGTGATTAGCATTTGAACTGTCACTGTATGTACAGTACTTACAAGGCGGACTTTTAGTCCGACGTCGGACAAGTACTTGGTAGGTCATTGAAGCATCGTTATCAAGGATTACCCAGTACGATACATGCTTGCCCTGTTTTACAAGGACAACACCTGCATAATGGAGGTGCTCGACAAGTCTCGATGTACTTACTGTACTGTAGCAGGAAGGAACAATTTAAGCCGTGGGATCCGGGCTCATTGCCACTGATGCAACGGCGCTTCTGAACTAATCGGTGATAACATTAGTCTCAGTGTACCGAAAATTGATACAATGCAGTCCCCTGACCTGTAAATCGGGGTAACTGTTTGTGCCGTAGTGCCATAACTGTGGTAAGTACGGAGTAAGCTGGTGGTTTTGGCAGAGAGAGTTTAGGAAGGATAAAGCGTTCTCGGAGCAGCCGTTATTGAAATTTGATTAAGCTTTCGAATCGTTGATCGCCACCGAGGGGAGACTGGAACTTAATATATACGAAACTGTATGTGTGATTGGCCTACTGTCAGCTCATTCCATGTCTCGTGGCGCCAAACATTCGTCACCACGACAGTTGAACCACGCTGTTGGTAGAAAATCCGCTAGGGCGGCGGGCTTGCAAGTCATATCCCTGTGAATTCGCTACCATCGACACCGTTTCAAACCAAAAAATGTGCCGCGAAGCCCCTGCTGCTTGGCTACTCGCCGTGGTTTGGCGCCATGCCGTGGTTTAGCCAAACAGTAAAATACAGTATACTGTAGCACAGTAACTGTACCCTGAATGTACCAGTTTCCAAGTTTTTGAACACTTTAAGGTTCGTCGAGCTCGCTGAGAAAGGCCAATCTTCGAAACTAGGCTGGATTTCAAGCTTTTCTGTGGCATAGTCGGGTTGTGACGCAGAACTTTGGATACGTACTGAGCCACAACCTCAACGAGGCTCCATACAGGAGCGATGCAAATCAAGACAAATTCCCGAGAGAGTGGGATGAAACGATTTGCGAAAACAAATACAAAATTGTACTGTACAAACTTCGTACCAGTAGACCAGTAGCGGATCATGAGGCTGCAGGCGTAGTTTCCCGCAGAAATGGACACAACTCGGCACGAGGCGTGACTTGACCAATCAAGACAGACATGTTGACAAGAAAATTGGTCATCCCTACAAGAACACACTGTAGTCCGTCTGTTAGGGCGCTTTGGAGGAAGCCAATGCCTGTTGGCACGAGTTGCTGTACTTGATACAACATGCCCACTAAGAGGAACTCCATTATCCGCACTTCTTCAACGGTCTGGATCTTGCCGAACGAGCGATCCAATGAACTTCGTTTTCCTTCAACAGTATTTGCATTCACCCATGACAAACTGTCCACTTGCTAGTACCCAAAAGGGTACCTTCGTAGTGGCGTCAAATACCAACAGATGCGAGCCACTGTTTGCTGCCGCCCAGTGTCCGTCGACCACGCAAACTCAGCAGCAATCGGCGTGTTTGGCACTGTACTGGTAGCTTGTCGATCTGCCATCCCTAGAGGATCGGCTTGGTGCTTTTCAGCTCTAAAGTGTTCTGCTACTTGCACAGCTTGTTTCATGGGTACTTTCCCCTGGTCTCTGATCCTTGTGTGGTAGGAAGCTTTTGTTAGCCTCTGAAAAGCTCGAGAGAACAAATTACACATGGCAACGAAGTTCTCAATGAAATTTCTAGGCCCCTTCCGGCATGGTGATACTTCCTGTGCTGTACAGTAGCTCCATAACCTGGATGATGTGCGAGCCGCTTGTTACACAGAATGAGGTCATGTCGATCGACGATGCTTGCAGAAGCTACTGTACGTGCTACTGGCACACCAAACGCTGATGATTCTCTTCGTCTGATTGTTTGTCTGTTCGTTGACGAACGCCACTGAGACGAGTATACTATGCCAAGTCAGATCCTCCTGCAGGTTTGGCGAGCGTACTACCAGCAGGAGTCAAGTCAGATGAGGTCAAAAAGGCTTGTGTTTGGAAGAGAGCCCCTCGTTGCGGACCAGACCGCTGGTGATGGATTGAGTCTGTGACTAAAAACACGTTGTCCAGTCCAGGCATGGCCGACAGGGGCTTGGAGAACATAAATCTCAACAAGATCTCGGTACTTGCATAAGCTAGCGTTCTCTTATTTGCCCGTTGGTGTCTGGTGGTCACGCTAAACCTCAGGGCGGAGCGCCTGGCCAGTTGGTTTGCCAACGAAACCAGGAAAAAGGATAGCACTTATCTCAAATCCAATGCTCATCACTTCCGTCTTACTAAGGGATGAACTGAAAGACAATGCTAAAGTGTGGACCTCAATCCCCGCAATTTTGGTGTGATCAACAACCACTTTGCTTACCCATGTGCAGTATAGGTTGCTCACCCTCATGCGAGTAGCTTGCAGGAAACACTCTGTGATTGCCACGTACCCGTACATAGTACAACGATTGGAGAGAATGTTATAACCTGCCGCCTGATTGAATTTCATGAAAGCCAGTCTGTCACGGTATGAAGCTTGGCGTTGTTGTTAAGATGTGTAGCTGAACAGTTACGAAAGATTAAGTAAACCAATAGTAGCTTCCTAGGACATTTTTAGTGTTCCTGGTTTCGCTTTCTGACGCTCCTTGGGGCGTCGTTCGAGTCTGCCGTTTATTTGCACGAACGAGCATGCTCTAGTTCGCGCTGAAAACTAGCCTCAACTCAACATGGCATATGACGGTGTGGTGTAGCGGCCGATTGTGCTTGATTCATGCTAGCGCTACATGACTAGCGACGGCACACCTTCAGAAGCCCCAGGTTGCTAGTCTACGGTATGCGTGCTTAGCCCTTTTCAACGTTTGTTGTTGAAGGCACCGACAGTAAGGTAACACAAGCCACGACGCAAATTGAAAGTTAGTTACTGCAGTTTGAACCACGGTGTGCCCTTTACTTGTGGAATAAGCTAGACTGTCCCACAGCAATGTTTTGGTGGAGAATGTTCTTGTGTGCAAGTTGTAGCATAATTCGGATGGACGACGTACGGTACATTGGTGGCGCCTTGGTTTCAGCACCGACCGCTGTTGAAGCCACGAATACAATACGTACTGCATTGGAGGAGATGGAGGTGCGGCGCATAATGAGCCTTTGTGCTAGCGATGCTTGGTGCACCAAAAGCCACAACAAGCTCTTAGTCATGCTCCACTGCAGTGTCACTTGCTTTGGATCGACCAAAGTCCGAGATTTCCATTTCGCTAGCTGCACGCCAATCTGCACACTTGATTTTCCGGAGTCGAGTCTAGATGCTCCTCAACCTGCGCGCACGAGTGGATGCGGAAAGTCGTCCTGAGACCAATCGCTTGTGGCCAAGATTGAGAGCTCTTCGTTTATCGGCTGCGTCCGCTGCTGTTGTCAAACTGTCCGCAACGGTCGTTGTGCCGATCGTCACCGAAATGTACCGGCTTCGCGACTGATGGCTGTGAAGGATACGTACCGTACAGATGAGGTTGTTATTTTTCAACGTTGTGTCGATCATACGTGTGTGCTTCAATGAATTAATGTGGAGCATTCTCAAACTTAAGAAACAACTCGAAGGCAGAGCCTTGCTGTCCATCGATTTGCTTGTAAAATACATGGCATGTCTGCCTGGTATCAGTACTAATAAGTGCCAAAACCGCTGAGACGCCTTTCTCTGGGTATCATATACATGCACATCGAAATCATTTCGCTTCCCCCCAAAACTCAAGCTGAATATAGCGCCAATAATGACATTACCCAAAAACTCCCGAAATAGTCGCTGTGCATTTTCTATCCATGTTGTGTCGTGTATGCCATCGTCAAGATATTGATGTACTATTGAACCAACCTCGAAAGGTTCATACGACTGTCTTTGCGTGACTCCGTCCTGAATGTATTGGCCACGTCGAAGGAATTGTTGAGGTGGATTGGTGATAGTCTTGCAAGAGGTAAAGTCAAGGTGCCCGTATTGTTTGATTTTGTAGCACCAGGAAAGGCCATCGTATCGTGATGACACCAGTACGACGGTGCGGTTACTTCTTGTGGGCTTCGATAATCAAATCCGTTGCACAGGCTCAGATCAACGAATGGTCGTACAGGACCAACGGGCTGTACTACACAGATAGACTGATGCCAACCATCACACAAGCGACATGGGCAATTTAGCAGGAGTCGTGGTCTATCTGATCTGGCTCACAATAACTTCGACTTCGACGTCGACGTCGACTGTGCAATCATGCCGCCTCTGCCACGAACCCGCAGTAAGCACAGAAAGAATGGCTGGCTTCCGACAGCCATCGGAAAAGTTTACCAACCTCAGCGTGGTATATGAAATACCGATTGCGCTATCAGCTACCGCGTCAGGAGATGTCCTCATGCTGTCTCTAGTTTTGCTTGGAGCGACCCACGGCGCGGCCAAATCCCACGGGGACCTTTACGGACCATGATGGAGGAAATGAACCACTGGGGAAGCTCGTTCTGGGGGATCACGGGGCCTGTGAAGGCAAGAGAAGAGAAACGTACCGAGTAGCGCGAGGTCGCTTAGCTCCACCATGCAGCCTGCATATAATTTGCCGAAAATTGCCGGCGTGACTGAAAGATTTGCTGATCTTACTGTACATTTAATTATTAATTGTACCGACTAGCTACCCGAACAGGACATTTTGCTGACTGGTCCACCAAAGCCAATCTGCACCTAGCCCGGCTAGAATTTGAAGCTTATCTAATCTTCAAGACTGTTCGTGGTGAGACCCTCCCCTCTCGGCTGAATAAGACATCGAATTACTATGGGCGGTGTCTTAATGTGGTAGCTTAATCTAGATGCAGATTCCAGACCCTGAATGGTAACGGCGGTGGTGTGCCACAATGAAGTCATTTGCGAAGTCTACAGCTTCCTGAAATAACAACACAAACATCGAATATACACAGATACAGTGAGCTTAAGTAAGTTCAATTACGCCGTAAGCATAGGTAGCAAGGTCATACTAAGTATAATCAGATACCAGGCTAGGCCACGAGACCTTGGCTAGGACCAGGTAGTACCTCACGGTAGCTCGTGGAGAGCCTGCTTGGTGTGCAAAACCTCGAACCCTGACTCGTGTATATGCCTAGTCATATATTCTAGTAGCTTGGATGCGTTTTGTGCTCAGCACTGCGGCTCTCTCACGTGTGACATAACACACCATTTGTTCCGCTCATGGCCAGTTCTCCGGACAGAATCGCCGTTGATTGTACCAACGACCAGCTTCATTTGAAGGACAGACACTCCAACGATAGCCGTGCTCCGATCATACGCCGCGCTCGAGTGGCTTGCTTACTTTGCCGGGGTCGAAAGATACGATGTGATGCCGCGCACAATGGTGTTCCTTGCACCAATTGCAAGCTGAATGGTGGGAATTGTGTTGTGAAATCCAAACCAGGAAAGACGTAAGTGCTCGCGATCGACCTTGGCTTTGAGTAACCTTTCTGATTTCTGGTTGTGTAACAGAAACACCTCAAAGCAGGTCGTCAATCGCCCAGCTTGTGATGTACACGCTACGCGCGCACGGCCACGAAAAAAGTCCAATCCTAAGCAGTCCCCTGTTTCAGCATCGACCCCCAACAGACCAAAGAGCAAGCGTGAAGCTAACGAACGAAGTACAACGCCATTGGAACGTGGATCAACTACACTGCTTTCATGTTCTACTGCTTCATGCGATACTGCCCAAAGAAACTACACATCCTTTGACCAAAATGCCAATCGGACTCCCGGTGAGGCTGATATTATCTATTCTTATTATCCATTTCTCTCAGCCGACACCATTCATCAACTCGAACCTGGAGATTTACAGTACTTGGAGAAACTGGGCTGTTACCGGGTGCCGTTGAGAGAATCATTAGACGAGGCCGTCAAGGCCTACTTTCGCTATATCCATGCACATCAACCTATCTTGGACGAACCCGATTTCTGGCGGGCCTATACTAGTACTCCATCAATACCGACTAGGACGATTTCAATCTTTGTCTTCCAAGCAATGCTATTTGCAGCTTGTAGTGTATGTATCTGTCAGGCTGATTTATCCAGTACTAGCTAATGGTATAGTTTGTTTCGCTTTCCACCATTAACCGCCTTGGCTTCAGCAGCTTCCACGTAGCTCGTGCCACATTTTACCGTCGTGCCAAAGTAATGACCTGTCCCTTTCCTCGGTGTTCATGGCTAAGTGTATCTACAGGCCCTTTTCCACATTGACTCAAACAGAGATGCATTGTCTAGTGCCCAGGGCGCTTTACTACTTACCTACTATGTCTCTGCCCTTGATGCCAAGGTGAACACTTATTGGTTGAGCAATGCCATATACCTTGCGAAATCCGTTAACGCGCACCGATACACCAGCCTGCACAAAGTTTCTGCTCAACAGTGGAGTCAACTACAACGACTCTGGTGTTGCTGCATACTTCGGGACAGAATTCTGGCGCTTGGACTACGCAGGCCCATGCAGATCGGTGCAGAAGATGGCGCTCTGCCTGCGTTTGACCACGGAATACATCAGCCCCATACAGGAGGGTCAGTGATGGATTTTTCGCCCTTGGATCGAGGTTTGACCGGACCATTTCCTGCGCTCTACAGCTTAGCTGCCTTACTGGGGCAAGTTCTCAGGATTTTATCACTTGATACCGCACGGTCGAGTCCCAGAGAATTGACAACGACAGTCGATAAAGTACAAGCGTGTTCAAAACACCTCGATGAATGGTTTGCAGAAAGCAAAGCCAGGTTTCACTCCGCTGGGTCCGCCGATAAATTGGTCATTCTACAAAGCAATGTCATCTACATCTACTATCAGTAAGCAAACTTTATGTCTTCTCCGGATCAGTCTAATCTGAAAGCGTAGATCGGCCAAAGTAGCACTTTGGAACCATGCAATCCATGTTTCGATCGCACATCATTGCCCAGTACATATGGGATTTTCCGAAGGCTGGCAAGAACTCGAAGCTGCCATCCATGGCATAGGCGTGAGTCTTCAGGAAATTGCTGACCATGACATGCTATCATTTATGCCCATCGGAATGTAAGTTTGAAGCTGTGCCCGATGTTTGCATTGATTGACATACTTTCTAGTGTTGCGAACATTGCTATGCCTGTAGTCTGGCATGTCTTGAAAATAAAGCTGCACCGACAGGGCCAGCAAGTTGACACCCGCAAGGGCCTTAGCATCTATATCACTGCTCTGAATCAGCTCAAGAAACAATATGAAGGCGTCGACAGAGTGTTGCAACATATTCGCCAAGTTGTCGTTTACCTAGATGAGTACGATATCCCCTACTCTCTACAGTCGCCAGCTAGCCAGAGCCTCGACAACTCCTCCTCCGATATTGGCGATGGAGCACGCTTGCCTCGATTTTACCTGCGGGCGATGATAACTGTCCAGCTAGCCTTGGCGAAAGGCCAGTATCCTGAGGAGCACGAACTGCCACCGGCCCCGACCTCTTTTGCAGGAGATAATGCCCAGAATGCATGTACATGTATCCCGAATGAAAGCTGGGATTTGCCAGACTTGGGAGATGCCTTTGATGCTATGATGGACACAGCACTTCCTGACAACGCATCCGAATTGCGACAAGCAGCGAGTGCCTACCTTGACTATGATGGCGTACAGACGCTCCAATCGCCACCAAGTTCGACCGATTTCGACGAGTTGCTTGATGTTTTTATGGATGCATGACATTCAACTGGTCAGTGATTTTTCTGAGCCCATCCCGATGGCTTTTGAATTGTCCTTGGAATGACTACTCTCACTTCAACTCAAACCCAGGTGCGAGTACAATATCTAACGAATTGTTGTACCATGACTTAAGCGTGTCTCGGTTGTTTCACCTATGTACGCTAAAAATCTTGTTTGGTGTCTGAATAGTGATTACTAGAAGCATTTCTTGAGAATGAGGACGCAGTAGTGTCGACGAGTCCTGTAGTTTGTGGTCTGAAGCTCTTGATATAATTTCGAGCCAGAGTGGTAGTGTACGATAGGGTATCGTGATAATAGCTTCCCTCGGCTCAGCGTGTCAAGTTGATATGAGCAGTTAAATGTCCTACTTATCCGTAGAAAATATAGTCAAACCCGGCAATTTTGTTGGGCCGCATCGGTCCGGCACGTCGAACTCGGCACATACACGATTAAAAATATAGAGTATAGGAAAGGCTAGGGAATAAATCTTGACTTCCATTATGAATACACGAGTTTCGCGTGAGAGGTCCATGACTGCGACAGCTGAAGACGAGCTGTTGCCCTCGTCCATGTTCATCGGCTTCCCATAACCGGCTGTCTTCTGTTTCTAACCCCTGACCTTCGCTTGCCTTCTCGAGAATATTCAGCATTGCAGAGTTGTCCCACCCAAAACCTGGAAATCCATCGACTATGGCAATTTCTGGTAAGCACAAGTATACAGACATAAACTTCGAAATCAAGGGGAAGATTGGAATCATTAAGGCATGTCCTTTGACTGCAACCAAGAAGGTGCTCGAAGCATTTCATCATCACTGACTACAGCCTTCAGCTGAACCGGCCGAAATCCCTCAATGCATTCGGCGGCAATCTGTTGCTTGATGTGACTACCGCTCTTCGAGAGCTAGACGAAAATCCTGATACAGTCTTCACGGTCATCACGGGAGAAGGCAGATTCTTCTCGTCTGGTGCCGACGTTAAGGGCAAGTTGCTCGTCGCACGGCCACTCATTGCAAACGTGCTACTTGTTGGGAGTCGACTGACCACTCCATGTCTATAGCAACCGCAAGCAAGCCAGATGTCGGATACAGAAGTCCCGTCCAAAAGAAAGTCGACTTTCTAGCTACCCCAGGCACCGGTAAGACACGCTTGAAAAACGCAGGCCTATCGCCCATAACACCCCCACCATCAAACCGAGACTGACTGAGAACCTCTTCACCGCAAAAAGTCCTAGCAATCGAGATCCTCCGCTCAATGATCGACCACAAAAAAGTGCTCGTACTCGCCCTCAATGGCCCTGCCGTCGGCGGCGGCGCGGCCTGGTTCGAAAGCGTAGCTGACATCATCCTCGCGGCCGAGAACGCCTATCTCCAAGTTCCCTTCAGCGCTCTCGGCCTCGTCCCCGAATACGGCTCCGCCACTAATTTCGCGCAAGCAATTGGTATCCGCCGCGCAAACGACTTCCTGATGTTCGGCCGTAAATTAACAGCCCAGGAACTCGAGCAGTGGGGTCTAATTAACCGTATTTTCCCTGTTGAAGGGTTTCATACTAGAGTTGTTGAGTTTTTGGAAGAGCAGCTTGCTGTTAACGATGGGAAGAGTATGATGGAGGCGAAGAGGTTGGCGAATCTACCGCTGAGACGGGAGAGGATGTTGGCTGTGTATGATGCGGCGGAAGCGTTGGCGGAGAGGTTTGTGGATGATGGGCCGATGCAGAGGTTCAGGGAGAAGGATAAATTGCTCAAAGGTATGTAAAGTGTTCACCATTCTCACCAACCCACGATGATTAAATGAACGACCTGAGAGAGAACCACAGTAACAGAGCAACAGATAGATCGAAAACACGATCAAAACTGTAAGAATGGCATGCGGGTTTAGTATAGCAGACTATACAGTCTTTTGGCAAGTAGCGTATCACTCTATGGCAACATGACTTCTGAGGGGTATGGGGATGCAGAACAAGTACTGAACCAGATGGGTACCGACACAATAAGGGACGGCAATCTTGACATACCTGAGCTCGCTGTCGTTCATTATACGCACGCGAAGCACGAGACACGCAGACAGCAGCGGCCCTGCACCAGAAAAGGCGGGATCTTAGCAAGGCTGGAACGTTCGGTGGCCACCGGTCTGAAGCTGCCTCAGCATACCAATGTCACATATAGGTAGCTACTCGAGTCTCTTCGGGCTTGTAGAAGTGCGTTCAGTCCCTTGTGATACTTGGACGTTACCTCCCGAGGTCTGCTTGTGCTTCGCATTGGCAGGTACGATGGGCGGCAGTTGCTTAGCAATAATATTGCACTATACCTCTTCAGGCATCCAGAAGAATTCCTCTTCGCACAATGATCACCGACTCGTAGATCAAAAAATTATTCCATTTACAGCACCTGTCACTCAGCACATGAAATGAAACAAGGTGCGACCGAATAGTCGACGTGCAGCAAACGCATCTTCACGACGGACAAGAATTTGATGTGTCGCTGCCAAGGCTAGCTGCGATTCATTACGGACGGTGCGATACTTCATTATTCCAGCAGCTACCAAGTACCGATCGACAGCATTACAGTAGTGTGTAAGCTCTCTTGCACCCGATCGGCAGATTTACAATTATTGCTCCGATGGCGTTCATCCGATGCACAGAGACAGCAAGGCAGATCCATGCGTCCCACGGCTGCTCCACAGGCCGCCTTCACCCCCATTGACGTGAAATGAAACATTGGGACCAATCACACCCAGTTTCAGCTTCGTGTCTTTCACACTCCTTCTACGCTAGCTGTGCACCCCCCAAGTCTCTGCACGTCAACACAAAATGAAGTCGTTTGGACTTGCTGAGGAGGGAACTTGGCGTCGGTCTATTGCTGAAGAGACAAAGTTCAACAGATCTGAGGATCTGCATGACCTCGGCGAAGCCGGTACCTTCCAACTTTGAACGCACTTTGACTCAATCATTTGCTGAACACCCCAAACTTTGACGAAAACTACATGAGTCATGGAGCAACGATTTGCTTGTTTGTGTGCCGGCTGGCGGAAATGCTGTGCGAGTTAGGTCATCAGTCGCTTCTCCGAGATCCAGCAGAGATCTGGGTCGACTTCCAGCACGGCGTGCTAAACAAAGTGTGTACCCCGTACTTCGCGCAATCTTGCTGAGATAACTACAGTAGCTTACTGTATTTGTCAAGCTTGAACGTTAATATTTCTACCAACGGTCCGTCGAACGCCCCTGTTCGCTTTTGACAGGGATATGAAAATGCGCTTGTGGACGAGATCGAGCCCACACTCTAGCTGCACGATTCAGACCCACCACGCCAGCTGGGGTAGGGCTTCTGTCCAGATTCCGCTTATCGCCATCACACTTGACTTGGCTCAACCTTCATGATCCCAGACACTTAACGAACTCTATTGTGCGCCTGCCAAGCACGCCAAACTCTTGCTCGGGACCTCCCTGTCCTTGCTCGAAATGGTAGCCACCCACCACTGGCAAAGCCCTGGTACATTGCCGCTGCAGACTTGTTCTTCAGCCTCCAATGACCATGGGTCTTTGACTTGCGTCGTGGCTCCAGTTTGAGGCAGGACCATGCTGTTTGACCATCACCCAGACACACTCTTCCGCGAGAGCCACTCCTGCATTTGGTTGGAACGCCGGTTCAACCCCATTTGACAGTCTTGAAGTCATTCAACACTAGCCAGTCAAAGCTCAAATGTCCTGTGTTGAGTATTCGAACGACCTTCATGCTCTTCTACAGCACACAAACATCAGCTACCAGCACATCGAGTAGTGGGAACCGACATCCTTAAGCCATCCGTATCCAACCTCAAGCCAGATAATGCAACTAACAACTTAAGTCTGATCGAAAACAAACGGCGTACCAACATCCTCTCTGCAAGACTCACTCGACATTCGATTCTGCTGGATGCGTTGGTGCTACTCACGTCTTACGTTGACACTTTACAAGTTGTGGCAGGCATTTTCGAATTGCCGCATTTCTCATTTGACGCTGTCAACCATTTGAGCATATAGCTGATGAGCATTTATCCATCATCTGTCAAAACCACAAGCGCTGTAGCAGGAATGGCCCGTATGTCACGCCGTGGACCATGGCTGCCTGAGGAGGATGGCGCATTGATAGACTTGGTACGGACGCAGGGCCCCAACAACTGGGTTCGGATCTCGCAACAATTACAACATCGTTCACCGAAGCAGTGTCGTGAGCGCTATCACCAAAACTTGAAACCCTCGCTCAATCATGAACCCATCTCTGCTGCTGAAGGCGAAATGATAGAACAGCTGGTTCATGAAAGGGGTAAACGATGGGCGGAGATTGCTCGTCACCTTGGCAACAGAAGCGACAACGCTGTCAAGAACTGGTGGAACGGAAGTATGAATAGGAGAAAACGGAATCCGATGCAGCATAACGGCGTCAGACAAGTCGGTAATCGTCTACATCCCATCTCCAACTCAATGAGTGCAAGATCGCCCTTTGAGCACCATGCCTCCGCCCCAAGCCTACCTCAGAGTCGACACTTGACAAACATATCTGCTGTCCACAAGTTATCGATGCAAAACTCAACTCACGCACCTGAACTCCGTTTGAAAGGCAACTCAGACAGTAATCTTGTAGGACCACTTCCCTACCGGGACTCTTCACTATCACAGAACAGCTCGTCGTACTTTACCAACGTCACACAACATCCGAGTCCCAGCCCTTCACCTTTTCTCCATGAGGAGAGCTCAAAATTGGCTCCCTTACGACTGCCAGGACTATCACTGCCCCAGGGTGCACGGCGTTCTCCATTAAGTTATGAACAGCCATTGCCATCGCCTTCGACAAGCGAATTCTCCTACAGCCTTTCAAGCAAAGAAGTCCCATCGTTGGTATCGGACAGCCAGTCCGCCCAATCCATATCTCCTCGAACCTTTGGTTCGCCAGGTCTGATTACGCCTCCCGAAGAAACAGGACAGCAGGCATTTCGCAGGAGCGATAGTATGACCAACGGTTTTGATTATCGAAGCCCACAAGAAGTAACCGCACCGTCGTACTGGTGTCATCACGATACGATGGCCTTTCCTGGTGCTACAAAATCAAACAATACGGGCACCTTGACTTTACC
>Ga0068631_100518_pt1 | contig 15284 bp, 12 predicted proteins | sample InSIn5gowninarea_2_FD_77434 | JGI IMG/M metagenome (GOLD analysis project Ga0068631, IMG submission 77434) | Clean room microbial communities from NASA Spacecraft Assembly Facility at Jet Propulsion Laboratory, Pasadena, California, USA -... ...
ACCGCCACATCGAAGTATTGCGAATGAGGGATAAATGGCATCAATCGTGTTCTCCGTCCGAACAAAGCGGAGATTCTGTCTCACCACGAAGCACCTTCCCAACGCTAACCGAAAGCAGTCTGTATAGAGGTGCAAACAGGGCAAACACCGCTTTCGCAACGCGAGATCCCCTTTCTCGACAGTAAGGGGGGAAGACATGATTCTACGCAATATGAAATTGGATTGACTCAAAGTTTGTCAGTACGGTATTTATGAGACTGCATGAATTGTGAATTGTGAATAGTGAAAAATCCTAAGACTGATGATGCAGTGTTGTCGCGCATTCAACGCGCTGCACATGCATTGCACTTGCATCGCATACAGACATGGCGTTGCTGTGCTGCGCACGTTATTGCAAGATCCGCCCGTCGAAAAAATGCAGCACCAAAGTTGTGCATCACGAACATCAAAGCTGGGGCGGCGGCAAGGTGTTCGGGTTGCAGGTGCAGCGCGATGCGTTTTGGCGTACTGGAGTTGGAAAGAACAAAACAACAAAGTCGTGGGGGGGCTTGGGAGGAGGAATGATAGGATTTGGTGGAGTCGGAGGAGCGCGAAAGGCCGCGACGAGACGGGCGACAGCGACCTTGCGACGAGCTTACTCACCACGAAGGAATGCTGCGACAACAGGATCGCACGGGGCGATGAGGGAAAGCAGGATAGGAATGGGAAGCTCAACACCACGAAAGAATATCCTGATCATGGACGACAGCGATATTGCAGCGTGGCGCTCACCACCGAAGGATTCTATATGCAACACTACATACTATTACATCAAGATGCAAAGCGACAGCATGGTTTCAACAACCGCCCGAGCCCAGGGCAAGCCCCAGAACCTCGATCGGCTATCTACTCCTCAAAATGTAGACCATCTCTTAATTACTCCTCCTTCTTGAGGTCTTTTTCCAAACTCGCATCATCGCCATCTCTTCATATTACTTCACCTCCCATCCACCAACCTTCTATTGTGCTTTTAATCTCCCTTCCTGGAGTCCGTTGTTTGCTAACTACAACCTCACCGCCACCTCTTCATTTGCCTCTCCTCCTAAAATCACCTCTTGTTCATTGCCTGCTCCCTTCTTGGAGGAACAACGACCCTTCTCTTGTGCTTTTTTTCTCCCTTCCCGGAGTCCTCCTTGCTATCTACCCACCCCCCAATGGAGCCACACGAGAGGGATGAGCGTGCGGCGCAAAGCTGTATTGCAAACCGCCAGACAACTCACTTGTGACCAACAAGTAGTGCTGCTTTACACTCGTGCAAGGAATTGACTTCTTCTTGCAAAGCAACCTCACACAGACCCTTCCCAAGTCGCGTGTCTGCAGTCGGCAATGGAGATTTCGGTTAAGGTCTGTAGTTGACTAGATGTTCGCATGAGTTGAACTCAGAGGCTGATGATCTTCGGCTTCTCAGGTGGTCATCCTGGGCCTCATGGGAAGTACTATGTATTGCGCTCTGTTCGAGCCCACAGGCGAGACTGATGAGGCATTCCTTGACCCGAATGTGTGGAGGAGCTGAAGCGAGCATGGCACCGAAGTGCATTCAAGCAACGTCAATCCAACCACTGTCAACTGGCGACCCCAAGGCTCAGCTCTAAAGAGAGACAGAGACCTTGATGTGCAGCGGGATCATAGATTCTTTCGCTGTAGAGGTGCTGTAGTGCTTCTGTTCTTCGCAAGCGAAGGCACTATGCAAATCCCTCGAGAACGTACAAGTGGCCTTGCCACCTTGCACTCACCTCTGCAAAAGGCCAACGTGGCTGACCTCTACAAGGTGTCTCGATGACGCTGAGAGGGATGGCGCTGATGCATCGGGTACGAAACCTCACAATGGAGAGCAGTCTTTGATGTTTCCATTCCCTCCACACATGTGTGAAGAAGTTGCGGCGTATAGCGGCGACTTTCGACAGCGACATGTGCGTTCCAGATCTTCTCCACTGAAACTCAAAGGCTGAAGAGCCGATGAGCCAGGACGGCAATTGATGACCATCGATCAGAGCTCTGTACGGTCGCAAGCGACCGGATCTGGAATTTGACGTCTTCAGATCTTAGAGGTGATGGGAGAAGAGAGCTGGCGCGGAGCAAAGCTCTGGGGGTTGTGTGTGGGTGTCCAATGCTCTTTCTGTGAACCCTTGCCTCGAACTGGAAACAACAAGTGACTCGAAAACGTACAAAGGGAACAGTAGAAAACAAGAAAGATGACTTGGAAGCTCCAGGCCCATGAGGCGAACTGGAGGAAAGCAACGCCAGAAGATGAAGAAGAAGGTACAAAGGAAAGACAAAGGGAAAACTCCAGGCCCAAGAGGCGAACTGGAGAAGGAAAGGAAGGGTAGGGGCCAAAAATCCCGTGTTGACTGCTCCTTCGTGTGAGCCTGAAGGAAGAAAGAGAGATGGGAGCAGGGAGCGGGTCTTATAGCCCTCTCCCGGCACGTATACGCTATCTGCTCCGCCGTAGTCAGCTTGTCGCATTGTCTGGTACGCATTAGGGCTATACAGATTCGTGTGGTTCTAGGTGGAGCAACCGGGCAGAAAGCCATGTTGCTTTGTGGTAGCTGGAGCAGTTCTGGAGTAACTGAGCAAGTTTTCGGTGGTAGCGCTGGCTGGATAGGGCTTTCGCGAGGAAAACATTGGAACGGGAAAAGTTTTCATGAGCATGTGCATCGACAATCCGATGTCGGCACAAGGAACATATGATAGATGAGTCGGGTCTTAGTGGGTTGGGAGACGTGGCTGGAAAAGCGCGGGGCATGTGCTGCTTTTGTGAGGACAGGATACACATGTCGAGACTGGATGTCGAAAGAGAATTTTAGTTCTCGGGAAGGGTGGGAAGGCATATGCTAGATGCCTCCCTGCTCCGGCATACTGGCATTGAGCCTCGCATGAACACAGTAGCACGTACACCTGTGTAGCTTCTCCATTACCAGCAGCCGGGCAGCCTTCCTCTGCATTCGAGTGCGTAGTATGTCTTGACGCACACAGAGCGATGTAGAGTTCTGCTGAGTTTGCACGAGTTCGGTATCGAGCTCGGTCCAACGAGCGCAGATTCGGAGCAAGGTCCCATGCTGATGGAGGAAGCGAACTACGAGCTCGGCGAAAGTGGACTGACATTCGCATGCAAGATAGCATCGATTGCCGCACCTTGTTCTGCCCCACTAGTGTCCCTGTGCGCAGCTGCAAAGATGTGATGAATCGCTGCATAGGGATGGGTGAACCACAGCTAGGGCAACTCAATCGTATGACTTTCGCGTGCAACATGGAACTGCTTGCGGCATTTTCTCGAACAATTGCACTGCATTGATAAGGCAATGAGACTCGAATGGCAAAGAAAGTGGGCCGTGCTCTTTCATGGAGGAGGGGGCCCTGATTCCAGAAGCGTTAGACCCCACTGAGAGTAGACTCGTCTCTTGTTCGGGGATACTGGCCGAAGTCGAAGTCGGCTGCAGGATCGTGACCATCCATTACGCGCGGAGGACGAGGCAGAGAAAGCACAAACACAATCGGCCATCCGCAATGGAATGACAGGTGGAGGTACTCGGTGCAAAAATCAGACATGCGCGTTGCAGCAATAATGGCAGTATACAGCAGCAAGCAGATTCAACATGAGCGGTGTATAGAGTGATGCTATTGTTTCTGATACTACGCATAGGTAATATCTGCAACCTAGCACTCCAACACTATCGCCCGGTTTCATCTATCAAGTCGTACATCGAGTTCTCTTCTCATGAGAAGAAGAACGCATTGCCTTCAGTGTCTTTACGCACACCCGTGGTGTAGTCCTTACTTGGATCAAATTCCTCCCAGGTACTGGCTGGGAAGATGTGCTTATTGCGTTCGTACCACCGGCGGTCAACAACCTTGGTCGAAGTTGGATCATCGTCGTAACCCTCGAGGTCCTGGTCGGCAGTCGTACTGATTGAGTCTTTCGTTCTATCTGGGCGGGCGAGAGGGTCATACGTGGCGACGAACTCGGATGGTGTTGCGGCGGCAGAGAGCGGCGTCGCCTGGGTTGGCTGCGCGGAGTGGTGGAACAGCTGACCATTGAAGCCGACGGTCTTGTTGACCATGAAGTAATAAAATTCGTAGTGCTTTACACGATCAGTACGTGACGTTGTGTGGGTCTCTGCGTAGTTCTTACATGTGGAATGATGATTTCCCCCTTTACAAGCATTAGATCATCAACTCCAACTCTGGCCCATTCTCTGCGAGTTTTGTCACCACCCACGCCAAGTTCGGCGCCGACTTTGCGAGCTCTGTCGAGGAACAGCCAGGCGTGGTCGCCTTTCTTGACCCGACATCGACCCCCGGGTATGTTGTGGCCATCATAGAACACAAACGGCATCACGAATTCGGTGGCCTTGACCGCACCTTGCATGACCAAGAATTCCTTTCGAAGTTGTTCCCTTGTCTGGGCTTCGCGTAGAAGGGCGGACTTGGTCATGACTTTAGGTGTATACTTTACGCCTGCATTCGGTCCTAGCTTTTTTAGCATGGTCTTTGTACCAAGAACCTCGTCATCGGATGGGTTGACTGCAGGAGTACTGGATCGAGGAGTCGTTGCGGCAGATGTAGTTGAATCGGTTTCTCCATCGTCGTCGACGCTGAATGACAGCTTGCCTTTGGCTACGGTCTTACGCTTTTTCTTCGTTGGCTGAGGCGTCGTAACCCTGTACTTTGGCTGTTAGAGTGATTGTTGCGAAGCTCAGAAGACGAACTTACCCAGCAGAAGGCGTACTGGCTCCCGAGGCAGGTGCGCCCTTAGCTTCGATAGCTTCCGCTCGTCTTTTTCGGAAGTCGTCGAGCTGTACTAGGCCGACCGTTTGCGTCTTGAGCAAGTCCTCTGCTGTAGCATTGTGAGAAGTGAATCGAGAATTGTTTGATGCGGCTGGAGTTGAGCTTCGTGAAGGGGGGGCTGACGCAGGGTTGGAAGTAGACATGACCATAAAGATTCTTGTTGTAAACAGGTGCGCACACTGGGCAGTAACGGTTGAGGTTGGAAAAAGCTATGATAGCAAGATCCAGCTTGACCAAATATGGTACTAGCGTACCAGATCTCGAAATCCGCCAACGGCTATCGTGAAATTGCACCACTTCCACATTCAAGGAGAGAACGCGATCGCCGGGTTATGAGGGTACAGAATACTCTCATGTCCTGTGTTACTACTCATGTGGTACTGAGCATCTTGTACGCAGGATTACACCACATTGTTCGCAGATGCCTTACCACCTGACACCTTCCCACAGGATGACCCTAATTGCGATTGAAGAGCGGGCCAAAGTCGGTTCATCTAGATGTAAGGTCCTCATTCACCTCATGGCATGACGTTCACAAACCATTTTGTCGTAAGTCCAGGCGATCGTTTGTGACTCCGTCATCCTCGACCACCTGCTGTATTCAGTGAAGCAAATGAGATTCAGTCACCATTGAATCAAATATCGATCATACAAGGCAATGTGCCATAACTCGGGAGGTATGCCACTGAGTTCATTCAAGTTGAATACTGCAATCTCAATGAGAAGTGCCCCCTATGATGTGGAGTAGTCACGTCCTCTGCGCCTGCTTCATTCAGAACACGCGGGGAAAGCCCCACTGCCATTGCCGTGAACATTTCCAACTTGTTCGTCCACTGCATGTCTCTTCTTTGCAATCCTACTCTACCTTTCAGGTGCTACTCAGTTGAGTGGTGTCCCTCGTAAAGCAGTTGTACCATTGCTCTTCTATACCTTTGTAATCTGCTTCCAGCACACAGCTGATCAGATTCTGTATCCCCGCACTCCTATTCCGCCCTTTTCACTGGAATGGACTTCACATTGCGCTGCAATACACTCTCATGTCGAAAGCCGCTTTCGGAGCAGGCTGTAGTCACCACCTGCAGGTACGTGGCTGCAGTGGCTGCCGTAACTACTTCTTGCGTATTCCGCTTACGGTAAGCTGTTAGTCATATCTTCTGTACCGACTGTTCTGAAGAATTGGGTTTGTCTGGCTCCAACGGTGGTGCGCGCATCTGTCCTGCATGCCATACGACCCTATTGAATCCGGACGATGCAGTGCTTGCTCAGCTCAATCCGAGTGAAGACTACAAGACGAGCGTTCTGAGCGGGTTGACGCCCACCATAATAATGGAATGCGCTGGTAGGGGTTTGGCTTTCTACAGCTACCAAGCAACGCAGGAGATGTTGGTGCAGGACGGCTAACGACCCCTGATTGAGCTGATGTTCAGCAGCACCTATCAAGAATGCCATACGAAGAGTCTCACGAAGAAGTACTCCAATATCAGCTCTCACTTGGATAAGATTATCAGCGACGCAAACGCGGAGATTGCAAGCCTACGGGAGAACCTAGAAGGTGAGGGACACATCAATTTGGTCCAACAATGCTGATAAGTATGTAGTGACCCAAGCCGAACAGCAAAGCCTCATCAGCAAGAACCATGAACTCGTGAAAGCGTTCAGGGAGAAGAGCCAAACCCATCAGCAATTGCAGAAGGCTTATCAGATTCTCAAGGCTCAAGCAATGACCTCGCAGGTCGAGATGGCCGCATCGGATGACGCCGAACACTTTCTGCAGACCACCGGAGCCAAACGATTCGTTGATCGCATGAGCACAGGTGGCGCCGCGAGCCGCTATCCACCAAGTCGGCCTGAGATGGAGCGCATACATTCTCACCAGAAGAGTGGCGGTTCTGGTAGCAGCGGTGGGCAACGCATAGGCGACGTATGGGACGATCAGCGATACGACAATCGGGCATCTACAGCACGTAAGTGGGAGCTGCAAAGCAGACGGAGCACATTTTGACTGAAACATTACAGAGAGCGCGTCTATGATGGCAACGCCAGGTCAGCATCGAACACGCTTACCTATGCCTCAGCAAGATGTCGTCAGCACTTCATTTGGGGTGCGCAATACGCAGTACCCTCGACGGCCACTACAAAACTTGAATCTAAACACATTGCAGCGTTCCGGCCTGAATACCGGACAGGGCATTAGATCCAAGGCTGGCCCTGTACCCTTCAGTCGACCTACGCCACGTCTGAGCCGCCAAGGAAACACTTCCGACGGCGTCGTTCACTGATGCCAGCAATTTTTTGAGATCACCAGGCATGGATAATCTCATTTTTATCTTGACGACACTTGGCCGACGTTTTGCAGCTTCTTTTGCCGGCTCTTTCTTGTTCTGCTTTTTCAATGTCTCTAGAAGGCAGGTAGATTTAATCGCTTCTTGGTGTCTCTGCTCTCGTTTGCATTGCAGGTAGCAAGTCCAGCCCAGCGCATGTTCAGTGCTTGGTGTTAGCTATCGAATTTTTGCTGATGCGCATGGTCTCTTCAAGTCTACCAACGCTTTGCATACTCCCATACCCTGTAGACCCCGCATTGCCACTGTTAATGATGCATAAAAGTTCTCCTTCACTGGTCAAAGAAAAACTCTTTGTTTGGCAATGTCTTGTAAACTAAGAATATCTTCATTCAAAGAGCGGCAATTAAAGGGCATGATGGGGACCACAAAGGAACGATTCTTCTTAGCTCCTTGGACAATCCCTATTCCTCCAGCGTATGGCGTATTCGTGTGTAGCCATTCATTTTATATTGCCATTGTTCTACAAACGTTGACACTTACGACAGCAACTTCGTGGATTTAACCGCCAACAGATTGAGTCTGGAACTCAGTAATCTACATATGCCTACCAAGCACTCGCCTTGTGAGCAGAGAGGCACTTATATATCAGAAACCATAAGCGGGAATGCTTCACGACAAGTTTGAAGAGTGGCTCGAGAACTTGGGGAAGGGCAAGCGCTCTTCTCCGCCTGGAACGCCGACCGAGGATGAGAGAGCCCTTGTTTTCCGCATCCACCAAAGAAGTCGTACGTTAAGCGGACCCAGTACGGGCTTCGACCGTGGCTTCAGCCATGACAAGAGACGGAACAGTATCGGCTCGACCGCAGAATATGCTGCATTACGAGGCAAGCAGGATGGAGAAGAACATGCCCTATATTTGGAGCCGGACAGTGAATCGCACTCCTCAAATTCGTCGCCGAGTAGCCCGAGCCTTCGGAGCAACAGGTCCAATGAGACTGAGTTGATCGTGGTAAATTTAACAGAACAGAACGGAATGGGTGAAGCGGAGTTCAATAAGAAGACTCGATTAGTGATGGAACTATCAACGGAGCATCAAGAGTGCATCGACGCTGGGCCTTCGGAGCATTACTATTCTGGTCTTTTCGATCCCGACATCATCGAGATAACACCTCCTGCTTCTACCAATTCACACAGCGAGGAAGAGGCCAGCAGCTCAAGCTCTCGTACCCCTTCACCGGTTTCTGAGGTCAGAGCAGAAGAGCCTGCAGGCTTCGATCCTCTGTTAGATGAATTCCGGATGACTGAGGCTGAGGAGTATATTGATGCTGGCCCTTCTAAGGCTCGTGGAGAAAAGACCGCTCCCGTAAGCGGCTCATTGGTTTCATGGTCGAACAGCGATGCGGACTCTATCACCCTCATACCAGCATCCGAGAGTGGAGTAGACGAAGTCGTGGGTGAAGAGGTCTTAGCTGATGAGCCGCGCGATATCGAAGTTCAGAACCCTGAAACATGGAAAGAAGGAGAATCCGTTAAAGAGCAAGCCTGGGTTCGCCCAGAGTACCTCCAGCAAGAATTGGACGCGATAGGGGACAAGGAGTGTCTCTTCAGTATGTTCGAGTCGAATTCCGATTCAAACGACGAAAGTCAAGAACAAGATCCAAACGAATCTGAAAGTGGCCAAAACCCACGCCATGAGCAGGTCAGTTCTGGACTCAGGGACAAGGACTTGGGGGACGAGGAAATTTGCAACAGTAACGAAGAAGCTGAAGAAGACGAAATTACTCTTATCCAGGAAGACTACGACAAGATTCATGCTGAAGAACTTGAGCGCCATATGACGTGGCTCCGAATGCACGACAACGTCAAGGAGGATGAGGCTGATCGAATCAAAGGAGCAAAGACTGCGCTCTCAGAGACTCCATACCAAGAACAAGACGATCAAGAGCGCTCAGAATATGCGGATCCCTTCGAAGTTCCCAGCGATGCTGCTTCGCCGGAAATGACAATTGAACATTTGATCGATACAGGACCGGCGGTGGAAGAGTACAGTAACTACTTCAATAAGCAGAACTCGATCATCACACCTGTGACATTGCTCAGACATGGTTACGACTATTCTGAATGGCTCCATGACAAGGAGCGAAGGCGTACAAAAGCATTACATTTAGGCAAGAAACCATGCAAGCGCCATCCTGGGAAAGGCGCTTCTGAGCTGACCCGCATGCGTAGCTTATTAAGTCAGTCAGTTGACAATCTCGAAGGACTGGCGGAAGACATTGCGTCCAAGAGAGGACCATTTCGACCTTACGATTCCGCAAAACTGTCTGATGATATTGTTTCCGAGGGAGGAATGCTACGACCTGATAACGAATACACACCGCGGATTTTTGAGGATGACGACGGACGCCGCCAGTTTGAAGGGAAACTGAGGGACTTTGTTGAAGGTCAATCCCATGGCCAGGAAGTTCCCAAGCCCATTAAAGAGGCTGATCCGCGAGGGGACTCACCAATGCCTCAGAAATCTCAGGGGGTTACTGATGGAGTTGAATGTTATTTCCCTACACAGCTCTCTCCACAACAGACCGACTCGAAGGTGTCAGTCTGCGCCAATGCTCTAGAGCCCCAGGAGCGGGAGCAAGAAGATCGGAGGTTGGCGAGTAAGCAATCTTTCACTAAGCAGGAAGCCGCGTTCCATCTCAAATTGGTGAGAGGACGCTTGGCGATAAATGATACAGGGGGAAAAGTCAAGGGCCTTGCAGAGACTCCAGAACTGGCTGAGGCTAAGCAGCTGGCATTGCTAGACAAGATTGACGAGCTACGAGCCGAGCGTGACAAGCTGCAAGAGAGGAAGAACGAACTTAAGCGGGAGCTTGACTTGCACGAACATGCCAGTAACCCATTCCGAATCCTCTCCCATCGTACTGAATTATTGGAGTTTGTCTCATATTATTTCCAGGAGCTTGCACAGCGGTTCTCGCCTCACACGACGTACTGCCCTAGTCGTTCGGAGATACGCGATGCCATCAGCGCGGACATTACCTTTGATGACTTGTGCGATCGCCTCGAAGGGATGGACATGGTCTTTGCTCGAGATGAGTTTCGACATGCATTGGTCAAGAAAGGATTTACGACTCTAGAGGCGTTAGAGAGCAAGAAGCAACTCAGACAAATGATCCGCAAATTGAGGCGGGAAGTCCTTGAGGTCTATGAAACTCTCGAGACAGGTGCCAAACACATTGATAACCTCGAAGGACAAAAATCCAACCTAAGCCAGGAGATCGAGCAGTTGAAATCACAGTTGGAAGAGACAAGCAGCGCTCTTGCAGTCCTCGTGCAAGGGCAACAGGAAGCTGAGACCGCCAAGGCTCTCAGGGATACTACGACTGAGTCTCTGGACGATTCTACTGCAACCTCAAATGTTATCGATGAGCTAACGGAGTCTCAGACCGCACAACTTGAGTCCTATATAGCACGCGTTGACCAGGCCACTACCAAGGCGGCTGCTGGGCTCAGGGGAAAGGAGCAAGAACTTGCGTCAAAATGCGAAAAGATCAAGGGTCTGGAAGTTGGCCTCGAGAACACTGTTGAATTCTATGCAGAAGAGAGCGACATGCTTTTTCGAGAGGTCCGACAACTCCAAGAGCTGCAGGCTGCGCATGAACAGGAAAACTACAAGAAGGATCAGAAGGTTGATGATGCCACGGCTTTGGTTTACGACGAACTGGCAGTCGCACGGAGATACAAAGATCTCTTTGAGCAGAAGTGTGACGAGCTCTTACAATCGGAGAGTGAGAATGAGAGTCTTAGGCATGTGCCGACAACTGTGGAGAAGCAAAACATGCATGACCAGCTAATGAGGTCCGTTTTGCGGATTGAAGATCTTGAGGCAGAAAATCTGAAGCTTCGGCGTGAGAAGGAGGCCGAAGATCTTAGAGCAAAGCTCAAAGAGAAAGACGGCGAGATCTACAATCTCAACTGCCAGGTCTACGATCTAGAGGAAAACAATGACAAGCTGACTGGAGAGCGAGATGACTTACAGCGCGATTTTCACGACTGGCGGGCAGCTCGCAATATCGAAATTGAGCACTACTTCGAGACACAGGAAGATCTTCATGCAAAGATAGTGGAACTCCACCAGAGTCGCAAGCCAATGACCTCCGAAGAGCTTCGCGAGGCGAACGAAAGACTGTGCAAAGACTACGAGAAAGGTCAAGAAGAGGTCGAGCTGCTTCGCGGCGCCAATTACAAGCTCACATTGGAACTGCGCAGGATGACACTACTTCACCAGCAGCGGCCGATCAAAAATACAGCGAAGCTGGAGAGAGTACTGGCGGAGCAGAAGAAAAAGCAGCAGGCCAGCACAAAGAAGATGCTCAACGGGTTCGCGAAGGAGGAGCAAGATAGGCTTGATAGATGGAGCCGTAACGGGTGGAAGATTCCAGTGAGTCTGGAAGACGAAAAGCAGAAGCGGAGGAAGGCGAGGGAGTTCGTTGATGAGACGATTTGGTATGCGACGGTGCCGTCGCTGATGCCGGTTCCAACAGCGACGTTTTGAGAGGCAGACAAGATCAGACAATTAATGTAGTAAAAAACCCATATCTACGACTTGGGTACACGCCGTCATTAAGAGATGAGATCTAGACACCTGGTCGAGTGCTTGGACAGTAAGTTGTCCTCCGTCCAAGTGATTATCATGCGGGCGTTCCATTCAGTGCGCTCACTTAGAAGAATCAACTTTTTCGAATCAAATGCTTCATTTGGCTTTATTGTGCGAGGATGCTCCGCCACCTTCACACGACGCTTTCCAGCGAATGACGTCGCACAGAGCCCTCAGCCACAGATCCGCCAAAGGATCCGCTCCAACCACGATGCTGACCCAAAAATAGACGATGATATTTCAATCTGAGTAGAAGTCTCAACTTCCTTTCTCCCCCCTCTCATTCCCTTTGGAGATCGGCACCGAAATGGCGTCCCTTAAATTTTCTCACTTCCTCCTGATCGCTGTGGCGCTCCTCGTGCTCCTCCCATCAGGAGCATCAGCATTCGGTGCTGGCAACATCGCCTCGATCTCCAAGATTGAAGGACACAACTGGCGCCATGGCGACATCGAAGACATGCTCAAAACTGTCGCCTGTCTCAAGCACCACAAATGGACCTCCATGATGATCAAGCGCGTCTACTTCGGCAATTGGCTACGCGACTACTCTCAAGCTGTTGATGTTGGCACGCTCAAGGGCGTCCAGGCAGACACTATTAGGATTCTAGTCTGGATCCTAGCTTTCATGAGCTTCGGGTATGCCACTGCGGAATTTGAAGTCACGAGCGAGCGGTTGGGGGTTTATAGGCCCGAGGAGCATATTGACAATCCTAAGGATTATGCGGATAATGCGGATGCGAGGCAGTACGATCAGAGGTTACGAGGGCCTGTATCGCCTGAAGAACTAGCGATCGATCCGAACACTGGTGAGTAGTATCACGTGTCTCGTTAACAATAGAGTCCTGAAACTTCTAGGCATGAAAAACTACATCGCCAACGAGTATGGCGGCTGGGCTACGAGTGCTGGCTACGTCAAACACAGCATCACTCGATCCATTCACTTCGGTCGCGTTTACACTAATGGTGCCCGTGGCAGCAGGGGCCGGGAAGAAGATCTCTGCGAAGCACTTCGATGCCTTGGCCAGGCGCTTCACTGTCTCGAGGACTTTGGCGCTCACACGAACTATACTGAACTCGCCCTTCGCGAGATGGGCTTCCATCAAGTCTTCCCACATACAGGGGTGAACACGCAGATCTCCTTGCGGAATGGTAAGCATGTCTTCCCGCTCGTCACCGGCACTTTCGGCGGCGTCGACTTTCTGCACTCCGTTCTCGGTGAAGCTACCGATCACTTCACGCAGTCAGAGCTCGAGCAAATGGACACCGCGCTCGGCGACGCCGCTGGTGGCACGAAGCGCAGCGCAGATGGCAGCAGCTCCAGCACAGGCGGCTTGGGTGGGCTGATAGATCTTTTAAACAAAGTTCCTGGCACTGGCAATCTCGTTCAAGAAGCACAGAGCCTGCAGCAGCAATCGGATGCGCAGGCCGCGCAAAACCACGGCCACGGCGCCTCACGCGGTGATTTGGACCGCTCGTCAGCGCCTCAATACGGCCAGCAGCAGCAGTATCAGCAGCCGCCCACCTTCCAGGCACCACCCGGCTCCATCGGCGGCCCTCCAGGCCCGGGCATCCCGGGCATGAACCCGAACCTGGACCCCGCCGCCGTTGTGAAGAAAATCTATCCAATATTGCAATTCCGTGATAAGGTGGTGCGATCCATCTCATCCATCATCAGCAAGATTCCGGGTCTCGAGAAACTTGTGGATGCCATCTCGGAGCGCGTCACGATCTTCGTCTTCAGTCTGCTAGCACCGTTCGTGCAACCGATCATTGCGCAGGCGAGTGCGAGTTTGAAACAAGGAAGTAGTGCGGTGGTGGACGCGAGTGGAAAGCATCAATACGAGCCGTGGACCGATCCGAATTGCACCGACCCCACACATTCTCTGTTGTCGAAAGACCACTTCAGCAACGTCCTTAACGAGCCGGCCGGCCAAGTCTCTGTGGCTATCCTTCAGTACGTTGCTCCGCGTGTGATCTATGCCTGGGACCACCCAGACGTATCCGTGGACCAGGTCCTCAGCGACGTGGTGCGCGTCTTTCACCACCCCGCAATGCGTGACAACAACAACGAAGCGCATCGTGCCATGTTTGGCGCGGTGGAGAAGTGGGTTCACTCGCGCTCCGACAGAGGTCGGGATCTCGATCACGTCCTCTCCTCAGAGAGCGTCAAGGCGGGACACAACCACAAGGGCGGCAACCCCCATGACCACTCAGGGGGTCATGGCAACCCACAAGCAGGCATCGCGTCGTTCCTCGGCGGCGCACAGGGTGGTGCTAGCGCTGGGGGACAGAGTTCATCGAGCAGCGGCGGGTTTCCTGGCGCAGGTTTTCTAGGCTCCTTCACCAGCTCTGGGCAAGGAGGCTCCTCAGGCGGCGTCTCCGGCCTGCTCGGTTCGCTAACCGGCAGCGGTGGTGGACACGGCACCGGCGCCTCGCCTCTCTCCTTCCTCAGCGGCGGGAAGAGGGACTTCGACGACTCTTCAACGTCAGGTCCTGGTGCACCAGCCTACGCGCCACCGCAGCAATACCAGCACGAAAGTGGTTCGTACGGCCAGGCACAGGGCGGCCAATGGGGCCAAGCCGCGCCAGAGACGGGCGCTCAACAGGTGCAGAACGATCCTTTCGCCTATCCTACAGCATACCAGCAAGGCTACGAGGGCAGCTACAACGACGGGTCTCAAGGCCACCAGCAGCAGCAGCAGCAGCAAGGGGGTGTGGGGAGTTACGACCAGGGCGCCAATGCTTACGAGGGTCAGGGCGGGTACGGATACGGCGGGCAGCAACAGCAACAGCAGCAGCAGCCTCAGCATCAACATCAGGACTACGGCTACGGTGGAGGTGGAGCTGCGGACCAGACAGGCTACGGGGGATACGACGCGAATCAGGAGCAGAGTCAAGCGCAGGGGAGCTATGGGAATTTCCAACCGGGCCACCAGGGCGCTTGGGGTCAATACTAAAGGGGGTAAATAATGAACAATCGAAGATCTCTCGGGATTAACGGATCAGAGTAGAATTTCCAATAATGTCACCCACCTGCCTGTTCAATGGCTGAACATCCGGAGTAAATCCGCAATCCATTGAAGTCGATGGCTTGAGTTCGAGTGTTTCCTCGGTCGACACGTGCGCACCCTGGTGTAAATTGACACGTGCCACCGGGCTATGCAGACGTGTTGTCCCTTGAAGCTCTGAGAGTGCACACAAATGGAGTTTCTTTCCCCTTTCTTATCTGCCGACTCTCACGTTCTTGACTGCTTTGCAGCCAGACCTCCGGAACTCCGGGGTGTTGGAGACTGGCCTCCCGTGAGTACATGGGCATCCACTGACCATCTACTGGGCTGTGTGCTGGTGGGGCGATGGGTGTTGGGATTCGATAAGCACAAGAGATGGGAAAAGTAGATCTTGATGGTTTTCTGCAAAATCAAATCTTGAGATCGAGAGGGGGTCTTTGTTCGCCCACTACCTATACATACAGTACTCTCCGATATTTTTCTGCCAGTTCGACTGCTTTTCCAGTTCGCCTC
>Ga0068631_100519_pt1 | contig 15257 bp, 12 predicted proteins | sample InSIn5gowninarea_2_FD_77434 | JGI IMG/M metagenome (GOLD analysis project Ga0068631, IMG submission 77434) | Clean room microbial communities from NASA Spacecraft Assembly Facility at Jet Propulsion Laboratory, Pasadena, California, USA -... ...
ATATTAAGTGAGGGGGGAGAAGAATATCAAGTTATACACTCACATCAAAGTTCTCATTCTCAACTTTCTAAAATGATTAATAACGCCTTGTTGGGCAATGTTGACTCTACTCCTAGTGATACATCCTCCATATATCATGTACAAGAACAATTTATTACGATAAAGCCTGATGGATATAATGATAATATAATTTTTGAAGAACCCAAGAAAAAGATGGATGTGCTAAACTCGAATGTTCCTTTTCTATTACCTGTACCTTTTCCTTAACTATTTTGTAAAACCTTTCCTAGCTGTTCAAAAAATATATTGATGGGCTTGTAGAATAGTATAAAGGTTAGCGAAGTTAGCTTAGCCTGGTTAGGGTACGAGCTTCCCAAGCTCGGGGTCGCGGGTTCAAATCCCGCACTTCGCATATCGCTGATTTAAATAGACCTAATTTGTTGAATACAGTGTTGACAAGTTTATATATCGTGTTTAGTACGCTTTGTAATTTCTTCAAAGTGTTGACCAAATACTTGTACTAACAATAACCATAATCTTTACTAATATCATATATGCAACTTCAAACCATTCAAAGTACGTAAATGAGCAATTAGAAATGTGTTATTATCAAATTAAAAAATTCAGACATAATAGTTCCTAAAACAGAAATTAAAAATGAGTAGATTTGGAAATTCCAGTCAATTTATTCTTCCATGAATTAAGCTAGTATTCATTAATAAAAGTTCATATTATAATATATTATGTAACAATATAGCGAATAATATGAATAACTTTTTTTCATTATTCCTGATAATTTGTTTAATATTCGTCAATCTCTCTCAATATCACCCTATTTATTCGCCAAATCAAGTGATAACAGATATCGAACCCAATTGTGGACTCTTAAAGGACCATAGAATTAACATGACCGTAAATGGTTTTAATAAGAATGGTAATGTATATTGGGAATTCATTAATTCTAAAGACAATATTGATTGGTATGGATACTTCGAAACTAATGATACAGGAGGGTTTGATGATTATACTTTCGCAGATGGTCTTTTACCAGATATATATACAATTCGTTTCTACGATGATAAAAACAATGATTATGTTAAAGATCCTAATGGTATAGAGGCTAATTTAACGTATGCTATTCCTTGCAATTGATATAATATGAGTTATTATTAAATTATATTTTTGCTCTGATTTTTTGTCAGGTCATAAACCTAAAGTTTCCGAGGGGCTCATACTTATTTATCATGACTAGTATACTGTCTTTGTTTGATGTTATACTTCAGATAATTTACTAACACACATCATCTACTTATTTTAAGTTTGCAAATGTTAATTTAATTATTTGTATAAGAGATCTGAGTATTAAAATCATAGTATAAAACATAGACAATTAGGCAGAAAACAACTAGTATAATGACAATGATAATATGTATAAACTTTAATAGAACATTTTCAAGATGTATAACAAAGATATGGAATAATTATATGTGTTTTAAGTAATCATTATCCATGGATTTGAAAAATAATAAGATATGTATGAATTGTATTAATATTTAATAAATATTTAATCTTCTTGATTGAGATTAAACTAAAAATACAATCAGAGATTCGAAGCTCGGAATTTTTCTTAGAATCTCTGACTTTCATTCATTGCAAAAATTGATGTCGATGATTTGAGATATATAAAACCTTTTTCAAGATAAAAAATAATTCCTTCCTACTGATAAATATGGTTGACTAATATTATCTTTAGAATAACTTTTTATCATATTGTAAAAATTTACATTACAGGAAGATAAATATTAAATAGTATACTCATGTAAAAAAATTGGTAATATATTATTTTCCTCGCGATTAAAATAATATTTATTTCATTAAGTAGACTCAATTTATTTTCCATACGGATGTATGCTGAAACGAATTAAATGGAGACAAATTATTTGGACTTAGCATCATTCTCATTTAAATTGGTCACAAAGTTAATCTACAATTCATATTAAATAATAGACTCAATGAATCATATTAATCTTATGTTCATTTGTATTAATAACCAAATAGTTACAAAAGGTTTACCAAAAGATAAAAAAGCACACATGAATTGATAATAGAATTATATTTCTGATTGATTTGATATATTTAAGTAAATATAACAACAATGTTTTATTTTATAAAATTTTCCTTTTACTAATAAGCATATTAGTTTGGCAATTAAAATTATATATTTTTATCAATATATTTTTTAGTTTGCCTATAATTTCTCTATTAGGAATTATTAATAATCAATTAGGTGTTTAGTGGGTTACAAAGATAAGAAAGTTTACGTATATGTTAGTGATGATAAATTAAAAACTCTGGATACTCTTGATTTTCATTTATTAGAAATATGCATAGACTAAAATAGACATAGGTTATTTTGAATATAGATTAATGAGTTTCAAATTGAGTTTACCGGTATTAGCGATCTCAATATATTTTTCCATTTTTCTTTCATTGGATTCCAATAACAATTTATTTGCTTTAGAGGCCCAACAACACACCATAAGCGATCAAGAATTGCATGGCTATATTGAACAAATGATAGGACATTTAGATGCATCAGTGGAAAATGTTCAAAATAATAATAATTTACTCGCTGTTGCACATGCATTACATCCTATTGAAGAAATTGTAGATCAAATAAAAGAGAGACTTAAACAGACAAATGCCACCTTAACAAAAGAATTTTCTGACAAATTAAATCTATATGTGTCAACAGTTAGATCAAATAATCTTACTAAAACTATAACAGATAAAACCCAATTAGAGAAATTTCTTAATGATGCCTTAGAGCAATCAATATCATTTGATACCAGCTCTAAATGCGGGTATATACTAAATGTGACTGCAGAATTGATCAATGTTGCTTCTGAGGAATACACAGAGGCGATGATGGATGGAAAGATCATTAATTTACTAGAATATCAGGATGGTCAACAGTTTTTTAAAAGAGCAATAATTCTTCTGGAAAAATCACAAGCATTATTTTCAGAAAATGATAAGAGGTATCTTACTAAAGTAATAGAGATGAAAAAAGATTTAGATCAAAAAAGAGATCCCAGCGAAATAGATATGAATGTAAAAGAGATGCTTAGCGAAATTAAAAATTCAGTCAATTGTTAGTTCTTTTAATTAGTCAATGAAGATTATTGATAATATTGTACAATTACTTCGTATTTAGAAGGCAATTTGAAATTAAGTTTTGGAGACATATTGATATATTTTGAAAGATTAAAGATGCTTTATTTATTATAGATTCTAAGTAGGATTTTGTATTTTAATTGATCTTATATTAAAAATCAGATAGGATCTGATATCATAAATGACTGTATAAACATATCGTTATTTCTTTTAATTGGATATAAAGGAAATTCTAAATTTGTTTTATTATTCCTGATATAAAGAATATAATCCTGTTTATGTATTAAATAGATTACATTCATTTTGCCTACATGATGGTAATCCCCAGATTAAGTTTTATTAATAAAATTCTATTAATTGACTCGCCATAACAACTTTTTCAAATGATGAATGCAGATATGGTTCCATCTATATTGCAATTTTATTAGCAAGTGTAGTTAACTTGCTTTATGTCTATTAATTGTTTAATAATGATTTGTTTGTGGTTTTGATATGGTCATGGGTATTTGTATAATTAAAAACTCCGGAATATTGAGTTGGAGTAATTGAATCAATAGGTTGATTACTATAAGAGTTAGGATTTCAATATGTTTAGATTCTTTATAATTAAATTAAATGACCTGTGTACCTAACATTGAAAAGTCTATTAAAATCATTTTTTATTTTTTCTTATCTAATGGGATACTGAAGAAAAATGTTGCACCGATACCTGATTTATTGTTTAGGGCCCAAATTCTCCCTCCATGAGCATCTATTATATTTTTTGAAATGTACAAACCTAGACCTGTTCCTTTATCAGACTTAGTTGCAAATTTACAAAATAAGCGTGGAAATATTTCAGGATGAATGCCACTTCCAGTGTCTTCCACACTAATAATAACATTATCATTTGAGTTTTCAACTTTTATCTTTATATATCCCTCCTCAGTAAATTTTAATGCATTACTTAATAAATTACTAATTACTTGATTGATTCTTTCTTTATCTCCAGAGATTCTTATGTTTACAGGATCATAGACTATTTTTAAATTTTTAGTTCCTACATCCCCTGAAGAAACTTGATTTTGTATGTCTCTAATCGAGTTAGATAAAATGTCATTAAGATTAAAATAGGTTTTTTCCAGTTTTAATGAATTGCTTTCAATCTTTGTTACATCAAGAATATCTGATGCTAACCTGTCTAACCTTTTTGCATTACGTATTATCAATTGAATCTGTTCTTCTTCTACTTTGACAGTTTTAGTTTTAGGATCAAGATCTTCTTCAATTATTTCTACTTCTCCTAGTATAGGCATTATTGGAGTTCTTAATTCATGAGCAGCTATATTGATAAATTCTTTTTGCATTTTATCATGTACTTTTAATTGTTCATTTGCCTCCTCAAGAAGTTCGTTTGACTTCATAAGAGATTTGTTGGTATTTTTCAGTTCGCCTGTACGTGTATTGACTTCCCCTTCTAATCTCTTATTCCATGACAAAATTAGATAGATTATTCCAAAAGTAACTGAACCCGTTATAACTACAATTAGAGTGCTAAAATTATTTTGTTGTGCTATTAGGGAGCCAACATTACTTGCCAATTGATGAGGAAAACTTACATATAATGTCCATAAATTTTTTCCATTTATTATAATTGGTTCGTATGAAAGTGTTATAGTTGATCCATTATAAGTCAAATCTTCTGCTAACGATTTACCTTCTAAACCTTTTATTATAATTTTATTATAACTTCCTCTCAGATCAGGTGGTATCAACGATTGAAATTCATCTGACATATAATTATTACCTATTAGTGACTGATTTCTTGCATATATTATCACGCCATTTGTATCCATTAGTCCTACATTGCCAATAATAGAAGATGTCATTTCGTTTTGAAGAAATACACCTAATGATTTTACACCTATTGCTGCTACCAGTACTCCATCAAATATTTGTTTAGCATCATAAGTATTATTTTGGTATTTTACTATTTGTTGTTTAATTAATGGGTAAGAAATGTATAAAAATGATGAAGGGCTTCCTTTATATGTAATAGAAGTACTATAATAAGGAGTCAATGTATTTTTTGGATTGAGAAAAAAAGGTTGATTTTGAGTATCTAAAACTGCATTAGATCTATTTGTCTGATATATTTTACTTGAGGTCACAATTCTGCCATTAACATCTATCCAGTAGTATGCATCTGTTATATCAAGAGTAGATGATTGTGCAGAATATAGAAGGTTTTGTACTTCGTCAATATCATTTTCAAAAAGAAAGGGAGAAGATGATAAAACCTTTAAGTTAGAATTTATGGAATCAAGACTATGTACAAGTATTCTAGATAAATCATACGCTTGAATTCTTGCATTGGACTTGATATCTTCTTCTGCAATTTTCTTTATCTCGTCAGCGGTAAAAGATGCAGATTGATAAGATATAATAGAGAGAGAACCTATTCCAATTATAATAATAATTAATAATAATGAAACATTATTTTTGAAAACTGATAAACCTATCAACTATTTACAATATCATCTTTAACTTAGGTTAATAAATTAAATATGAATAATTCTTATAGTAAATTTCTATATAATACTACTTGATTTATGGGGTGGATTATACAATCCATTTATTTAAAAATACTGTTCTCCGATTTGCATTATAAACGAAACAACGAACCATTAAATGAACGATCGAATTAAACTGTAGGACGAATTTTTTTATAACTTCTTTTTGTTAAATTACCACAAATTGTGCATTCTCTGATACTGGGGGAATATTGTTTTCCACATGTTTTACAAAAATTCTCCCATTTCCGTAGTTCTATTATACCATCATTGCCTAAAGAGATGGTCTTAATTTTAAGGAAATTAGATACGTTTAAAACTGAATAATCGTTAGATACTAAAACCCTATTCAATTTATAAGCTAAAGATAGAATAGAAATATCAGCCTGCGAAAGTTTTTTAATATCACCTAGTAGATTTGCAGTATTAATTATTTTATCAATTGATTCTTTTGGAGGGTCTTGTATAACCAACACTCCTGATGAAATCAAAATATCTAGAGTTAAAGAGGATTTTAATATATGTTTGATCTCTTGTAAAATAGACGTCGTTGTATAGAATTTTGAATTGAGGGAACGATAGAAACCTGCATAGAAAGCACTGGAATCTAAAATGAAAATATTAGAATCCAAGTTTTTCAAGTTGTCTAAAACCTCTCTTTTTTAACCTGATAAAACGAGCATTGATAGGGAATCGAGTTATTTTTATAGGATCGTTTTCTTCGATTAAAAATTTATCTTGGCCATCAATTATTAAATTAATTTGATGGTTACTATAAATTTCAATCTCTTCAGGAGGTATTATTATTGACGGTAATTTATTAATAGAAGCTATTGGATTAATTATTAAGCAATTTAATTCTTCATGTAATACAGGCCCTCCTAAAGAAATTGAATGACCGGTTGATCCCGTTGAAGTAGAAACTATTATTCCATCCATGCGCTGAATAATGGTACCCTCTCTAAATTTAATTGTTAAAGTTGGTGTATTTGTCAGGTTTGTTCTAAAAATTAATATATCATTTAACGCAGGAAGAAAGAATTTATCGGATGAAGAAGCCTGGATTCTAATTCTTTCATCATAGTAATAATTGCCATTTAAAATTGCATCGATAGAATAGTCAATTTGATCCAATTTAACTTCAGAAAGTATCCCCCGAGTACCTCCAACATTAATGCTAAAAACAGGAATATCGCTAGGATGAAATCTAAAAGCTCTCAAGGTCGTACCATCACCTCCTAGTGCGATAATAAGATCAATTTCTTTTACGAGGGAGGTAAATGTAGAACAGCTATTTTTGGAATTTGATGTTTCAAATGGAGGGATAGATGACACCTTAATATTTTTTCGTGAAAGTATTTTAGCAATATATTCAGATGCTTCATATGCAGTTTTATTCCGATTCTTTGTAATAATAGCGACTCCTCCAATTTTTTTAATCATAAATCACTCCATATACCATACCATAGTCTTAAATGCATTTTTATTACACAGTTCTTTCAATATTAATCACTAACAAAAAAATGGAAAATGATGTACACTGCTAATATAATAAATTATAGGAACCAAAAAAAAAATTTAAATTGTCTTTGAAATAAAGCACCAACAATAGCGTGGGTTAAATTGGGCCGATAGCTCAGCTTGGTGGAGCGTTCGACTGATAATCGAAAGGTCGAGGGTTCAACTCCCTTTCGGCCCATATAGATTTTAATATAATTTTGGGGCTCAAGAGTCAGCAAAGGATTACCATGCTATACTCAATAGCTTATGTTTGGCAAGAGTTAACACGATTGGCTCATATGTATGTAATATAATTAAATTTATTTTATATTATTGGCTCCAACCTGACGGAGAAATTTGAGTTATCTATATTCAAGAGTTCAAGTCCATATACTAGTAAATGTGGATATGTAAAATGGACACATACAATATCGTTAACCTTCTTTATTGTAATCTTATAATCAAATAGCCTTGGTGTTGATTCTGACTTAATTCCTGTTTGAATTAGAATAAAAGAAAGGTCTAATTTTTCTTTCAAAGCATTAATCAATTTATATTCATCTATATTATTATATCTATCAGAACTCAAAATCCCAAATATCATCGAGTTTGTTTTAATATTCTTCATTTCTTCATAAATAGGATTAATTAATACATTAGTGTTAAGATTATCATTCAAATTATCAAAATTTGTATCCAAATTAAAATCAATTAACTTAATGGATCTGTCATAATCATTAGAGTTTACGATGTTCGATCGAATAAAATTTAAAATAGAAGTAATATTTCTTGCAATTTTATTGTCTAATAATAATAAATGAGAATTATTTATGCAATTAATGATGAAATTATACAAAAACAAAAAAATATGTTTAATCTGTATGTCAGGATCATGTTCTAAGACTATTATAGATTTCTTGGTAAATCCTCCATTTAGGTCTTTGTTGAGTGAAAAATGACCAGAATCAATTTTAACAATTTTTTTTTGGATATCTGATTTATTTGTTGGTGAACGAAGAATATGATCCAAGATATGATCGTATTGAGCACTTGGTTCGTATGTTTTAAAAATTCCATTATTCAATGTGTATAAAAAATTGTTTTTCTTTATATCAATTCCTCCTAACTTCGTCAAGTACATCTCTCGAAAAGGGATGTGACTAAATTGATTAAATTTAAGAGTTACAATACCATCAACAAGATAATCCAATGTTGTTAATTCGTTGCCTTCATTTACCAAAATTAATCTCCCACCTGCCCTTTCTAACCATGTTTGTAAAACACGTTCATTATTTAGTCTGGATTCACGATCCATAAACGAAGCTACCCCATCCCAGCTATCTACTATTATCAATGGAGATCGTACATCCATCAATTGATTTGTTATACGTTCGAAAAGGGATTCTGGTTCATCTAAACGTGCATCTTCAAAAAATGGTTCTAAACTATTTATATTTTTAGAAGTTTTTTTATGATTATTTGAATATTTGATTTTAAGGTATTTATTTATCCACTTAAAGTAATAAAATAATTTATTAGGCGATACTCTTGTAGAAATATAAAAGAAATTATTCTTTATGTTTAATGCTTTAAGAATTGTCAAACATAGAGCGGTTTTTCCTGAGCCTGGCTCACCTTTAATCAGCAATGAATAAGTTTCATTATTTAAAAATTGTAACAGATCGTCTGGAATTTTAAAACGAATATCGTAATTTTTATTCATCGTCAAATATCACTTAAATTAATAATTATTCTGTTATAATAATAGTTCTCCAAATCAAAATATAAAAAATATCCTTAAAATAATAAAGTATTAAATTAAGATAACCACGGATTGATATTTTTTTGGAAACGTAATGCATCTATTAATCCTTCTGCATAACCTATGCTAAGTATCCCTAATTCAAATTTATTCTGATTGAAAAATTTTTCAGCATCCAATAAATAATATTCAGCATTCTCTAATACAGTATACATTCCTTTAATCTCTTCACCAACGGCAGAAGAGGAATTTCTTTCACTTTCAAGATAAGATTGCATATTTTTCAGAGCATATTTAGCTTTTGGTAGATATTTTTCTAACAGCGTTACTGCAATATGTTGAAAGAATTGAGTATTATCCAATGGAGGATCTTTATTTGGATAAAGGGAAGTTATAGAATCTATTTCTGTAAAATGAAGATTACCTGTTACAATGATAGAATGAGGTCCTTTGCCAAATTCTACTTTGTTGATAGATTTAATTTTCCCTCCTACGATATTTTGATCTTTATATCCTATTCTGGATGCAACTATAATAAATAACTCGTCAGATATAATTTTATAATTGATATTCTTTTCAACTTCAAGAAGCATAGATATAGCTCTTACTGGGTCAAGAAAGAAAATCTCCTTTTCATTATTATTATATTCAGTTAGTATTAAGGTATGGTTTCCTACCCGCAGATTTTCATAAATAGTATTATAGACACTTATTGCAGACATAGGATCTGACATAATTGTTGTAGTCCTTCCAAATTTGTAGTTATGTAATCCAATTTCACCGATCAAAGATGAAATTCCAGAAGCTCCATGAATTATTTTTATATCAATTAGATTTTTTTTGGCTCTTACATAAAGTTCTGTGAATGTAGTTGCCATAAAAGGATCTCCATAAGTCAAAATTGCGACATTATTTTCTTTTGATTGAGAGATAATATCACGTGCATCTTCGATAAACCAGCGAGGAACTAGTCGTGTACGTTTATTATCAGTATTTAGTAAGAGCTCGAGTTGCCTAATATCGTCTTCTTCAATAGAACTAGTAAATCTTTCTATATAGATAAATTTACATTTTTGTAAAGTTTCTAGTGCTAAGAGACTCAGTCCAGAATAACCATTTACACCAAGGCCAACGAAACATAACATATTAGATATTTAATTCGCAAATATTACCTATAATATTATTTATTCTGGATATTATGCATTCTGGACATATGAAATAAAGATCTTTTGTAAACTTCAATTCCTGAAAGATATTCTTCTATATTTACATGTTCATTAACACTATGAGAAGAATGTGGATCTCCAGGGCCGTATGTAACTACTGGAATTTTAAATGCATTTCCAATAATATTCATATCACCTGTTCCTGTTTTTCTTAATAATGCAGGTCTTTTTTTACAAATGTCAAGAATTGAGAGAACAAGAGACCTCACTAATGGAGAAGAAAAATCAGTTTCGAATGGCTCAGTAAAATCTTCAATTATAAAATTTGTTTTTATCCCATTTTCTTTTGAAGTTTTTGCAATGAGACTTTTTATAGAATCGAAAACTTGTTGGCAAGTAGTCCCATTTGGGATTCTAATATCCATTGTTATTTTACATTTTTGAGGAGTGACATTGTGACTAGATCCACCTAAAATTTCTGTAAGACAACAACTGACAGAGTTACTTCTTTTTTCTTTCTCATAATTCTTATTTAAAGCATTTTTAATCTCATTCCAAAAATTATAGACTTCTTCAATAGAGTTTTTTGCTAACCATGGAGCACTTGCATGTGCACTGTCTAAAACATCACATATTAATTTAAGAGCTAATCTTCCCTTATAGGAAACTGTAATATTTTCTATACCACTGGGTTCACCAAATATGGCATAATCTATTTCCAAATTATTTTTTACAAGATGCTTACTACCTGTTGCATTTCCTTCCTCATCGACTACACCAGCAAATATTATAGTACCATTTTGCTTAGGGAATTCAGAGGCTGCTAAAAGCATAGATATTAATGGAGCTTTAGCATCTGAGGCACCTCTACCATACATGAAGCCATTCTCTATCCTTACTGGAACTTTATTTGGAACTGTATCCATATGACCACAAAGCAATATTCTTGGATACCCTCCACCTTTGGTGGCAATAATATTTCCTACACTGTCTATATTAGCTTGTTCAAAACCAAGTTCGTTAACACATTTTTCCTTTAATAGATTAGCCAATTGACCTTCAGATCTAGATGGGGTATAAAGATTAAGTGATTTTTTTAAAAGTTCTATAGCATAGTTAGATGAGACCAATGTACATCTAATTAATTTGGTAGTTTACAGAATAATCTACAATCATATCTTGAATATTGATTCCAGTAATTTTTACCGTATTTTTGAATTCCGTTGTATTATTTACTTCATGTACCAATAGACCTTCTTTTGAACTTTCCATTAAATCAACCCCTACAATCTTTCCGCCTACAGCTCTAGAAGATTTAATACAAACATCTTCCAGTTCATCGGTAATTGGACAGTTTTCAGCTCTACCTCCTAATGCCATATTAGTTTTCCATTCATCTGATTCAGAGTATCTGTATATAGCAGCAGCAACAACATCTCCTACTACTATAGCTCTTATATCACGTGGTGGTCGAGAAACAAATTCTTCTAGATAATATACATGATAAAGAGGAAACATATGTTCTCTATCTTCAAATATACCTTTAGCTGCATCTTTATCACGTAATAATGCTATCAATCTACCCCAGCTTCCTATAGTTGGCTTAATAATAGCAGGATATCCAAAATTTTCTAATGCTGAAAGTGCAGATTTAGGTGAAAAAGCAGTTATTACTTTAGGGGTTCTTATACCATGTTTTTGTAGTAACATATGGGTAAATAATTTGTTTCCACAAGTTACATTAGTATTTAATGGATTAATAACATTTGCTCCTAATCCTTCTAACGCTGCGGTAGAATGAAGGTTCTTGAAATAACTAACACATCTTTGAATAATGGTTTGATTAGTATACTCAGGAGAGAATGTATTTAAATCTAAGACAATATCTTTGCAATCAATATTCTTTATTTCAATTCCTTTTTTTTTGGCAGCTTCATAGATGGCCTTTTCTTCCCATCTTATAGTATCATAAAGAAGTGTGAGAGAAGAAGATGTATTCTTTCCCTCAGTCACTGTCCCCAATCCTCGCCAACTACTTGAGCGGGTTTTGTAGTAAATCCACCTTCAATTTTTACCAATTCATAGCTTGATCCACAATCTGGACAGGAAACTATTTCACCTTCGATGGAATCTTGTGGTATTTTGATTTCGGCATCACATTCCTCACATTTTACCATATTTTATTCACTCCTTTTTTACATTAAATGTTTCTTCATTAAGTATCTTTCTTTCTAATTTCTCATCAAGAAACAATTCTAATACATCACCCATTCTAAGTTCTTTTAATCCCTTGGCAAGATTTTCTGCTTCACCTATACTTGTATCTAGACCTAGTAAGGATAACAAATAGGCCGCACCATTTTTCCCTGCAAGTTCTCCAAACACAATCTTTCTTCTGTTTCCTACTATACGAGGTTCAATAATTTCATAGGCGGAAGGATTTCTTAAAATTGCAGCAAGGTGAGTCCCAGCCTTGTGTTTATATGCACTATCTCCAACTATAGGTTTAGATTCCGGAATCTCCAAATTGGTATATTGTGAGATAGTCCTTGACAAATCCTTTAACATATGCAGTCTTAAATTGTTATCCGATCCATATATTAGGGTCAATGCAATAGAAGTTTCGGCAAGAGAAGGAATTCCTGTCCTTTCTCCAAAACCATCGATCGTAGTATGAATTTGATCTGCCCCAGCTTCACAACCAGACAATGCATTAGCTAATGCTAATCCAACATCATTATGACAATGTACATCCAGAGAACTTTTTGAGGTATCTATTTTATCATACACCATCTTGACTAAATTAAACATTCCATTTGGACGCATTATACCAACTGTATCTGGAATGCTAATTCTTTCTACTCCTAATCTATTCATTTCTTTACACATCTCTAAGAGAAAAGAAGGTTCAGTCCTACTGGCATCCTCCATGGTGAATCTACATTTTAACCCATGAGATTTGATATATTCAATGACTTCAATAGCTCTTTGTTTCGCCTCCTCTCTAGAAATTTTTAGCTTAGCACTAAGATGAATATCAGATATTCCCATATAGGTAGCTATCCAAGTTGAATTAGTTTTGAGAGCGATGTCTACATCGGATTTTATTGCTCTAACATGAGCCACAATATCTGCTTTTAATCCTTGTTTGATAATCGTTTTTGTTGCTTCCAAGTGGTCGGGTGAGACTACTGGACTTATTTCTATTTGATCTACCCCGAATGAATCCAACATCCATGCAATTTGAATTCTTTGTTTGATAGTAAAAGAAACTCCTGGATGTTGTTCTCCTTCCCTTAATGTCGAATCAAGAATTTTTATTTTTTTTTTTTCATGCACTACATTATTGTATTGATGCGCATAATAGTTAGGATCATCTGATTTAAGTATCATTTTAACGATATAACTACATCTTTCGTATGTGATATAAATGTTAACGCAATAAAATGAAAGTAAACTTCTGAATATTTACTGCGATAAATAGAGTATCAACTATTTTTTAAAGTTTTAAGAATGATCACGGTATTTGTATCTGAAACACCTTCGATTTTTCTAACTTCATCTATATAAGAATTGATCTCAGAAATTTCAGGAGCACTGATAATTGCTGCAATATCATATTGTCCGGTTATTTCATAAACTACATCAACTCCTTCTAAATTTAATAGTTTAGAAGTTACTGTTGAGGTGTCAGAGCTTGAGGCAACGGAAATAAGAGTTATTGCGCTGGTTTTTCCCCTATTATTGATCTCAATAGTGAATTTTTTAATAATGTCATTGTCAGTTAAATTTTTAATCCTTCTCCTTACAGCAGATTCAGATAAACCAATAGTATTAGCAATGTCTACGAATGGTTTTCTAGCATCATTTTGAAGAATCTTTAAAATTTTTTCATCGAATGAATCAATATTATTTAACATCTCTTCTTTCCTCCTCATTAGTTAATAACTTATCCATAATGCTTAAGGTTTTTGCTACCTTTACCTCATCAAGTACCAATGGTGGCAATAAACGAATTATATTTCTCCCTGAGTATAACATAAGAAGACCTTCTTTGATTCCCTCAAATAATACATCCCTAACATCAAATCTTAATTCAAGGGCTAACATTAAACCCAATCCTCGTACATCTCTCACAATTCTATGACTCTCTTTAAGTTGGAACAATCCATTTTTGAAAATATTCCCAACTTTTTCCGCATTCTCAACGAGATTTTCTTCTATTATCGATTCGATAGTAGCTATACCGGCAGAACACGAAAGTGGATTGCCTGCAAAAGTTGAAGAATGTTCTCCAACTTTCATAGAATCTAGGATTTCAGGTTTACAAAGAGTCAAACCCATTGGTAATCCTCCAGCTATACCTTTAGCTAGACACATAATGTCCGGAGTTGTGGACCAATGTTCACCTGCCCACATTCTACCAGTTCGCCCTAATCCAGTTTGTATTTCATCAAAAATTAATACTAAATTATTCTGGTCGCAAATTTTTCTTATTTGCTGAAGAGTACCATGAGATGGAACAATTATTCCTGTTTCACCTTGAATTGGTTCAACAATAACGGTTCCGATTGAATTATCCAAGGATTCTTCAATTTTTGAGGGATTACCGTAAGGCACAAATTTTACTCCTTCTAACAATGGCTGAAACGATTTTCTATATTTTTCATTATGTGTTACAGATAATGCACCAAAAGTTTTTCCGTGATAACCCCCAGTCATGGCTATTACTCCACTTTTACCTGTAAATTTGCGAGAAAACTTTAAAGCAGATTCAGTAGACTCGGCACCGCTATTACTAAAGAACACCTTAGATAGTTTTTTTGGAGAAATTTTAAACATTTTTTCTAGGAATTCTAATCTAGTATTGTTATAGATTGACATATGACAAGTTATGAGTTTCTCAGATTGATTTTTGATTGCATTTACTACCCTATCGTTACAATGGCCAATTAATGCTACCCCATAACCACCCATACAATCAATGTATTCTTTTCCAGAAACATCCCATACGAGAGATCCTTTTCCTCTCGAAATATTGATTGGAAATCTCTGATAAAGATTTCCAAGATAATTGTCTTCTTCACTCACTTTGTTATC
>Ga0068631_100521_pt1 | contig 15207 bp, 18 predicted proteins | sample InSIn5gowninarea_2_FD_77434 | JGI IMG/M metagenome (GOLD analysis project Ga0068631, IMG submission 77434) | Clean room microbial communities from NASA Spacecraft Assembly Facility at Jet Propulsion Laboratory, Pasadena, California, USA -... ...
CCATCAGGTGTAAGGCAAGCACGAAGGCTGAGGGGAGGATCAGAGGATCATTCGATGTTATTCCACATGAGATAACAGGCAGACGCTGGATTGAGGCCGTATCAACGCTCAAACGTGTTCCAGAGGGTTTGCGGGCGTGAATTCATGCATGAAGATACGTAGATCATGGACACGCCTTCAACGTCTCTGCAAACTCGCGAGGATCTAGGCGTCCAACAGATGGTTGCTCTAGAAATGCTGAAGCCACAGATTAAAGCTTTCACGTTACATATCTCCTCGGACACCCTGCGCCTGCAATTGCTCTCTCTGTCGGCCTCAATCTGTCACTTTACTGACGATTGGATGTACAAACTGGTCCTTCGTCCTCATCACTGGGCCTCTAGACAGGAATTTGCATCGCCGCCCTCAAGCGGGCCAATGAAGCCTCAAGCTCCAACCCGATGGCAGAAGCGCATTGGTGTCGAGTCGGAGCCCATTGACGCTGCCAAGCTGATGGCCGTCCTGAATTGGGCTGTGAATGTGATCTCGGTTACGCTACTGACACTCAAACACACGTCTGACTGGACTGTTTGCTGACGCGCGTGTACTCTTCTCAAGATGTGTACTGAATGCGGCTGCCTCTTCTTCATTGGGCGATTCACGCTGACAGGAGGAATGAGGAATTAGAGGGATGTATGTACACCTCGCAAGGAAGAGCAGGCTCAAGCAGTCCATCGTGTTCGGATCCCTTCTCTGCTCTGTGTCTGTGTCTGTGTATACGCACGCTCGTCAGTAGTGATACTCATCTCTTTCAGCACGTTCTGTATGCATTTGTTTCCTCCCCAGTTGGTTCTCCCTCCATCTGTAATTCTACATGCGATTTACACTTTTCCTGCTCGGTGTGGTACGTCCCCTCGCCACCGCGCCCTCTGCCGGCAGGAAGAAGCCGGACGTGATTGAATTGGATTGGATTTGGATTGACTTGGCTTTGCGCTAGTTACCTTATTTAATATTGTTGTAAGCATCCTGCCGACGACTTGTTCATCATCTAAGTAGTAAGGATCCACTCAACGCTCTGGTAGTAAGGATCCACTCAACGCTCTGCAGGTCCTGCTTGACAGACGCACGACGCCCCGACGCCCCGTCTCGTCCTTTCACGCACTTTTCATACCACAAAAGATCAAGCACACACAAGCATGGCAACGAAGCCTTTTGGATCACTTGTGCCATTTGGCGAATCATCATGGGGTCGCGGTCTGCCCTCACCCTACTACAAGGAGAGCCACGCGAAACTCCGCGCCGAGTTGCGCACCTGGCTCGAGGACGATGTCGAGATGCTCGAGAACATGTTTGAATGGAGCGAAGCGGGTCAGATACCTCCTGAGATCTACCAGGAGTCAGCCAAGAGAGGCATCGTAGCGTGGGTCCTGCCGCCTCTTCGTCCGACTGTCTCTGTAGTGAAGCTGACTTTTGGCTCGTTTCCCCATGGGCCTCCCTTCTTCCCTCGGTTGATCGTGCGCATATGATACAGAGCAATGGCAGCAGGCCCTCATATCCCAATGAGCGACGACGCACCATACTGGAGGGATATCAGACTGCCTGGAGGTGTCAAGCATGAAGAATGGAATGGCTTCCACGATCTCGTACTTATTGAAGAGCTGCACTCGCCGGACTTTGGAGCTGTCATGGGTCTATTCGGAGGTGCGCCCATCTCAACCGCCAAGCTTACGGATAAAACATTAATGTGTAGTCCCTCGCCAGGTCTCGTTATTGGGTTCCCTCCAATTATCAACCACGGCACTAAAGCATTGAAGGATAAAGTCATTCCTGAAATCTTGTCCGGCAAGAAACGACTCTGTCTAGCTATTACCGAACCTACCTTTGGAAGCGATGTTAAGCGGATAGCCTGCACAGCCAAGAAGACGCCTGATGGAAAGTGAGTGGAGAGCCGTACCGACGTCCCATCTTGAGTCTAATCGGACACTAAACTGAGCATCGATTGCATGCTTCTTAGGCACTATATCGTGAATGGATCTAAGTAGGCGCTGCATTCGGCCTCTGTACTGGCATTCAGAATTCAAGCAGAGGTTGACGGCTTTCATTTGCCTTCTCATCAGGAAATGGATTACAAACGGAATCTGGAGTGACTACTTCACCACGGCAGTCCGCACATCCGGCAAACCAGGCGACTCAAAAGGTGTATCCATCCTCTTGATCCCGCGAACTGAGGGCGTTATTACCAAGAAAATGAAGATGGGTGGCCAGTGGGCCGCTGGTACTACCTGGGTCGATTTTGAGGATGTCAAAGTGCCTGTGGAGAATTTGCTTGGCAAGGAGGGAGAGGGTTTCAAGATTATTATGACCAATTTCAATCATGTTTGTCTGAGATTCCGCTTGCCACGCCTGCTGGTGCTTCATATACAGCGCGCTGACAAGTGATTAACGTATCTTGTAGGAACGCCTCTATATCTGCATCGGAGCAAACGCCATCACCCGTAGCGTACTCAAGGATGCTATGGCCTACGCACACAAGCGCGCAGTATTCCAAGGCAAGCTCATTGATCAAGGCGTTATCCGCTATAAATTCGGCCACATGTCTCGAGTAGTCGAAGCACAACAGGCTTGGATCGAGCAAATCGTCTACCAGATGGATAACATGTCTAAAGCGGATGGCGATCGTTTGCTGGGTGGTACAACCGCTATAGCGAAAGCCAATTGCGGTATCGTAAGTCGGCTTAGTGCCTGTAACTGGCCCTGATCAAAAGTCGTCTGATGTTGTGCTTTTTCGTCGCTCTCGACATCCGCAATAACTACAGACCATGGAACTAGTATGGTAAGCTAGAAATATCACGTCCGGCGGGAGTGACGAAGTACCCGAAGCGGCTGACTTCGTTCTACTCCTTGTCCAGCCGAGAAGCTGTACAGATCCTCGGTGGTATTGGCTATACCCGCGGCGGGCAGGGAGACCGCATAGAGCGAGCATATCGAGAGATTAAGGCAATTACTATCCCTGGAGGAAGTGAAGAGGTGCGTTAGCTTGTACGGTTGATGTGCAACACTTCTGCTGATTGGCTGTGGCTATGTAGATCATGCTGGATTTGGGAGTCAGGCAACAGATCAAGGTAAGTCTTCCTCATGGTATGCTTTCGTGGCCTATCTTTGACCTGTGCTGTCGTTCCTCGTAGATTGCGCTAGGTCTCGGTGCCAAGCTATAAGTCTGACTTGAATGCGAATACAAGTACAATCCGTTTGGGACGTTTAGTGTTACGCGTGTCTATGGAGTGTGTTTCCTAGTTGTTATTGAGGGAAGGGGATGTGTTTACGATGTGCAAGCCAGGATATCTTGCCACACACTTTCCAACGGCTGCGGAAGTGTTGCACCTTGCCCTCACACCTTCACGTGTTACCGCGGTCCGCCATGCTCCTCAGCGATCGGAAGGGAAGGTCATGACCGGCGACCCTGAGGTCAGGTGTTTATAGAGTAGCACAGCAGCTCTCGACTGCTGCCTGCTGCAAGTCTGCCTCGCCGCAAAAGCGCAGCCTGCCTTGGCAGCTGGTGTGAACATGGCGACGCCCGTAAAGAGGCTACGGTCGCTTTCGCGGAGTCCGAGCCGTTCAGTACGACCGGTCAAGTAAGCAAAGGCTGCCTCACAACCGTTCGTACAGTCCATCATGAGTTGGAACGTCGATAATATCCATCGACATTCCTGAACCGTGCAGACCGATCATCGTCCAGCGCGAGACCCATGACAAGCTATCTTACCAGCAAGAATGGAAGCGGTGGTAGTGATGCGCCCGACGCAAGCTGGGTTGGTCCGACGCAGCCAGATTCAACTATGCCCTCTTCACGAAAGCTATCATGCCTTCCTGTGACACTCGAGTACATGGGGCAGAACTCGAATGGGCAGGCATCAGCCAGACTATTGCCCGCTGCGAATAGATCTGGAATGCAACATAGTCTGCTACCGCAGATTTTGGTCGTAAACGATGACGTTGACAATGCCCTGTCATATCTCGGTCTAGGCTGATTTTCTTCTTCTCACTGTACCAGCCCTAGTGTCTGTTGACTGCCGTTGGGCTCCACCGTTGATAAGCGACCAAATCAAGTCTAGCCGTAGCAGAATTTGGCTGAGGCTGAAAGCTACGGCATCTCCTTTAATGACTCCCGTTCTTCCTTCAATACATCAGCGCGAGTTCAGAGTGTGTCCAGTCAGGCACGGAACATAACCGCCTGCTAACCGTTGGGAAGACCATTGTGTTTGGCACAACATTGAGAAGAGCTCGGACATCTTCCGGCCCTAATGATGCCTTGCCCTGCTTGTGTCCATCAGTATGCAGACGGGAAATGAGGACACGACCGTTTGATCCACCTCCTTCGTTCCAACTACGCTATCGTAGCGATTTCTTGGCCTGGCTCGACCTACTTAGAATTCAATCATGGCTACTGCGCCTCTCGAGGTACCTCCCGCTGTCCTGGCAGAGATCAGGAGTATCATACAGACAACACGCATCATGGTTTCTGGTAAGTCCATTGACAGCATTCGCCGCGAAAGGTCGCCGAGTTTATATAGGTCGCCGATCCCTTGTCAGTAACTTGCGGTGTTTACGTTTGGGAGTGGATCACCAATTTGCAAGCCGAATACGAGTGAGTGGTACACTTCCTGAGCGCCCTTGGCATTGTACTTTAGGTGATCGAGCTGAAAGTGTTGTCTACGGACTACAACAGCTTCTCTGGCGAACGAAGCAGTCTTTTCTGAGCGTGGTCTTCCTGCTGCTGCGATATTATACTTTCATTGCCTTGGGACTTTTAGCGTGGGTGGCATTCTGGGAGGGAGATAATCTGGAGAGCTTTGTAGCCGCATGGTACTGCTGTTGCCGTATCTGGTGAGAAATCTCGCACTCATAGTTCGTCCTCTGTCGGGATCAGCATGCTAAATGGTTCATTCCAGCCAGTCGGCATATTCGCATTAGCCAACATCATCGTTATTGCACGATTATACGCAATGTATGACAAGGATAAGCGCATTCTTGGTTTACTCAGGTGGATTGAATACTTTAGTGCAGACAGCGAGCCCAACTGACTTATTCCGTTATGACCGGCAGCACGCTTTACGTAGCCACGGTAGCAGTACAAGCCTATGTGCCGCGCAAACTTACACCTCAGCATCTGCCACCCGGTATCAAAGCCTGCGCACCGTATGTCGTACATTAACGTCTAAGTACTACCTCCGAGCTAAGAGCCTCTTTTCAATATAGAACTCCACTCGGGAACGCATACCTGATCTACTGTGAACACCTGGCCTTGTCCCGACAAAGTTGTTCATTTCTGAGTTTGTTTTCAAATGGCAGGGACTATGCTCATCGCTTTCGACACCACGGTGCTCGGATTGAGCCTCGTGAAGCTTGGTTTGCTGTGGAAGGCGAATGGCTACATGTCAAACATCGTCAGAGTGCTTTTCCGTGAGTCCGGACCCTCGCGAGCCGGACTTTGACTGGCAAAGAAGTCTCAATTAGATAACTGAGATTACGCGAGGAACAGGCGATCAAGTCATGCTCTATCTTCTTACCTTTTCAGTGAATGTGACGAATATTACGGTCTATTACACCGATAAGTTCAATGGCAGCGGGAAAGATTACATGTCGCCGGTCACTGCGGGAATTACATCAATGGCCGTAAGTGTGCTGCGTTACGGGAATCAGGCGTTATCGCTATCCTCAAGCAGAATCATACTGACCCAAACTGGGCCATTGCCAATCTAGATCGCTCGAGTAGTCCTGAACCTCAGACGCGGGGGCTCTAAAACGACGACATTACTCAGCTCAAACAGAAGCAGGAGCCACGGACAGCTCTCCGGTACGCATAGCTTCACCCCTATTCAGGGTAACTTCAATACCTACAGAGGCGACAAGGCAGGTGGAATGGGTGCAACGCCTTCCACACCCATGATTTTCCCTACACCATCATTTGCGAATGCTGCTCAAAGGTCAGGACGGGCGAGCATGGCCGGCAGGGGGGGACCTTGAAGAAGTATCAAGAAGTGATGATTTGGAGAAACAAGCAATGGATACAGAGCAGTTCGCCGATACAAGTACACGAGTCGATGACGTTTTTGAATTGAAGGTCTCGCCTAGGCGCTCCTGAAGCCTGATAATCTTGATGACATGATACTGGAAGAAGGATAATGTTGCGCTTCATTAGTGTTCATAGCGCAAATGAACGTGTGCTGTAAGTCGGAGGATGAAGGGCTGCATTGCAGTAACGTAATTTCGAGTTTCAGGGACCCACCTGCTTTCTCATTTGGAAATGGATCACAAACAGTATCCGGAGTAACTAAATCATCACCGCAGTCCGCACCAACAGCAAGTCGGGCTAAGCACCAGGTGTTTCCATCCTCTTACTTCCGCGAAGTGAAGGTTATTATTGCCCAGAAATCGAAGATGGGTGGCCAGTGAGCCGATGGTACTACCTGGGTCGTCGTAAGCATGTTAAAGTGCCACTGAAGAACTCCTCTCCAGGCTGTTCTTTCGCGGCCTACTAGTACCACCGTTCCTCGTAGGTTGCGCCGAGTCTCGGTGCTAAGCTATAAGTCTGAGCCGGGTGCCAGTACAATACCTCTAGGACGGTGGGGAGGGACATTCTGGCGTTAAGCCTGTCATGGAGTGTGTGTGTTTCTTGACTGTAATGCTGACGCCAAGGAATGTGTCCTGGAATCCGCAAGCGACATTCTGCCACATCATTTCCAACGTCTCCGGTAGTTGTTGCGCTTTGCCTGTGGACCTACTCGCATTACCGCCATGCTTGCCAGCGATGGGAAGTGAAGGTCAGCGACCTTAAGGTTATGCGCTCTATGAGAGTAGCCTAGCAGCTCTAGACTTCTATCCGCTGCCAATCTGCCTCACCGCAAAAGCGCAGCCTGCGTTGTCCAGCGGGCGCGTGCGATATGGCGACGCCCGTAAAGAGGCTACGGTCGCTTTCGCCGAGTCCGAGCCGTTCAGTACGGCCTGACAAGCAAGCAAAGACCGCTTCACAATCCTTCGTACTGTCCATCATGAGTTGGAACGTCGATAATCCATCGCCATATCTGAACAGTCCAGGCCGATCATCGTCCAGCTCGAGACCCATCACGAGCTACCTCACCAGCAAAAGCGGAGGCAGCAGTAGCGTGACTAGTCAGACCAAACCTACATCAAGCTCATCACTCTATGATATTTTCGCTGCTCACGATTTTCCGACTGTGTGCTGCCTGCAGGAGGTAAAATGTCTGGCAAAAGACGCTAAAGGCATTAGGGCTCTACGTCGTTCTGCCATGCCTACGAGTACTAGCGGAGAGTGTTCCTCGAGTAGCGGCAGTGATAGCGATACGGAGGCGAGGCAAAAGTCGCTCCCTACGTATACCGCACATTTCTCCCTCTGCAAGAGTTCGTTTGGCGCTAAGAGGTTCGGAGTTGGCACCTTCGTCTCCTCGCGCTTTCCATATCAGTACAGCACAAGAGAGGTAGAATGGGATTCGGAGGGTCGGGTGCTCATCATGACTATACCGTCTCTGAAGGTCGCCATCGTCAACGTCTACGCGTTGAACGGATCAGATTTCCCTTGGAAGGACCCTATGACAGGCAAAGCGAAAGGGACTCGCAATGAACGAAAGCGAGATTTCAACAGACTACTTCAAACAGAGCTGCAAAAGATGCGCGAGCAAGGTCTACGTCTCATATGCATCGGGGACTTCAATATCAGTCTCGAGAAGAGAGATTGTTACCCTCGTTTGCGAACAGAGGAACCACATGCTCAAGCTCGCAAGGAATTCAACGAGCACTTCATACCGCCTCTTGACGTGGTTGACGTCTTCCGCGAGGTACATGGAGACAAGCGCTCCTACAGTGTAAGTTAACTGTTTGCCAAGATGCCGGACAGCAGCTGACGAGACTCTTTGTGTAGTGGTTCGCGCGACGCAAGCCGGATCGATCTGACGCAGCCAGAGTTGATTATGCCCTCATCACGAAGGCTCTCATTCCTTCAGTGCGGCACATTGAATACATGGAAGAACCTAAATGGCGGTATCAGTCAGACCATTGCCCACTGCGATTGGATTTAGAATTGATATTATAGGAAGGTATCACACAATTATTTGCATCTGTCGAACAAGATAGTAAAAACCTAACACCGATACTAGGGGCTCGCTCAGTCCGAGTGCGGTCGGAAATATCTGTAAATATATATAGATGTCGACTTCTCCACAGCTAAGAAGGTAGGAAGGTAGCGGTTCAGATTTGTAGGCTATATGCGGACAAGGTGGCAGCTAGGCATTTAATCTCGGTCGTGGCCAGGCCACCCTGTCAATGATTTCTTCGCGGACGAAGGAGGAAGTCGGTGAGGGTTGAGGCGTCGCGAAGCAGAGGGGATTGTGAGGGATCCGGAGACTGGAAACGGAGTCCGCCTCGAAGATACGGTGTAGCATAAGAGGAGGGTGCCTGGTCTCCTGGAAAGTCATTTTGCTGGGTTGTATGCAGCCGGCGTGAAAGCCAGTTGCGACTTGTAGAGAATATGTTTAATCGTTTCCGGATGACGCAGGGCTGGGCGGTGCACGCTGGAGACGGATCAAACCGAAGCCGGGGTGTCGGAGCAGAGCAGATCAAGACTAGAGGCCATAGGTGGACGTGCTCGCGCTCGAAAAGACTTCAGTCGATTCTGCAGCGACATCACCAGGCCTTGTCAGCACACAGGTTCTATACTCGATTACGTGTGGAGGTAGTTACCGGACATAGAGTCCTCGTCAATGGTCACCATGCCCATGTAGTTGGAAAGACCATCAAGATCAACTGAGTCGGCCCGTACGCGCATGCTCGAGGCAAGAGAACGTGAGCGTGAGCGTGTCACGCGGGAGGATTGACCTGAACTAGCGCTGGAATCGCAAGTATTGGTAGAATGTTCGGATGCGCAGGAAGACGTTTCAGAGGCTAACATATCCCAGTCATCCCTTTCCTGTACATGTGGTGCAGGTTGTGCGTGGAAGGATGTCGCAGGGACAGCTTTCTTTGTTCTAGCCGGAAGTCTGGCAGCTTTGTTTCGACCTACTTCTGGGCGGAGTCTGCCATCATTCACAGGATCTTCCCCAGCGAAAGCCTCGGCGGCTTCCCTCTTCTTCCTTTGAGTTACAGGCGTTCCTCGAGGGGCGTTCAGGATCTCAAGAAGGCTGAAGCGGCCTGTAGCAGTGTCCTGGACGACCTGGACAGCGATTGGAGATGTTACATATGACTGGTTCCAGGACCTAACGACCTTCACATCCGTCGCACCATTGTGCGCATACGCGGCTACTTTCTTGTTGTACGTTCGTAAGACATTGTTCTGTATGACCAGACCGGAGGGGGGGTATAAGATCGGTCAGAGCGAAGCAAGAAGAAGCAAGTCTGAAGCTTACATTGTGACGCTTTGTTGCTTCGTCTAGTACCGGTCCTGCGTTGGCTGCTGGGCCAGCATCTGCAGCTGTGTTACCTCTAGCTGGACCAGTGGCTAGCGAGCGAGTGAAGACTGGCATAGTTGGTTGATATTGATATGGGATGAGTATGGATGTTACTGACTACTCCTTGGAGATGAAATGGTAAGACCAGAGGCAAGATGCGAAAGAGGGAAGGAAGGTGGAGAAGTCCATCTTACAGGGGCTTCATTTCCTCGTCGGTCCAGTATCATACGCACAAATCGCCTAATTTCATGCGCATCGGCTGAATTCCAGCGGGATTCTGCAAGCTTCTCACTGTGGGGTGTTGACCGTTGCACCCACGTCCACCGACTTGCTACCAGGGCGATACATTCTTCCGTTCTGCATTCGAAGGCGATTCCAACTCGCGGTATGAAAACTGCTTCCCAGACAAAGGGAAGTCGATAATATCGAGCGAGATAGGAGTTCCGTGAACATCGGGAGTGCGACAGACAGTTGTGTTGGGCCCTGAATTTAGCTTGCTGGGGCCAGAGACAGGATCGTAACGGTTCTCACTCCTCGAATCTCGCAACCTGGCAGTTGAGCTTCGAAACTCAAAATACACACTTTCTCCACACCCTTATACGAACTGGGCAACTGAACTCCTGAATGTACGCACTGCGTCCGACACATTCTTGCAGGCCTGCAATCACTGTCAAACATCGGGTGTTAAAGTATTAAATCGAGCGATCACAATTGTCCAGAAGACCACAATCAGCTGCTCGAGGTCGCCCAAACGCATTTTTAGCGAAGAAGCTAGCGCGACTGATGAAGAACTTCGACGCTAGGTTCCCGTGAATTCACATTCGTATGCTTGAGGTGCTGTGCAGGATGTGGGTGCATGTCTCCGTAAGCGAATTGACCTCCTATTGAGGGTTGGCCGAACGTGTCACCGAGGTATCCAGCTTCGGCTGTACAGACCATCGCGTCATCCATTTTGAAGGCTGTGAAGATCCGCATTCTCGTGTTCACACACTTGGGCGCTATGGGCAGCCCACTCAGCCTGAACCAACGAGAAAGGGCGATATACAAGCTTAGTATGCTGGAATGTGGCATTGCAACCGACATCACGAGCCGGCTCCCGCAGACTAGTACAGCAAGGTCGAGCCGTCCCTTGCAGAGGCATTCCAGTAGATGTTGACAAGAGAGACGATTTACTAGTTGCGAACAGAGCAGTAAGAAGGGTCGCGGGGCAGCCTATGTATATAGATTCTCGTTCGTATCACGTTTGGGTTGCGAGAGGGTGAAATAGTCTTAGCAAGAGGAGCGGAAAGTCCTGACGAGGCATGATACAGTGAAAGCTTAATATGCAGAGATGCCGTATGTAGAGTTGTCGTAAATGCTTCAAGAAGGGCATCGCGATAGCATCCCCAAGGCTTGCGTAGAAGGGAAACAGAAAGAGAACTTATCGATGCGTGATTTCATACCAGAACATAGCGGTTTGATTGTGCGTATTCTTGTGCGTAACTTGATTGAATGGCTCTCTTCCAGGACATAGTGAAGAATTGTCTTGGCTACTGCCGGATGTTTGGAAATGGCTGCTGAGTAGGGCGTTGAGACCAGTCCGGTACATAAGGAAGGTGCGACTTCAATTTGTACCTCTCTAAAGGCGGGATGTGGATGCTACTGGCTCGGCAAGCGAGCTCTCCCTAGAAAAGACGCGAGTTGACTCTACACGGTTAAAAGGCAATGTCAGCAAAGCAGGCTCTGTCGCATGATTGGACTGGCTTGGCAGGAGAATTGTTGACTTACCAGAGCCAGCTTCACTCTTTATCTCGAACATGTTCATCCTGTCCGAGAGGCTATTCAAGTCATCTGATGCAGCTCTGGTTGATCTTCTGAGATGGTATTCGTCGATGTGATGAGGAGCTTCGCCATCAGCTGCATCGATATCGTTTCGAACATGGTTCTCTTCTTCATCTTCTCTGATGATTGGCTCTCTCACGTTCGAGCCGGAAGAAGGCCTGGTGGAGCGGGTGACGCGGGATGAACGCCTAGCAGTGCCGTTAGCATCTGCACTGGCATTGGCGGCGGGTGCAACTGGCTCGCGCGAACGACTGCTTCCATCTTGACGTCTTGACGAAGAAGAGGAGGATTTCTTCTGCTTCTTAGCGGACGAGGCAGCAGCAGCAGCTTTCTTCTTTCTAGCCGCGAGTCTAGCCGCTTCCCTCCTTTCCTCCTCGGTCCATTCATTTGCCATCTCCCTGTCCCCTCCGTTCCTCTCTGCATCATCATAATCGCCATGTCCCACACCTCCATCCCCATCCTCTTCTTCTTCATCGTTATTGTTCTCCGCAAGAGCGTCCGCTGCAGTTCTCTTCATCCTCAAGCATCTTGGGGTATTCTTGGTTTCGCCCCAGAATTCAACGAGACCTTTTTTGCCAGTCGCAACGTCTTCAACTATCTGAACTGTAACTTGAGAATCTCCGAATGATTCGGCATAGGATTGTACGATTCGTTGGCCGGTACGATGTGTATTTGCATACGCGGCTACTTTCTTGCGGAAGCTCAGGCCGATCCTTTCCTGCGATTGCCAAGACGGAGACGAACCAATGAGTATGGTGACACGAAGCAAGTATTCATGATTACCATACTCACATTGTGACGCTGCATCTCTCTATTTGGCACTGGAGCACCAGCACCAGCGTCGCCATTAGCAGCTGCGGGAGGTGGAGCTGCTGCTGCTGCTGCACGACCCCTTGCTGGACCCGTGGCAGTTGAGCGAGACATGACGGGCATTGCTGGGTGATTATTGCCAGCCTCTGCCGTGCGTGTAGGCTTTCTTGACCCCCTGTACTGTTACTATTTGTCGACTGCCCTGCTTCAGGCCAGGAGTTCGCCTCAGAATGTTCTTCGCGGTCGCTATCGCTACTTCCAGCGTAGGTGGTCGTTGATCGGGCTTGACTTCGTATACAAACCAATGGCGATGGGAGAACACGAATCTGAACAGGAACTGAAGACTGCGATACCAGATGGCAGTGCGTACAGATGCAAGCTGCAAGGAAGGCAAGGGACGCCGATTCAAGAGGGAGCCTCTCCTTTACACGGTTCAGTGGAGATATCAGCCGCGTCGATCGAGCACCTCTCCTGCCTTTTATGGAAGTAGGCGAGTCCCGCGTAGACGAGCTAGCTGCGAGCTTGCATACTTACTGCGCGCAAAGGGTACTGTACAGGTGCTTGCAGACAGTCAATGCTTGTGGTTGTGAAAGTGCGATACGGTAGCTGGCACTTCGACGGTCTCCGTCTGCGAGGCTGTGGCCATGCCGTCGCAGCATGTTAAGCCTGCAGGCTGAGAGCGTTACTGTAGTCGTGGTGAACAGCAAGAGCCTGCTTGGCAGCAAACAGTCACTTCATATTGTACTGCAAGCTTGAGGCCAGTAGACGCTGCAGGTTGCGTCGCATCTCTGCCCATCAGCCTCGCCTTTGCAATTGGAAGGCCGCAGCTAGCGGACAAGACGCGAAAGGGCAAGCGAAGTGCAGCGAGGTGTTTGGAGGAGATTTGAGAAGCGAAAGGCGTGAAACCTGGTCTCACTCGTCTGATACTGCTGCAAAATCTGGGAAGCTGCCCATTCTATCACAATTCCCTACTTGATTGCAAAGTCACGTGTGAGCGCGTCCTCCTGGAAGGACAGCTAGTAGCCGAGCGCTGTTGGGATTGCATGTTCGCTTATGACCCACCATAATCGTGTATCGACATGACATCCGCTCTCATAGACTCGTCAGTACGGTAGTAGAACCCTTCATCTGACGCCTGCTCGTCATCATGCAGCGACGAGGTGCTCGAAATTTAAAGATCACCTTCAACAGCACGCGCCTGTTGCTATCCCATTAGTTATGCAACCTATGCCAATCCACGACAACCCAAAGGCGAACATTTGGCTTCAGTACCCTGCGGAATTGACAAGCAACCCCGAGTCTTGCTGTCCAGCTTCCAAGAAAGCTAGTGCTGCTGGGGTTTCGCTTCCATCGTATTCAATATCAATAGTCACAGCGAGCTGATCTCTGATCGCGTACAGCAGCCGCCCGCCAAGGCATGGCAGGGCATGGCAGCTAGTCTGAGCTGGCCACGTTCTCCCTCCCCCATACCACGTCCACCGACAACCGTGCTCTGTTCTCACCTACCTCTCATGCTACTCCTCTAGCGGGGAGGGGGGGGGGTAAGAGGATAGATGCGCCGTGTTCGTTCTGTCCCCGAGGCCTGCATTTTGGTCAAAGCCCTACATTCAGGCCCGTGCGCCCGTTCTGTGCCTGAGGGCTGGACAGTCCGGCGTCCGAGCATCTGACAGCACCCGGTCATAACCTGTGGGCAGGTATGCCTGCCAGCTTAAGGCTGAAGTACTTCCAACAATCGAAGAAGTAGGTAGCCACCGGAAGATTATCTCAGTCATTCAGGAAGAGCTCTCTTTGCTTCCGCGTTGAGCATTGGACGATGTCCTCGGGGTCAGCTTGAAGGCATGGGAGATGGACCTCTGCCCCCCTTAATTCGCTGTTGCGAGAAGAACCTATTGACCGGTGACTCTGATCCGACATCTCGACACCCATCAGCCGTACGTTCTTTATTCCTATCTGTCTTGACAGACTTCCGTAGCCATGTCAAGCATTTCACGTTTCTGTTAGATTCTCAAGGAATCGGGATGATCACTAACCATGTGACCCAGGCTTCGGACTGACACACCACCATACACCGCACCGTGCAAGTCATAATAGCAGTCGCGCTGAGATGCTCCGGAAGTTTCCGGTTTGACTGTAGCTAGCCTGCCATGATTCACTACAGTACTATTGAACCAGACCACTACCGCACTCCTGGTACCGCACAGGTTGATTGACATGCATCACAGTAGTAAAGGTTCGAAGCCTGTCCAAAATGGCTTGAACTGATGATCCGCGTCCCCTCTCCATCGAAAACCTTCTACTGTACATACCATACATAAAGTAAGTACGGTGAGTACTGGCAGTTGTCTTGATCAAGATTCTTGGGAAGAGCGTGGCTTAACAGTTTAGAGCATGCTTGGAGGCTTGGGCCGCCATTGTTCAAGCAATGATCAGCCTTCATCGGAGGCCCGGAGGGCTAAAGTCGCGAGCTCCGCGGGAACACGGTGGCGAAAGGTGAACAAGGAGAAGCGGAAGAACTGTTCAAGGCGAGCCAGACCACTGGACTCCAAGGACGGGGCCCAGATGAAAAGATAGATTAACGCTTCCTGCGGGCTGCGGGCACCCCGCGTGCCGGTTCTGGGATCAATCGTTACTGTTCGCCTTCCTCTCCTCTCCAGCAGTGAGGCGACCCCGCTCTTTTCCTTTCCTCCTCATCTCTCCCAAGGTCACCTCCATCAAGCACTTCTTCTTACTTTACCAGACTGAGCTCATTGGAACCATGGGCCTCAAGCTCACAGCAGACTCCATCGGAGATGCGCCAAAGGAAATCATCAACTGGTGAGGGCGACTGCCAAGCTGCCCGGAAAAGTCATCACCGTCCTTAACTGACTCTTTTCATGACCTATCCAGGCGAGTTTATCTGGCAGGATGCTGCGCTGCCTCTGCGGCCATCATGATTGGCTACGATTCGTGAGTCTTTATACAACCTGCATCTGTACTAGACTACTGTTCTTGTGCCGTAAAAGATGTTCCGGAGTCTGTTGCTGACGGCCCTCTGCTCTCTCTCGATCATTTCCTTCTGCTATCGCGCATTCATCGGCTGTATGATCACCTTTGACATACAGTGCCTTCTTCGGTACCACAATCGCCCTCAAGTCTTTCC
>Ga0068631_100526_pt1 | contig 15131 bp, 10 predicted proteins | sample InSIn5gowninarea_2_FD_77434 | JGI IMG/M metagenome (GOLD analysis project Ga0068631, IMG submission 77434) | Clean room microbial communities from NASA Spacecraft Assembly Facility at Jet Propulsion Laboratory, Pasadena, California, USA -... ...
CCCACGTGATCGCGATCATGATCGGGCGTCACTGTGGGAGGAAGTCATCAGGATCTGACAGCTTCCGTGCAACAGGGAGCGGGAGCACGAGACTCATGCCTGGATTGCCTTTGGAGTCATCACTGGTCTCGGTCTCATTGGTACGTCTGCAGGCTTCCGATCACACAGTCTGAGAAATCGATCATTGTCCATGATCGCAAGCTAACGCGAGCTATACGCACGATTCAGACGCCTTCATCACCTTCCTGGGTCAGGATATTGCATGGGCAGGATGCACCATCTTCCTCTTCGTTGCTATCCTCCTGGGCAACGACAAGCCTGTCCAGGTTGTTGTAAGTGTCTCATGTTTCACGCACGCTCGCATCCTACTGATTCGGCTGGCTACCCCGCAGGTCCCACTCATCCTTACTGCGTCTCTCCAGGTCGTGGCGCTTATCGCGGCATACATCTGGAAGCTGTACGAAGCCAGAAAGCAGGGTGCTATCCGCCTCCCTGAAGACGAGGACGAGGAGGACGGTCACTCCCACCACCGCCACTAAGGTTGCGGTTTCGACGAGCGCTCGCAGTCGGCCAAGTACGCTTGCAAAACATACAATGTGCCTCTGAAAGAGGATATATCCCAACCATCACTTCAATAGGCTTTCAATATCACCACGTAGCCATTCTCTTCAATTGTATGATAGTTCTCATGCCATTTCATTCCGCACCGCCAATTAAAACAAGTACCTTGCCCATGAAACACCATTGAGCTGATCTGACTGAACACGAAGGAGAAAGCTACAGGCTATCTACTTCTGTACTGCTGCAAGCCATGGAAAGCAAAGCCGAGCGAGAAGGAATGGGAAGGAAGTGGGAGAGATCAGAGTGTGCCTGTAATCAACCCTCGGCCGAACTGCCACTTTGGGATCAATCCGACCTAGTTGCGCTTGACTCTAGTATAAGTATATGGCAATCTCATCATTTGAATGTGGGAGGATCGTGAAGTATTGGACATATGGATGATGGATGAAGTGTGGGAGAAGCAATGACTAGGCTAGAGAAGGAAAGGCTGATGCAGCACTTTAGCTATATACGCAGGCACGCAACCGCATTACTCACCTTTCAGTTACAGTAGCACTGCTATTGCAGCGTAGACGCCATTCAGTCTGTCTAATCAGTTCGTTGACTTGCTCTGCTGCGAAAATTTGCATGATCGCGGCGAGAGGAGCGGTCATGCCCCAGGCGCACACACTATTCAGAGGTTGAGATGCCTTGCTTAAGGATGACACCGTTGGGTAGCATGCTTTGCTGGGATGCTGAGAGATTGGGGTTCCTTCGATGCTGATCTGGTTGAACAGGAGCAGAGACGAAGAATAAAAAGTTGTGCCGACTGCCCTCGCTCAGTCCGATCACGTGTCTTTCCCTTGCCGGACTGGACCACAAGACATCTCTTGCGATCCTTCGCGACAACATGTTGTTGACCACGAATACCGGTGCAGTCGACAATTTCTAGTAAATGCGATATTCGCGTTGTTGTTGTTGTTGGTGCCGATACAACATAGAGCGGACAAGCCGCCCCTCCGTATCTACCAGGTACAACCGCTTCTACCCGGGTCTAAACCCAACAGACGTTGTATCTGAGTTACGAGGCTTTCAGATCGCTCGACGTAGGAGAAGCTCGCCGACTCCCGTATTGAGCCGCAGCGAGGTGTAGGCGACTGTGGGAGACTCAAAGACTGACGACGAACGCGGGCGTTGTTAAGACTGTTACAGTATACTGTATCAGGAGGGAATATTACGAGGCAGTGTACTGAATACATTAAGATACATACACACAGAATATGTATCACACTACTAGGATACACCGTATGTATAAACAAGAGCGAACAGATCGATCTGTCCCAAACGGCTATAGTACGCCCTAGTGGCGACTTGTATCGTGGGATTCATCGGCATCATGTCCACGTTCCTCATGATGATGCTTCTTCGCATCCAAGGTATCATGATCCTGTCCAACATGATGGGCATGGTGATGGTCGTGCTCAAGCGACTTGTGCGTATGATGGTGGACAGCAGCTTCCTTGCTTGGTGCCAGCCTTTCGACTTCCATATCGAGGTTGGTCTCGTAACCCAGATGTTCCAACTTGTCCATCACCTTCTCCTTGCCTTCTGGACTGACTGTTATGCCAAGCGTATCCGTAAGAGTCGCAAGGATGCAGAACGTGATTAGTATTCTTCCCTGTCTTATCCTGTCTTATCCGCCAGAGTCGACGTCTGTAGGCCGATGATCGAGAAAGAAATGCCTACCATTTGCATTATGTAGAGCTGCCTTTACTGTCGAGTGTGCCTCTCAGCTCAGGTTTGCAATCTCATTCACTCTCAGAAGGCTACCACTCACGCCCTCTGACTTGATTTGCTTCTTTCACCCTGTTGCATATTAAATACCAAGAGTGGCGCACAGCCAGAATTCGAAGGAGGGATCGACAGATCAGCAAAAGCTACTAGGAACGCCAATGTCCAGTGGCATCTCACATAATGAGTCAGAGTAGGGACGTAGTAAGCGCGCAATTGTATACTCCTTCTGTGAGGCTAGTTGGATTGAGCAAAGGCAGGAACAGCGTGAAAGAGTCGAAGCCGTTGAAGCCTGGTCATGTGACACAGCTTGTTTGGGAGGGCATGACGACAATGCCGACTTTTGTTCACCTGTTCACCAAGGCTGTCACAGGAAGTGACGTTGATCAAGGCAAACCGAAACAACAAAGGCAATAGCATGCCCATATCAGGAGGCCTGGCCGGTCCCAGGCACTTCTGCCAGGACGGACCGGCAAAGTACAGCAAGTGATACGGTACACTCGACGATCATCTCTTGGCGGACCTGTAATGTCTGCCCCATATGCGAATGAATTGCTATGTCTAGGCTATGCCTGCCAGTCACCTTGTTCCATGATGGACTGTCCGTACAAAGCATGCTTTTACTGTGTGATTCCAAATGATCCGTCTATAGGTCTTTTGCTTGCTAAATGTAAGCTTTTAAGGAGGGAAATGGTATGTAGGAGAGTGCAACGAGGTGGGTAGTATATGCTAATCTGCCAGCACACTTTAGATGACCTCAGAGATGCCCTCTTTGGGAGCAATGTGGATGCTAGAGTGGCTCTTGACGCCATCGATCCGTGGGTATTTATTGAGATTCTTGTGGAGGGTGATCTGGAGGCAGTGCAGGGATCAAGCATTAGACACCAGAAAGTCTACAAAGCCGAGAAATTGCGCACCTGGAAGACTGAGCTTCCTCCCTGGCGAGCAGTGATAACACTGCTAGCAAGGAAGAACTTCCAGATCCTATTAATCTTCTCTCCGTATTTCTCTGAGCACTTGTCACCATTCTTGAGCCAGTTCTCGTACCATCTCTGAATGGTAGCCCCATAATGTACACCGAGTACATCGACAGTCTTAACTTCGAATCCAGCAGATTCGACCTGATTGATGACCCATCCAAGCGAGCAAGAAGCATCTGCGCCAGGGAAAATGTATTTGTTCATGAACAGACCCCAGATGAGGTCTTCGTATTGCCAGCTTCGGCGAAGTCCAGCTACTTGCAAGACAAAGATTCCATCGTCGTCGAGTAGGTTGTAAATCTTGCGCATGAAGCCTTGATACCTTCGGATTCCGATGTGCTCTGCTTGCTCGAGGGAGACGATCTTGGTGAATCGACCTGCTGGACCATCGGGGATGTCGTGGGCGTCCATGCAGAGAATGCGAGCTTTGTCAGCAGCGACGCTGTTAAGACCAAACAATTATCAGAGTTGCCACGAAATAACAGTAATGAGACTCGCACGTACCCATTCGTGTTCAGACGGTCCTGGCAGAACTTAGCCTGTTCCTTGGCAAGCGTGACACCAGTGACATCGCATCCAAAGTTCTTAGCAGCGTAGGTGGAGAGAGCGCCCCATCCGCATCCAATGTCCAGTACAGTGTCTTCAGGTTGTAGTTCAAGCTTGTGGCAGACAAGTGCGAGCTTGTTATCCTGGAGCTCCTCGAGCGTTTCTTTCTTGTTTTCGTCGGTCACGACGCCGGATGTGTAGATCATTCGTGGTCCGAGGAACCAAGAGTAGAAGTCATTGCCTCGGTCGTAGTGGTCTCGGATTTGGCTTTCGTCCTGTGCTGATGAATGGATGATCACGTCGGGGAGGAGACGTGTGAAGACATCGTAGAAAAGTTCCCAGGTGAACTCGAAGGTTGCCCAGTCGTGCTTGGCTTCGAGCGTCTCCAGGACATCATCTATAGTTCACCCGTCATGAAGAGTAAGCTAAGTGTTTGGAAAAGTGTATAGCTGGCAGTCAAGTAAACTGGCACCCACGGTTGAAATCCACCTTTTCATCGAAATAAGCATCATACAAGACTTGCCAATTAATTTTCCTATTTGAGTACTTCTGCTTGAGAGCAGCATCCTTGAAGGTGAAGTAATAATCCATCGGTTTACCAGGCAGTCTCTTGGCTACATATTCACGCTTGCTTGAACCAATTCTTGACATGAGGTACCAGTAGCCAATGGTGACAGGCACGCCTGTGACAGGCAAGAAGAAGATGTAGCTCCAGAACCCAATTGTGAAGTAGGGGATGAAGAACTTGAATAGGATGAAGGGAGCTGCGAGCACGAGCGCTGTGAGCTGGAGATTGTTGAAGTCGCCATTGCCGTCCACGGGGTACGGAGGCTGGGGCACGGTCACGGCCTGGCTGACCTTTGGAGGGCCATCGATGCCGGGCATGATTGGCTGACTACGCTGCACTAGTGGTGTGCGTGAAAGAATGTGCTGTGCCTCGCTGTCCTAGCTTGTGCGACTCGAGGTGTTGAAGCAAGAGCAAGAGCTGTAATCATGCAAACTGCGCGAAGGACGAGGCACGCGTCTTTTGGGGGAAAAAAAGTCAAGCGAGATCCTGGCGGAGAAAGAGGCGGGCAAAGCTGCTTGGATAAAGCCAGTTACGAGGGCAGTAAGGGGTGAGATGGAGAATGAAATGGATATCAAGGCGTGCGCACGTCTGTATGCGCGTCTTGTGACATTTACTCGCCCTGCGCCAGATGCAGGCACACCTGAGGCCATGATAAGCCGAAGTACTAACACACCCAAGTAACAGGGTACGGAGTGTGCTCTGACCAAGCTATACTACAACCCGTACAACCTGTACTGTTCTAAGCAATCAATACATCCCATGGCACACTGACCACAGCTTCATAGCTTCCGTGTCCTGACAGCAGTTTCACCCTAAGGTCGCCTATGCGAACTCGGTGTTCATGTACTTCGCTGATTGCAAGTCAGAGCATCTCCAGTGCGCGGCGTACCCAATGAGCGCAGTAGGTCCTTCTAATAGCGCATATGGCTAGCTTGGTCGGAGACACACTGCCCGTACACATGTAATTGTGCCCCGATATATGTACCGGTATGTCCTTACGCTCGTTGAAGGCAGATCGGAGGTGTCTGACTGGAGAGCCTCCCAGCATGTCCAATAATACATCGTGCGGGCTAATGTGTACAGCATCTTGCCCAGCGACTCAATCAATTAGTGGGGAAGCAACAGAAGTGCACCTCCTCGTCGTTACTTGCATGCAAGTGCCCGGCTACGTGATCGAGGCCTGCTTGGGAGGATAGGCCAAAATTTCCAGGCGCGGACTGTTGTCGTTGCACAATAATACAACAACCCGTCCATCACATTCTCTCAAGATGCCAGCGGACAGTCTTCACAAGGGGCTGGTGCGCATGTCCTGGGGCGCCCGGAATCTCTATTCGCTATGGCGGCTCACCTACAATCCACCGGACCATCTAGCGAAGAACCTCAGTTTCAAATCGACGCCCATGACCTTGTATCAGCAGAAATGGGTTAGCAAGCGTATGTTGCGTGCTTATCATGGAGATTGGATCCAGGAGCGTAGATTGAGGAGAAGGTTCATGCCGGATGCTCTGCCACCCTTGCAAGCGAATGCGCGCAGCGGAAGCAGCGGTAGTTCAGCAGCTGAAGAGGCGAGCAGGAGCGCAAGCACTGCTGCCGCAGATGGCAGTGAATTTGGTGCAAGAGCGGCGAACAAGGATAGTAGACGAATACCGCTCGCAAGCCTCATGTGGAGAGAGGTCGAAGCTAGATTGGACGTCCTACTTTTTAGAGCGTGCTTTACACACTCGGCATACGATGCGCGGCGGATGATTACTCAAGGACATGTGAAGCTCAATGGGAAAACAGTCAGTTACTTGCTATAGTATTCCCTTTCCATTCTGATGGGCTGACTGACGCTTTCCTCCAGTGCACCGATCCCAATATTATCCTCCAGCCAGGCGACATCTTCACTGTTAATCCGATGGAGATGTACCTACTCCGCAAATCAGATAAACCTTACCAGACGCAGACGAAATCATCGAGTTCATCAGCATCCGAATCAGCGGAGGGAGGAGAGGAGGCTGTCGAAGAAGCTGTGGGTGCTGCACCTGTTGCAGAAAGTGCGAGCGAGGCTAGTGCTCAAGCTACGGAGGGAGAAGCGAGTGAAGTATCTGCTTCTACATCAACGTCCACGACCGACGCAGGTTCAAATACTGCGGAAACAGCTGCAAGTGCATCATTGCCAACTGAAGACAAGGCCACCTCAGCTAAATCCAGCAAAACCTCAAAATCAAAGAAAGCTGCCAAAGTAAAGAAGGAAGTACCCGGTCTTCCATTCGATTTACCAGACTACAGCGCACCCTTCCTCTTCATCCCCGCCTATCTCGAAGTATCCTTCCCGACCTGTTCTGCAATCTACGTGCGTCACCCAACCGCACGACCGGGATACAGCGAGATTCCAACTCCATACGATGCAGATGGCGAAGTCATGCGTCTAGGGTGGGAATTTTATAAAGGAGTTGGCAGACGGAGAAGAGGAGTCACGGACTTGGGAGATGAGGCGCCCGATGCGGTCGCGAAGGAGCTGTGGACAGAAGATGGAAAGAGGAATTGGACTGCTAATTGGGAAGATACACAGCTTGAGAAGAGACATATGAGAGCTGTCAGACAGGGTAGAGGAAGATGGGCGCATAGGCCTTTGTAGTCCTTTCGGATATCTGAGGGCAAGTAGTCAAATGCAATCTAACGAATTACGACGATATCAGAGGGATGCTATCATCTCGAACACCGTTCTCCTTCTCCTTGTCAAGGTAGGCACGGGACTGCAACCAGATAACAGGCTCGGTCGGCAGGCTGGGCCTTTCAACATGATCTAGCCAATGATGGCTCATGGAAGACGCATGCGTGAGGTCGCTGTGTATATTCTCAGAAGAGCAGTGGGCGGGCACCAATATTTCTGTATCAGGTCTCAACTGGACTATCCGGCAGAGCTGCAGCTAATAAAGTAGAGTATTGCATTGTACGCAGTGAACAGCATGCAAGGACTTTCTCGGCGAGAAGCGAGGTCCTAGATTGCCGCTCGCTAGCTAATTAAAATGATATCGTCGTCTTGGTTTAAGTGGAATACGCGTTTGAATAATGCCACTGATCTTGCATATATGCAGCCACCGGTCATATCTCGTACAAGCCGTCAGCTTCTGTTGTCTGTGGCTCTGAAAGGCATCGGCGATAGGCAGCTGCAGTTACAACTGAAGTTGATCTCCTTCTTTTATTACATGCCGTTCTATTTTGAGTTGCCGTCGCCTTGCATTTACCATGTGTATATATCATAGACGCCGGCCGCCTGGTGGTGGGCTGCTTGCTCCTCCGACAAATCCGTGCGAGGCTGCAGGGTGATCCGGCGAAGAAGAGCCAATCGCCCAGCGCTCATTCGCATTTCACTTTATCGAGGTCCGCTTTGCCTTTGCCTTTGCTCTACTCCATACATCTCGTATTGTAAAGATACTCCACCATGCCCGCACCCGCTGTGAGTCTCGCATTACTCACGGTGATGTGAGGTGATATGATGAGTGAACTGACTGACAGTGGCTCCATCCTGCAATTCCATCAAACACACAGTCCGCTTCGAAGCCCGACAAGCGGACCCTCTACGACAAGGTGAGCTCGGTAGCATCCCAATAGTATCGACTGCAGAGCTGACTTCCCTTGGCATACGCAGGTCTGGGACCTCCACCTCGTCAAGCAAACAGGAGACGACGGAACATGCCTTCTCTTCATTGATCGGTCAGGCCATTTGTAGACGGGGTTGCAGTTGTATTGCCTCTGAAATTCCTGACACGCCCCCCACAGACACATCGTCCACGAAGTTACCTCACCCCAAGCTTTCGAAGGTCTCACTCTTGCCAAACGACCCGTGCGAAGAAAGGACTGCACGCTCGTCACAGTCGACCACAACATCCCTACTGAATCAAGAAAAGATTTCAAGAGCGCTTCCACGTTTATCAAAGAAGCAGACTCGAGACTGCAATGTGTCACTCTCGAAGACAACGTCAAGCAATTTGGCCTCACCTACTTTGGAATGACTGATAAGAGGCAGGGAATTGTTCATGTGGGTGGCGAACTTTTTTTCCTTAACTCTGCAAGCTTAGCTGCGGGTGTATACAACCAAGGCGATTTATATTTACTGAAGCTGCTCCTTCATTTTTGGCTCCTGAACCTATACAGGTCATCGGCCCCGAACAAGGCTTCACCCTTCCCGGCACGACAGTTGTATGTGGCGACTCTCACACAGCCACGCATGGTGCTTTTGGAGCTCTCGCGTTTGGCATTGGAACTTCAGAGGTAGAGCATGTCCTAGCTACTCAGACGCTCATCCAGAAGAAGGCCAAGAATATGCGCATCAAGGTTGATGGCAAGCTCACCGAGGGTGTCACATCAAAGGATATCATCCTTCACATTATTGGTGTTATTGGAACAGCGGGTGGTACTGGATGTGCCATTGAATATTGTGGTACTGCTATTGAGGATCTCTCCATGGAAGCGAGGATGTCGATTGTAAGTCGCTTTCTTACCTCGTTAACCAGTATCTGGTCACAAATGAAAGCTCACCATGTTCATCAACGACCACAGTGCAACATGTCAATCGAGGCAGGCGCAAGAGCAGGAATGATTGCACCGGACGAGAACACATTTAGCTACCTCAAGGGGCGTCCGCTGTGTCCCAAAGGAGACGAATGGGACGCTGCAGTCGAGCACTGGAAGACACTTCGCACCGATGAGGGCGCGTACTTCGATTATTCCGTCGAGATCGACGCCAAGGATATCCAGCCGACCGTAACATGGGGTACATCACCACAAGACGTCGTTCATATCGGTGGAGCTGTACCGAACCCTGAAGATGCGCCCAACGAGGCCCGCAAGCAGGGTATCCAGCGCAGTCTGGAATATATGGGTCTGGAGCCTGGCACTTTGATGGAGGACATCACAATCGATAAAGTCTTCATCGGATCGTGCACAAATTCTCGAATTGAGGATCTCCGCTCAGCTGCAAAAGTTGTACAAGGTCGCAGGGTCGCACCTAACGTATATGCTATGATCGTACCTGGGTCTGGCCTCGTTAAGGCACAAGCTGAATCAGAAGGACTGCACAAGATCTTTACCGAAGCTGGATTCGATTGGAGAGAAGCTGGATGCTCAATGTGCCTTGGGATGAACCCTGATCAGCTCCGACCAGGCGAGAGGTGCGCATCTACCTCAAACCGAAACTTCGAAGGCCGTCAAGGTCCAGGCGGAAGGACCCATCTCATGAGCCCTGCTATGGCAGCCGCTGCCGCCGTCGAGGGTCGCCTCGCAGATGTACGCAAACTCATGAAGAGCAAAGCGGAATACCTAGGGTCTAGCACATCGACATCTGTCGAAACTGCCGAAACCGATAAGAAATTTGAAAAGCAAGCTCTTGCTGCACCTATCGAGAAGACTGATACAGACCCTGTCGAGGAGGGCACAGACGCTGTCGCTTACTCTGATGGCGCTCCTGAGAATGCACCTCCCGCCGCCCTTGCTGCCCCCGCTGGCGGAATGCCCAAATTCACCCAGCTGAAGGGTGTCGTCGCCGCACTGGACAAGTCGTGAGCTCTCTTCCTTCCTCAGACTGCATGAATTGGAGCTTAGTGTATATGCTAATGTGGCCTCCTTCATCTGTTTTTCAGCAATGTCGACACCGACGCTATTATTCCCGCTCGATTCCTCAAGACAATCAAGCGAACAGGCCTCGGCACAGCGGCTTTCTTCAACTTCCGCTATAGCGACAACAACAAGACAGAACGTCCCGATTTCATCCTCAATCAAGAGCCATTCAGACACGCCAAGATCCTTGTCGTCACTGGTCCTAACTTCGGTTGCGGTTCTTCGAGAGAACATGCTCCTTGGGCTCTTAAAGATTTCGGCATCATGTGCGTTATTTGCACGTCGTTCGCTGATATCTTCTTCAATGTGAGTCCCACTATTCTGTCAGTTGAAGCTGGAACTATCCTGATTAACTCACGTATGCTTTCACAGAACTGCTTCAAGAACGGCATGCTACCGCTTGTTCTACCGCAAGATCAAGTAGATATCCTCGCAGCCGACTCGCGCGACGGGTCAGAAATGGAGGTCGACCTCGTTGAGAAAGTCATCCGCCGGAAGAATGGCGAGACGATAGCATTTGAAGTCGAAGATTTCCGAAGACATTGCCTCATCAACGGCCTCGACGACATCAGCCTGACTCTAGCACACGAAAAAGACATCACAGCCTTCGAGAAGCGCCGCTCAGAACGATACCCTTGGCTTGATGGGATTGGCTACCAAGGCAAAATTCCCATTAATGTAGAAGCTCCCAAGTCGAAGAAGATGGAATGGTAGACTTGTCTCCGTGCCAGTGGCAGTGACAATGTCTTTGCTGGCAGCTTCCACATTAGTGCAATCCACGTACCCTCTTTCCGACTCATCGACCGTTGTTTGTTACACTCCGTCGCTTTCAGTGTCTTGTACCCCCTGATTTCACTCATCCCCATGTCTGTCACTGTACTAAGTAATGCACAACGTCCACCAGCGAAGTCGAAAATAAGCAATACAATCATGATCATCACGCTAGGTAACAGGTCTCTGTGTCCATCAAGCTAATACCGCCGCAAGTGACCGTCTTTGCCCGCTGAGTATATCTCACTCCCTCGCTGTACCACCACGTTGCAAGCATCGATATCGTACCCTGCATACTCTATTTGAACCTTCACTTCAGGATCTTGCTCCGCCGTACCAACGAGTGCTTCGAACAGAAGCCCTTCCATGGTCGCCACCAGTAGCGAAAGTTTCCCACTTTGCTCTTCGCCCGCGCGCAGGAAAGTCAATGAAGAGATGTCCGCACCATTGCGCTTGAACTGGACTACGAGATTCGCTGAGTTCGACAATTCGGTCACATCAAACTGTAAAACAGAGACGATACCATCTACGCTTCCTGTGGCGATGTATAGACTGTTTCCAATGGTATGAACAGTCACAGCAGACAAAGCTTTCTTCGTCTTGGGCCCTTCTATCACTTGAATGGGCAAATCTGCGCCCGACGTCTCGAGATCCACCAAGGCTAGACCTCCGTCATCAAGCGCTACGGCTGCGACTTTGCCAGAGAGCTCGTCGTCGCCGCTTGTGTTCATGCTTGTCTTCGACACGACTGCCACTTTCAAGGCTCTCTTGCGGGTCTCGCGACCGAAACGCCATGTCTTGAGGCATTTCGCTTCACCAATGAGCCACAGCTTCAGCGTTCCATCATTGCTCGTTGTTAGAACCTGCCGCCCCCGCCCAATTATCGCACAGTCTGTAACGGCAGCTGCGTGGCCTTTTAATGTGCGAGGATTGCTGCCATCTAGTGCCGAGAAGATCCGCGCTGACAAGTCTGAGGAGGTAGAAAGAACGACTTCCGAAGACGGGAACTAGGGGGAATGAGAGACGAGCCTTTAGCTCTGCACACAAGCCTGGTGTCGTGCGCTCAGAACTCACGAAACGACAGCTGAGAACATCTCCGACATGACCCTTGAGCAGTCTGATATCGTCCGCAGCATTGGTGCGTACGTTGCCGACCCTAAGAGCTCCATCTTTGCCCCCAACTACGTATAAACGGTTATTAGGCGAGACGTCCATGCTATCAATCTGGACAAGAACCGTGACACTCAGCCTAAAGGAGCATTTCAATATCGTAGGGTAAGGTTAGCCATACACCCTTCGACAGCAAAGCTTTGTGAAGTTGTCTGGGCATTCGTATCGAGGTTTTTGGAATCTTCAGCTGCGGGCATGCTATTGTGAAGCTGGCCTATACAAGTTTGAAGATTAGCGTCAGCTCGGTGGCGGTATATGCAATGCAGTATGGTGCAGACACACGCTAGAGAGCCCCTCAAATTCAATACCTCCTACTGATTCAAACTCGACTGAAGCATCGCCGTCAAGAGACGGCTTGACCAAAACTTTGCCATGGACACTTGGAGATCCTTCACGATACGCTGATACCCAAAAGGCCTCGGCACCGATAGTTCCGTCCTACCGGCACATTTGTCAGTCTTCATACGCCAGTATACCGCATGAAACCACTCACTGTCACGTCCTGAATGACAGCTTGCAGGTCATGCTGTAGCCAAAATGAGTATGTTGCTAACAGTCAGTGACTTGCACGTTGCAGATACCAGCGCGGCAGCCAAGAAGCAGAGGCATGGTTGGTTGCCCACCTGTACGGTTATGTAAGGCAAGACCTGGACAGCAGATGCGGATTTCGAAGCAACGGCATTATCGTCGAGCTCCATGCTAAGTACGCGCAAAAATGCGTATGGCGCATGAATGAAAGCATGAAGTCAAGCAACAACTCGATTGCCTTCTCTCCATGCAGGTTGTAGTGGCGGACCTGCTTGAACCCATTGTCATTGAATGTTATAGCTGCATCACGAAGCGCAAGCTTTCCATGTTACTGAAAGAATATGAGCGGCATTTCGCACTGTATGAGCACTGCCCGGTACGATGCATAAGGTGCTAAAGATTACAACCAAAAACTAACCGGACCTAGGGAAGCTCGAAGTCGGCGTCTGGGAACGAATAGTGGAGAAGATCAACGAAATATAACTTTACAATTAGACAAGCTTTTGGTGTTGGGGTATCAGTGCTCTTGTACTTAAGCGGGTGTACGACGAAGTGATGAAGGCACCAAGAGACACAAACAGAATGTGGAATCGTTCTCTTTCACGTCACTGGTGTCGTTTTAATTTTGATTTTATCGCTTTCGTAAGGTGAGGGTAAACAAGCGGGACATAATTATGTACGTGGAGGGTAATAGTCGAATTGCATTAAGATACCAAAGGGGCTGAATGGTTCTTCGTCACTTCATATCGATTCGTTGGTTTTCGTATAAAAGAGCGTGAGGTACCGTCCATGAATGCGGTCGTGTGACTGGGCAGTCATATTACCAGAGGACCAGTTTTGCGTGGAATGAGCGTAATAATAACCCGAATATAAAATGAATAATATGTATATCAAGAGCTTGCAGCGGTAGCAGCAGCGATTGCAGCTGCTCTAGCCCAGGAGCTAGCAGAGTCTGGGCCTCGAGGCTGTCTAACGACAGCACCGGCAACGTTGCCGTTGGAAGCAGCATTAGAATTGACTGGACTTCCAACAATTTTGCTGTCCATCGAGAGTGTTGAAGTTGGCAGACTCGAGGCGGTCTTAGGCATAACATCATTCGACCCGTGCGAAAGATCTAGAGAGCCGGAACCTGAGGCAGAGCCTGAAATTGAACCTGAGCCAGCATGCGATCCGAAGATGAATGAATGCCTTGAAGTATCGGCTGGTGGCGCTGAGGTTGGAAGCGAAGTGCTGATTCCATTGATGTGCTGCAATGATTGCTGCTGCTGCTGCTGCTGAAAAGCGAGGTTCAATGGTACCGCAGGAACGGGAGGTACCCCTTCGCCTGGTGCGCTGGTATGCATATGAAGCGAGCGTCGATTTGTGGCTGATGCAGCTACAGCGCGAAGGTCATGTGTCGAGTGTCTGGGTGTGACGTTTGAGTGGTGAGACGCGGAGGATGTACCAGTCACGAATCCCGAGCCATTAATCTGCTGCGTTTGCTGCGCGTGTCCTGCATGGCGCTGTTGCTGCTGTGACGAATGCTGCTGATAGTCTGGAATACCATATAGAGGATGCTGCTGCTGATGTCTAAGATCAGGCATCGATTTCTTCCTCAAAGCACTGCTGAAGCCATGCATGGCCATCGCATCGCCAAGCATGGAAGGCTGAGGCGGGGCATATGGATCGGGGTTCAGCATTGGATACGCCGATGCGCGTGTCCTCAATGAGCGTTGTTGCTGTTGTGAGGTGAGTGAGAGGCCGTTCGTGCTCGTTTTCGAAACGATAACGTATCTCTCGTCTCCACTGCCAGCGCTTCGATGGTCGAGATTCAGCTTTTGAGCGATCAAATGCACGATTCGCCTCTGTACGGGTGAGAGAGCTTTGGCGAAGGCCAATTCATCCCGAAGGGCATCTTCTTTGAACAGCAAGATACGTGAATAAAGCTCAAGAGTCTGTTGATCGTTCATGTCGATCTCGGAGGGCATACTTGTCCCGCTGCCAGTGCGGGAGGAAGTGGAAGCGCCCCCGCTGCTAGAGTTGGAGTGCGAGGGATAGGCTCCATCCATAGGTGGAGAGAAGGCCAGCTGTCCGCTGTTGTTAATGTTCCTGTTGAAAATCGAATTGGAGGGATGTACAGCTCGTCCATAGTCTTCTGGTTCGTCATGCGAGGGTTGATGCTGCTGACGTAGCTGCATTTGCGGATGTACAGGCATAGGATGCTGCTGCTGCTGATGCTGTAAGGGCAAGGGTGGGACACCGCTATTGAACATGTGTTGCTGAAGGTGGAGCGCATGCGCTTGTTGTTGCGCAATCATGCGTTCTCGTTCAAATTGCATACTCCTCATCCTCTTGATAGCTTTATCACGTTCGATCCGTTCCTTCTCTCCAGCTTGAAGTACCTTCTTGTACTCTACTCGCAGCTTCCTTCCCTGGATCTCAAAACCGTTAAGCGCAGCTACGCAAGCATCCGTCTCTTGAGGCGTGTGGAAATTGGCAAACGCAAGACCGCGGAAGACTCGCATGTCGTAGTGGTAATTGAATGCATAAGGAGGCGCAAGAGTGAGTTCTTCAATGATCGCAAGCAATGACTCGGAAGGGAAATTGAAGGGGATGTTCTTGATTACAATCGCGGTCGGAATGATATCGTCTGCAGA
>Ga0068631_100527_pt1 | contig 15127 bp, 13 predicted proteins | sample InSIn5gowninarea_2_FD_77434 | JGI IMG/M metagenome (GOLD analysis project Ga0068631, IMG submission 77434) | Clean room microbial communities from NASA Spacecraft Assembly Facility at Jet Propulsion Laboratory, Pasadena, California, USA -... ...
GACTATTATAATCCCGAATCTGAAGAACAAAACGTTGCTGAATTAATTATTGCAAAGCAACGTAATGGTCCTGTTGGCACCGTAAAGTTAGCATTTTTAAAAGAATTTACTAAATTTGTTGATTTAAGTAGAGATAATGTTAATAATTAACTTTACTAATAATACCAACAATGCTAAAATATTGTTTGTTGGTTAGTTTGTAAATATATGCACAAGGTATAACTCAAATAGCATTACATAATGCATTTGAGTTATTTTTATTTTATTGGGTTACACTATTTATACACCAATAAATAGGTGTTACTTAGGAGGTTGAAGCATTTGTCTACCGTAGTTCTAATCGGCTCTCAATGGGGAGATGAAGGCAAGGGTAAAGTAACAGACTTTCTTGCAGAAAAAGCTGACTTGGTAGTCCGCTTCCAAGGTGGAAACAATGCTGGTCACACTGTAGTTGTCGATGACAAGGAATTTAAACTACATTTAATCCCTTCCGGTATATTATACTCAGATAAGCTATGCATTATCGGTAATGGTGTTGTCATTGACCCTGCTGTACTAAAAGCAGAGCTACAATCACTAATAGATCGTGATGTTAAAATCGCTAAGCTTTTAATAGATAAAAGAGCTCACGTAATTATGCCTTACCATCGTCTGGTTGATGAGGCAGAAGAAAATAGTAAGGAAGATGACAAAAAAATTGGTACTACCAAGCGGGGCATTGGACCCACTTACGCAGATAAATCTTCTAGGGTAGGGATTAGGGTAGCAGACTTACTAGACGAAGAAGAATTTGCTGAAGCTTTAAAATATAATGTAGATGCTAAGAATAAACTGTTTGAAAATTATTATCAGGCGCCTACAGTAAATTATGAACAAATTTATCAAGAGTACAGTGAGTTTGCGGAATTAATCAAAAAACACGCAGCGGATGGCCATGAAGTAATTAATGATGCCATTGAAAATGGGCAAAATGTGTTGTTTGAGGGTGCCCAGGGTACTTTACTGGATTTGGACTTTGGAACCTATCCATTCGTAACATCTTCCCATCCAATAGCAGCAGGAGCATGCCTTGGTGCAGGGGTTGGACCAACCAGTATTAACAATGTTATTGGCGTAGCTAAGGCCTACACAACAAGAGTTGGAGAAGGACCATTCCCCACTGAGTTGCATGATGAATTAGGTGCCAAGATACGTCAACAAGGGGCTGAATTTGGTACAACCACAGGTCGTCCACGTCGCTGTGGTTGGTTTGACGCGGTTATACTTCGCTTCTCAGCCCGTATTAACGGTTTAAGTCACTTGGCAATAACTAAACTAGATGTACTCACTGGATTACCTGAAATTAAAATTTGTACTGGTTATAGATTAAATGGAGAACTAATCAAAACATTCCCTGCAAGCTTAAAAGAACTTGCTAAATGTGAGCCAGTTTATGAAACACTGCCAGGATGGCAAGAGGATATTTCTAAAGCCCAGAGCATTGATGAGCTACCACAAAATGCCAGAAATTATCTAAACCGTTTAAGTGAATTGGTAAAAGTACCAATAGCACTGGTAAGTGTAGGACCCAAACGTTCACAAACCATAGTAACCAAAGATATATTTTATAATGATGGTGATGGAAAAACTTGGCACACACCACGCCTTTAGGTGTGTGCCTTAGTTTTTCTTATACTATCATCCTTAAATTTTTTAAAACTATAATTTGGTAAGCAAAAAAATATAAAAAACGTGTTGATTAATATTATTAGTTATGGTATCATAACTTTTGTTGGCGCACGAGGTAGTAATTAATGAGAGCCATTAGCTCAGTTGGTAGAGCACCTGACTTTTAATCAGGGTGTCACTGGTTCGAGCCCAGTATGGCTCACCATTTAAAAATCGGCCCCTTGGTCAAGCGGCCTAAGACACCGCCCTTTCACGGCGGTAACACGGGTTCGAATCCCGTAGGGGTCACCACTTCTCATAATCTTTTTATGAGCCATTAGCTCAGTTGGTAGAGCACCTGACTTTTAATCAGGGTGTCACTGGTTCGAGTCCAGTATGGCTCACCATTTAAATATTGGCCCCTTGGTCAAGCGGCCTAAGACACCGCCCTTTCACGGCGGTAACACGGGTTCGAATCCCGTAGGGGTCACCACTTTATAAGGACACTTAACGTGTCCTTTGTTTATTTAATAAAAAGTTGCAAAATGATATAAATTTAATATAATATAATAAAGATATATGCGGGTGTAGCTCAATGGTAGAGCATCAGCTTCCCAAGCTGAGGGTTGCGAGTTCGATCCTCGTCATCCGCTCCAGCAAAAAGGTTATCATCATAAGATGGTAGCCTTTTTTTATTAAACAACTTAAGGAGGGAAATAACTTGTTAAATAAGCTGATTGAATCTAAACAAGAAGTAGCTTTGCATTATACTGATGGGGTATCGGCAAAGATTATCTATGGTTATATCGCTGAATTAGATGAAAGAATGATGTTGGTTAAAATAATATACAACCAGCGGGAATGTATATTTCCGCTAACCTCAGTGGTTAGAATAGAACCATTAATAGAAAAACTATAGTTGTTATAAACTAAAATTTATGACATATAATGAATATAGAGTTTAATATTGCATCATCTTCCTCTCTTGCCTTATAATAAAATGCGGAAAGGGGTTGAATAATTTGAGTAAACACATTAAAACATTAAATGCCAAGTCTTTGGCTGCTACTGTTAAAACTGGTGGTTGTGGTGAATGCCAAACTTCATGCCAATCTGCATGCAAAACTTCATGCACTGTAGGTAATCAGGTTTGTGCTAAGGAATCTAAGTAATTACATAACCAGTTATTCGGCGGAAGCTTTAGTTGCACTTGTAGTGCTAACAACCCGATCCCTTACGGGATTGGGTTAAATTTTTTACTATAAGCTAATATAAGCTAAGTTACCAGATTTTATGGTTTATATAAATTGCTTAAGGACTAATTTTTAGGAGGTTTTTTTGTGCTACATAAATTTGAATTTGATGGCACTAAACTAGTACTTGATGTGCATAGTGGTGCGCTACATCAGGTGGATGAGATTACTTGGGATTTATTAAATGACTTTGAAAATTACACCAAGGAAGTAATAATAGAAAAATACAGCGGCAAATATAGCAAGCAAGATGTTGAAGAAGTACTGGGCGAGCTTGATCAATTAAAAGAACAGGGTTTGTTATTTTCTGCCGACCCCTTAGATGGTAGCTACGAACCTAAAGAAGGAGTCGTGAAGGCTCTTTGCTTACACATTGCTCATGACTGTAACTTGCGATGTCGCTACTGTTTTGCTGGCCAAGGTCCCTTTGGCGGTGACCGTAGTTTAATGAGTTTGGAAACCGGTATAGCAGCCTTGGACTTTTTACTAGAGCAAAGTGTTGGTCGTAAACATGTGGAGGTAGATTTCTTCGGCGGTGAACCACTAATGAATTTCTCTGTAGTTAAACAATTGGTGGACTATGGTCGTCAAAAAGCAAAGGTATTGGACAAGGAGATTAAGTTTACTTTAACCACCAATGGAGTACTACTAGATGCAGAAGTACAACAATACTTGGTGGACAACAAGATTAGTGTAGTACTTAGCCTAGATGGTCGTGAATGTGTTCATGACAAGATGAGGCCAACAGTTGCCAATAACGGTTCATATAATAAGGTGTTTAAGAATATAAAAGCAATGGTGGAAAAAAACCCTCCCGGTGGCTATTATGTAAGGGGAACATTCACCCGACACAATCTAGATTTTAGTAAAGATGTGTTGCACATGATAGATCAGGGTTTTGTTGACATCTCAGTGGAGCCAGTGGTTGCTGGTCCAGAAGATGATTATGCCCTACGTGAAGAAAACCTGCCAATTATTAAAGAGGAGTATGCTAATCTCACAAGACAAATATTAAGTATGCACAGAGAAAACAAGCCAGTTAATTTCTTTCATTTTAACATCGACCTAGATGGTGGTCCTTGTTTAGCAAAACGATTATCTGGTTGTGGTGCAGGCCATGAATATATGGCTGTTACCCCAGATGGCTATCTCTATCCGTGTCATCAGTTTGTTGGCCGTCCAGAATACAAAGTCGGCCATGTTTCAGATAGACAGTTAAACAAAGAAATCAGTAAAAAGTTTAGGCGAGCACATATATATAACAAACCAGAATGTACTAAGTGCTGGGCTAAGTACTACTGCAGTGGGGGTTGCCATGCCAACGCTGACTCCTTTAATCAAGATTTACTCAAACCTTACCAACTAGGCTGTGATTTAGCAAAAATTAGATTAGAGTGCGCACTTTACCTAAAAGCAAAGTTAGCAGATTAATACGTCAACAGCTAATATCTATCATAATTAGCTAAAATAAGACAAATAGCCGCCTTTTGGCGGCTATGCTTGTCTTATTGTCAATTTACCTGTCACTTTCGCTGTGGTATAATACTATTGCTTTGCCAATGTATACCATAGATATAGAGATACCGCAGTACAAAAAATAAATATAGAAAAAAGAAACTGAAAGGGGTTGTCTTTTGTTTGTCGCAAAAGAATCAGACAGTAGAAAAAAAACTACCACCTTTTAGTCAACTGTCTATTAAATGGCGCGTTGGTTTAATTTTGGGTTTATTATTTGGGGTAGTGCTGCTGGGCTATACATTAAAAGATATACAAACAGCCTGTGCAGTCGAAGTTGATGGAAAAACTATTGCTATTGTTAGTAGTGAAAGTCAAGCTAAGGCTGTTATTAAAGAGTTAATTGACCAACAGACTAAGGAGTTTGGTAAACCGGTAGAGGTTAAGCAACAAATTGAGTATAAGAAAGTAAAAAAAGATAAGCAATCCGTAATTGACAAAAAAGAACTGCAAAAAAAATTAACCCCATTGCTAGCTTACAAGTTGGATGGGGCAGTGGTAAAAGTTGATGGCAAAGTAAAGTATGTGTTCAAAGATAAAAAGCAAGCTGATCAATTTATTAATGAACTAAAAAAAGAATATCGGGTTGTTGATGACGCTAAGGTAGAGTTTAAAGAAAAAGTTGAGGTTAAAGAAACTAAGGTAACAACTGATAAATTATCCACAGTTAAAGCCGCTCTGGCATATACAGAGAAAGCAGGCACAATATCATATTATACAGTGCGAGAAGGCGATACCCTTTGGGATATTGCTACCAAGAACGGTATATCAGTTGAAGAACTTACTGAATTCAACCCTGATTTTAAACCTGAACTGATGCAAATAGGACAAAAGTTAAAGTTGGATAATAAACAACCTCTTATTAGTGTAGTTAGTACCTTTGAAAAGGTGGTTGAAGAATCAATCCCTGCACCAGTAGAGGTAAGAAGAAATAATTCAATGTTGCAAGGCAAAAGTAAAGTAGTACAAACTGGGCAAAAGGGTTTAAAAGAAGTCAAATATCAAGTAGTGGCTAAAAACGGTGAAGAGGCAAAAAAAGAAGTTATAGCTGAAAACATATTAAAGGAACCTGTAACAGAGATAGTAGAAAAGGGCACCCGCTCACTGGTTGCTACTCGTAACTATGGTGGCGGTAGATTGGCTAAGCCCGCCGGTGGCTCGATAACATCACCCTTTGGTGGACGCTGGGGAAGAACGCATGAAGGCATTGATTTAGGGGCGTCAAATGGTAGTGCTGTGGTGGCTGCTGAGGACGGAACTGTAATCAGATCCGGATGGTATGGAGACTATGGTAATTGTATCGATGTTTCCCACGGCAATGGCATGGTTACCCGCTATGCCCACCTTTCTAAAAGAAGTGTTTCTGTTGGTCAGAGTGTGCAACGGGGGCAAGTTATCGGTTCAGTAGGCAACACTGGTCGCAGTACGGGACCACACTTACATTTTGAAGTAAGAATTAGTGGGAGTCCGAAAAATCCTGTAAGCTATCTATAATAAAAAAACCCCTGCGAAGGCAGGGGTTTGTTATATTTCCAGTAGAATTAACTTTATAACGATAATACCAAGTGCTATAATGATAATATTTAGAGATTATATTAGGAGGAGATATCTTTGTTCTTCGACCGAAGAAAATTAAAAAAGCAAGCGCGTGTTATATTTGTTATACTTGTGATAGTTTTGTCAGCAGGTTTAATAATGAGTTCTATCCAGTGGGCAAGTGCTCCACCGCCGGTATCTACATCAAATAACAACCAAGTATCTCAAGAAGAAATGCAAAAAGCAATAAAGGAACAAATCACCAAACTAGAAAACCAGGTTAAAGAGGCTCCAAAAGATATTACATTAATGTCTCAGTTAGCCTATATGTACCAAATGAGTGGTGAAATTGAGAAGGGTAAAAAGTTTTTTGAACAGCAAATTGATGTCTTAACAAAGCAGAGTCAAGAAAGCCCCCAGGATGCTGAAACTATGTTAGCTTTAGCTACATCCTATGATATCGTTGGCAATAATGAAAAAGCATTGGAAAGCTACAATAAAGTGATTGAATTAAATCCAGATAACTACGATGTACGCCTTAGATTAGCTTCTCAGCATTTTCACGACGCAAAGTTTGACTTAGCGGAAAAGCAAGTTAAATACGTAGTAGACAAGCAACCTGAAGATTCCCGAGCAGTCAACATGTATGCTTATATTTTAGCGGCTAAAGAAGATTATAAAGGTGCCATAGAAATGCAAGAAAAGTTTCTAACCATGGAAAAAGAAGGCACATCAGTGGAACAAGCTAAAAAAGATTTAGAAGAATGGAAAAAGCAAATTAAAGAGTAATAAGTTAACGAAGAGTGCATTAACATTGAATAATGCACTCTTTTTTATATTAATGGCTGGTTTTACCTCTAGAACAAACCTCCAATAAACATATATAATTTAATTACATGTTTATATAGGAGGTGCCTAGGATGACAACAGGAGATATGCATAACAGCACATCCTCTATAGTGATTATATTAGTGATTGTTGCAATTTTAGTGCTTATAATTGGGATGGTATTGGGCTGGCAAAATCATCGCGCATTTATATATAATGTAGCGAGAGAAATAGGGAAATATGGGACTTTAGTCCAGACTTATGACATGTCTTATCTAAAAGGGGAACATTTTGTGGTAAAATACTACCCAGGAGATAAGAATCAGGCAGAGTTGGTTTTGGAAGCTGCTGAAAAGTTTATCAACCCGGTTTCTCAAAAATTAGGTTACGTACCAGATAAAAAAGTAACTGTTGTTGTTTACCCAACCAGGGAAAAACTAAATAGCTTTTTTGGCTGGCCAGCCAATGAAAGCGCCATGGGGGTTTACTGGGCGGGTACAATTAGAGTGCTTGCACCTAGAGAATGGGTAAGTGCAGATGACGCTAATGATATGCGGGAGGAGTTTTTTAAATCTGGTCCAATGGCACATGAAATAGCTCACCTCGCAGTTGACTATCGCACTAAAGGTAACTACACGCGATGGTTTACTGAAGGATTAGCCCAATACGTAGAGCTGCAATTGACTGGATTTCGCTTTAATGATCCTGCAGGTACATTAGAAAAAGAACGTTATTCTATTGAACAATTAACTAGCCAATTTGATCAATTACCTAATCAGTCATTGGCCTATCGCCAATCCTTGGCTACTGTATATTACCTTGTGGATATTTATGGGGAGCAAATCTTAAATGAAATACTAAATGAACTTAACAATGGTGCCACTATGGACCAAGCGCTACAACATACCTGTAACGTAGATTTAAAAATCTTTGAAAAACAACTAAATAATTGGTTAGATAGTAACTGGTCTGTGTTATCATAGATTAGTGTGAAAATAGAGTTTATAAATTTGTATTTTTATGTTAATGTAGGAATATGGTGTAAAATTAACATTTGCGCGTGTACGTACTAAAGGAGGCAATCATAATTTGAAAAAAATCGTAGTTAACGGTGGCCAACCCCTGGTTGGTAATATAAGAGTTAGTGGGGCTAAAAACGCATCTTTAGCTTTAATATGTGCAGCTTTAATGTCTAATAAACCATTGGTCTTAGATAACGTACCAGATATAAGTGATGTTAGAGTAATCATAGAAATAATTAGTACCATTGGTGCAAAGGTAAAATGGGAGGGACCTAACTCACTAAGCATCGCCCCTTCTACTGAGCTAAAGGATGATCCCCCATATGATTTAGTGAAAAAACTAAGAGCCTCCAACCTATTGGTGGGACCACTTCTAGCAAAGTATGGACGGGCAAATATTGCGCTACCTGGTGGATGTAATATTGGTGTGCGACCAATGGATCTGCACTTTAAAGGATTAATCGGTCTTGGAGCCAGTGTCTCTATTAATCGAGGCAGCATTATTGGCGCTGCAGGTAAATTAATAGGGGCAAGAATATATTTAGATTTTCCTAGTGTTGGTGCCACTGAAAATATAATGATGGCAGCTTGCCTTGCAGAGGGACAAACAATTATAGAAAACGTGGCCAAAGAACCAGAAATTGTAGATTTGGCTAACTTCTTGAATAGTATGGGTGCTAAGGTTAGAGGTGCAGGTACAGACATTATCAAAATAGAAGGAGTAACTGCATTAGATAGCTGTGAACGTTACTCTGTTATTCCTGATAGAATAGAGGCAGGCACATATATGGTTGCCGCTGCTGCCACTAGAGGAGACGTTATAGTTGAAAACGTTATTGCCAAGCATTTGGAACCAGTAATTGCTAAACTAAGGGAAGCAAACGTATTGGTTGAGGAACATGAAGACTGTATTCGAGTAAAAGCTGATCAGTCACTAAATCCAGTAGATATTAAAACAATGCCATATCCTGGTTTCCCCACTGATATGCAATCACAAATGGCAGTACTACTTTGTACAGTGCCAGGAACCAGTGTTATAATTGAAAATATCTTTGAAAACCGTTTCCAAATTGCTGATGAATTAAAGCGTCTAGGCGCTAATATCAAGGTTGAAGGTCGGATGGCTGTAATTGAAGGTGTGCCGGCAATGCATGGTACCCAGGTAAAAGCAACAGATTTACGGGCCGGAGCAGCACTACTGATAGCAGGGTTAGTTTCTAAGGGCGAAACAGTAATTAATGACTCACACTATATATATCGCGGCTATCAAGACATTGATAAAAAGCTTCAAAACTTAGGGGCAGATGTAAAAATAGTATAACTATTGGTAATAATGATAAGTAGAGGTACATGTGCTCAACAGAGTGCTTGTACCTCTATTTCTATATGGAGATGGTAGGGTGCGTATTAGTATAATAACCGTTGGAAAATTAAAAGAAAAATACTTAAAGGATGGCGTGCAAGAGTATTTAAAACGCTTGCAGCCATATGCAAAGGTTGAAATAATAGAAGTAAGCGATGAGCCCCATTCCGAAGGCTTATCAGAACATGCAGCAGAACAAGTAAAACAAAAGGAAGCCGATCGAATAGAAAAGTACATAAGAAATGAAACATTCTTAGTGGCATTGGACTTAAATGGCAACATGTATAGCTCTGAGGAATTAGCAGGTTATTTTAATAATTTAATGCTCAGAGGAAACAGCGATATTACCATGATAATTGGTGGGTCATTAGGTATCAGTAAAAAGTTATTAAAACGCTGTCAATTGAAGTTGTCCTTTTCTAAAATGACTTTTCCACACCAATTAATGCGGTTAATATTAGTTGAACAAATCTACCGCGCCTTTAAAATAATTAAAAATGAACCGTACCATAAGTGATGGCGATAATAACGTTAACCGTGTCGTCCCCCTTAAGAATCACCAAGGGTAATTAATTTAAAAGAAGCTTACCGAAGGTAAGCTTCTCAACGTAGTACTGTAAGCTTTACCTAAGGTGGTAATAGCCACATCAGTACTTATTCTATTAATGTACCGTTATTTTGTATAATTATCAAAATAGCCTTGGATGTATATTATAGGGGTACCTTTATCTCCGCTACCTGAGGTTAAGTCTGAAAGTGACCCTATAAGATCAGTAAGCTGTCGTGGGGTAGTGCCTTGTGCTTCCATAGCACCCACAAGGTCTGATTCTTTATTAGTAATATATTCTGAAATAGCTTTTTTGAGCTCTTCTCCTTTTAAATCAGCAAAATTATTATCAGCAAGATATTTTAACTTAACTTCGTTAGGTGTACCTTTAAGTCCTGCTGTATAAGCGGGTGATACAATAGGATCAGCAAGTTCCCAAATCTTGCCCACTGGGTCTTTAAAGGCGCCATCGCCATAAATCATAACTTCTACAGTTTTACCTGTCTTTTCTTTAAGCATAGCTTGTATACTATCCACAACAGGTTGACAGTTACGTGGGAAAAGCTTAATGCTCTCTTCGGTTGCTTTATTTGAACCTAAAAGGCCGTAGGCTTCATTATAACCACTGCCATCTATAGATGTTGATAAAATATCATCGAGGCTATAAATTTTATCTCCGCCATTTGCTTTTAATATTTTTTTAGTTCTAAATCTTGTATGAATATCACAAGTAAGAACGTTTTTTGTATAATTTAAAATGGTTTTAGCGTTGTTTGAGAAGATAATCTCACACTCAACACCGTACTCTTCAATGATAGACTTATAAAAATCAATATAATCAACACCAGTAAAAATATGTTTTTCATATCCGAAATAGCCACGGAAATCTTCCTCAGTTAATACATCTGTCCAAGGGTTAACACCTTTTTCGTCAAGAGTATCCATGTCTACCAAATGATTACCTACCTCATCAGCGGGGTAGCTAAGCATTAAAACAATTTTTTTAGCCCCTTTTGCAATACCACGTAGGCAAATAGAAAAGCGGTTACGGCTTAAAATAGGAAATATTACTCCTATAGTATCCTTTCCAAACTTTAGACTGATATCTTTTGCAATGTTGTCAATGGTTGCATAATTTCCTTGAGCACGGGCTACAACAGATTCTGTTACTGTAACAATATCCTTATCATTAATGGAGTAGCCCTCTACTTCTGAAGCTTTTAATACAGTGTTTACAACTATTTCTGTAATATCGTCCCCCTTATTGATAATTGGGGCACGCAGGCCTCTAACTACAGTTCCAACCATTCTTTCCATTTGATATCCCCTTATTTCTTATTAATTTAAAGTGTTTAACACTTATACTTGTACTATACAATATCTTTATGATATAAGTAAAATAAATATATATAATGGGTGATATAAGGGGGGCTTATGTGGTAAGTAAATTAGATTTATATAAAGTTTTTTGTGAAGTAGCTAAATGTGAAAGCTTTTCTAAAGGGGCAAAGGCACTACATATGACGCAACCTGCTGTAAGTCAAGCAATTATGCAACTGGAAGGGGAGCTTGAGTTACGGCTTTTTACAAGAACATCTAGGGGGGTAATTCTTACTAATGAAGGGAGACTCCTCTTTGAGTATGCAAATTCTGCTATAAATTTAATTAATATAGGAGAGGAAAAATTATTAGAATCTAAAAACATAATGTTGGGTGATTTAAAAATAGGAGTAGGGGATGCTATATCACGACATTTTTTACTGCCCTACTTAGATAACTTTCATAATGAATACCCCCATATTAAGCTAAGAATTGTGAACAGAACAACTTTAGAACTTTGTACTATGTTAAAGTCAGGGACAATCGATATTGCTATCTGTAATTTTCCTATTGAAGACTCTTCTTTAGAAATAAAAAGATGTATGGATGTGCAAGATATTTTTGTTTGTGGCAATAAATACAAGAATATACTTTCTACATCTTTAAGTTTTGAAGAATTATCAAAATTACCATTAATATTACTTGATGCTAATTCAAATTCAAGACAATATGTTGAAAAATACATGTTATCAAAGGGTATTGAAATCACCTCAGAAATAGAGCTGGGCTCTCACGACCTATTATTAGAATTTGCAAAAATAAACTTAGGTATTGCTTGCGTAATTAAAGAGTTTTCCCAGGAATATTTAAAAAGCGGAGATTTATACCAAGTTAATACAGTGGAGCAAATACCCAAAAGAAGTATTGGGTTTTGCTTTTCAAAGAGTGTATCCCTTTCCCCTGCTTCTAAAAAGTTTATAGAGATATTGGATAATTAAGAAATCAAGGGGATGTAGTCCGTTATGAGACTGTTTATGATTAAGAACATCTAAAAAATCGCCGTTACATATGATACGGTGAACCGTACCATAAGTAACTGCTAAAAAACTTCACTGTAGCTACCCAAGAAAATAAATTTTTCTAGGCTACTGTCTAATTCGTTAAGCAAATTAACAGTATTAGGTGAGCAAGTGGTAGCCTCAAAATCAAAGTAAAACAGAAATTCAAAGTCTTTGCCTGGCATCGGGCGGCTTTCAAGCTTGGTCAGGTTAAGGCCCAGCGCTGAGAACTTGGCAAGCAAAGTGTAAAGAGAGCCTGGTTTGTGTGGAAGCGTTAGCATCAAGCTGATTTTATTGGCTCCGGGATAAATCTTCATCCCTTTTGAAATACAGATAAAGCGAGTGCAGTTATTGTCTCGATTTTGAATGTGGTCAGACAAAACACTCAGTCCGTACAGTTTGGCACAGGATTCAGAGGAGATTGCAGCTAGGTCCATGCGCTCTGTGTCGGCCACATATTTGGCAGCAGCTGCGGTGTTGCTAAAATAGGTTACCTTGATATGAGGATGGGCCTTTAGGAACTCACTGCATTGTCTGATGGCTTGTTCGTGGGAAACAATTTCATGTATGTTACCCAAAGTGACACCTTCCTTGGCCAGCAATGTATGATTGATTCTGAGCCGGATGCTGCGAACGATATAGAACCTATACTTTTCCATTAGTTCATAGACGGGGATCACTGTACCCGCCAAACTATTTTCAACGGGTAAAATCCCGTAATCACATAGACCTTTTTCAACGGCCTGGAACACCGCTTGAAAGTCGCTGAAAAACATAAACGTGGGTAATGAAAATAGTTTTTCGCCAGCTTGTTGGGAATAAGAACCCTCAGCCCCCTGGCAGGCAACCCTAGCTTTGGTGGGAAAGGATTGGGTTAAATCACAGGTAGCCGATTTAATCTTCTGGGCAAGCTGAGAATCATGGGGGAGCAATTGATTTTGATAGGCCCTGCTCAGGTCAAAGAGGGTGTTAAACAATCGACTGGAATAGGGCTCCATTTTGTCTCCCACAAGTTCGGCAATGCGGTTTAATACCTCTTGCTCTCTCAGACTATCGAAAACAGGTAGCTTGTTGTCAATCTTATACTTGGCAATATCCGCTGCTGTGTTCATTCTCTTTATAAATAACTCTACTAACTGCGTATCAATTTGATTAATTTCTTCCCTTAGCTCCTTTATATCCATATCTTTGTCTCCTTCGATTTATACTATAATATCCGGACGATACAAGGCTCATGGTGTAAAGTAAGGCAGCCAATCAGCGCGTCCGGAGAAATGAACTCCACCGCGAATGTCATTGTCCAAAATTAAAGGATATTGATTAAGCCTCCCAGCATCTTAAAATGTTCAAAGAATTGTGGGTAGGATTTATTAACGGCTTCAAAACCCTCAATGGTCAAATCCCCTTGACATAGCGTTGCCGCAATGGCCATAGACATGATGATTCTGTGATCCCCAAAACCTTTGACCACTCCGCCCTGCAGAGGTTTACCGCCACGGATGATCAGTCCATCTTGCTTTTCAGTCACATCGGCACCAATGTGCGTTAAATTCTCAGCCATTGCTGCCAGTCGATCACTTTCTTTGATACGTAAGCGCCCAGCATTATAGATCTCTGTGGTGCCTTTGGCAGCTGCAGCTACCACTGAAAGAATAGGTATTAAATCGGGAATTTCTGCAGCGTCAATGGACCTGGCCTGTAACGGTTTTCCCACCGCTTGGGCTGTGTTATTTAAGAAAGACACCTCAGCGCCAAAGCCTTTTAGCACATTGATTATCTCTTTATCACCTTGTAGTGATTCCTTGATTAAACCGGTACATGAAACAGCGCTGCCCGGCAAAGCCCCGGCACAGACCCAAAAAGCAGCGTTAGACCAGTCGCCCTCAACTTGAAGACTTTGGGGAGAGCGATAGGTTTGCCTCCCTTTAATGCCATAGCCGTTTGCCCACTCTTCTATGACAATGCCAAACTTTTTCAGCGTAGACTGTGTCATATTGACGTAGCCTTTGGACTCCAGCTTGGAAGTCAACACAAGGATGCAATCTTCTTTCAACAGTGGTAGTGCAAACAGCAGGCCGGAAACAAATTGTGAACTAACATTGCCGGGCAAGGTATAGGTTCCGCCCGCAATTGGGCCTTGTAGAGTTAGTGGTAACTTGGTTCTATCCCATTGGCAACCATGGTTTTTAAGCTGATCAAGCAGTTGATGGATGGGGCGTTCGGGTAATCGGCCATGTCCTGTAAAAGTACCCTTAACACCAAGGGCTGCTACCACTGGGATGAGAAAACGCAAGGTTGAGCCGCTTTCACCGCAATCAAGTGCTGCTACAGCAGACTGATTGGACCAAAGGGGTTCCACAGTCAACAGGTTCGATGCGGTAACTGTAATCTTAGCCCCCAGTGCCCTTAGACAGTTCATAGTGACATGAATATCATCGGAATAGGAACTAATCCTAACATTTGTGGGCTGATCAGCTAAGGCTGCAGAAATTAAATTGCGATGGGCATCTGATTTGGAAGCGGGAACTTCAACCCTACCCTTTAAAGCTGATGGTGTAATACGAATGTCCATGTTAGGCCTCCTCACCAATTCCTTGTTTAATAAAATCTTCTAGAGCAGTAACGGAAATTTTATGCAACACACAGTGTCCAATCCTTTTGGGAATTACCAACGTGATGGTGTCTCCGCGGCGCTTTTTATCCTGAAGTGCTGCTAATGCCAGCTCTCTGGCGGTAAAAGGAACGGCATGGGGTAGATTATTGGCTAGTAGTGCTGTTGTAATGGGTTCTGAACAGTCTACTTCGGAAAGCCCCAAGCGCCAAGCTGCTGTACTAATAATTTTCATACCAATACCCACTGCTTGCCCGTGGGTGATGGAATAACCACTGCACTGTTCCACGGCGTGACCGATGGTGTGCCCGAAGTTAAGAAGTTGACGCTTCCAAATCAGATGCCCATCGCAATTTAATTTCTGCAGCCTTAGCTGATCAGCCCACAAATGTTAGGATTAGTTCCTATTCCGATGATATTCATGTCA
>Ga0068631_100530_pt1 | contig 15071 bp, 8 predicted proteins | sample InSIn5gowninarea_2_FD_77434 | JGI IMG/M metagenome (GOLD analysis project Ga0068631, IMG submission 77434) | Clean room microbial communities from NASA Spacecraft Assembly Facility at Jet Propulsion Laboratory, Pasadena, California, USA -... ...
ACTGTTAACTTCATCACCTCAATCTAAACTACTTATACAATGGCCGGACTCGTAAAGGGCGTTACTGACACCGGTATGTCCAATTCGAACTAGTATTCGTTGTATGCTTGGAGCTTGGCTTCGTAGCTTCTCTTGCTGAGCTATTTGCTGCATACAACATAGCAAGCAGTGCAGAACTTGGAGCAGGCAAGAAAGTAGAAAAAGATAACCGAGAGCGACGGATCAGAAAAAGAAGAGCTACAATATAGCTTCATTTTCGGAACCATGACAGCCACAAGAATGTTAGCTAATAAGATAATTCAATATAGTTGGTGGTGTCACCAAGGGTGTTACCGACACTGTTGGCAACACAACAAAGGGTGTTACTGACACTGTTGGCAACACTGTCGGAGGTGTTACTAAGACCGCTGGCGATGCTGGTATGTTCCTTCTCTTTTCTTCTTCCGATTCACACTTTTCAATCCAAACAGAAGCTAATCACATCCCACCTCCATAGTCGGCAATGGTAAATCCCACCCCCTCTCTCCTCTCACAGAAAAAGTCATCTCCTCCCTCCCAGTGGAGCGCGAGAAACAAAATGCAGTTGCAGAATATGTGTATGACCACTTTGGCGAGATTCTGGCAGTATTGGTCTGCAGCTTCGGAATCTTTGTGTATTTCTTCCTCGAGAAGATCATATGAAGAGCAAGACAACAATTTCAAGACAAAACCACGAGAACAAAGCAACATATTGGGAGAAAGCATCGAGGACACATGGTGCGTGTGTGCCGGAGCAAGAAACGCACATGCCATGGAAGCAGACCAAGATTGCATTATTCACACAACACATACATACGTTGAGCACAGGATGACTAACACCCTTTCTTCAACAGTTGGCGGAGCTGCAGGCGGCGCAACTGGCGGCGGTGGTGCTGGAGCTGCAGCCGATGACTTTGGTGGAAAGAAGCAGAGCAGCGACAACCCTCTCGGATTGTAAACGTCTCTACTTAACGAACAAAGCCTATCATCACCGAAATAAGGAGACATGACCAACGTTGGACTGCGGACCTAATGTTTTAGTCTATATTTATAGCTTAATCATGAACTTGGAAACCTTACCATGCTTTTCTTCCGAACAGTGAAGTATCCCTATGATGAGTGGCAAGTACCACTATCTTTAGTGTTAGTTTCCGTATATTTGCACTCCAGGTCTAGTGCTTCCACATATCTAGTCAAATCTTAGTGCCCGTCCCATGGCGTCGTAAGCTTATGCATAAAGTATACCAAGTAGGAATAGGAGGACTTCCGGGTTCACACCACAGACACCTTTCTACACCTCAAGCCTTTCCTTCTGCTGCCAACATCCAGTTCTTAGACTGCCAACGAGAGAACCTTCAACGCACTCGGATGTTGTCTTCGTGCCCAACATCAGTAATCTACAGTACAACGATGATAGCAGAAGGACAGAGATAATCTCGCATCATGGGACTGTGCCCTCGTCTGGCGAATCCTGAAGTACATGTAACGCTACTACCACGATCGAGACCTCTGCAAAGTCCAAAAACCAACTAAGCGTCCTGATCACATTCTGATCCAAGCTCATGGGTTGAAATATGCGATCACGAGTTTGTCATTATTTCCAAGATACGAGAAAAAAGATAATCAAAGAGGAGGAGAGATGGTAAGTTGTGTTTATAACCACGATAAACGAGATGGCTGAGATGGCGATCCAATGGATTAGCACTTAGCACTTCCATGCACGAAACATCGTCGCTGATGCCAGGAGGAGAAGGGCTTGCGATCAGGAAGTCTAAGGATGATGTGAGAGGGCCGAGCAGGATATTGATGAGATGGTAATGGCATGTTTTGAGGCCAATATTTCTTCTACTGTATCCTACCCCAAGTGTCTTCATCACCTAGGCTGATACCTCGGAGGTTGGCTACCATTATCACATCAACCCATGTTCCTCCGTGTGAGCTGGTATCAGTTATCTCAAAGCTGCTGACCAGATGGTCCTGCCTTGCGAGTTTCAGCGAAGCTGTTTGGGATCGAGCCTATGGAACTACCTGACCTCGAGATTGGCTTGTAGAGTAGTCAGGTAACGGATAGATATAGAAGCCAGCCAAGGCTATCAAGTCTTCCTACCTAGTCGGCGACCGCATACTATAGGGTGCGTGCGCCTGGACTAAACACTATCCACAATTCAACGTTGATGCTTTTTCGACTGTAGCAATTTGATCAGAGTCTAAAAGGCTCTACCAGACATATCAGACAGACACATGAAACAAAACGCAAACCCATCGCCGAGTAGGTGGGCTGAGCTGAGCAGCATGCGCAGCGAGCAGCAGAAATCACACACCAAGCGCTTGACGCAAAGCAAAGCAGCGCGTCCTTGGTCGGCTATATATTCTTGCTAAGCTCACTGCATAACCACGATAAGCACTGACTTACGCACGTACCTCTCTTTCCGCACGAGAAACAGAAGCAAGACCAGCAGGATAGGAACGTATATTTCTAAGCCTACACTTTTAGGGGGGCTTACGAACTCTTCGACCACTGCCGCTCTAAGCTTGGACTCTAAGTGTGTAGTATAGAGCAAGCCAGGCCATGTGTACATAGGACTTACTGGCATCACAGCGATGAGCCGATTGATGGTTTTTCTCTTCATAGAGTATGCAAAGGTCTCATGCAAGGGAGCGTTACGTACAGAGCACCACCGCACATCATGAACTGAACGATGAAAGCATAAAAGAAGGTGTCTCAAGACACAGCCAGAGCAAGCCTCAGAAATTCAGGCCAATCCAGCCACGCGCGTCTGAGGCTGGACAAGCGGCATGTGTATGAATAAGGAATACTGCATAGAAGTATCTTCACCTTGTGCCTTATTCGTGAGTGGCTAGAATCCTTCGAACGACGATTGATTGCGCTCACCTTTCCATATCGAGGACGTCATATGACCAGATCGACGTTCGGAGGCGTTGCCGTTGTAGTACACCTCCACATGTTGCACAAGACGGCTGGAAGTACAGTATACAGTCGGACTCTGTGCCGCAGGCCGACTAGCTCGATCTTGGAGTGACCATAGTGTTGGGACTGGGGCCAGCAGAGACGTGTAGGTAAATGCTCTGTGCCGTGGGTAGTCGAAGTGACGAAATTGCGAGAGGTGCTGCCAAGTAAAGTAATCAAGCATATAGAGCGTCAGCGTCTGTGACTCGGATAGCATCATGAGGCTCAAGCATTCACCATGACACAACAGAGTGCATAAGCGACGATATAAGCGACACTCGGCCAAGCAAACTCGGGAGAAGAATAAGAAAAAAAGACAAGACAAATAACAGACGAAAAAGGTGAGACGATTTCGAAACATAGCGTCGATCCAACGTCGATCACCGTTTCAGTCATTGTTTTTAGCTGGAGCTGAAGCTGAATCAGGAATGTATGATCGGCGCGTTCGGAGTCAGTCGGCGCTGAGATGTGCATGGTAGATAACCTCTTCGGTTATCGTGCCGAACTGTGTCTGTCGAGCTCTCAACGTGTCTAGTGCATCTGACCATCGTGCATATGGTGGAGGCTGGTTAGGTTTGTCTTCTGTTTGCCACAATAAAGTGTACTTAAGAGACATTATTGAGATATCGACTAGGATCCTCCACACTTGACAGTGCTGATGAGTCTGAAACGCCAGCCGTTGTCAGTACCCCAGTGCGGGGTCGTGATGAGATGATATCACCACCATTGTGAATGGAGACCTTAGCGTGCGATCCAGTCAAGAAAAAGGATGAACGGTAACGTAAAATACTGTTGGAATATAGCGTCGAGGCCTTATGAAAGAAGATCAGGGTTAGACGAGACCATGGAATGCTGCATGGAGCATGTCACTCGATTGGTTAGATGGGATCCTTATTGAGCGAATGGTGTGCAGCGTGCAGAATGCAGACGTAAATACACCTGCAGATCGCAGATAGCGCAAGATCTTGTAAAGGAGCGTGCGGTTGGCGATCCGGTATGCCACAGCTTATACTTCACTCCACTGTGGCAGCGTCGATATGGTTAAAAGTGGTTCGAATATTTGCACATACAGGAGACACCATCTTGGGGAAGACGGCTCGTTTGCAGGCGAGAGCTCCGTTGTGCATTGGAGAGGGTGTAATGTAGTGTAGCGTAGCGTAGCGTGGCGGCGTGGGCTATAAGAGCCACACCACCAACGTCATCGAGAAATGCCACATCAGGAATGATGCGGACTGCAACATTAGAATCGCTTTGCTGCATCGCGCGTAATACTGCTCTTGTTACACATCTAAGCATGCTCTGTACAAGACAGGCCGACATGGAGATGAAGGAAGGGTATAGAGGTGTGTGCGGTGTCAAAGTCATCGCGCTGATGTCTCTTTTTCTCTGACAACCCGGAGTGAGCGGCAATGCACTCTGTACTATCACTATTGTCAAGTAGAGAGGGGGGTTGTCGACTAGTCAGCACAAGGATTTGGCGCCAGCCGCCCATGTCAGCCACATTGCTCAGTCAAGACGCTGATCTTGTAGTAGTGTATTTCTGCGTAGGATAATGATCTTAGCATAGAAAATGCGGTGCTGTGCTGTGTTGTGTTGTGCTTTGTCTCTTGTTGTTCTGCTTTGCTCCCAAATCTGCAACAGATGATATGGAACGGTAGCAACACTTTTCCTCAGATCTGTTGTTGATGTGAAAGACCTGGAACGAGGCTCCGGAAATTCGGTGACGGAACCAAGATTCACATGTTAGCTTGGGGACCCGTTCGGACGACAAGATATCCACCCATCAGCCTCAAAAACCAAAAACCAAGATGGCAATGTGGCTAGGAATGGTTTGGCGCTTGTGAGGCAGGAGTACAGGAGGCTAAGCTTACTGTTCCTTTTGATCACGAGGTGGGCAAGGTATCAAGGTATGAGATTGATCATGACCAGCATTTCGTTTGTACGCTGTTGTGTTCCGTTTTGGTAGCTTATCGTTGAGTTGGCTGGCGAATAAACATAATTGCAATAAGCATCCCAATCGTCTGTTTCGGAGACCGGCAGCGATGGTTTCAGATAGAGGTTGAAGTTAGTGCGTGAAGATTGTTGTTCGTTGACATGGAGAATGAGGTTAATATTAGGTTATAGGCACGCTCTGCACGATCCGTGGCTGAGAATACAACGGCTGTCCATACCTCATTTGGTTCTTGACCAACGTCAACCCAACGCAAAATAGAAGGCCGAAGGGGGGAACAGCGCCATAGCACGTCCAGAATAGCTTGTCCAAATGAGCACGAACGGTCGCCCTTGAAGTCCTCCTGTCTATCCGGCCATCACATGCATGGAGCAAGAGCCTCAATCGTCATGGTTGAGCCTTTTCTCTGTCGCCTCACCTTGCGACATTTACTGGGGCCGTCAGCGGGACAGGAACTAGCACAGTGTCTGGCCAAGGTACACAACAAACAGCAGCTTGTATGATATTCTGTGCCGGGAGATCGACTGTTGCTCGATCGCTTCAGCTCGCCCGCACTCATCAGCGAGGCGCGTAGATTGATTGTGGAGTGATATGCAAAAGCTGCTTCTTCTCTATGACGAGATGGATGTGTACCTTATTACATCTCAGAGTAAGCATTGACCCTCGAAGATCAACATAACCTTCTCCTCTCTCTTCTCTTACTGTTCGCTGGGCACCAAACCGTCAGCTTCTTCTGGGGACTTAATATAGGACTAGCTTCATCCTCCTTTCCAAACGTTATTTCGTTTACTGCATCTCAAACCACGTCCACGACGATTAATTAGAAACAAGAACAACAACACCGAGCGATACCGCAAGCCACCCAACACCACCACGAAAACCATATCCACCAAAAAGGCGGCCTCAGAACGCCCGCTACCTGCCTTTCATCTGCCTGCCTCTCCATCTGGCTTCGGAAGTGGGCCCGCAAGCATTTGAACCGATTTCGATGCTCGCATAATCTCCAGCATTCCAAAAGTAAGTGAAGGTCCACTTTCAAGATGTTACTAGTGCTCTAGTGCATGCCTCTATGTCGTGCCTTGCAAGCCACGATCCTTATCCTTGCAACATGGCATCGTCACCATCTCCATTCTCGAATCAAGATCAAGATCCATTGAGCAATATTAGCATCAAACAACTCGATCCCAACCCACTCTTTCTTTCGTTTCTCCCTCACCACCCCCACAAGACAGACGTTTATTACTTCGGTCAACACCTTCGTTGCTCCCATGTTAATAGAGCAACCTTATTGTTGCCATTAACGCGAAAAGGTGCTTGGCTAGAAGCCGGCGTTTAGAAAGAGGCTTGTCACCCACACCGGAAAAGCACATGCTACCTTGTCGTCGACATCTTTTGTGATATTCTCGTCTTCCTCCATCTTCATACACCTCACCGGACACTGTTCGACCCATCAATCACCCCTCCACATTTGTCATCTCGAGTCTTGAGCGTCAATTGTTCTTGTCCGAACTACAACCTCTATATCCGTCTCTTCACTCATCATACCGGACCAACTTCATCATACAGGCTCAGTCTAACACAAACGACTTGCAGTTGACTTTATTCACTACGGATTCTACCTTGGCTCCTCCACCACATCACGGCGCCATTCCCGCATACACCTCCTCCAAGGTCAACATACGCGAGACCATCTGACCGATCCAACTCTCTTTCGAACCACCTAGTCTTACCCTTCAAGCCTCCTTACGCCTTTGATCTCTGGTCATGGAGGGGAAGTATTCGAAGGATATCAACTTAGGTCAAGCCCCTGCCACGTCTACCACGACAACTTCGAGATAATCACCCACGTTTCTTCTTAATTTCACAGCAACATGTGCCACCTGCGAGCACAACGGCATGCATGCGGGCATCTTGTCAGTCGTCCAGTATCTTCCTGCCGCTTCACATACCTTGCTCCAGGTTCTGGAGAACGACCACTATGCCATGCTTCCCCAGGACTTGTCATCAACCTACCAACGAGTTGTCGACAATGTGATTATAATGTCTTCTGTCAGCGATGGGAACTAAGACTATCAGAAGCAAGATCGAAACAGACAGCAGCACGCATGCTGTTACGAGACGTACTACAAGAGGAGGATGACTGGGCAGCTGGCGAATGGGGATCGCCATCCAGTCCTGTAGATGGCGACGATGAAGAAGAAAGAGGACGACCGGACTGGGGCAGAAACACCTTGAGTCCTACGGACGACACATTTGGCTGGGGTGGACTAGGAGATACTGGCTTCAGTGACACCGGAGCCGCAAGAAGAGAGCGAGAACGTGCAGACCGCGAGGTCGACAGTTTATGGTCACAGTATCAACGCGGACAATGGTCAGCATGGCGTTACTTTGTCTCTGGACCTTCTGTCGAGTCTGAATCACCACATCGTCGTAGCTTCCGCCGTCGGCAAACACAAGGTCGTTTCCCTGGGCCAAGTCGACTGTCTACCAGCACCAGCATTGATGACTTGCCAGATATCGTTCCCGTGGCTGTCAACTATGAGGACGAATGGGATCGTCGCAATAGCGCACCGAGTCCAGGTAGTGAGCAAAGTCAAGAGAGTGAGGGTAGCGATCAGGGAGGTGTTTCAGCTGCTTCTCTTGCGAGAAACATTCGCAGCGATGTCAGCAGCGATTGGAAGACATGGGCATGGCCTAAGGCAGGTCGTCTTCCTCCACCAGGCGTTGAACATCTCAACCTTAGCACATCTGGCCGAACATCACCTCCAAGTCCAACCACACTCAGTCCACCTACTATGAGCCCTAGCAGTGGCATGTCCCCGTCATCACTCTCTTCTGTTACCTCAGCATGGGATGAAGATGATGACAGTGGTGCGCAATTCGGCGTTGCAAGTCGATACCGACCTCGAGCTAGCAATGACAGTGGCATTGCCATGATGGAAGCTGGAGGTGACTGCAGCTCAAAGTCTTCCGTCGACCAAGACGATGATTGGCTACCTGCCTGGGGCGTTGCTTGAACACAACACGTACTGTCGACACTCATCACTGACGATTCTCAATTTTCATCTATTTTGTTTTTTGCTTTTGCGTTTTAGCGGGATCTGGGAAACATGCATAACGCCATTCGAGGATATATCCAATCCCAAGGAACATTAGGCTACGGAGCAAGGAAGGCCTCACAATCATGACGGTTTGCATTTCACAACAAGGACGGGAATGGGCATGGCATGGCATGGCATGACATTGCATGATATGGTGTTCACTGATTTAGCTTCATTTTCGCTTCTTTTGCTTCTCTGGCTCTATCTGCGTACAATGTACGAGATGTTCGAATATAGGTAGTCTTGTACCACTACGTTACACGATACAAATAATTAATGCTCTCATTCACGATCTATACTGTTTTCCATTTTTCTCAGTGTTCCAATCCTGTCCTCGAGATCACTCAAAGGTCTAGGTCGGACTGTCGTCTATATCGGACTCTCGGACATCATTGGTAAGTACTCTGGTCTCTTGCCTCTTCCCTTGGTCCTCTTGACGCCTCACAAACCTCCCAAACTCAAATATCCGGAGCTGATGATTTCCGCATCTCGGAAGTCGTTGCAGGTCTTGCACCTAACCCTCATCTCTCATCTCAACTTGCGTCTAAAAGCAGCAGCAGTATCCTGCAGTCTCTTTGGGGTTTAGTTGTCTTGCTATCTATCGTTTTTCCACATATCACAGCGCATTCATCATTCACAGGGCAATATTCGAAGCATGTAATCATGTTTGTGCGTAAAGGAGGGTAGCGAGTGTTATTGGCTTGGCTGAGCTTGACCTTGGGAAGTTTAGGAGTCGGTAGCCGAGGAATGGAGGCGAGATCGATCTCGTCTGGTAGTGCCGTTGCCGTTACTTTTGTGTATGTAGACATGTCCGAAATTTGATTCGGGATTTGGGGAAGGGAAAGAGGAAGATGAGAAGGAGGATGGATGGATTGCTTGAGATGAGAGGATTGCACGGGTGGGTAGGTGTGTGCTGAGCTTGAGCTTGACTTCTCGCTTGAGCTTGAAGATACGATGATCGTGCTCCACATGAGATCTGGTAAATGGTGATTGGGTGACGATGATACATCATACATAGGCTGATCTCTATGAACAGACAGCTCGTGCTTTAGCTGAAGAGGCAAAGGAAAGTCTTGTTAGCTGTGGAGAGTATAGAGGTCGACAAAAAGGTCGACAAAAAGGTCACAGGTGAACATGGGCTGTAGACAAACAAGGTAGCATAGATCTAGTTCATCGTCAAGCCGTCGTACTCTAATAACGTGCCCTTGTCAAATGGGACGATTTCAGCCCTGTGTATTATATTGTACTCCTTCATCCTGCCTGGCTCGCGCTCCACTTAGTGCTCGGTAGACGAGCTTAAGCCGTCCTTGTCCGGCTCGTAGGCAGTTGGCGCCAGCTCCATCTTTCACTCATCTCCAGACTAAGATTGCGTGCAGAGCATCACTACTGCCACTAGCTTGTTTGCGACCGTCTTTGTCTTTTGTCCTGCTCGCGCTTCGAGTCCTCCGCAAATACCATCGTACCCGACAATTTGGTAAAACACCCACACCGACTTATTCATATGACATAGACTGGGAAGACTTCTAGACGGCGACGTGGTCTTGATATCCTTGTCCTACTATCTGGCACAAGGACTGGACGTATACGCACATTACAGCGACTTCTTGTGAGGTCTAATGCTTTAGTGGAGCTTACACCTTCAATCTTCATCAAGTGCTCGACGTCCCGCACTTCCAGGCCTTCGAGAATCAAGCAATCCGGCAGGACTAGGCCAAGATGAAACGAAAGTTTGCTCTCGGTGCCCTCGTAAGCTTCTTCCATCCCTTCTTCCTGCGTGCTTGTCTCGTTGGCCTCGGCCGCAGCACCAAAGTAGCGCTGCTCAGCTCGTAACTATGCAAGACAAGCAGCATTGGTACTCAAACCAATCAAGCCCAACTGACACTCGATCTCCCTCACAGCGCCTCAGCTCAACCAAAGCCTCCAAAGATGACGACCCCATCAGAACGGAGGTTGTATCGCCAACATCCCCCGTCCCCGAAACACCACTCACACCAACCGATCCACATCCTCCAGCCGCGCATCGTCGCAGCAAGCTTGACCCGACAATCGAAATCGAACTACGAAGAGCCTGCGCCATTATCCTGCGCGACCTCAAACCTTCCGGACATGACCTCGAAGATACGCGCATGAAACAGGACATCCTGGTCGAAGCTCTCACACCACCTAATGAGATGGATGATGTGCCCAAGTTGCCCATGCTAATCAACAGGAGTGGTCAGCGCGCATCACAAATCGCCAAGCATCGCTTGTCTCGCACAATGGAATCTGAATCTGGAGGTGAAGGATCCTGGCCACTATCGCAGACAATGTCGAACGCGTCTAAGGGCAGGAGGAGTCGACCAATGTCCTACGATTCACTTTCGGGTCGTCCCATTGCCTACGATACAAAAGCAAGAGTGGATGCGCTCATGGGAAGTGCTTCTGGACCTACATCGCCATTACGAGAAGAGTTTGCCAGTGGACTTGCGCCAACACAAACAAGGACCATTGCTTCACCAATCAATGCACAGAACGAACGCCCACTGGCTGGATATCTACTGGAGGATTACTTTCAAGCGCCAGAAAAGTCCGCAATGCCCAATGCAGAGTCATTGTCGAGCAACGACTCGTCTGTGACGAATCATACTGGCTCTACGAACCATGGCCGTTCTGTATCTACTGAGTTGAGCTCGACTGCGTTCACAACGCCTGCTTTGGCGTCGAATCGTGTCAGCGGCTTCGGTGCGGCGACGACCGCATCGAGTGCGTGGCCGCCGAACGCGGAGAGGAAGACATTTGATACTGTGGAAGAGGGTGAGCAGGATAGTATGTTGACCAAGGAAGAGGAAGCAGAAACGATACCACAAGAACTGCCCGCTACGAAGCCACTTGCGATCAAAGAAGTGATTATACCATCTCGACGACCATCTGCGGTACCTGCAACCAATGCCCGATCTCCTACTGAAGCACAAGCTGTTCCGATCACTTTGACGAACGGATACGAGGCACAAAATGGCGAGAAGACATATCAACACTTGGAAGTCAAGCCTTTGACCATAAGACGTGTTCCGAGCAAGGACACTTCAGTACTACAAGATCAGAATACTACAAACGTAATATCGATTTTCAATGCTCCAAAGATAGCAGACGACATCAACGGGCCTTTGGTAGAGCTTCCGAATCTGCCTGCAATCGACTACGACAAGCCATTACCACCTACGATATCAGGGGAAGAATCACCAGAAGAGAAAAAGGAAAACATGCCGCCGAGTATCACAGATGAATACTCGCAGATCAAGGCAATGAAGCTGGCAAATATCAAAGACAAGTCCGAAGAACCACTAGCACAACCCAGAGCAAAGTTGATTTCGAGACCAAACTCGATAGCAGGACCGGAAGCACTTGCTTTGCCAAATTACGCAGGTTTCGATGCGCCAAAGAGTGTTGTTGAGCCTATCGCGGAAGTATCTTCACTTCCTGCTTCGAGGCCTGAGACTGCTATAGGGCAGACGCAAGGACGATTTTCGCCAATGCCAGAGAATGCTGCTACTGCTGCAAGCAAGACTCATCAATGGCCAATCACTGCTCCCATCGATCAGATTACCCCAATGTCAGACGCCGCACCTACTCCTCTGGTTCGCTCGACTTCGCAAGGTCTTACGACACATCAACAAGATAGCACAGTCTACGTCAAGGACTTCTGGCGACCAGTATCACCATCACGACCTCGTTCGCGTGTCTCACATTTCAGCAACGAACCAAACGTGCAGTCAAGAGAGGCTGAGAATGAGATGGCCCAAAAACCTGTCATGCTTAACAGTCTGAACACAGATGTCGCAAATGCTTCTCTTCCAGAATGGACAGCTGGTCCTGATACTTCAATCTTCAATCCACGCAGCGCCACGCCAGACAGTCCTGTCTCGAATATGGTGCGAGCATTACCCAGCACAAGCACCCGACCGAAGAGTCCTGGCGCTCCCAAAGCAGGCTCACGCACGCAAAGTACGACTTCGACATTATCAGCACCACCACTGAATGCTTCTGACAACAAGTCCCTACCACCTCTCCCAAGGCCTTATGCACAAGAAGGTTACTTCCCAAACACAACATCAAATACCTACCAAAACATGACACCAACGCGCTCCATGACATCCATGTCCTATGGTCCTGGACCAAACACATCCACGACTTTCCAGCCCCTCACCACCACAACAGTACGCACACCAACTTTCCCCCAAACACCGCAACAAGTCCCCGGCTCAGCTACAGCGTCAATGACCAACCTCCCGCACCCGCGCACAACATCCGCCCTCTCAAACCCCCAAACCACAGCAAACACTATGAAGTCGCTGAGCCACCGCAACATCCCTCCGTACATTCCTGGGTATGGCCACATCGATCCCAATGCTGTTAACAAGATGAAGAGACAATCAGGCATCACGGCGCCATACTCGAGCCCGCAGAAGCCGGGTGGAATTAAAGGGGTGTTGTTTAGATTGGGCGGTGGCGATATGCCTGCGAAGAGAGGAGGAGGTGGTAGTGGAGGTTGGAAGGCCCCGCCCGTGAGTGCGTGGGGGAATGTGTATCCAGAGGATGGATTGTATGAGGATGACTATGATGACTTGGCCTGTGCTGCGCCGGTTGTGCCTTTTGGAAGGGGTTGGTAAGAAAGTCTCAGGGAAGTGGCATTCGGGTATGTAGGATATGGTTTGGTTTGGTTTCGTGTCTGGTCTGTACATTGAGAACTAGGACACGGTTTAGCTGCGATGGTTTGCTAAGTTCGGGGGAAAGCGCTCGTTGGAGGTGCAAGAAGAAATTTGCGTCCGGTGTTACCATCTTCTTGAACTTTGGAAAGATGGGAAGGGAAGGCAAGGAAGGAAAAGGAAAAGGAAGGCCATGGAAACTCGCTGTTGTCGATGGGGTGGCATTTCATGTCTTGCGAGCTTGTAAATAATCCTCTTTGTATTCTTTGTATTCGTATCATTCATATGTGCTTTGCTCTTGCTTCGAGGCTGGATGTAGATGATTGAGGAGTTGATTGTATATGTATATGTACGCCGTGATGTGGGTAGTACGTACTACAATGACTGAGGTGATCAGAGGAGAAGACACCTTCTGCTGTTCTCAGAATTGTTACTTTCACCACCGCACAACACACTTTATACTAAACTTACTATATTATACATACTATACTGTACATACATACATACTACACACATATAATCATCACCGTCGACCTTACTCTCTCTCACCTCATCCGCATCGATTCACTTGCGTACTACGATGTCGTCGTCAACATCGCAAGATGCACGCAACGCACGCGTCGTTCACAGAGAACCTCTGGTCAGTCTACAATAGATTCTTCTTTACTTGCTTGTACACGTGAATATGTTTCTGTGGATGATGCGTATGCGTGCGACTTGTGACATTCTGCCTCGACACAGCCGGCATGTCTGGGAGAGTGAGTAAGGAGGTGGATGAACGAGTATGGTACAGCTCTGCGCCACCGCCTCGTTTCTGCGTCATTCAAATTGAGTGGGTGAGTGAGTGAGTGAGTGAGTGAGGTGAAGGAGGGAGGGAGAAAGGCAGAAGGCGTGAAATATCTCGACTCGTTGGGAGAGTATGTTACTTATGGTTGCCGCTGGCCGAGTACTAATATGCTATGTTTCCGCAACAGGAGAGTAAAGATGCGAAATGGATACGACTTGTCAGGTGAGTTTTGGTCTTTTTCTCTTCTCCTCCTTTTCCTTGTTTTCGTTCGGCAATAGAGGTTGTCTTCCGTCTATCGTTGTCGTTCCTGCTGAAAGCCTTTCTTGTCTTGACGGTGTTATGCAATGCGGAGATGGGTTTTGCTGTCATGTTGTGTTATTCTTGTTGCTGGAGGCTGTTCGTGGGAGTGGTGAGGTTGTGGTAACGAAGAGAATGCCTCGATTGTGTTATTTGTGCTTTTCGTGTGACCTGCTTGGCTCTGGGTACATAGCATGGAAAAGAAGCTTGGATGAAGCGGTTGTGTGAGATGTGAGGAGCAGGGAAGAAGCGCGCGCCTTCTTGGGCGTCCGAAGTGGCTGCGTGGTAATTTGTGTTGCTAAGAGAGTGCATCGGTTCCAGTAAGATTGAGGCAAGACTATACAGGAAAGGAAATGCTTCCTTCACTCCACGGCCTTACACGATACGAGACAAGAATGAACACAGAGTCTCTTATAGAGCCACAAGACCAAGAAAATACTACCTCCCAGCACCAGAACATGTTGCACACATGGCCGTCCAATTTCTGTACTCTAAACAGGGCACTCACCTCACTGCAAGCATCACCCAGCTAACGAACACCCCCAACAGACTCAAATATACACACCCATCAGCACCAACCTCCACCCCACGCACGTACGAAGCTGCCGAGCGAGCCACTCGTCCCATACCTACGTTACGCTCAGCGGATGCCCCTGAGACAGAAACACGAGAAACAGTGTCAGCAGATAGTGTTGGTATCATTGTTATTGCTGATATGGAAGTGACCATGCCTCCCGCAGAAACGCAGAAGGGAAAGATGACACAAAACAAGCATAAGACAACAAAACAACCACATATCCTCCTCCTCAAGCAATTCCGACCACCAATCGACCGCGTCTGTATCGAGATTCCAGCCGGCCTGATCGACTCGGGCGAATCCCCACAAACTTGTGCTTTGAGAGAACTCAAGGAGGAGACGGGATATACAGGGACTATTATCCCTTCTCCATCCTCGACCACCACCACCGCAACATATCCATTCGACACCTACCCAGGACCCACACACTTCAACGACCCGGGCTTCACAAACACAGCCACTCATCTCATCCATATTGCCGTCGATCTCTCAGACTCGCGCAACACTTCCCCGGATTCTCAAAAACAATTAGAGGAAAACGAACATGTTGAGGCGCTTTGGGTGCCGGTGAAGGAGTTGTATGAGATGTGTGTTAAGCTGGAGAGGGAGGAGGGGTATGCGATTGATGCTAGGGTTGGGACGCTGGCGGAGGGAGTGGAGATGGCGAGGCGGTTGGGATTGGGTGGAGCG